>Ga0065707_10081882_pt1 | contig 31785 bp, 39 predicted proteins | sample SwiRhicommuniRL3_FD_59094 | JGI IMG/M metagenome (GOLD analysis project Ga0065707, IMG submission 59094) | Switchgrass rhizosphere bacterial communities from Rose Lake, Michigan, USA - RL3 v2 (version 2) | ecosystem: Host-associated > Plants > Roots > Rhizosphere > Soil | place: East Lansing...
CGGCTCGCGGCGGCCTCGACACCAGCGCGGGCGGCGGCAATGTCGGGGCGGCGTCCGACCAGATCGATTCCTGCATTGTCGGGCAGGCCGCGCGCGGTGAGCAGCGAGACATGCGGGCGTTCGATCGCCAGGCCGCGATCTGGGCCTGCACCGGTCAGTGCGGCGAGCGCGTTGCGGGTGAGCGCGATCGCCTCGTCGGTCGCGGCGAGATCGGCGCGGGCGTCCGGGACACGCGACTGCGCCTGCTTCAGTTCGGCGCGGGTGTCGAGGCCGGCATCGACCCGGTCGGCAACCAGCTTCAACGTGTCACTGCGGATCGCGAGCTGCGATTCCAGCACGTCACGCTGGGCGTAGAGCTTCGCCAGATCGGCATAAGTGGCGGCGATACTGGTGGTGAGGACCAGCCGTGCCTCGGCCAGCTCGAAATGGGCGGTATCGATATCCGACCGTGCGGCGGCGAGCGCGGCTCGGTTCTTGCCCCACAGGTCGAGATCAAGCGAGAAACCCAGACCGAGCTTGCCGCTCTTTTCCCAGCCGTCGGGGACGAGCGCAGGTGGAATGCCGTTGTTTTCGCTCTGCTGGACAAGGCCGCCGCTGGCGGTGGCATCAATTTGCGGGGCGAGCGCGGCGCCAGCCTGCTGGGCATAGCCCTGTGCGGTACGAAGCCGCGCCGAGGCGGCGGCGAGATCAGGCGAGGCAGCGAGCGCCTCCGCCATCAGGGCGTCGAGCTGGGCGTCGCGATAGTCCGACCACCAATTTTCTTGGGGCCAGCCGGTGGCCGACGAGGTGAAGGTCTGGGACGCGGCCAGTTCCTGAACGGGACGGATCGCGGGCCGCTTTCCGAGGTCGGGAACCGAGGCGCAGGCGGTCATCATCGCGGAGCCGGCCAAAAGGAAGGCCAGCCCGCCAAGGCGGGTGCATGTCATGTTGAAATTCCTTAGTCGTACTGTTTGGTACGACGTTTCTCTGTGACTCGAACGCGCAAATGTCAACAGTAAAATCGTACCATGAAGTACGTCTATTTAAAGTGATTGAAAGATATCGATTTTTCTTTGAAACAGGCCAATTTTAGGAGTTGTTACGGGTGCTTCTGACCCGCAACGAAAACGGATTAGGTCTTGTCAAACTGATTCATCGTACCATATGGTTCGCTTATGACGATTGGAAAACGTGAGGGCCAACGGCTCGCCCGACGCGCGCACATCATCTCGATAGCCCGCGAGCATTTCTTCACGCATGGCTATGCCGACACCGGCATGTCGGCGATTGCCGCCAAGCTCGGAGGGTCGAAGGGCACGCTCTGGAATTATTTCCCTTCGAAGGAAGCGCTGTTCCAGGCTGTGGTGGAAGACACTGCCGCCGGCATACGGAGCCAAGTGGACATGCCCCCGCTGGGCGACGGCGATACGGTCGAGCGCCTGACCAGGCTCTGCCGCTCGGTGATCGATCGTGCTCTTTCGCCGATCGTGATCGCAATGTTCAGGCTTATCGGCCCACTTGCCGATCGCCAGCCGGAGATCAGCAAGATCTTCTTCGAGCAGGGACCCGCCAAAACCCAGCATATGATCGGAGAATATCTGCGCGAGAATTTTTCCGACGTTCTCTGGACGACCGATTGTCTCCGGGCCGGCAAAGACCTGTTTGCGCTGAGTGGCGCCGAGGTTCATTTTGAGCGGATGTGGGGGATCGGAAACGCGCCCACCGCGCGACAGAGGGACGCGCAGGCAAGGCATGCGGCTCTGCTGTTTCTCCGCGCTTATGCCCGAGACCCCGACAAGCTCGTGCCACGCAATGAGCTAGACGCTGAAACACTCGGTTGAGTTGTCTTTCTGGGGCCGGGTCCGGAGTGGCAGGTTCAGGATTAGAAATTGGGAAAGCGAACATTCGGCCGCACCAATTTATCCGTCAGCAGCCGCCGACATCTCGGACATTCCAACACCTGAATCAACTCGCTGATAGCTGCCGTTGGTCCATATGTCCGGGCGGGCTCCCCGAGCCTTCGACATTGTCTAGGAAACGGCCAAGTTGCCTCGCAATGTCCCCATTAAGCGGTCAGCGAGCCTGAGCGCCAATGCCACGATCGTGAGCGTTGGATTTGCGTAACCTGCCGTTGGGAAGAGCGAGCTTCCGGCGATAAATAGATTTTCAAAGCCGTGAACGCGCGCGTTACCATCTGCCACACCCTGCATGGGGTCATCATGCATCCGCGTCGTGCCCATATGATGCTTTCCGCCCGACATGCTGGCTGGCCAATCGCCATCATCGCCGCAATCGCTGTCGATCACACGCCCAAGGGCCGCATGCGGCAGTTCCGCGCGCAAAAGTTCGATAAGCCGGTCCAGTCCACGCCGATCCTCCGCACGCATTCGCCAATCGACATTGATCCGAGGCATTCCTAGCCGGTCCACGAATTGATCGAGCAGAACGCGGCTGGTTCGGTCGGGCGTCGGCTCAACTGTCGCGCGCAAGACCAGAACAGGTCGCGGATTCAGGATCTCCGCTGCCTGACGTGCCACTGTTGAAACCACGTTCTTTATTCCGATAGCCGCTTCACGGACATCGTTGAGCAATCGGCCATCCGGCAGTTCGTCATGCCGCAAAACCTCGATAAGTCTGGCAAATGCCTTACCACCAGGCGAGAAATATGGTCCCATCGTCTTTGATCGAGGCCGCCGAATAAAATAGACCGACGCGCCGTTGAGCCTTTCCTGGCGCTGACGCCGCTCGGTCATCCCGAACGCAGCATTTACGCGCTGGACGCCATATTTTTCGATGACGTGGAAACTTCGATCGAAACGAGCGTGGGCAGGCTCGAACGCCCCCATGAAAAAGAATGGATGGTCCATGAAGTAACGGCCGACAAGATCGCGTTCGTTGCCAATGCCTCGCGTTGCCACCCGATTCGATGCAAGCAACAGACGGGCATTCTCAATGCCCCCGCAAGCAATCACATAGGCACGCGCTTGCACGCGAAAATCGCGGCCATTTAAGGTCGCGAAACGAAGCGCATCCACTTGACGCACAGGTTCACGTGTTTCGATCTCAACGAGATTGGCGTTGAGCAGCACATCGATATTGTCGGCCCGTGCAAGCTCGGCGCGATACGCCGCCCCGAAATCCGGCCGCTGACTGAACTGGTACATCCGGGCTTCCAGCCCTTCGGATTCGAGCGGCAGCGGGCCTCCATCGATGTCGCGCCAAGCATCCGGCGAATAATCATACGGTCCGAGTGAACAGACGGTCTGCGCACGCTCATAATAAGGGTCGAGATGCTGGCGATTGAACGGCCATCCACTGTTCGGTACCCAGTCGCGCGCTTCGAAGTCGATCGGATCGAGCGGCCGACATTGGCCCGCCCAACGCGTCGTCGACCCGCCAAAGCGACGCAGACGAGACTTGGCGATCGAGAAGCTGGGTAACCCGACATTGCGTCCGCGATAGAGGAGCTGCGGCGCGTGACGAAATGCGAAATCGCCGCTTTCTGCAAGTACGATGCGCAACGATGTGCCTATGAACTCGCGGGCGATGGTGATGCCCGCCGCGCCTGCCCCGACGATGCAAAGGTCGGCGGAGATCAGGCTCCGGTCAATGCGCCGCGCGTCAGCAAATGCCATGGAGCTTGAACAACGGTCGGCCCCGCATTTGGCCCGGGACATCAAGCCCCAGCAGCGTGTAAGCAGTCGGCGCCAGGTCGATGATATGAGCGTCTGGGTTGACGGTAGGTGATATGTCCGGTCCTGCAGCAAGGACAAAGCCCGTGTCGCGATGATTGCCGCTGCGTCCCTGCGGATGCGTGCCCGGGGTCGGCCAGGCGACTGTTCCGAATTGCGGCGAGACCAGCGCGTTGTGATTGGCGGCCGCATCAGGTCTCCACCGGATCACAAGGTCGGGCAGGTGGGATTGCATCGCCCCCTCTAGATAGATGTCTTCGATCTTCGCCATAGCTTCGACAACCGGTTCTCCGCTATCACGGTCGACAAAGGTGCTCAGCCCAGCCATGATCTTTTCGCGAAGCGCGTCATAGTCTTCGGGCGGGACAATGCCGTCGGGCTCGCGACCACGCAGGTTGATGCGGACATAACCATAGAGGTCGCTGAACGCGGCGAACGCGCTCGTTTTGGTCCAATCGATGCCGCGCGTGCGCCAGAACAAGGTGAGCTTGTCTTGAACGAAGATCGGCAGGCGTGTCTTAACCCAACTTCGCGCATCGGCCGGAACGATCCTGCGCAGCTTGTCGAGCAGCCCTGGCTTCACATCGGGCGCATCGCCAGCAAGGACGCGCGACAACATGTCAGCGAGAACGTCCACCCGCGAATTGTTGACGCCCATGCCGTGCAAGGAAAAGACCACCACATTGGCCCCTTGCCCGATCGCATCCATGAGGGTGCCGACGCCAGCATCGGCGGCGATATAGACTTGGCGGAGCGCGTCGCTCAGCGCTTCAGCGTCTCTTTCGCTTGCGTCGCCTAGCATATTGGCACGGTCCCAAAGCTGATGGCCTGCACGATGCGTCGCCGAAAAGCAGAGCAGAAAAAGATCGCACATTTCGTCCGAGATCAGGGTTGCGCCGGCTTCCGCTACCATCTGTGTGGTACGCACGCACTGGTCGCAGACTTGCAGGAGCTGGCGCGCCGTTAGCAGATAAGCCTCTTCATCATCAAACGGCGGCTTGCCGATCCGTCGTTCGATCTCTTCGATAAGCTCCTTAGGGTGCGAGCACACTGGCTGAAGCGTTTCATGGGTCGCCCAACCGCAAAGTTCGCGTCCCGCGAAATCGGCTGGCGCATAAGCGAGGGGCACGTCGACCGCGGCCACGCGGAAACCCTTGTCAGCAATATCGCGCCAGAAGGGTTGCAGCGGCATCCAGTCTGGTGTCGGACGATCATGGCGCATCAAGTCTGGTCGCCACATCAAATAGTGATAGAGCCCGTGCTCGCTAGGCGGGGTACTTGTATAGAAGCTTGGCCAAGGTGAACCCACCAGCCAGTCCGCAGTCGATCGCAGCGGAAAAAACGTGCCCCGGTCCCGTACGCGACGCAAGTTCGGCAGGCTGCCGTCTGCCATCCAACGCGACACGAGCGCGATCTCGGCGGCGTCGATACCGATCATCAGCAGCGGCGTCGGGTTATTTTGCGGCATCGGCCACACTCGTTAGCGCAGGAAAATACTCGTCCCCATGACGACAGCCGTTCCGAAAGCCGAGGCTCCAGGCAACAAGGGCAATCATCAATATGGGACAATAAAAAAGCATTTTGATCAGAGCGGAGCGCTGCCAAGCAATGGCACGCCCGGTAAGCCAGAACAGACGCTTGAGCACCACCAACGGAATCATCATCGAGAGCCGGCCAAACCTGCGCTGAGCAGGTGTGAGGTTCAACAGCAGCACACCGCGCGCAAATCCGAAGCGATATTGATGGACCCAGAGCTGCCGAAGCGTTTCGCGCCCAAAATGCCGAACGCGTGCTGCCGGAGCAAATGCTGTGGCATTTGGCCAACGTGCTGCAATCCGTTGACAGAAGATGCCGTCCTCACCGGTTGGCAGCTGTGTAGGCGGAAAGCCGCCGATTGCGGCAAAATCGGCCGCGCGTATGGCAATGTTGCAGCTGGGCACCAGCATTTCCTGACCTGGGGGACGATGCGAGGCCTGATTGGAAAATTGAAGCTGGTTATCGATGACCGCGATTGGATGCCAAGGCTTGCCATGAAGGACTGCTCCACCTACCAGCCGGGCACCTGTTTCCAAGGCCGCGATGAGCGCTCCAATCCAGCCCGGCTCCGCAGTGCAATCAGCATCGATGAAAGCGAGATAGGTGCCATCTGCATGTGTCGCGCCGAGATTGCGAGCCGGTCCCGCGAGCAAGCCTTCCGATCGGCGGATCAGCCGTACGAGCGGAAACGATGCGCATACCTCAGCGACCGCAGCGTCAGCAGCCGAATCGACGACGATGATCTCATACCCCCCGTGGATCCGTTGGCTGGCAAGGCTGGCGAGGCAATGTGCGAGCTGAGGCGCGTGACTGCGGCACGGAATAATCACCGACACGCGCGGGCGAACAGCGGTCATCCGATCCACCTACGCGCCAGCCGCCAATAACCGTCCAGCAGGGCGGTCAGCACCGAGACCAGCCGCGCCTCGACGGGCGATGCGAGAAGGCCAGGGGCAAGCGGCGGCGCTCCGCCGACCAGCAATGCGCGGTCATTGACGACTCGCGTCGCTTGCATGCGCCGTCGCCGCGCGGCGATGGCCGAGATGTTCCGGATCTGCCATCCCCAAGCGCGAAACCATTGCCAGACCCAGCCTTTACGAATGGCGGCGGCGATGGAAGCGATTTCATATAGCATCAGCGCGGGAAACAGTACCACCAGCGTGCGCAACCGGTAATGCACCAGCAAGGTCAGCAACCGATGGCGCATGGTATAGTAGGCGCGACGCACCGGATAACCGCCGCTGCCGCGATAGGACAGGCCTGGCGTACCTGCGTCCCGCTCATGGAACACCTCTGCGGTTGCGTCGCACCAAATGCGATGGCCGAGAGAACGCATGCGTAACGAAAATTCATGATCTTCCATGTAAAAGAAGATCAGCGGATCAAAGCCGCCCGCCTCGAGCACAGCGCTCCGATCGACCAGCATGCACGCACCGATGCAGCCATCGACATAGCCGGCCGTCGGCGCGGTTGCAGCGAAAGGTCTATAATCGTTGCGAAGGACCATGGTGCCAACGAAGTGAAGCGAGGCCCCGTCGGCCTGGACGATGTCCCGCTCGGGCAGCAGCCGTATGCGAGGGCAGATGACAGCCGCGCCGGTCGCGGTTTGCGCTTTTACCAACGCTTCGATGCACTCATTTTCGACATAAATGTCGTGATCGAGCATCAGCACCAATGGTGTTTCCAGCGTGCGGAGACCGGTATTGCGCGCGGCAGACAATCCAGCATTGAACCCCATGTCGATGATGGTCACGTTAGGAAACGCCGCGCGGATGCGTTCCGGACCGCCATCGGTTGAGGCATTATCGACCACCAGCACGCTGGCAATCGGATAGGATTGACGGTGGAGCGCCTCCAAGACGCGTAAAACGCGATCGCCACTGTTGTAATTGATAATCATCGCGCTAAGCGCGGCGGGTCTGTCGCTCATGGGCGCTCGCGCTCGATCAAAGCGTTGTAGACGGCTTCGACCCGCTCGGCGACACGAGGCCAGCCATGCTTGGCGCGGGCAGTTTGTTGAGCGGAATGACCTAATCTGCGCGCCAGTGTTCGATCTTCCAGCAGGCGGAGTATCGCTGCACCCATTCCACCGACGTCCCGGTCGGGAACAATCAGGCCGCTGGTTTCGTGCGCGATATGCTTTGCCGAGCTTTCAAAACTCACGATCGGACAATCCGCAAACAGCTCGATCCATGCCATGATGATAGGTATAGACATCGACCAGATGACCGCATTCGGCAAGCGAATGCGCCATGCGCTCGATGCGGATCGGCGTCCCACGCGCGCGTGGGAACGGACAAGCGGCGACAAGTGCAATTTTCCTTATGGGCTCGCTCCCACTCATCGACGCATGCTCGAGCCCCTCAATTGACCGCAAACTATAGCCTGCAAGCCAAAAATCAGCAAATGGGGAGGGTTAATGCCGTAGCGGTTGTAGGATTTTGACGGCAAGAAACGTGGCCGATGATATTTGCCACGCTAAATCGTTTGAACCAACGTCTCGAAGCCGCCGTACATGGCCGCTTCTTCCGCGATCTTGGGATAGTTTCGTGCGTACGCTTGACGGGCGGATTCTTGTTATTCGTCAGCCAAATCTTCTTGGCTCGGTGGATGAGCATCGAGGCGTTCGGCATCTACAGCTTCGCATGGACGTGGGTTGCCGTCTTGGGCTCGCTGGCAGGACTGGGTCTTGCGGCAACCAGCGTTCGCTTCCTCGCAAGTTATCACGCGCTCGGCGACCATGATCGCATGCGCGGTCTTGTCCGATATGCCTGGCGGTCGACGATGACCGTGTCCGTGTTGATCGCTGCGATCTCCTGGGTCTGTTTCGAACTGGCTATTCCGAACTCTCCCTATTTGCCGGGACTCAGAATTGCGATGCTCGCCGTCCCGGTCATGGCGGCGCTCAACATCGACGCGGCGTTTGCGCGCGGCATGCAATGGATGGGTATTTCCGCTGTGGCGGAGCAGGTCGGCCGCCCGGCGCTGCTGCTCCTTATCGGCGCGGTATTGGTGGAGCTGTTCGATATTCGCTCACCAATCGCGTTCGTCGCAGCCTGCCTTTTTGCCTATTTTTCGGTAACCTTGGCTCAGCACATGGTCGTTCATCGCAGACTCCAACGGGCTTTGGGTCCAGGATTACACCAGATCGACATCGGAAAGTGGCGTCAGGTCTCTACCATGTTGCTGCTTCTGAATGGAGCCCAGATGCTGCGCATGAATGGCGACCCCATTCTGGTCGGCGCGCTGCTAGGGCCAAGTGAGGTAGCTTTATATATTGCTGCCGTGCGGACCGCGACGCTCGTGTCGTTTGTTCTGACAATCACGAGCGTCGTCGCCCAACCTAATCTGTCGGCGGTCCATGCGCGCAACGATCGTCGAGCGATGACCGAATTTTTTGGAACTGCAAGGCGATGGTCTTTTGTCGCCACCCTGGCAAGCGGCGCGCTTCTTTGCGTGCTCGGAAAACTTATCCTTGCGCAGTTTGGCCAAGATTATGTTGACGCATATCCAGCGTTGCTGATCCTGGTCGCTGGCCACGTGATCGCGGCCGCCTTTGGGCCGCTTACGAGTCTCTTGATCATGAGTGACAGGCAACGCACTGCGACCGTTATCCTCGGCGCGGCCACGATACTCAATGCCTTACTGACCAATGCGCTGGCGAAACCATGGGGCATCAGCGGGGCAGCATTCGCAAGCGGCTTCAGTTTGATTTTCGCGCAGGTGGCATTGATGATTGCTTACAACACCAGAAATACTGGCGCTTCACATTAGTGTTCCAAAGTAACGAAGCAAGATAAGTCGAACGATATCAATTAAGGGACAGGCGCAGGCCATCAGGTTTTGGATACTGCGACGGGAGAGCTGCGTTCAGCGTGGCTCTGGGGATTGACGGCTCCCGCCAACAAAGCGGTCTTTCACGCACACGAGTCGCAATCCCGATAGCGGACATTCGCGGTGTCCATCGACGGCCCCACCCACTTGATGAACCCTTGAGCTCTCAACTCGTTGTCACGGCGGAACATCAGAATGAGGATGCCGCCTTGAAGATTTGTTGGTTGCTCTTGGGTGCCTTGGCGCTGGTTGGCTGTAAGGTTACGATTAATGATGAGAATAGCTCCGCCCAAGCCAACACTATGTCTCCGACCCCAGCCGCGACGGCGCATCAGGATAGGGGCTTCGTGGCCGTAGCCGAAGCGGCGAAATCTTCGTTTGATGCGGGACCTGTTTTTGCTGCCCAGGTTACGTTGGATCGCTTGGGCTTTTCCTCAGGCGTTATCGACGGCAAAGAAGGCAAGAATTATTCGGCCGCCCTCGAAGGTTTCCAGAGAGCCAATGACCTACCTGTCACCGGCCGGCTCGATGAGGCCACAAACCAGGCGCTCAAGAAGCAATCGCCTGATCCGGCCACACGGCGCGTTCGGATTCCGGCAGAATTTGCACGTGGGCCGTTCACCCCAGATATACCGGAGGACCCATCAGCACAGGCGAAGCTTCCGCAGCTTCAATATCGAAGTCTGGTCGAGGCGCTCGCGGAGCGTTTCCATACGACACCGGAGGCGTTGACCAGTCTCAATCTACCAGGAACCAGGATTGACTCGGGGGCTGTCATTCGCGTTCCAAATATCCCCAATGTGGATCAAGTCCAGTTAGGGAAGGACGAGCGCGGCTGGAACGAGACATTGGTCCGGCTCGGTGTCGCGCCCACGCAGCCGCCAATCACCAAAGTCGTCGTGGATAAATCAGATGGCGTTCTTCGTGCCTTCACGAGCGATGACAAACTCATCGCCCAGTTCCCGGCAACAATGGGAAGCGAGCATGATCCCCTGCCGATCGGCACTTGGAAAATTCAGGGCATTAGCCGCAATCCCGATTTTCACTATAATCCGGATCTGTTCTGGGATGCCGACGCCAATGATCGGGCGGCCACGCTTACGCCCGGACCTAATGGTCCCGTTGGCGTTGTCTGGATCGATATTTCGAAGCCGCATTACGGCATCCACGGTACGAGCGAGCCAAGCACCATAGGGCGAGCGGAAAGCCATGGATGCATTCGATTGACTAATTGGGATGCCGCGCGATTGGCTCAGATGGTGAAGGCCGGCATTCCGGCTATTTTTCAGGAGTAAGGGCTATCAAGCGCCGGACATGGCTCTGGCTGGCGCCCGTTGTCGTTGCGTTGGCCTTGTTTGTGCACAATTGCGTCCGGTTCATACCCGCCGATCCGCCTGCTTCCAGGGCTTCCCGTACTGATCGGCGCAGCGCTTCGGGCCTCCCCGGTAATGCGCTCGTCGTTCCCGTCGCGAATGTTCGGCGCGAGGACCTCATCGACACATTCACACAATCGAGAGGCCAGGGCAGGCCGCATGATGCCATCGACATCATGGCCCCGCGTGGCACTCCGGTCGTGGCGGGTGCTGCCGGCACTGTCGAGAGACTTTTCTTAAGCAAGCCGGGCGGAAAGACGATCTACATTCGCTCACCGGACAGACTGCGCATCTATTATTATGCGCATCTCGACAGCTATCGCGCTGGCCTGTTGGAACATCAGCGTGTCGCGCCCGGCGATCTGCTGGGAACGGTCGGCTCGACGGGGAATGCCGATCCCTCGGCGCCTCATCTGCATTTTGCCGTGCATGAGATGCGCGTCGACGAAAAATGGTATCAGGGTCAGCCGGTCAATCCTTATCCGTTGCTGATTGGCGTAAAGCCTTAACAGCGCTTTGTAGAACGGCCTGGCTTGGAATGCTGCATTCTGCGCTTATGTTTATAATAGCATTGGGGGTGTTTGAGTAAAATGCTTTCCAGACGTGATCTGATAGTGGTGGGCACCGCAGCGGGGCTAGCGCCCCGGGTAGCTTTGGCCGAACCGGTCGCGAGCGGCTCAGGCGCGATCAAACCCGCGCTTTTGCGTGCGGCGCTCCAGTCTTATCACAGCCATAGAAGCAGGCTCGCATTTCACGATTACATCAGCAGGTTGCCGATGACGGCAAGGGGGCCGAGTCCGGCCTGGCAGGATTTGGATCCCTGCCAGGGGATAGCTGCCGTTCACCGCCGCCATGCCGGTCGACGGCTCTCGTAAGGCATTCCGCCCTTAGTCTAAAGGGGGCTATGCTGCAGCCGGTTCTTTTCTGGCCTTAATGATTTCGTCCGCCTGTTTTCCTGTCAGCTCGGCGAGATGATCGAAGCTAACAGTGAATTGCGCAAGACCTTGGCTTAACGAGTAAAGATCCCCGTCCAGCCCTTGCAAGCTTGCCTCGGGCAAGAACGCTTCCACGCGCTCCCAACGGTCCCAATCCGGATGCGGCAGCAAGCCGAGAATTTGTGCTCGTCTGCTGGCAAGTGCCGACACGCCTTTCGAACCGGTACTGGGCGGCATATCGACGACTACACGACAAATAGGCTCAAGGAGATAAGGCGCGGCGGCCGCCAAAGCCTCGCTCGCCGCCATGCGGCCGGCGATGCGAAAGGCAAGTTCTGAAGAATCCACCGAATGGTATGAACCGTCGGTCAAAGTGACCGCGACGTCCACAACCGGAAAGCCTAACGGCCCGGCCTCCAGTGCATCGCGTACACCCATTTCCACCGCAGGAATCCACTGTTTGGGTATGGCGCCACCGATGATGCGGTCCGCAAAGTGGAAGCCGCCGCCGCGTTCAAGCGGAGCGATTTCAAGGACGACATCACCATACTGGCCGTGCCCGCCTGACTGCTTCTTGTGCCGTCCTCGTCGCGTCGCACTCTTCCGGATCGACTCCCGATAGGCGACGCTTGGCGCTCGGGAAACCACCGTGACACCATAGCGGCGCATGAGCCGGCCGAGGATGACCTCGAGATGATCGTCGTTAACGCCACTAAGCAGGGTCTCGCGAGTGGCCTCGTCCCGCCGCCAGTCCAGCGTCGGATCTTCCTCACACAGCTTGTGAAGAGCGGCAGAGAGCTTGACGTCGTCCTTCCGGTCCCGCGCGGCGATTGCGAGCTTCGCATTGCGCGGTGGGTAGTCCGGTATGGCGACTTTGTTCGCGGCACCACCTTTGCGAGCGAGCACCATGCCCGCAGTGGCATCATCCAATTTAGATATGGCGACCACCTCGCCTGCACCAGCACTTGCCTGCTTCAGGGTCTTTTCGCCTTGCATGGCAAACAAGGTGCCGCAGCGAGCGGTTTTGTCGCCGACTACCAGTTCCTCACCCTCCTGCAACGGGCTGCCATAGACCCGCGCATAGGCGAGCCGTCCGACGGCATTCCCTTGCGCAACCTTGAATACATGAATGCCATTGGTCGTGCCAATCCGCGCCGCAGCTGCCTCCGGTCCAGGTGCTTCGTGGCGCAGCAGCTTCAGCAACCGATGGATGCCCCCTCCGGTCAGTGCCGAGGTGAGCACTACAGACACCACGCGATTGCGCGCGGTAACCTCGGCAAGATCGGCCATCACCATCGCAGGCTCGGGCACTTCATCCATCAACAGGGTTTCGAGCAACGCATCATCGAAATCGGCCAATGTTTCGAGCAGTTTGCCGCGATCTTTCCGTTCGAGAATGGCAACATCCGCTGACATCTCGATTTTCTGGGACTTGCTGCCCGAGCAGTATCGGTAAGCCCGTTCCAAAACCAGGTCGATATAGCCCACAACCTGTTCACCTTCGCGAACAGGAATCTGTCGGAGCACCAGCGATTCACGGCTGAGCGGCTGCAACTTGTCGATCAGGCCATGGACGGATCCAACGCGGGCGGTGTCGATACGGTTGACGACGACGGCGTGGGGGATGCCGAGTGCATCCAGCCGCCGCAGAATAGGTTCGGCCAGACCTGCGCGTTCGGGTACCGGATCAACCACCACAAGGGCGAGGTCCGCAGATTGCAGGGCAGCGAATCCGTCGGCGATCAAGCCCCCCGCACCGGGCACATCAACCAGCGTGAAGCGATCTCCCTGCCACGAGAAATGCGAAAGATTGATTTCAGTGGAACCGCCACGTGATCGCGCTTCGTCGCTCGCATCGCCAACGGTTGAGCCCGCCGCTATTGACCCGGCCCGGTTGATCGCGCCGCTGGCGTGAAGCAGCGCTTCCGCCACGCTCGTCTTGCCCGTGCCCGCCGGTCCGACCAGAGCGACCATGCGGGCACCTCGGGCAGTGGGAACTGTGTCGGTGGTGGGGAGTGTGCCCATCGGTTCGCCTCCTCTCATGCGAAGGCGCCCCGGGCGCTAGAAGCAGAGGTTCGCCGCGGGCGCCTTCCCCTAGTCTTGCGTCTGATGCGCAAGGACGTGGATACTCAAGCTGGGCCGTTCCTCTCACTGGCGCAAGCACATTTTGGGTTTCCCTAGGTTTCAACGCGACCCGCCGCAACGGATCGCCGGCTTGACGCGCGATTTTCGCCGGCTCGGAGTGATCACGGCGCTATCTTTATGGGTGGTCTCGTTCTATAGTGAAGATGTCTGTTGGTTCCCGCGCGCCGGTCAGAACCTGACAATGGTCCCGGACGTGGGTGCAAACGCTCACAGACGGGGAAGATGCGTGGCAATAGCAATCGCGATCGCTCTGTTGGTATTGGTGTCGATCGCCTTCCAATTGTTCGCGCCATGGTGGCAGACCCCGCGTGCGTCCAATTGGGGATCGATCGACGATGCGCTGATGATCACGATGTGGATTTGCGGCATCGTCTTCATCGCGCTCAACCTGTTCATGGCCTGGGCGATCGTTCGCTACCGGCACAAGCCAGGCATCAGGGCGCATTACGAGCCGGAAAATGCGTTGCTCGAAAAGCGGCTGACGGTCTGGACCGGGATCGGCATCGTCGCCATGCTGGCGCCGGGACTGCTCGCCTGGCATGAGTTCGTCACCGTGCCGAAAGAGGCGTCGGTGGTCGAGGCGATCGGGCAGCAATGGCAATGGAGTTATCGCTTCCCTGGACCCGATGGCGTGCTGGGCACCGCCAGCACAAGCAATGTCACGCCCGACAATCCCTTCGGGCTCAACCCGCGCGATCCCTATGCGCGTGACGACATATTGGTGGAGAGCGGGGATCTGCATCTTCCAGTGAATCGCCCGGTAAAGCTCATATTGCGATCCAAGGATGTGTTGCACGATTTTTACGTGCCACAATTCCGCGCCAAGATGGACTTGGTTCCCGGCATCGTCACTTATTTCTGGATGAAGCCGACCAACACCGGAACCTTCGAGGTTCTCTGCGCGGAACTTTGCGGCATGGGACATTATATGATGCGCAGCAACGTCGTTGTGGCCGACCAGAAGTCGTTCGACAGCTGGCTGGCGGGGCAATCGAACTATTCGCAACTTCTGGCGGGTGCCGATGCGGCCAATACCCGTCTCGCACTCGCGCAACCCGTATCGATTGGGGATAAATGATGGCTACCGTCACCATCGCTGACGACCTAATTCCGCTGCATCATCCCCGCACCTTCATCGGAAAATATGTCTGGAGCCAGGATCACAAGGTCATCGCAATCCAATATTCGCTGACCGCGATCGCGATTGGGCTGGTCGCGCTGGTGCTCTCCGTCCTGATGCGGCTGCAACTCGGCTTCCCCGACACCTTCCATTTCATCACGCCGAACAACTATCTGCAGTTCGTGACCATGCACGGCATGATCATGGTGGTCTATCTGCTCACCGCGCTGCTGCTGGGTGGCTTCGGCAATTATCTGATCCCGCTGATGGTGGGCGCGCGGGATATGGTGTTCCCGTTCGTCAACATGCTGAGCTATTGGGTCTATCTGCTCGCGGTTATCGTGCTGGTGACGGGCTTCTTCGTGCCCGGCGGGCCCGCCGGCGCAGGATGGACGCTCTATCCGCCGCAAGCGATCCTTGAAGGAACGCCGGGGCATCACTGGGGCATCATCACGATGCTGACGTCGCTGGTGCTGTTCATCATCGGCTTCACCATGGGCGGGCTCAATTATGTGGTGACCGTGTTGCAAGCGCGCACCCGGGGCATGACGCTGATGCGAATGCCCTGCTCGGTGTGGGGCATCTTCGTCGCCAGCATCATGGCGCTGCTCGCTTTCCCGGCACTGTTCGTGGCGTCGATCATGATGCTGCTCGATCGGATCGCGGGAACGAGCTTCTTCATGCCGTCGATCGTCTCGATGGGGCAGCAACTCGGCTATCACGGCGGCAGTCCGATCCTGTTCCAGCACCTGTTCTGGTTCTTCGGCCATCCGGAGGTCTATATCGTCGCGCTGCCGGCATTCGGGATTGTGTCGGATCTGATCAGTGTCCATGCCCGCAAGAACATCTTCGGCTACCGGATGATGGTGTGGGCGATCGTAATCATCGGCGCGCTGAGCTTCTTCGTCTGGGCGCATCATATGTATGTGAGCGGCATGAACCCCTATTTCGGGTTCTTCTTCGCGACCTCGACACTGATCATCGCGGTCCCGACCGCGATCAAGGTCTACAACTGGCTGTTGACCCTGTATCGCGGCGACATCCACCTGCGCGTGCCGATGCTGTTCGCGATCGGCTTCCTGTTCACATTCATCCATGGCGGGCTGACCGGCTTGTTCCTCGGCAATGTCTCCGTCGATGTGCCGCTCAGCGATACGATGTTCGTCGTCGGCCATTTTCATATGGTGATGGGGGTCTCGCCGATCCTGGTAATCTTCGGCGCCATCTATCACTGGTATCCGAAGATTACCGGCCGGATGTGGAACGAGACGCTGGGCAAGATCCATTTCTGGGTAACCTTCCTCGGCGTCTACGCGATCTACCTGCCGATGCATTATTTGGGCTTTCTGGGCGTCCCCCGGCGTTATTACGCGCTCGGCGATACGGCGTTCATTCCGCATTCGGCGCATAGCGCGAACGAAGCGATCACCATCGCCGCGCTGATCGTGTTCCTCGGGCAGGGCGTCTTCTTCTGCAATATGATTTGGAGCCTGTTCAAAGGTCCCAAGGCCGATGCCAATCCTTGGGGTGCTGCCTCGCTCGAATGGCAGACGCCCGATACGCCGCCGGCACATGGAAACTGGGGGCCGAAACTGCCAACCGTCTATCGCTGGGCCTATGATTACAGTGTGCCCGGTGCGGCCAGGGACTTCATTCCCCAGAACGAGCCGTCGGGCGGAACGGCGCGGCATCATCCGACATGAGCATCTTCGGCAGGCTCATAGAGAAGAGTTGGGAGACGCCGGGCGCTACCGCGCATCTCGAACCGGCAGACTATCGGCCGGAGGCGGCGCGGGTGGCACTGTGGGTCTATTTCTGCGTCGCAACCATGCTCTTCACTCTCCTTGCCGCTGCTTATCTGATGCGGATGCTGTCGCACGGCGAAAGCTATGAAGTCGTCCACGATTGGCATTCGATCCCCCTGCCGACGCTGCTGTGGGTCAATACCGGAGTCCTGGTTCTTGCAAGCATTGTCTGGGAGGCGGCGCGCTTTGCCGCGCAACATCAGCAGACAGCAAAGATACGTGAATATCTGATTGCCGGCGGGGTGTTGGGCTTCCTGTTTCTGGCCGGCCAGCTTGTCGTCTGGCGGCAGCTTCATGACGCCGGCTTTTTTCTCGCAGGTCCGTCGCTGTGCCTCGGCGACTGGAGCGATCTCAGCCCGCCGGTGGTGCATTTCCCTTCGTCCAATCCCGCGATCGGCTTCTTCTATCTCATCACGACCTTCCACGGTCTCCACATCGGCGGGGGCCTCGTGGCGTGGGCGCGGGCGATCGGCCGCGCCACGAAGGGAAGCGACGTGCGCGGAATTGTGAGCTTGAGCGCTACCTATTGGCATTTCCTGCTGGTGGTTTGGCTGGCGATGTTCGGATTGTTGTTATCGACCTGATCGAAAGCGAAGTGGACCAATCATGACGCAGACCGCAGTCCAAGCAGCAAGCGACGCCCATTCGGTTCCCCAGGGCGCGAACGAGTTTGCCGCAGATTGGGCCGGCGATCAGGAAGTCTTCAAGGGGGTCCATTGGGGGAAGGCCATGATGTGGATCTTCCTGCTCAGCGACACCTTCATCTTCACCTGCTTCCTCACCTCCTACATGACGATGCGATCATCAGTGACGGTGCCCTGGCCCAACCCGAGCGCGGTCTTCGCCTTGACGATCGGGGGCCAGAGCATTCCGCTGATCCTGATCGCGATTATGACCTTCGTGCTGATCAGCAGCAGCGGCACGATGGCGATGGCAGTCAATTTCGGATATCGCGGGGACCGCAGGAAAACGGCCGCGCTGATGTTCGCCACGGCGCTGTTCGGCGTGACCTTCGTCTCGATGCAGGCATTCGAATGGCATAAGCTTATTTTTGAGGAGGGCGTGCGCCCCTGGGGCAACCCGATGGGCGCGCCACAGTTCGGCGCGAGCTTCTTCATGATAACCGGCTTCCACGGACTGCACGTTTCGGCGGGCGTGATCATGCTCCTCATCGTCGCATCGAAGGTGCTGCGCGGCCATTACGACAAGCGCGGTTATGAGGCCGTCGAGATCGCCGGGCTCTACTGGCATTTCGTCGACCTCGTCTGGGTTTTCATTTTCGCATTCTTCTATCTTTGGTGAGGAGCAGCCGATGGACCGTCTGACCGAACACCCCGAAGCACATGCTCCCACATCGGCTCACGCCAAGGGACAGCAGCATCCGATCGGTGTCTATCTCAAGGTCTGGGGTTATTTGTTCGTGCTCAGCGCCTTGTCCTACTCGGTCGACTATTTTCATTTCGAGGGCGCACTGCGCTGGTTCCTGATCCTCACCTTCATGGTGCTGAAAGCTGGGCTGATCATCGCGATCTTCATGCATATGGCCTGGGAACGGCTTTCGCTGATTTACGCCATTCTTGTGCCGCCGCTGTGTCTGGCAACGCTGGTGGGCATGATGCTGATCGAATCCGATTACACCTTCTTGACGCGCGTCCTGTTCTTCGATCGGGGAGGGTAAACAATGGCCGACGGACGAAGAACCATGATCGCTGGAGCGATCTCGTTCGCGCTCGCAACGGCGTTCGGCGCGGGATGGATTGGAAATCTTGCCGTTCCAGAAACCTACCCGTCCGTAGCCGGATACGTCGTTCCTGGCCTCGATGAACCGCTGGTCGACCGCGGCTCTTTACAACGAAGCTGGCCTGCGGGGCTCGATCAGCCGGGCAGTCAGGTGCGCCTGATCAGTTACATGACCAAGGTCGATCGTGGTGAGATCCCCGCGCCAGCCCTTGCCACCCCCGCAGTTGTTGCAGTCGCCGAGCCCGAAGTTGATCTCGGCACGCGCCTCGCCGCCGCCGATCCTGAGCGTGGGAAAAGCACGGCCAAGATATGTATGAGCTGCCATAATTTCACGAAAGGCGGGCCGAACCTCGTCGGCCCTAATCTTTGGGGTGTCGTCGGCCGCGACATAGGCTCCCACACTGGTTTCCCCTACTCGCCGGCAATGATTACCCACCCGGGCAGCTGGACTTATGAAGAGCTTGATCAGTACATCGCCCGGCCTTCACGAGTGGTGCCAGGTAACAAGATGGCGTTCGGCGGTATCCGTAATGGTGCCGATCGCGCTAATGTCCTGGCTTTTCTCGCCAGTCTGAATGACACTCGCGTTCCTTTTCCCGCTCCAAAATCAATGATCAAGACAAGCGATACTGCGAGGTAGCAGCGATTCGTGGACCGCCGGATTACGCCGTTGCAGAACTCCCCGCACACTACCAGGCGCCATGCCACCGATCGGCTGGAACGGCAGCTTGGCGTCTCTTGTATTCCGAAGGAGACATTCCGGGCAGTCCAACGAGCGCGACATTCTAAAAAAAGCCGCCGCCTACTTCGCGAGGGACTCGATATGAGGTTTGCCTTCATCGCGAAGCACCGAGGGATCTGGCCGGTGGCGTGGATGTGTGGGGCGCTCGGTGTCTCGAGGAGCGGCTTCCATGCCTGGCTCACCCGGGCGCCGTCGCAGCGTTCCTGCGACGACGAGGTGATCGGCTCCAGGGTCAGGGCCAGCCATGTTGGCAGCGACCGCACCTACGGCGCACGCCGGGTCTGGCACGACCTGCTCGCCGAAGGCATATCCTGCGGCCTGCATCGGATCGAACGGCTGATGCGGGCGCAAGGGCTGCGGGCAAGGCCACGCCGTCGTGGGCTACCCAAAGATCAAGGCGGACGCTCGGTCATCGCCGGCAACGTTCTGGATCGTCAGTTCACGGCCGACAGGCCCAACCAGAAGTGAGTGGCGGACTTCACCTACATCTGGACCGCGGAAGGATGGCTTTACGTGGCCGCCGTCATCGACCTGTTCTCTCGCAGGGTGGTGGGCTGGTCGATGAGCGACACGATGACTGCCCAGGTCGTCACCGATGCGCTCATCATGGCGATCTGGCGGCGTGGCAAGCCCGATGCCCTGCTGCATCACTCGGACCAGGGCAGCCAATATACCAGTGAGCAGTTCCCGCGGCTCATGGCCGACAATGGCGTCACCTGTTCGATGAGCAGGTCCGGCAATGTCTGGGATAACGCCGCAATGGAAAGCTTCTTCTGCTCGCTCAAGACCGAGCGGGTGGGCAAGAAGGTCTACCGCACGAGAGCGCAGGCGAAGGCCGACGTGTTCGATTATATCGAATGCTTCTACAATCCGACCCGGCGCCACTCGACCCTGGGTTACCTCAGCCCCATCGACTTCGAAATGGAAGCTGGTGTAGCCTGATCTAGCCTATCTCGGTGTCCGCCAAGCCGGCACCAGGCCATATGTCGCAGACTAATTGCACAACGCTCTAACCAAGCAGCCGAAGAAAATCCGCGGCCGCGAGGAAATCCCGCTTCCGTGCTTCGCGCGCGTCAAGCGCAAGCTGATCCTCGCCCCATTGCTCAGCCTGCCACAGCTCGTCGAGATGCGTGGCGTCGAAGGCCTGTTCGGCAGCGATATCGCCCGCCAACACCGCCAGCCCGGCGACCAGCGAACCGCCGATCGTGACCAGTGGTGACAGGCCCGCCAACCTGAACGGATCGAGCGCCCGCACCGCCGCGGAAAGCCGCTCGATCGTGGCAGTCGGTTGGGGCTGGTGCATGATGCCGCTCACCCACGCGAAATGGACATCATATCGCCCCCGCGCCCAGTCGAGCAGCGGGTCCCAGCTTCGCGCCTGCCGTGCCGCCAATTCCTCGGGTTCATCAGCACGATAGCAGGTGAGGTCGGTCTCGGCATAGACGGCCAGCGTCGCGGCGAAGGCGGCGGGATCGGGCGCGATCCGGTCGATCGCGGCGTTCGCGAGGCCGGTCAGCGGCATCTCGCGCGGATCGAAATCCTCCTTTGCCGAAGACCATTCCCCGGCGATCGCTTCGACCAGCGGACGGGTCGGCAGGATCAGCAGCGCGCGCGCCGGGGTTCGCACCGGGCGGCCATCGAGCCTGATCTCCCAGCCGCCCGCAATATCGGCAACGGCAACGTCCTTCCAGAACCGCTTCATGCGCCCGGCGGCGTCCGCCATTTGCGCGTGAGAATCCGTGGCACGATCAGCGAATCGATCATCCCGGCGATAAAGATCAGCGCGCCGACAATGTCAGCGGGCTCGATCATGCGCGTCGCCATGATGCCCATGCCAAACAGCATCAGCACCACGCCGGATGCGCGCAGCACCGTCAACACCACGAAGCGCGACCGCGCCAGGTCTTCCTGCTCGCGGGGGCTCATGGATGGGCTCGCGCGATGGTGACGATGTCGCCGGGCACCTCGGCGACATGATGCGCGCCCTCGGCCAGCAGCTCCGCCGCGTCGTGATAGCCCCAGGCGACGCCCACCGCCGTTACATTGGCGGCGTGTGCCATGCCGATGTCGTAGAGCGTGTCACCGATCATCAATGTGTCCTCCGGCATCGCGCCGGCATCCCGCATGGCTTGATGGATCATCGAGGGGTGAGGCTTGGAAGGATGGCGGTCCGCAGTCTGGAGCGTCACGAAATGGTGCGCGATGCCATGATGATCAAGGCAGTAGGCCAGTCCCCGATCCGATTTCCCGGTCGCCACACCGAGCAGCCAGCCATGGGCGGAGAGAGTCTTGATCAGTTCGGCGATCCCATCGAAGAGCGGTTCGTCGACCAGGCCGAGACCGCGCAGCCGCTTGAAGGCAGTTTTGTAGTCCTGGCCGAGTTGACGGCGCAGCGCCGCCGGGGCATCGGGGGCCAGTGCGTGGACCGCTTCCGCCAAACTGAGGCCGACGATCCGGCGAATCGCCGCGCGCTCGGGCGGGACAAGCCCGCCGCGCTGGAAGCAATCCTCCATCGCCAGGCAGATATTGTGCTGGCTGTCGACGAGCGTACCGTCGCAGTCGAAAATGGCGAGGCGGCTCAATCCTTGCGCCCCCGCCCGCGCCGTTCGCCCTTGCGGGCCTTGCGCGCCTGCTTGGCCTTCTGCGCGGCGGCGCGCTTCTTGCCTTCAGCGGTTTCGCTGAACTTCACTTCATCGAGCGGCAAGTCACCTGCCTTCGGATCGAAGCCGAGCAGCGTCAGGCTTTCCGCGAAATGCGGTGGCGGCTCGGCGCTGATGTCGATCGTGCCGCCATCGGGATGATCGACCCGCAGGCGGCGGGCGTGGAGATGCATCTTGCGGCTGATCCCCCCGGTCAGAAAGGCGTCCTGTCCACCATATTTGCCGTCGCCGACGATCGGATGGCCGATTGCCGCCATATGGACGCGAAGCTGGTGGGTACGGCCGGTGAAAGGCTGGAGCTCAACCCAGCAGGCGCGATTGCCGGCGCGCTCGATCACACGGTAGCGGGTGCGGGCGGGACTGCCCTCTTTCTGATCGACATGCATCTTCTCGCCGCCGCTGCCGGGCTGTTTGGCAAGCGGGAGATCGATGATGCCATCCTCGACCGAAGGCACGTCTGTAACGAGCGCCCAGTAGACCTTGCGCGCGGTCCGGCTGGAAAAGGCTTTGGCGAAATGGGCGGCGGCGCGCGCCGATCGCGCGACCAGCAGCACGCCGGAGGTATCCTTGTCGAGCCGGTGAACCAGCTTTGGCCGCCCTTCCGCCTCGAATGCCAGTGCATCGAGCAGACCGTCGAGATGCTTTTCCGTCTTGGTGCCGCCCTGGGTGGCGAGGCCCGGGGGCTTGTTGAGCACGAGCGCGGCGGCATCGCGATGGATCACCAGCGATTGGGCGAACTCGGTCTCTTCGGGCGTAAGCGCCGGACGCTCACGTTTCGGGCGTGCCGATTTGGGCGGCTGCACCACTTCGGCTGGCGGGATGCGGATGGTCTGGCCCGCCAGAATCCGGTCGCCCGGCGTTGCCCTGCCGCTGTCGAGCCGAAGCTGCCCGGTCCGCGCCCAGCGCGAGACGATGTTGAAGCTGGTCTCCGGCATGTGGCGCTTGAACCAGCGGTCAAGCCTGATGCCGTCATCATCTTCGGAGACCGTGAAGCTCCGGCCGGGATCGCTCATCCTGCCGCCCGCGTCAGCAGAATGCCAAGAAACAGCATGATGATCGATCCGGTCACCGACGAGACTGCATAGGCCGCGCCCATCATATAGTCTCCGCGCACCAGCATATTGTATGTCTCGAGGCTAAAAGCGGAAAAAGTCGTGAACCCGCCGAGCACGCCAACGCCGAGAAACAGTCGAAGCGGCTCCCCGCCATCTACCGCGCGGACCAGCGTCCCCGCCAGCACGCCCATCAAGAACCCGCCGAGTAGATTGGCGATAAAGGTACCCCATGGAAAACCCGGTCCCATATTCTGGAGCGCGATGCGACCAAGATGATAGCGGAACCCGGCGCCGATCGCGCCGCCGAACATGACGAGAAGCAGGGAAGGCATGGCGGCGCTTTAGCGCGGGTTACAACGGATCGCCAGCCGAAGCTCAATTCCAGCGTGGCTGGAGAATGATGATCAGCAGCACGAATATCCCGTAGAGCGCGCACGGGATTGCCGCAGGGAGCAGGACGATCGTCGCCAGCCCCGGCCGCCCTTTCGCGCGCAGCACCCAGCCGATTGCCGGAATCGCGGTGAACGCGATCAGGATCAGCAGCCATAGCCCCATGTTGAATTCGGAGACCGATCCGTCACCGATGCCGATGAAGAAGAAGCCATAGAGGATGACAGCCGCGATCGCGTTGACGATGAACAGGATCAGCGCGAAACGTCGCATCAGGCTCGACGGTCACCGGTGGAGCGCAGCAGCACATCACGCGCAGCATTGAGTTCGGCGGCCAGCCCTGCCGAGCCGCCGGCATCGGGATGAACCTTCGCCACCAGCCGGCGGTGCGCGGCGAGGATTTCCTCCCGGCCCGCGCCGGCGCTCACCCCAAGCAGGTTTCGCGCGCGTGCGACATCGGGAACGCCCCGCAGCTTCGGTGCAAGCCATCGCCACAAAAGGAACGCCACCCCGACGAGCAGCAGGATACGGATCATGCTATCCCGCCAGCGCCATCCGGGCGGGCGCCGGCAGCTCCAGCCCGGAGATCATTTCGCGCAGTTCCTGCCGGGCGGCGACATGCGCGATGCCGACATCGCCGATCTGGTCCATGTCGAGCAGGGTCACGCCCTTGGGAAACAGCTCGCGATAGATCACACGCTCGCTGAGGCCCGGAATCACGCGGAAGCCGACCCGCTTGGAAAGCTCGGCCAGCGCGCCCGCGACCCGGCGCATGTTGCGCGCCTCGACATGCTGGAGCCGGTTGCGCAGCACCACCCAGTCGACGGTGCCGCCATCGCTGCGCGCGCGCGTCTTGCGCGCGTCCCAGATCAGCTCGGCATAGAAGCTCGGCTTGCGAATCGTATAGCGCTCGGGATCGACCTGGCCGATCAGGTCGAGATCGACGAAGCTGTCGTTGATCGGCGTGACCAGCGTGTCAGCGCGCACGATCGAGGCGCGCGCAAGAGGATCATCGCGGCCCGGCGTGTCAATGATAACGAATTCATACTCTTCCGACAGGGCGTCGATTCGGCGCTCGATGTCGGCGGGGTTGGTTGAGTCGATCGTCTCGAAGGGTGGCGTCAGCAGACGGGTTTGCAACCGCCGCTCGGTTTCGAGCCGGTTGTCCAGATAGCGCCCCAGCGTGCGCTGGCGGGCATCGAGATCGATCGCCGCCACGCTGCGCCCCGCCGCGATCAGCGCCACGGCGGTATGGACGGCGGTGGTCGATTTGCCCGAGCCGCCCTTTTCGTTCGCAAACACGATGAGATGCGCTGTCGACTTTGCCATGCGCGAAAATCGTCTCCCCCGACCCCTTGATTATGCTGGATGCGCCTTCCAGAGAACGCACCGTCAGGCTTATCGGAGGGGCGTCCCAGGTGCAAATCATTCGTGAGCTACAGGAGCTTCGCAACCTCGTCCGCCGCTGGCGCGAGAACAACCGGCGCATCGCGCTTGTACCGACGATGGGCGCGCTGCACGCCGGGCATATGGCGCTGATAGCCGAGGCGAAGCAGCGCGCCGACCGTGTCATCGTGTCGATCTTCGTCAATCCCACCCAGTTCGGCCCGAACGAGGATCTCGCCGGCTATCCCCGCCGGGAGGCGGAGGATGCGGCGATGCTCGAAGCCGCCGGGATCGAGGTGCTATGGGCGCCGAGCGTTGAGGTAATGTACCCGGAGGGCTTCGCGACCAGCATTTCGGTCAAGGGCGTGGGCGAAGTGCTGGATGGCGCGGCACGGCCGGGCCATTTCGACGGTGTAGCCACGGTCGTCGCCAAGCTCTTCGGGCAGGCGCTGCCCGATCTGGCGCTGTTCGGTGAGAAGGATTTCCAGCAACTGGCGGTGATCCGCCGGATGGTGGCCGATCTCAACATGCGCGTCGGCATCGTCGGCGTGCCGACCGAGCGCGACGCGGACGGACTCGCTCTCTCCTCACGCAACGCCTATCTGACCGCCGAGGAGCGCGTCGCCGCACGCGTGCTGCCCGACTCGCTGAACGAAGCCGCCGCAGCCATTACGGCTGGACAACCCGTTGCCGGGGTGCTCGATGCGGCCAAGGCCAAGCTTGCCGCCGCCGGATTCGACCCGATCGATTATGTCGTGCTGTGCGATGCCGCGACGCTCAAGCCGACGGAGGTCGCCACGGGAGCATTGCGCCTGTTGGCCGCCGCCCGGCTGGGCCGGGCCCGCCTGATCGACAATATCGAAGTGAACGCGCCCGCCTAAATATACTGGCCCGCTGGCCGTTACCCATAGGGATGATGAAGCACGGTTATCGGCGTTAACCATTCTTTTAAACCATATCGCCGAAAGTGCCTCGCATCGTGAACCAGAGGGGAACGAACGTGGGACTTAGTATGAAGTCAGCGCAGTATCTGATCGAAAGCCGCCTGATGGATGCGGCAAGCGGCGATGCCGAAGCCTGTTTCGAACTCGGCATGGCCTATAGCTGCGGCAGCGGCGTCGATGTCGACCTCGTAGAAGCGCACAAGTGGTTCAACCTCGCGGCCGTCAACGGCGACAGCCGGGGTCAGGAACTGCGCGCCGAAGTGGCCGAGGACATGTCCGCCCGCGAAATCGCGGAAGCGCAGCGCCAGGCCCGGTCCTGGCTCGCAGCCAACGCACCGGTCCGCCAGGCCGCCTGATCTTTCCTAATCGCCCTTCCTGAAGGGCGTGTACTGACCGAGCTGGTCGATATGGTGCGCCACCGCGCGCCGTTCGGCTTCGAGAAAATCGGCGACAGCCCGCCGAAATCGCGGGTCCGGAATATAATGCGCCGACCATGTCGGCACCGGCTCATAGCCTCGCGCGAGCTTGTGCTCGCCCTGCGCGCCCGCCTCCACCCGCCCAAGGCCCCGCGCGATCGCCGCGTCGACCGCCTGATAATAGCAGATCTCGAAATGCAGGAACGGCACCTCCTCGGTGCAGCCCCAATAGCGGCCATAGAGCGTATCCGATCCGATCAGATTGAGCGCGCCCGCGATCGGCTTGCCGTCGCGCAACGCGAAGATCAGCAACACATGGTCAGCCATCCGCTCGCCCAGCATGGAGAAGAATCGGCGGGTCAGATAAGGCCGCCCCCACTTCCGCGAGCCCGTATCCTGGTAGAAATGCCAGAAGGCATCCCAATGCGCTTCGGTGATGTCGCGGCCGCTTAGATGCGCGACGGTCAGGCCGCGCAGCGCCCCTTCGCGCTCCTTGCGGATCGTCTTGCGTTTGCGCGATGCAAGCGCGGCCAGGAAATCGTCGAAGCTCCCATAGCCGTGATTGGTCCAGTGAAACTGGCGGTCGGCGCGGATCAACCAGCCCGCCGCCTCGAACAGCGGCAATTCCTCGTCGAGCAGAAAGGTGGCGTGAGCGGACGAAAGCCCATGCTCGCGCACCAGCGCCTCTGCTCCCGCGATCAGCGCGGGCTTCAACGTGCCGTCCCGTGTCAGCAGCCGGGGGCCGGTCGCGGGGGTAAAGGGCACCGCGATCTGAAGCTTGGGGTAATAGGATTCGCCGGTGCGCTGCCAGGCATCGGCCCAGGCATGATCGAACACATATTCGCCCTGGCTATGGCTCTTGGCATAAGCGGGCATCACCGCCGCCGGGGCGCCATCCGTGCCATCGATCACGATCGGGACCGGCTGCCAGCCGGTCCGTGCCGTGGCGCTGCCTGATTCTTCCAGCGAAGCGAGAAAGCTGTGGAGGACGAACGGGTTGGAGGAGCCCGCGCATTCATCCCATTGCGCCGACGGAATCGAGGCCACACCATCGGCGATACGCACGCAAATCGAACTACCGTCAGCCACGGATCAGGTCCCGTCCTCCTCGATTTCATAGATGGGCGCGTCGGCATGTTCCGCCGCCACCGCCTCGGTCTCGCTGCCGCGCACGGTCCAGGTCAGGACGGGCAACCCGCGATCACGCTGGGCGGCCGCAAATCGCGACGGCAAATCCCGCACGTCATAAGCGAGGAAATCGGGTCGCGCGCGCCAAAGCGCAAGGTGCCGCTCGATCCTGCCCCTGAATCCGTGCGAGTCCGCCTCGCTGATCACAAGCCCCCGGGTGATGCGCGGCGCGTGATCGGCGAACCAGCGGCCTACCTGCGGATTGAACGACATCACCGCGACCGGGCCGCGATACCCCTCCAGCGCGCGCCGGACGGACAGGCAGAACCGCCCGACATGCAAGCCGGAAGCCTTCACCTCGATCAGCAGGGGAACCCGATCGCCGATCAAAGACAGCACGTCTTCCAGCCGGGGAATCGTCTCGCCCGTGCCTTTGAGAAGAACGCGTCCGACGGACGCGGCGGGAAGCGATGCAATCGCGCCCCGCTCATCGGTCAGCCGATCGAGGGCCGCGTCATGAAAGACGAACACCGACCCATCAAGGCTCGGCTGCACATCACATTCGATGCCGTCACCGGCCTCGATCGCTGCGAGGAAGGCGGCGCGGCTATTCTCCACACGCCCGCCCCCGTGCAAGCCCCGATGGGCGAAACGCCGGCCACGCAGAAAAGCGACACGCCGCTCCGCCGGCTGCGGCGCGAGCAGGCGATCAGGCAGCGCGAATGGCGACGATCGCATCGATTTCCACGGCGGCGCCCAGCGGCAGCACCGGCACGCCGACGGCACTGCGCACATGCCGGCCAATATCGCCCAACACATCGACCATCAGTTCGGACGCACCGTTCGCGACCTTCGGCTGATCGGTGAAGTTCGGCGTCGAGGAAATGAACGCGCCAAGCTTCACGACCCGCTCGATCCGCGCGAAATCGCCATCGAGCGCAGCGCCCATCTGTGCGAGCAGCATCAGCCCGCAACGCCGCGCCGCCTCCACGCCGCCCGGCACATCGACGCTTTCGCCAAGCCGCCCGACGATGAGCGTACCATCCGGCCGGAACGGCAGCTGCCCCGAAATATGCAGCAGCCCGCCAACCAGCACGGCCGGAACATAGGCGGCCACGGGCGCGGCAGGCTTCGGCAGTTCCAGGCCCAGCTCGAATAGCCGACGGTCGATCGACATTTTTCTCAAGATCCCCCGAAATCTCAGTCCAGCGTGAGCCGGTCGATAACCCAGTCCACCGCCTCGGCCCAATCGTCAATGCGTTTGTGCGCCGCGGGCGCCGGCGCGATCAGCTTTGCGATCACCGGATCGGCGATCATGTGCAGCCGCCACACGCCCGGCTTATGTTCCGAGACCGACCGATGATGGGCGGGAATATCATCGACGAACACCGATCGCGCCGGCTCCCGGCTGTCGATCAACTTCGCGACGGCGGGCCCCTTGGCACCGAGGTTGCAGACGACGTGATGGCGGATGCCCACGGCGTCGAGCTGCGCAACCCGGCTCGCGTGAAACTGGTCCCCCAGGTTCGTCAGGATCACGATGTCGGCCACCTCGGCGACGCGGCCCAGCGCCTCCAGCGCATGAGGGACCAGGGTCTGGCGATGCATCTCGGTCTTGAAGAAGCCATCGAGCAGCAACCACATCTGCTCGCGCCCGACCGGCTCGCCGTTGTTGCGATAATGCATCGATTTGCTGAAATCTTCCGGATGTGGAACAAAATCGATGGCATATTCGCTCGAAAGCCATTCACTGAAGTGCCGCATCATATGGAGCAGGACTTCGTCGCAATCGGAAATCAGCAAAGGGCGATTCATGCAGAGGCTTCCAGTAATGTTCGCGCCCGAACGAGATCTGCCGGCTGCTGATCGAGTGCTGCCGCGCAGGAGACCAGGTCGGGCTCATGGCCTTCCAGAAACGCCAGCACAGCAGCGAGAGTTGCCGGATGTTCGACCGCGCTTCGCAGGCTGGAAGGCGAAAGGCCGGTCAGGGCGAGCAGTCGCTCTGCCCGTGCCTCCTCGGCCAGCACCCAACTCAGCGCGGAAAGCGCGACAGTTTGCGCATGGTTGAGATCGAAATCCGTATTTTGCCGAATTGCCATGTTCCAGAGAGCAGCTATCGTAACGCGATGAGACCCACCCCGTGACGAAGAAGATCCTCGTTGTCGAGGACAATGAGCTCAATCTGAAGCTGTTCTGCGACCTGCTCCGTGCCCATGAATTCGAGGCCGAGGCAGTGGATGATGGGCGTGTGGCGATCGAGCGGGCGCGCGATTATGCGCCTGATCTCATCATCATGGACATTCAGCTGCCGCATATCAGCGGCCTTGAACTGATCGGCCAGCTCAAGATCGACGATGATCTCAAGCACATCCCGATCATGGCGGTGACCGCCTATGCGGCCAAGGGCGACGAAGAGGTGATTCGCGCTGCCGGCGCGGAAGCCTATATCTCCAAGCCGATCTCGGTGATGCGCTTCGTCGAAGCGGTGCGGGAGCTGATTTAGGATAGGTTCAACGTTCCCCGTCATGCTGAACTTGTTTCAGCATCCACTGTCTCGCGAACGCAGCGCTTGCGGCCTGGTGGACCCTGAAACAAGTTCAGGGTGACGATAGGGTGATGGTCTGAGGCAGCCGTCGGGCTGGCGCCCGGCGCTTACTTGATCTTGGCTTCCTTGAACTCGACGTGCTTGCGCGCGACGGGATCATATTTGCGGAAGCTCAGCTTCTCGGTCTGCGTCCGTGGGTTCTTCTTGGTGACATAGTAGAAGCCCGTGTCAGCGGAGCTTACAAGCTTGATCTTGACGGTGGTTGGCTTGGCCATGACCGGAAACCCTTCGAAACCTTACAGACGGCATGAAAAAAATAAGCGGCAACCCGTGCCGCTCGCGTGGGGTGGGCCATTGGCGCTTCTGGGCGATTTTGTCAAGGCGGGCCGATAGGCCGGCGCGCCAGATCGTTTCGGCGGGTTAACGCCCAAGTAGGTTTTTAGGGGGATAGTGCTCTTTCAGAGGAGCACGTCATGGAAAACGGCCAAGCCCAATTTGCTTATCTGAATGATCCGATCCGATCGGACATCAGCCGCCGTGTCGATGCGCTCGATCGGGATTACCGCAACCTCAGTATCGGCGAGATCGTACGCCAGGCTGACGATCTGCGCCATCTCGGTTCCGAACATGGTTTCGAATCGGTCTGCCGGCTGGCGGGCGCGCTGAACGACGCGGTATCGCGCGATGGCCGGGCTGCGATCATCCAGGCCTATATTGAATCGCTGCGCCAGGCCGCCTGGGTGGATTCGTGCGATGGCCGTGCCACGGAGCTCCTGCTCGCCGCGGTATCCGTTCGCCTCGCGAGCTAGACCATCGGATCGATGGATGCGCTGCTCCCGCCGCTCGTAGCAGCCTTCCTCGCCGAGTGGGGCGATCGGACGCAGCTTCTGGCCATCCTCCTCGCTTCCCGCTTCCAGCGGCCGAGACCGATCCTGATCGGCATCGCGATCGCCGCGCTGCTCAACAGCCTGCTTTCCGCCGGAGGCGGCCACCTTCTCGTTCCGCTCATCAATTTCCGCGCGATCACATTGATGACCGCCCTCGCGCTCCTGTTCGCCGGCGCGGGCGCCTTGCTTCCTCAGAAGGCACCCAGGCTCGAAACCAAGGGCGCTGGTGGCGTCCTCTTCGCCAGCTTCTTTGCATTCGGAGTCCTGGAATTCGGTGACAAGACCCAGTTCATCACGGCGACGCTTGCCGCACGCGCCGACACCGTTTTTCTCGCGGCCATCGGCGCGGGCATCGGGGTGCTGCTGGCCAATGTGCCCACGGTGCTGCTTGCCGACAGATTGACGACGACCTTGCCTGTCAGAACGTTCCGTCTATTTGCCGGCCTGATCTTTCTCGTCGCCGGCACGATCACGGCGCTTTCGAGTCTCAGGCTTATCTGATCGGCGCGCAATTGCCGTGGTGTCATCGCCGGGCGAAAATTGCTGCAATAAGTGCGCCGGTTTCCGACTGGCAGTTCGCTTGGGCGGACGATCAGAGGAACAGGACCGCCCCGTCGCAGGTTAAAATGCCGTTAAAAAGAATCGGGTCGAAGGAGTCCTCCGATATGATAAAATGGACATTGTTCTTTCTGGCGCTGTGCGCGGTTGCGGCGGCGACGGTCGCAGGAGGTTTCGCGGAATCCTGGTTTGGCGTTTCCGCCTATATCTTCTTCCTCGCCCTCCAGCTGACGATCCTGTTCGCGGTGTTGAGCAAGGTACGTACAAGGGCATTCGACTGGAGCTGACCTCCTGCCTGAATCCAACAAAAAGGCCCGACCAATACTGGCCGGGCCTTTTTTTCATCCGTAAAAACTGGCTTATGACATCGGCTGAAGATTCACCGCCGCATATTTGCCCCGCCGATCGACCTCCAGCTCGAACTCGAGCCGATCGCCTTCATTGAGGTTGGTCATGCCAGCGCGCTCGACCGCCGAGATATGCACGAATGCATCCGGCTGCCCGTCGTCACGCTGGATGAAACCGAAACCCTTCATCGCATTGAAGAACTTGACCGTGCCGCTGGCCTTTTCGCCGGTAAGCTGCCGCTGCGGCCCGCCGCGATCACCGCCGCGGTCACCACCGCGGTCACCACGATCCCGCGGAGGACCGCGATCTTCCACCGGCAGCGGCTCGCCTTCAATTTTGAGATCAGTCGCCGAAATGCGGCCACCGCGATCAACGAGCGTGAAGCCGAGCGGCTGACCTTCGGCCAGGCCGGTCAGGCCGGCCTGCTCAACGGCCGAGATGTGAACGAACACGTCCTCGCCGCCGTCGTCCCGAACAACAAAGCCAAACCCTTTCTGGCCATTGAAGAACTTCACAACGCCGGTGCCTTCGCCGATCACCTGGGCTGGCATGCCGCGACCACCGCCG
>Ga0065707_10081883_pt1 | contig 31639 bp, 25 predicted proteins | sample SwiRhicommuniRL3_FD_59094 | JGI IMG/M metagenome (GOLD analysis project Ga0065707, IMG submission 59094) | Switchgrass rhizosphere bacterial communities from Rose Lake, Michigan, USA - RL3 v2 (version 2) | ecosystem: Host-associated > Plants > Roots > Rhizosphere > Soil | place: East Lansing...
GGCGCTGCCGCGCATGCGCAATCATCGCAGCGGCAGCTTCGTGGGCGTAGCCACGGCCCTGGTGGCGTTGCAGGAAAGCGAAGCCGATGTCGACGTCGGGCAAGGTGTCGCGCTTCAGCAGGCCACACATGCCGACCGGCGTGCCATCGTCCTTGAGCGATGTCGCATACAGACCGAAACCCAAGCGCTCGTAACTCGCCATCGGTCCCTGGCGCAGGTAGTTGCATGCGTCTTCGAGATTGCGCACGCCCTTGTCGCCGATGAAGCGCAGCCAGCCCGGTTCGTTCAGCAGTTCGAGGATGAATGGCGCATCGTCGAAGGTCAGCTGGCGCAGCTGCAGGCGTGCGGTATCGAAAACGACGATCGGTGGTGCGGGCGAGCGCATCGAAGCGAGCGGCTCTAGGCCGGAGCGTGGCACACGGCTTCTACATTGTGCCCGTCGGGATCGAGCACGAACGCGCCGTAATAGTTTTCGTGATAGTGAGGACGCAGACCCGGTCCACCGTTATCGCGTGCCCCCGCAGCCATCGCGGCCTTGTAGAACGCATCGACCTGCGCCCGCGTGTCGACGCGAAACGCAACGTGGATCGGCGGCACATTGGGCGTCCCCGACGCAATCCAGAAGTCAGGCTTGGGCGCGACGCCGAAGCCCGCAACGTCGGCGCGTTTGGTCACTGCCGCGGACAGCTCCATGAGCAGAGAGTAGCCGATGGGGCCCAGCGCCTTCAGGTAGAACGCCTTGCTCGCTGCGAAATTGCTCACCAGCAGTCCAGTATGGTCGATCATCGCCCCTTCCTCATTCAACCGCGCTCATTCAACCCGGGCTCATTCAACCCGTGCCTGTCGGCGGATAGCTTAATGCCTCGTCGCGGGCACGAGTGCAAGTGAAACAAGAACCGGTCGGCACGCCGAGCATTCCGGGAGCAGCGCCGCGTCGAATCCAGTTAGAATCTCCGCGTGATCACGGCGATTCTCCACTCCCACCCGCATACTCCCTGCCCGGCCATCAGGGTTTTTTCCGCGCGGCTCCTTCGCACCGCGGCCGATCGGCTGGAATTGCAATACCGGATCGACGGCGACATCGCGCAGCTGCTCATTCCCGCGCTCATCCAGGACGAGGCAGGCCGGAGCCGCCAGGACGGCCTGTGGAAACATACCTGCTGCGAAGTATTTCTCCGACGGACCGGTCTGCAGCGGACCAGTCTCCAACAAGACAGTCTCGAACGACCCAGTCTCCAGCAAAACAGGACGCCGGGGTACTACGAGTTCAACTTTGCGCCATCCGGCGCCTGGGCCGCGTATGCATTCGACGGCTATCGCACCGGCATGCACGCCTTGGAAGTCGCCGAGCCACCTGCCATTGCTGTAGGGCAGACCGCCGATCGATTCACCATCGACGTCGCCATCACGCTGCCGCAGGATGTCGTCGCAGCCGATAGCGAAGCGGTGTCGCTGACGGCAGTCATCGAGGATCGCGCCGGGCGCATTTCCTATTGGGCTGTGGCGCATGCACCCCACAAGCCGGACTTTCACCACGACAATGGGTTCGTACTGCGCCTGCCGGCCTAGTGACAGTGCGCACTGAAGGAGTTTCGATGAAATCCTCTACCCTGCAGACCGGCGTCGACCGGCTACTGGCAGACGCTTCGCTACGCAAAGCCCTGCGTGGCCGGCGTTGCGCCCTGCTCGCTCATCCGGCTTCGGTCACGGCGGACCTGACGCATTCGCTGGATGCGCTGGCATCCCTGCGCGATCTGAATCTGACCGCGGCATTCGGTCCGCAACATGGCCTGCGCGGCGACAAGCAGGACAACATGATCGAGTCGCCGACGTTCAACGATCCGTTGCATGGCATCCCGGTGTTCAGCCTGTACGGCGAAGTGCGCCGGCCCACCGACACCATGATGGAAACGTGCGACGTGGTGCTGGTGGACCTGCAGGACCTGGGGTGCCGCATCTATACCTTCATCACGACCTTGCGTTACGTGCTGGAAGCGGCCGCGAGGCACGGCAAGGCGGTATGGATTCTCGATCGGCCCAATCCCGCCGGTCGGCCGGTCGAGGGAATGCGCTTGCGTGCGGGCTGGGAAAGCTTCGTCGGCGCCGGTTCCTTGCCGATGCGCCACGGACTCACGCTCGGCGAACTCGCCCACTGGTTCGTGAAGACCCTGAAGCTGAACGTCGATTACAAGATCGTCCCCATGGATCGCTGGCATCCCGACGCCGCTCCGGGTCATGGCTGGCCGCTCGGCGAACGCACGTGGATCAATCCGAGTCCCAACGCACCCAATCTATGGATGGCGCGTTGCTACGCCGGCACCGTGATGCTCGAAGGCACGACTCTGTCGGAGGGCCGCGGTACGACGCGTCCTCTCGAACTGTTTGGCGCACCGGATATCGACGCACGCAAGGTGCTGGACCGGATGCAATCGATCGCACCGCAATGGCTCGCGGGCTGCCGCTTGCGCGAGTGCTGGTTCGAACCTACGTTTCACAAGCATGCGAAACAGCTGTGCAACGGTATCCAGATCCACGTCGAAGACCCGAGCTACGATCACGAAGCCTTTCGTCCGTGGCGCCTGCAGACGCTCGCCTTCAAAGCCATCCGGCAACTGCATCCAAATTACCCGCTGTGGCGCGACTTCCCTTACGAATACGAGAAGGACCGGCTCGCCATCGACGTCATCAACGGCAGCCCGCTGCTGCGCGAATGGGTGGACGACAGCAATGCCACGCCCGCGGATCTCGAAACCATGACGTCGGTGGACGAGGACTCGTGGCTGAAGGAACGCGAGGAGTTCTTGTTGTACTGAGATCGGCTGCGGAACCCCAGCCTCGAATGCAGCGTTGCGCGCGTGGGAACTAACCTATTCAGGAGATTTCCATGGCCAGCAAGTACGGGAAGAAAGCGTCGAGCAAGGTGAAACGCGCCATGCACAAACGCAAGCAAGGCACGCTCAAAAGCGGCCGGTCCGGGAAAACGGTGAAGAGCCGCAAGCAGGCAATCGCCATCGGCCTGTCGGAAGCACGCAAGGAAGGCGCGAAGGTGCCGAAGAAAAAGAGTGCGAAACGCAAGGCGAGCAAGAAGAAGTAGCTCTTCTGTCACCAGAGTGCTCGCGGAGCGAGCTGAGAAAAATAGTCTATCCGACTCTGACCCCTATTCTTCTCTGCCTCGCGTTCTCCGCGTTCTCCGCGCGCCATATTCTTGAAGCCCTTTCAGTTGGCGCTGTCGGCAGCTATTGCCACCGTCCGAAGAGTTGGACTCACCAGTGCTGCAGTAACGGTCAGCCTTAGAAAGATATGGCGCGCGGAGAACGCGGAGAACGCGGGGCAGAAAAAAGGACGGAGATCAGGATTCCTTCGCTGTCGCCGCGGGAGCTGTCGACATGCTCGAGCGCAGCGGAATCTCGGGCAGGAACAGCGTGATCAGGAATCCCAGCGCGATGATCCACAGCGAGCGGGCCATCATCTGGGTGATCGATGCCGAGAAGGCTTCCTTGGTGCCGCGCTGGATGCGTTCGACGAGTTGCGCTGAATAATTCGCCATCGCAGCGTGCACGAGGTTCAAGGCGCTATCGACGTTGACGGCCACCAACGAGTTCTCCGTGGTCAGCAGCGAATCGCGAAACAATCCCGACAGGTTCGCCATGGCCTGCGTATCGGCCAGCGCCCGCGTCGGGATGTTGGACAGATTCTCCTTGGTCACGGCCGGCAGCGCCGGATCGTCGAGCAACCGTCGACGCCCGCCCTCGCCCTGCTGCAATTCCCGCTCGATCGTTTCCGCCTTCGCGAGCAGCTCTTTGTGAACCCGCGCCTGGAAACCTCCGTCCCGCAACGGCGCCTTGACCGCTTCAGGTAGCCGCGTATCGGCGAGCACCTCGGAAGTTGCTGCCTCGTCTCCACGATAGGCGCGCTCGATGAGCCGGTAGCGCTCGCCCATTGCCTGGTCAACGCGCTCGTGGATCCGCTCGACATTCATCGCCTGGCTCTGGGCATGATTGAGATCGACCTTGGTCTCGGTCGCACCGGGAAGCTGCGGCAGATGCTTGGGCAATTCCGCGGTCAGGCTGTGAGTCAGGAGCGTCGCGAAAATGGCTACGCCGATGGTCGAGCCGATCTGGCGGCTGAACTGGCTCATGCTGGTCGCGACACCGATCTCGGTCACCGGCACGGCATTCGAGATGACCATGCTGAACAGGGATTGCACCGGGCCCAGGCCGATGCCAGTGATCAGCAGTCGCCAGCTGAGTTCGCGCGAGGTCGTGTCAGGCCCGATATAGGTCAAGGCGATCACGCCGACGAGAAACAGGATCGTGCCGCCGACCAGGAAAGGCTTGTAGCGGCCCGTGCGCGAGACCAGGCGCCCGCAGGTGATGCTGCTGAAGATGACTCCGGCCATCAGCGGCAACAGCGAAACGCCGCTGCCGGTGGCACTGATACCCTGCACCACCTGCATGTACAGCGGCATGAACATCACCACGCCGAGAAACGCCATGCTCATGACGAACGAGGCCAGCACCGCGATCCGAAATGCATGGATGCGAAACAGGTGGAACGGAATGATCGCGTCCGTCGACCGCATCCTCATCTCCACCCACAGGAAAATGAGCAACGCGATAGCGGCGAAAGCAAACAGACCCACGATGCGTGGCGATCCCCAGGAGTAAGACGTACCGCCGAGCGTCAGGGCGATGAGCAGCGGCGTGCACGCCAGCACCAGCAACACCGCGCCGATGTAGTCGACTTTGCCGGTACCGCGATGACGCAGGGGCGGCAGCCGATAGAGGATCATGAACAGCGCCACCAGCCCGACCGGCAGGTTGACGTAGAAAATCCAGCGCCAGCCCGCTACTTCATGGTTCAGCAGCGTCACGGTGCCGTGGTCGGTGAAGAAGCCGCCGATGAACGGACCGATCACGGTCGCCAGGCCGAATACCGAGCCGAAAATGCCGAACATGCGGCCGCGTTCGCGCGGCGGAAATAAATCGGCAATGATCGCGAACGTCATCGTCATGAGGGCACCGCCGCCTGCGCCCTGGATGGCTCGAAAGACCGTCAGCTGGATCATGCCGTTGCCCAGGATGGGCAGGTCGCCGAATTCCCCGGCCAGGCCGCACAGGAAGGAGCCCGCGAGAAAGGTCAGCACACCGACGAGCAGGATGGGCTTGCGGCCGTAGAGATCGCTGAGCTTGCCGTAAATGGGCACCGACACCGTGGAGGTGAGCAGGTAGGCGGTGGTCACCCAGCCGTACATCTGCAAGCCCTGCAGCTGTTCGATGATGCGGGGCATGGCGGTCGCCACGATCGTCTGGTCGAGCGCGCTCAACAGCAGGACCACCATCAAGGCGATCACGATCAGGCGTTTCTCCGCCGCGGTCACGGTTACTTCAGTCAATCGGCACCTGTCTGATGATGCGACGCCGGCCTGCTCATGTGCTCATGAGGGCGGCCGGGGTGCAGAGCGGATGTGAGTCTTGTGCGCCCGCGCCAGGGGATGGTCCTGACCGGCTCGGGCGGCGCTCTATTGGCGCAATAATCGCCTAAATCCCGGCCCCCTGGTAGGGGACACTGCTCGCGGCAGCGAGCTGTGTCCCCGGAGCCTCGCTTCGGCGCACGCCGCAGGCGACTGGTCGCAGTTGCACGAACAGCCGAACCGATTTGCAGTCGAATCGCGGTCGCTCCATTCGACTATCCGGTTCGACGCACCGCAAGGAGATTCCAGTGAAGCTGGTAGCTGGTTCCATCCGCAATCCGCTGGCTATTGCCGTCGCCGTCCTGCTGGTCTGCCTGTTCGGCTGGCTCAGCCTGCGGCAGTTGCCATTACAACTGTTCCCGGACATCGAACGGCCCACCGTTTCGATCACCACCACCTGGCGCGGCGCATCGCCCGAAGAGGTCGAAGCGGAGTTGCTGGAACCGCAGGAGCAGGTACTGCAGGGCCTGCCGGGCATCGAGGAGGTCGCCGGCAACGCCAACGCCGGCGGCAGCGAAATTTTCCTGACCTTCGCCATCGGCACCGACATGAAGTCGGCGCTGGTCGACGTGATCGGCCGCATGAGCCGCGTTCCGCCCATGCCACGCGATGTCGACCGGCCCATCGTGCAGCTGGGCAATGGAGGCGATGCCAACGCCAACCTGTCCTGGTTCTTCGTCCAACTGCTGCCCGGCACGCAAGGGCCGATCGAGCGGTATCGGCGCTTCATCGAAGACGTGGTCAAACCACGCATCGAAGCGGTGCCCGGCGTCGCCGTGGTCAACATGAATGCCGGTCCACAGAACGACGTGCGCATCACGCTCGACCTGCCCCGGGCCGCAGCGCTCGGCATCGGCATTCCAGATGTCGCTCGACAAGCCGCCAGCTCCGCGAATGTCTCTGCCGGCCAGCTCGAAGTCGGACGCCGACAATATGCGCTGCGCTACACGGGACGCTACGAAGCCGACGACCTGCATGAACTGGTACTCGCCTGGCGCGACGGTCAGCCAGTGCGACTCGGCGACGTGGCCAGCGTCGAACTACGTCCGCCGGAGCGCCAGAATTTTGCCTATCAGAACGGCAATCCCGCCATCGGCCTCGAAATCCGCCGCGCACCCGGCGCCAATGTGCTGACGACGCTGGAAGAGGTGAAGAAAGTCGTCGGCCGGATGCGCGACGGACCGTTGCAGGAGCGCGGCCTGGGCATCGAGCAGTCTTACGATGCTGCGTTGTTCATCCATCGCGCCGTCAACCTGCTGATCGAGAATCTCGTCGTTGGCGCACTGCTGGCGCTCGTGTGTGTCTGGTGGTTCATGCGCGACGTCCGGGCGACTGCACTGATCGCCATCACCATTCCCGTGTGCCTCCTGGCTACGTTCTGCGTATTGCACCTGGCCGGGCGCAGTATCAACGTCATCTCGCTGGCCGGTCTCGCCTTCGCGGTCGGCATGGTGGTCGAAGGCGCCATCGTCGTCTCAGGCAATATCATTCGCCTCAAGGAAGGCGGCATGCCCATCGCACAAGCCGCTCACGACGGCACACGCCAGGTCGTTCCTGCGCTGATCGCATCGACCACGACCACCATCGCCGTGTTCCTGCCCGTGCTGTTCCTGAAAGATGTCGAAGGGCAGATCTTCGCCGATCTCGCGCTCACCATTTCGACCGCCGTCGCGTTCTCGATCATCGTCGCCATCACCGTGGTCCCCGCGGCTGCCGGCCATTGGCTGCGAGGGCATACGAAAAACTCCGGCTACGGCGCCGGCTGGCCACACATCACCGATCGCGTGATCCGTTGGACTCGCACGCCGGCGCAACAGATCGGCTGGGTCATTGCGTTGCTCGTGGTGCCGCTGATCGGATCGTGGCTGCTGCTGCCCAAGCTCGACTACCTGCCACCGGTGAAGCGCGCCGCGATCGATGCCCAGTTCACGTTTCCACCGGGCATGAGCCCGCAGACCGTCGATCGCGAAATCGCCGGCAAACTGATCGAACGCATGCAGCCTTACATGACCGGCGCGAAGCAACCCAGGCTGAAGAATTACTACATCCTGCTCTGGCCGGGCGGCGGCACCTTGGGCGCCCGCGTCATCGACGACAAAGATATCGGGACACTCGAACGCATCGTGCGCGATGAAGTGGTCGTCGGTATCCCCGATACGCGAGTGTTCACGAATGAAGGCGAGTTGTTCGGCGGCATCGGCGGCTCGGCGCGCTCGGTAGCAATTCATCTGCAGACGACCGACACGGCAGCGCTCAACACGGTTGCCGAAGAAGGCCGGCGCTTGCTCGAAAGCACATTTCCCGGCGCGAACGTCCAGTCGTTTCCGAACGCGGATGTACGTGCACTGGAGCTACGCGCCGAACCGAACGATCGCCGCATCGCCGAAGTCGGCTGGGACCGGGCCTCGCTGGGAACGGTGGTGCGTGCCCTGGGCGATGGCGCGTGGCTGGGTGAATACTTCGACGGTCAAACGCGTCTTCCGGTGATGCTGCGAGCGAACGCAGGCGAGACACCCGAATCGTTGGCGCAGGCTCCTATCGTCACTCCGTCGGGAGAAATCGTATCGCTCGGCGAACTCGTGAAGCTGGAAACCGCCGTCGCCGCGGAACAGATCCGCCGCATCGATCATCATCGCACCGTCACGCTGACCATCGATCCGCCGCCGACCTTGTCGCTCGAAGACATGCTGGCGAAAATCGACAGCGACATCGTGCCGGCGTTGCGAGCCAAACTGCCTGCGGACGCGAACATCCGCCTCGCCGGCAGCGCCGATCGCCTCGATACGATCACATCCACCATGGCCACCAACTTCCTGCTGGCGCTGCTGGTGCTGTTCCTGTTGATGGCTGCCATGTTCCAGTCGCTGCGCGATGCCGCCGTCGTAGTGCTCACCGTGCCGCTCGCTATCGCCGGCGGCGTTCTCGGTATCCGCCTGCTCGGTGTCGTGGCCTTCCAGCCGCTCGACCTGCTGACCATGATCGGCTTCATCATGATGATCGGCGTCATCGTCAATCACGCCATCCTGCTGGTGGATCGCACTCGCGATGCGTTGAACCATGGACACGACCTGGAAACCGCACTCGGCATGTCGTTGAACCAGCGCCTGCGTGCAATGGTCGCCAGCACGTTGACGGGAGCGCTGGGCGCACTGCCGATGGTGGTGAATCCTGGACCCGCCAGCACCATCTATCGCGGTCTCGCGGCGGTAAACGTCGCTGGCGTGGTCGTGAGCATGGTGTTCTCCGTGCTGCTGCTGCCAAGCCTGTTGCGCTTGTTCTATGAGCGCCGCGTGCCTGCCATCGACGCAGCCACTCAATCCGTATGATGTGTTCGGGAGCGATGCGATGAACGTAGCGTTGCGCCAGCTGGGAATTGCTGTCGCCCTGATGGCCATGATGAGTTCGGCTGCAGCGCAAGCACCGAACTCGTCCGCAGCCGTGGTCGAAGTCGTGAAGGCGCGCGTCGCACGTGTGGCGCCGAGACGATGGGTGCCCGGCGGCGTGGTCAGCCGTGGCGACGCCCGCCTCGCGACCAGTGCGTCCGGTCGGCTCGACTATGTCGCGGAAGTCGGAACGCGTGTCCGGGCCGGCGATCGAGTGGCCAAGCTCGAAGACGAAACGCTCAGGCTCAACGTCGAGGATGCCAGTGCGGAAATCGCGAGGATCGACGCTCTGCGAGCCGCCTCGGAGCGGCAACTGAAACGCATCGAACAGCTGGCGAACAATTCGATCTCGCAGACGCAGCTCGATGAAGTACGTTCGCAGCTGGCGGTGCAGACCGCTCAATTACAGCAAGCGAAAGTACGCCAACGTTCTGCACAGCACGCCCTGGAGCAAACGCAGTTGCGTGCGCCGTTTCCCGGAGTAGTCACCGAGCGCCTGGCTCAACGCGGCGAGTATGTCGCTACCGGAGCAGCCATCGCGCACCTGGTCGACGTCGTCCACCTGGAAGGCCGTACGCAGGCGCCGCTGTCGCTCATGAACATGATTCACGACGACATGGAACTACCCGTGAAAGTCGCCGGCAAACAGCTGCTGGCTCGCGTCCGCACCGCCGTGCCGGTGGGCGAGGAACGCTCACGGCAATTCGAATTGCGGCTGACGCTCGCGAACAGCGTACTCGCCGTCGGCACTCCGATTGAAATCGGCCTGCCCGAGAATGCAGGCGCCGATGCACTGGTCGTGCCGCGCGATGCGATTGCCGTGCGACAGGACGGAGACTACCTGATGCGTGTCCTGGCCGACGGCACCGCGGAGCGCGTCATGGTGAAGTCCGAAGCTACGGACGGCGACCTGGTGACGGTTCGTGGCAGCTTGAATGCGGGCGATACCGTCGTCGTTCGCGGCGTCGAACGCTTGCAGTCGGGCCAGAAAGTGACCGTGGTGCACAGGGATGCGGCGAATGTGCCGGTCAGTGCGAAGGCCGGCGGATGAATACAATAGCGTAGCGGTCCGAGACCGCCGCACCCATTGGATACCGTTCCTTTTTGAGCATTTCGCGCTGGCGGCGTGCCTCTCGCCTCGAAGTTAAGTAGCAACTAGCGGATTGACGACCTTCACACCGACAATCGACTGACCTGTATTCAGGTCTTCGGTATAGAGTTGCGCGGCGCCAGACTGCTCGGCCGACGCGACAATCAGGCCGTCCCAGAAAGAGAGTTTCGATAGCTCGGCAATCTCTGTGGCTCGCAAGATGGTTTCTGGCGTGGTCGGATGGCGAACCCATGGCGTGTATGTGCGAACGACTTCCCGCGCACAAGCGCGGCCAGTCGAGAGCTTCTGCGTCACCGTGACATAGAATTCCTGGAGAACCTGGATGGAGAGCCGACCCATTTGTTCATCCCAAAGGCGCTCCAGGGCCCGCGCCGCGCGTTCGCGCTTTTCACCTGCGTCGAGATCGTGCGCGTAGATCAGAATATTTGTGTCAACGAAGACGACGTCGGTCATGCGCTTCGTTCCGATCGTGCATGCGGACGCCCTGCAAATGGAATCCGTTCTTCAGCATTGCCTTAGCGCTTTGACGCGCGGCTTCATACGCGCGATCTTCGCCGATAAGTTCACGCAATTCATCCGCCAACAGCGCGCTGACGCTGCTCCCTCGACGCGCCGCTATAGCGCGCGCCTTCTTCAGGAGTGCGGGCTCGATTGCCACGGTGATGTTCTGTTTTGCAGCCATATCTGCGGTTTGACTTTGCTGTCACGTAAAATACGTGAATACAGCCCACAGGTCAATCCACGCCGCTGCAGCCAGACCGGCGCCACATCTTCCCAGCGTGTTGGAATTGACCGACATCGTCTTCGTTGCCAGGCGGCGATTCGCAACCGACCGATCTACCGCCCGAATCCCGGACTCCCATACGCCACGAAGCCCGCCCAGTAGTATGGATGCCGCCACCTCTTGTCGTTCTTCATCTGCATCTGCGCAGCCCGCAACGCTGCGGACGGGGACTGGCCTTCCGTCAACAGCGCAACATATAGACGCTGCATCAGTTCGCTGGTGGCCCGGTCCGCAACCTGCCATTGGGTAGCGATTACATTCTGTGCGCCTGAAAGCAGGAACGCGCGGCCGAGTCCGAGCATGCCTTCGCCGTGAAGGTCGCGGCCCATAGAAGAGTCGCAGGCGCTGAGAACGACGAGTTGGGGATGCAGTTGCATCGATGCGATCTCGTAGGCAGCGATGGTGCCGCGCAGATTCTTTCCGTTCGCATCCAGTTTCGACAGCAGCAGCGACGTCAGGCCCGGATCGTCGCGGTCGATGCGCAGGTGCGTAGCGAAATGCAGGATGGCGTAGTCGCCCTTCTGCAGCTCGTCGAACACGGCTGGATTCGCATCGAATCCGCGGGCGAGCCGGATTCGTTCGGGCGGCGCCAGTTTGGCGATGGCGTCCGCTTCGGCGCCGGTCGACGGCAGGCGAGGTACGTCGAGGCTCGCGAGCAGCTTGTTGGTTGGGGTCCGGCTGGAGCCCTCGCGCGCTGGCGATTGCAATCGGACATCGTCGGCCGAGAACACCGGATCGGCCACCAGCAGCACTCGTGGATTCGGTACTGGATCGCGCCGCCGCTGCTCCAGCAATTGCAGCGTGGACAGCGAATACGCCGTCATCAGCTCGGTGCGATCGACCAACCGCTGCGTATCATCGCCGGATTCCACCGACGGCAGCGCCGCGAACGGAACGTGCAGCAACGGTCCATCCGGAATCACGAGCGCGCGAGTGACAGTTGCCGGCAGCCCGGCGGGCCACAGAATCTGGCTGGCGAGTGCCGTGCCGCTATCGAGCAGTTCGCGGTCGATGCCGGCCGGCGGGCGCGTGAGCGATTTCAGAAACCTGGCAGCCGCGGCGGCGATGAGCTTCTGGTCGGGCAATTCGACGACTCGCATCTCGCCGCGACCGATCACCCAGAGCCAGCTCTTCGGGCTCGATAGTAGATAATTCAGAATGACATCGCCGGGCAGCAGCTTGCCCTGTAGCGTCACCAGGTCCGCCCGCGTCGAGACGCTATCGAACGACGTTGCCGGCGCCGATCGATCCTCGGTGGAGTGTGCATCGATCCTGGCGCGCAGCAGGTTCATTTCGGATTTCATCTCGACCATGCGTCCGTCGGTCGGTGCGAGGCCCTGCGCCATCAGCTGCTGCAGGCGCAGCTCGTGACCGTCCAGCTGTTCGTACAGCTTGGCGATACCATCTTTCGATGGGCCCTCGCCACGACCCGACTCGCGTCGTGAGTTCAGGCCATCTAGGAAGCTGCGGGCATGCGATCGCTCCACCGTCAACAATGCTTCCAGCACCGTCTCCGGCGATGAACTGGCGTCGTCGAGCAGTACATTGACGCGCTGTCCGTAAGCATCGTGGCGTGCAGAGAGAAACGCCGCACGCAATTCGGGGCCTGCAGCCTGGATACGCAGCGATTCGAGTTGCGACAGCGCCTGGTCCAGTTCGGCCAGCGACTCGGTCCGATGCTGCTGCCGATGCAGAATGTCCGCCAGCATCACTCGCGCCATCGATTCGTCGAACGAGGCCCCGATGGCGGATTGCAGGCCGATTACCTTTTTCAGGTCGGTCACTGCGACATCGAACTCGCGCACGCCCGCAGCTGCCCGAGCACGTTCCAGCAACGCGCGTGCCTGGAATGGATGATCCTTCGGCACATCCAGTTCGAGCGCCGCTTCGACGATCTGCTTCGCTTCGTGAAATTCGCGAGTGGCATTACGGTCGGCAGCGAGCGCGATCTGCACACGCATGCGATCGGTCGGCGCCATGTCGTTACGGCTCACGTAGTCGAGCGCCCGCGCATGGAATTTCGCAGCCTCGCCGGACTGCCCCAGTTCGCGATATAGATTACCGATGCTGACCAGCGTCACGACGATACCGCGACGGTCGTCGGCCGCTTCACGCAACGGCAGGGTGGCGAGAAACATTTCCAGCGCACGCTCCCGTTCGCCGAGACGCCAATAGATATTTCCAATGCCTTGGCGCGAACGCGCCTGGCCCGCCAGGTCCGCCTCTGCTTCCTGGATATCCAGCGCTTGCGCATAACGCCGCAGAGCCGCGGCTGTTTCGCCGATCTGGGCCAATGCGAAAGCACTGTTGGCACACACATCGGCGAATGCTCCCGGATCGGCCTTCGTATCCATCTGCGCCAGCAAGCGCTCCAGCTCATCCGCAGCGGATCGATAGTCGCCCCGTATCGCCTGTACCGCGGCGATGTCCTGCAACGACATCAGTTCACTCGGCCGCTCGTGCAAGCGCCGATAGATAGCGACGGCCTGCTGAAAAGAGTCGACCGCGGCGGCGAACTCGTCGCGGTAAAGAAAGTTGAGGCCGCGATCGTTATAGTTGCGCGCGAGTGCGAACTCGTCGTGCTCTGCCAGATTGATCGAGCTGGCGCGATCGAGCAGCACTGCAGCCCGGTCCAGGTCCGGCTCGGCGCTGGCGCCCCGCCCTTTCGATTTGCCCCGTTCGGTGAGTGCTGCGGCCTGCAATCCGATCGACTGAGCGTAGCTGCGCCGCTTGCCTAGTTGCTGGAATATCGTTGCAGACCGCTCCGCGTTGGCTATGGCGGCGCTCCAGTCGGGAACATAGTCGTAATGGAGCATGGACAGTGCATAGCGAACTTCAGCCTCCAGTTGGGGATGATGGGCCTGCGAGAAGGCGGTCGCAGCCTGATCATAGAGCTTCACCACGTCTGCGCGTTGCCCGGCCTTACCGGATGCAAAGCGCTGGCCCGCATCGGTTACCGCGCGGTAGCCATTCAGCAGGCGATCGGAGAATCCGCGCGGCACGGTGTAGAAATCCACGTGATAGCGACCTCGGGCCAGCGCATGTTCGCGGCCGAGGAGCGTGACGGTATAGGCACCACCGCTCTTCACATCGTAAAGCAGCCGCTCCGCGCCGCTACGCTTGGTCGGCGAGTCGACTTCCACCAGCGGCTTGCCATCGGCTCGCACCAGCGCGACCGCGAAGTCGAAATTTTCCTGGCGAGCTTCGATCAGCAACCGGCAATCGGCCGGCACGGCGATCTGCCATGACACTTTGGTGTCGGCGCCGATGTCTCCGTCTGCGGAGTCACGCAGCTGCACGAGTTCAGCAGGATTGCGATCGCAAGCAGCGATCGTCGCCAGCATCAAGCCTCCGATCAGCCACGCAACAGGCGCCAGCCTGGCGCGATACGTCCTGTTATCCGGGAGGCTCCTCGGTGCGCAGTCGACATCGGTACTTCCGTGAGTCGTTATTTTCGATGAAACGATGCGATAGCCAGCGGCGCGCGCACAGAGAACAGGGGACGACGACTCAGCGCAGCGTTGGACACACTCATTCTTGGTCACCGTTGGAGAAGACGAACATGGCATCGGGCACACCTGATCATTTCCTTTCCGTCCGGCAATGGAAGATCCGCGCCGTCGAACAGATGGTGAATATTTTCCCGACCACCGCCGAGATCTTCGAAGTCAGGAACAACGGCGGCCAGTACCAGTTCGCACCCAAGCAGCCGAAGGCCTGGAGGCCCGGCTTCGATCCGGTTCCGATCACCTATGTGGCGGGCGATGCATTGACGGAGTTGCCGAGCGAGCCTCCCGGCACGGCGGGATTCAACGCGGCGGTGGCCGGCAAGGAATACTTCCTCGGGCCGCTGATACTGAAGAACGCGAGCGGCGCGGACGAAGCCCACACGCTGTGGCTGTGGGTCGTTACCGAATACATGGGACCGGACGACACGCTGCCTCACTGCCGCACGATCGCGTACGTCTCCCACGGCGGGCCCAGCCTCAACCATGCAGGGCATGTGCATGCCGATGATTGAGGCAGCACGAGCAACGTCGTCGTAAAGCATGTCCGTACCGAATCCCTTGCCTGACGCAGTGCCGCCGGCCCAAGGAGCGTGTCTCCTTGCGGCGGCCGAGCGTTCCGCTTCTGTTCGTTCGAGCGCGCAGTGTGCGTTGACCGGTGTCCGAGCCGCTTCAGCAGTTCGCGCAAAGACGGCTACGACAGATGCTGAATGTGATCCGGCACCGGTCGCCATCGCCATCCTCGACTCGGGCGTAGACAGCACGCACCAGGAATTCACAGACGGCACGCACTCGCTGGTAACCGGTGACAAGCCGACCGCTGCCGGCAGCGCAAGCCATTGCTGGCACGGCACGGCGGTCGCCGGCATCGTTGCAACCCAATTGCACGCCCTGCTCGATGATGCGCACGTGGCGTCGTCGGCGCTGATTCGCTCCTATCGCATTACGAACGAGTCCGGAACGGTCGACGAATCGCGAATCGTCGCCGCGATGAACGACGCCATGGCGCAGCGTGTGCGGGTGATCAACCTCAGTGCATCCTGGCCGCACCGGAGTACCCCGTTACGCGAAGCCTTGCTGTTGGCGAAGCCTGGAGCAGTCACGGCGGCGGGTGCGCTGGTCGTCGTCACCAGTCCGGGCTACCTGACGCGTAGCGGCGCCCAGTATCCAGGCATCTATGCGGATGAAGACGAGTATGACTTCCTGGTCACGGTCGCAGGCTTCGGAATGCAACGGCTGCTGCCTCATTCCGTACAGACGAAGGACGACCGCGCAGATCCGGACAAGGGCCCGGACAACGGCTGGACACCGAAAATATTGGCCGCGCCCGGCAAGGATATCTACACGACGCTGCCCGGCAATCGATACGGCAAGGTGCGCGGCGACTCCTTTGCAGCTCCATTCGTCACGGGATTGGCCGCCGCCACGCTGCTGCAGCCCGGTTATCTGCGTCTAACTGCCAGCAGACTGAGGACACTGCTGTTCGATGAAAGCCGCGCTGCGCCTGCCTATTTGAGGAATCTCGGCGGCGGCGCCGGGATACATTGCATTGCGTGCGCAAGATTCATCGAAAGACTGAATTCACCAGGAGTAGAAAGGAGGTAGGATCTGCATGAGGCAGCAAAAATCATCTATACCTATCCTTCAGCGGATGGCACGCCGCAGCGCACACGGAATCGAATCTGGCTCGAATGGATCTGCAGCAAACGCACGAGACGTCGGTCATCAGGGATACAGCCGGGGACGAAGATCGAACCCGTCTCGATGCGCTTATTTCAAGCAACTATCCCGGCCTGCGCTCGCTGATCTTCCGTACGGTGCGGGATCGGGCGCTGGCGCATGACCTGCTGAACGAAGCCGTCGTCATCGCCTGCGAACATTACCGCTCGGGACGCATCGCCCAGCGCGACCGCATCGCTGGCTACGTCTACCAGGTTGCGATGAACCTGCTGCGCAACTATCGGCGCAAGCTGTCCGAACGCGAGGATCGGCGGGCAGGCCTGCAAGCCCTGGAACTGCTGGCCGCGACGGACATCGACTACGAGCGGCTGGAAAGCCAGATAGCGGCCCGGGTCCGCGACATCGTCGAGGACCTGCCCACAGCCCGCGACCGGGAAATCGTTACGCGTTTCTACCTAGACGAGGATGAGAAGGAAACCATCTGCCTCGACCTGGGATTGACCCATCTGCATTTCGACAAGGTGATCCATCGCGCCCGCAAGCGCATGAAAAGCCTGCTGGAAGCCCAAGGCTTTCGCAAAGGGGACTTCTTCGCCGTGCTGCTGTCCTTGTTCGGCTGAGGCGATGCGCCAGGCCCCTTCCCAACGATCTCGGCGAATTTCGCAGACTCTCGCGCCGCAGCTGCGATACCTCGCCGGCTCGCAACATATCGAGATGGGGATGGGCCGCTCCTGGGGATCGAACCTTGGTGGCCTCTTATCATGAACCGTGAATATATAAACGACCATCACATCGTGGCGAGGTACCTCGCCCAGCGGCTGTCCGACGCCGAGCGCAGCGCCTTCGAAGCCTATTTCCTCAAGCACCCCGAGATGGTCGAGGAATTGGAAGAAGCCGCGCAGCTGAAAGCCGGACTGATGCGCCTGCGGGATACCGGCGAACTGGAATCGCTGCTGAAGCCAAAGCCCTGGTATCGCCAGCGGCGTCTCTACGACCTGCGCGGCAGGTTCGGTGGAACGCTGGCTGCTGCCGCCATCCTCGGCGTGAGCGCCTTCCTCTGGTTGAATCGCCACCCGGTTGCGTCCGGACAGTGGCTCGCGCCAACGCCGGCCTCGTTGCTGGGACCGCTCGGCAGGCCGCTACCCGCAGGCGGAACGTATACGATCCTGCGAACTCGCGGCGAGAGCACGGACCTGGATATCGAATTGCCGGCATCGGCGCAGACGCTGGCGTTGCGGGTGCTTCCTGAAACGATGGCGCAACCCGCCGTGTATCGCGTCACCTTGTATGCGGTGGACGGAACCGAACTGCACGAAGTCGCCACGGTGGCTGGACTGACGCCGGCCGACGATGAGTTCGTGCCGGTGTTCCTGGATTCCTCGCAAGTGAAGCAGGGACGGTATCGGTTGGCGATCGAAAGCGAAGGCAGCCCGGCAAGCCGCAGCGTGTTCGCGCTGAGGTTCTCACGTTGACGTGCCGTCATTCTCATGAAGGAGCGCGACGCCCGCCCGTGCTCAGAACTGGATCCTCGCCTAGGCGAGGATGAGGGACGCAGCCGACCTCACAGCGCTGCCGCGTACCGGCAGGCGTACGGTGAACGTTGTGCCGACGCCGGGGCTGCTCTGCACGTCGAGTTCGCCGCCGTGGCGATCCACGACGATGGACCTGGCAATGGCGAGTCCCTGTCCCGTGCCGCGGCCGACTTCCTTGGTCGTATAGAACGGATCGAAGATTTTTGCCAGGTTCGCGGCGGGAATGCCGCAGCCGTTGTCTGCAATCGAGATCTGCGCCATCTCGCCATCGGCGCGGGTTTCGATTTCGATGCGGCCGTTCACCGCATCCTTGCCTGCGTCCTCCACTGCATGCGCGGCATTGACGATGAGATTGAGAAAGACCTGGTTCAGCTCACCGACATTGCAGAGCACCGGCGGCAGCTCACCGAGTCGAGTCGTGAGCGTCGCCGCGTATTTGTATTCGTTGCGGGCAACGGCAATGGTTGTCTCGATCGCACGATTGAGATCGGCCGGCACGTGCTCGGGCGCATCCGGATAGGCGAATTCCTTCATCGCGCGCACCAGGTTGGTTACGCGTGCCGTGCCTTCGAGGGTGCGTTCGAACGCGTTGGGAATTTCCTGGCGCAGAAATTCCAGGTCGCAGCCGACTTCGAGTTCCCGCAGGCCCTGCGCCTGCGCAGGTGGAATCAAGTCGCGGCGGCAGGAGTCGATGAAGCGGGACAGGTCGACGAATGCCGACTTCAGGAAGTGAATACTGTCGCCGACGTATTGAATGGGTGTGTTGATCTCGTGCGCCAGTCCCGCAGCCAGGCGGCCCACGGATTCGAGCTTCTGGGCCAGCTGCAGCTCGATGGCCATGCGTTCGCGTTCCTGCATCTGCGCCACGAGTTGTTCCTGCAATTCGCGTTGTTTGATTTCACCGGCGCGGCGCGCCGTGATGTCGGCACCGATGATGACGATATGAGTGAGCCCGCCCAGTGCATCGAACAAGGGCGCGGCAGTGAATCCTACCAACAGCCGTGAACCGTCGCCGCGGACGATCTCGCTTTCCATGCGAGTTTCCCGTCGGCCCTGCATGTTGCGCCACAAGGCCTCGCGCGCTTCGTCCGGCATCACTTTGCTGGAGATCGCCGTCACGTCGCGGCCGATCAGCTCACGTGGATCTTCGTAGCCATGCAGGAGGGCGAGCGCTCGATTGGCGTACACGATCACGCCGGGCGTCTGCCTGACATCCATGATCATGAAATGCGTGGTTGCCGCGTCGAGCGCCGCGTTACGCATGTCGAGCGCAGCGGCTACGTTTTCGAGCTGGGCACGCAGCGCCTTCAATTCACGCTTTGCGGTTTGGAGCTCGCAACGGTCGGCCGTATCGTCAACGGCCGACGCACTGCCGTCGGCGTCACTCTTTCGCATGTTGGATGATCTTCCCTGCCCAGCGCGGCGTGCCGGGGATGCTGCATGCGTTGAACTGCAGTCGATATCGGGGGTTTCCGCCGTACCGACTCGGCATCCCTGGCCATGTATAGTCGTTACCGGGCTGCGCACTGCATCATCCTGCAGGAAACTAACGGCGTGCTGCCGCGTTTCATCGGGTCGCCCGCGCCAATTACCCATTTCATACTCAAGGTATCCAGTCGAAATGCGCTATCTCGCCCTGTGCTGCGACTATGACGGCACGCTCGCTCATCATGGCCAGCTCGAAGAGCCGACTATCGCGGCCATGGAGAAATTTCGCGCAGCCGGCCGCAAGCTGTTGATGGTCACGGGACGCGAACTCGACGATCTCAAGAGTGTCTGTCCGCGGCTGGACCTGTTCGAACTCATCGTCGCCGAAAACGGTGCATTGCTCTACTGGCCTGCGACCAACGAAGAACGCAGCCTGGGAGAGCGGCCACCCGACACGTTCGTTGCCGAATTGCGCCGCCGTGGCGTCGAGCGCATTTCCGTCGGCCGGGTCATCGTCGCTACCTGGGAACCGCATGAGAACACCGTGCTCGAAACCATTCGCGACCAGGGCCTGGAACTGCAGGTGATTTTCAACAAGGGCGCGGTCATGATCCTGCCCGCGGGCATCAACAAGGCATCCGGCCTGCGAGCGGCCCTGACCGAGCTGAACCTGTCGCTGCACAACTCGGTGGGCATAGGCGATGCCGAGAACGATCACGCATTCTTGAGCATCGCGGAGTGCGGCGTCGCGGTCGCGAATGCATTGCCGTCATTGAAGGAGCGCGCGGATATCGTGACGCGCGGCGACCATGGCGTCGGCGTCTCGGAACTCATAGATGAAATTCTCGCCGACGATCTCGCCGCCCATGAATCCAAACTGCTACGGCATCACATCCGGCTCGGCACTGCTCGCGACGGTTCTCCGGTCAGCATCTCGCCCTACGGCATCAACGCTCTGGTCGTCGGCACGTCGGGCGGCGGCAAGTCGACCGTGGCCGTGGGCCTGGTCGAGAGGCTGCACGACAACGGGTACAGCTTCTGCGTCGTCGATCCGGAAGGCGACTACGACAACCTGGAGGCAGCCGTCACGATCGGCAGCGCCAACCACGTGCCGACGCTCGATGAATGCGCCCAGCTGGTCAACAAGCCGGACACCAACGTCGTCGTCAACCTGATGGGTGTGAAGCTCAACGATCGGCCGGCTTTCTTTTTCAGCCTGTTCGCACGCTTGCGCGACATTCGCAGCCGCACCGGCCGGCCGCATGTATTGATCGTAGACGAAGCGCATCACGTATTGCCCGCAAAGTCGGAACTGGTCGAATCGGACTTTCCTGCAACGCTGAATGGAGTGTTGCTGGTGAGCGTGACTCCGAACCTGGTATCGCAACGCGTACTACGTGCCGTGGATACCTTGATCGTACTGGGTGACAAGCCCAACGACGCCTTGGGCGAATTTGCCGCGGCCAACGATCTGACATCGGCTCGCGTGCCCGATGCTTCGCTTGCCGCTGGCCAGGCTCTCCTCTGGCATAAGAAAGATGCCGCTGCCCCGCTGCCCCTCTTGCTCGAACCCAGCCGCACCGAGCGACGTCGCCACCTGCGCAAATACGCCGAAGGCGAACTGCCGCCCGACCGCAGCTTCTTTTTCCGCGGCCCGCAGGGCAAGCTGAAACTTCGCGCCCACAACCTGGTGCTGTTCATGGACCTAGGCGACGGCGTCGACGACGACACCTGGCTGTTTCACCTGCAACGCGGGGAAGTGTCCGCCTGGATCCGCGCTGCAATCAAGGATGAAGCGCTGGCTGCGAAAATCGCCGTCATCGAGCGCGACCACGCAAAGAACGCTACTACGTCACGGCAGGAGATCCGTAAACTCATCGAAGCGGTTTACACTCTGCCCGCGACGCCACCGGCAAAATCAGCAGGCCGATAGAGATTTTCTCACGGAGATTCCCATTCGCCGACCCGTGTTCTGCGTGCGCTATGCCGTGGCCACCCACATCTTTCCCAGCTTCCACTGCTGTCTGCGGTCGGCTAGGCTGTAACCAACGCGGATCGTATCGAAGGAACGCCATGTCGATTGCCAGAGCGCTGCCCGCTGCCCTGTTGTTCGTCCTTGCTGCCTGTACCCAGAACACCATGACCACTACCACCGCCCGCACCGCTCCCATCGAGCCGGACAATCCGTTGTTCGCCGAAAGCAAGCTGCCCTACCAACTGCCGCCGTTCGACAAGATCGAGAATCGCCACATCGCAGCCGCCCTCGACGCCGGCATGGCGCAGCAGCGCCAGGAAATGGACGCGATCGCACAGAACTCCGCGCCGGCAACTTTCGAGAACACCATCGTGGCGATGGAACGTTCCGGCCAATTGCTGACGCGTGCGTCATCGGTCTACGGCAACCTGAGTTCGTCCAATACCAATCCCGACCTCGAGAAAATCCAGACGGACATGGCGCCCAAACTGTCGGCGCATTCGGATGCGATCTATCTGGATTCATTCCTCTATGCGCGCGTGAAGGCTCTTTACGACAAACGCGAGTCGCTCGGTCTGGACCCGGAATCGAAGCGTCTGCTCGAACGCTACAACGTGATGTTCGTGCGTGCCGGCGCGAAGTTGTCGGACGACCAGAAGACGCGGCTGCGGCAAATGAACGAACAGCTATCGACGTTGACCACGCAGTTTCGCCAGTCCGTGCTCAAAGGCGTGAATGCGAGCGCCGTCGTCGTAGACGATGCGAGCGAACTCGACGGACTATCGGCAAGCCAGATCGCCGTCGCCGCCGAGGCGGCCAAGACGCGCGGCCTGCCCGGAAAGTATGTGATCGCGCTGCTGAACACGACGGGACAGCCGCCGCTTTCGCAACTCAAGAATCGCGCCTTGCGTGAGCGGATCTACAAGACTTCCACCAATCGCGGCTGGGGCGGCGACAATGACACCACCGTTCTTATCGCACAGATCGTGAAAATCCGCGCCGAGCGCGCCTCATTGCTCGGCTACCAAAATCACGCCGCCTATGTCCTGGAAGATGAAACGGCGCTGACAGCGGACGCAGTCAACAAGATGCTGGCGCAACTCGCGCCACCCGCCGTGGCCAATGCAAAGAACGAAGCGGCCGACATGCAGAAGCTGATCGATGCGCAGGCCAAGGCCAGCGGCGCCAAGACGTTCAAGCTCGAAGCCTGGGACTGGGATTTCTATGCCGAGCAGGTTCGCAAGGCCAGGTATGCCTACGATGAATCGCAGGTGCGTCCTTACTTCGAGATGGATCGTGTCTTGCGCGACGGCGTTCTGTTCGCGGCGCACGAGCTGTACGGGGTGAATTTCAAGGAACGCAAAGATCTGCCGGTCTACCAGGAAGACGTGCGCGTCTTCGAAGTATCGGATGCCAACGATGCGCCGCTGGGCTTGTTCCTAGTCGACTGGTACGCCCGCGAAAACAAGCGTGGCGGTGCGTGGATGAATACGTTCGTCGACCAGTCGCGGCTCATGGGCACGAAGTCGGTGGTCATCAACAATCTCAACATTCCCAAGCCGCCGGCGGGACAGCCGACGCTGTTGACGTTCGATGAAGTCACCACGGCCTTCCACGAGTTCGGCCATGCGCTGCACGGCCTGTTCTCGAACGTGCAGTATCCGATGTTCTCCGGCACCAGCGTGCCTCGCGACTTCGTCGAGTTCCCCTCGCAGTACAACGAGATGTGGGCCACCGAGCCGCGCGTGCTCGCGAACTACGCCAAGCACTATGAGACCGGTGCATCGATGCCGCAGGAACTGATGGACAAAGTGCTGGCGGCCCGCAAGTTCAATCAGGGGTTCGCGACCACGGAGTACCTTGCCGCGGCGCTGCTCGATCAATCGTTCCACCAGCTCGCCGCGGGACAGACACCGGCAGCGGGCGATATCCAGGCATTCGAAACCCAGGCATTGGCGCGGGCCGGTGTCGACTTCTACGCCGTGCCGCCACGCTATCGCTCGACTTATTTCTCGCACGTGTTCGCAAGCCCGACCGGATATTCGGCTGGCTACTACGCCTACATCTGGAGCGATGTACTGGCTCGCGACACGGAGTCCTGGTTCCACGCGCACGGTGGACTCAAGCGTTCGAATGGCGATTTCCTGCGCGACAAGATCCTGTCGCGCGGCTTCAGCTCGGATGCGCTACTGCAATTCGAAAGCTTCTACGGCAAGGAGCCCGACATCGGGCCGCTGCTGGAATCGCGCGGCCTGAAGGTGACCGATTCGGCCGCCGCTCACTAGTCGTCACCGGACATTGTCTATCTCAGTGGATCGCCCCCCACTCTTCATCCGAAGATCGAAGATGAAGAATGGGGACACTCCTCGAGGCGAGAAATGTCCCCGGAAGCTCTCCCCTCGCGCGTTGGCTCGATACTGGCTGGCGGTCGTCGCATCGACCACGACCGCCTGCTCATCTGTCGCTGTGCGCGAACCGCGGCCGGTGCAATCGAGCTTGGGATGCATGGAAGCGGCGATCGCCAAACTCCCGCTGACTGGCCTGCCGGACTACCGCGCTCATTGCGAAGCTGCGGGCCTCATCGCTCGCTACTGCAGCGTGCCCGAAGCGGCGATGGCCAGTGTCGGCAAGGAAATTCGCGACCTGTTCACCGGCGGCGATGCGCAATGGCGGGACCTGATGTCGGATCGCCACGGTGTGCAATGTGCGGGGACTGCACGCAACGATGCGGAACTGGCGAGCTGCTGTGCCGCTCCCCAGCGTGGCAAGGAACCGCCGCAATGAGCCCGTCGCAATGAACTGACAGACTGCGAGTTGCTTAGGGTTTTCAATGGGTGCAGCATGCGCTGCCTCGTACCGAGCGAAGCGTTCGACCGACAGACCCACCTCAGCGGATCCATTCAAAGGAATCTCATGCGTTTCACCCTCATTGCCATTGGCCTGTACCTGGGATCGGGAGCACTGGCCAGTCACGCCGCCGAATCGAAGCCGGCCGCTCCAGCCGCGGCTCCGCAATCGGCCAAGTCGGAATTCAAATCCGAAGACGAAAAAATGCTGTACGCGCTGGGCGCAGCCGTCGGCCGCAACATCGCCTCTTTCAATCTCACTCCGGCAGAGCTGGCGTTGGTGCAGCGGGGCTTCGTCGACAGCGCTTCCAACAAGGAAGCGAAGGTCGATGTGCAGGCCTATTTCCCGAAGATCCAGGAACTGCAGAACACCCGCCAGGCCGCCGCCGCGGAAGTCGAGAAGAAAGCGGGCGATGCCTATATGGCGAAGGCTGCAACGTCGCCTGGCGCTACCAAGACCGCGTCGGGACTGGTGTATATACCGATCAAGGCCGGCACCGGCGCTTCGCCGCAAGCGACCGACACCGTGAAGGTCCACTATCACGGCACGCTGCCGAACGGCAAAGTGTTCGACAGCTCGGTGGAACGTAAAGAGCCCGCCACCTTCCCGCTCAACGGTGTGATCCCGTGCTGGACCGAAGCCGTGCAGCTGATGAAAGTCGGCGGCAAGAGCAAGCTCGTCTGTCCGTCGGCACTTGCTTATGGCGATCGCGGTGCTCCGCCGGATATCAAGCCGGGTGCAACACTGGTGTTCGAAGTGGAACTGCTCGCGATCGAGAAGCCGGCCGCGGCGCCTCAGATCCTGCCGGCACCGACTCCGGCTCCGAAGAAATAGCCGAGAACGCGACAGAAATCAGAAAGGGCGAGAATCTGACATTCTGGCCCTTTCTCTTCTCTGCGAGCTTTGCGTGCTCTGCGAGAGGCCTCTTGATCACGCCTCAATTTACGTTGACGTGTAATCGAGATTTCTCTCGCAGAGCACGCGGAGCCCGCAGAGAAGAATGGATATTGACGGAGTAGAGGCCGCTAACCTCGCGCGTACGTCACGCCGCCATCTACGATGATGGTCGATCCAACAACGTAGTCGCCGGCACGCGATGCCAGGTAGACCGCGGCACCGGCCATGTCTTCATCCGTCCCGACGCGTCGCAGGGGAATGCGCTTCGCCACTTCCAGTTCCTGGTCGCGCACGATGGTGTTCATGTCGGTTGGGAACGCTCCCGGCGCAATCGCCGATACGACGATATTTTCCGGTGCGAGGCGTACCGCCATGCGCTTGGTGAGATGGATCAATCCGGCCTTGCTCGCGTGATAGGAATAGGTTTCCAGCGGGTTCAGCGAGATGCCGTCGATGGACACGACGTTGACGACCTTCGCAGGCCGCTGCGCCGAAGCTGCGGCACTCAGCAGTCCATGCAATGCCTGGGTCAGGAAGAACGGCGTTTTCATGTTCAGGTCGACTACTTTGTCCCAGCCCTTCTCGGGGAAGGCATCGAACTCGGCCGCCCAGGCCGCGCCTGCGTTGTTGACCAGGATATCCAGCTTCGGTTCGTGCTTCGCGTAGGCGGCAACCAGTTCCTGCACTCCTTCGACGGAGGCTGCGTCAACGGGAAGCGCAATGCACTGTCCACCGTCGCTGGACAGTTCCTTCGCAGCCGCTTCGCAGACAGCAGCCTTGCGCGATGAAATATAGACACGCGCGCCGTGCGCCAGGAATCCTCTCGCGATCATCTTACCGATGCCGCGGGATCCGCCAGTGATCAGCGCCGTGCGTCCAGCAAGCGAAAACAGGTCCTGCATCGCGCCTCCTTCTTCAAGCCGTCGCAGTCGCCGCCCTGGCTTCGAGCGGACCCAGCCGCCGATCGAACTGCCGGTGCAACAACCAGATGCTGATCACGGCCTGGAGCATGAACGCCGCCAGGGACAGGTACCAGATGTGATTGAGCTGAAACCAGTCCTTCTGCTGCGACATCCAGATAGCAGGCAAGGCAAACGTGACGATGCGCGTGCCGCTGCTGATCAATGCAGGTCGCGTATCTCCCAGGCCCTGGAACATGCTCGAACACGTGAACACCAGTCCCTGGGTCACGAAATTCCAGGACATGATCTTGAAGAAGGTCACGGCGATCTCGAGAACCCTGGGATCGTTGCTGAAACCGCCGACCATCCACTCGGGCTTCACATGGGCCAGCAGCGACAGCAGCGCCATCAGGATGCTGCTGAACGTCGCTGCCTTGTAGAAGGTCTCACGCACGCGCTCGGGCTTGCGTGCTCCGAAGTTCTGTCCGGCGATCGGACCGGCGGCGAACGAGATCGCCATGGCAGGAAGAAAGACTGCCTGCATGATGCGCGAACCGATGCCGTAGCCGGCCTGCGCTTCAGGTCCGAAATCGCGGATGCACCAGTACACGATGGCCAGGAAAACGAACATCAAGAGGAACTCGCCGCCCGAGGGCAGCCCGATGGCGAAAATGCGCTTCCACGAAGCCAGCCGTGGACGCCATTGCTCGCGATGGAAGGCGACATACTTCTCCAGCCGAGCGAAATACAGTCCGAGAATGATGACCGCGGCGAGGATCGACAGCGTGCTTGCAAGCCCGGCGCCCGCCACACCCATCGGATAGTGCGTTCCCCAGCCAGCGATCAGAACCGGCGCGAGCACGATGTTCATCACGACCGTCACGATCTGCGCCACCATCGTCGGCTTCACGATGCCCGTGCCGCGCAATGCCGAACCCATCGCGACCATCGCGAACTGCAGCGCCAGTCCCGGGATGAACCAATATAGATAAACGGTTCCCGCACGCACGGTCTCGGCGTCGGCAGCGACGGCCCGTAGATAAACGCCGGCCAGCCCATATCCGAGGATGAGCGTGATGACCCCGAACACCGCGGACAGCAGCAGCGACTGGTTGAAGATCAGGTTGGCTTCCGGCTGATCTTTACGGCCCACAGCGTGCGAGATCAATGCAACGGTTCCCACGCCCAGCACCTGCGTCAGCGCAAAGAGCAGGAAATTGACGTTGCCCGCCGCCGTCACCCCTGCGATCGCGGTGTCGCCCAGGCCGGCGACGAAGTACAGGTCGACCAGGAAGTATGCGGTCTGGAAGATCATGCCGAACGCGACCGGCGCCGACATCTGCAGGATGTGCCTGCCGATCGATCCTTGAGTAAGGTCCTTCACGAGTCACCGAAAGAGTTGGAGGCGGGGGAATAGTCATTGTAAAACGACGGCGCGGGCGCCGGGGCGTAAAAGTCTGACAAGGCGCCGCTCACCGGGAGGCATGTCAACGGATGGACCGCCCCCGCGTTGTACGCATGAGCCGGACTCATGGACCGGACTCCTTGACCGGAACGGGCCGGATCGTTCATTCCTCGGGGCAATCAGTGTCTTATGCGCGGGTCTGATACTCTTGTTCTCAGTCGGTCATCGCTGCCGGCAAAGGGCGACTGGCGACGGGAGGACGTGGCACTGGGCGAGATTCGTGAACTCGAGCGCTTCCTGGCCAGCGTCGAACAACGGGCTTTCCGGATCGCACGCATCGCCCTGCGGAACGACGACGACGCACTCGATGTGGTCCAAGACGCCATGCTGCAGCTTGCACAGCGGTACGGCCAGCGTCCGTCCGCGGAATGGCGGCCGCTGTTCTATCGCATTCTGCAAAATCGCGTGCGGGACTATCAGCGCCGCCGGCAGGTCCGCAACCGCATTTTCGCCTGGCTGCCGTCATTCGCTGACAAGGATGAAAGCACCGCCGAGCCCGATCCCCTGGAACAGGTCGGCGACCCGGGCCCCGGAGTGGTCGAACAGCTCGCCACCGGCGAGGCGATGAAACTGCTGGAAGGCGCGTTAGGCGCCTTGCCGGCTCGTCAGCAGGAAGCCTTCATGCTGAGGAATTTCGAGGGACTGGACGTGGCGCAGACCGCGACAGCGATGGGCTGTTCGGAAGGCAGCGTCAAGACTCATTATTCGCGTGCCGTACATACGTTGCGGGCGCAACTGGGAGAAGCCTGGTGAACTCCAACCACGAGCCGGAAGTCCCGAGCGAAATCGAGGCTCGCAGCAAGGCCGCATTCGACGCCAGTGTCGATGAGGTGAATGCACGCGTGCGTTCGCGCCTCACGCAGGCAAGGTTTGCCGCCGTGGCGGAACTGGAACGCAGGAAGCGACCGCTATGGCAACGGATACTGGTGCCCGCCACCGGCCTTGCCGCCGTAGCGATCGTCGCGGCATTGGTAGTGGGACCGCTGATCCATCGCAACGGATCGAACGGTCCGACTCTAGCCGAGGATATGCCCATCCTGCTCGACACCGACAACATGGAAATGATCGAGAACATGGAGTTCTACGCCTGGCTGGACGACGACACCCTCGATGACGGTTCGGCACAGCAAGCAGCCCAGCCCGGCGAACCGGCGCGATCGTGAAGCGAGTCGCCCTACATACTGCTCACAGTATTGTTTTGGGTAGTGCTGTGCTGACACTGTTGCCGGCGCTCGCACAAAGCGCCGAGCCTCCTGCGTTGGACGAGGAGTTCTTGGAGTATCTATCCGAGTACGAGGGGCAAACGGAGAACTGGACCTGGTTTGCAGACGACGGCGCAGCGAAAGACCCAGCGAAGAATCAAGCCAAGGAGGATCGGCCGGCGGCGCCGGCGCAGCCTGTAAAGGAAGTAAAGAAATGATATTCACGAAACGATGCCTGCTGCTCGTCGCAGCCTGCGCTCTGCTCGCAGGTCCCGTTGCATTCGCCCAGGACTCCGCGGCGCCCGCTATTGCTGCCGACAGCACCACCGGCGTCGACTGGCAGCAACTGACTCCTGAGCAGCACAAGGTACTGCAGAGTTTCGAAGGCCGCTGGAAAGATCTGCCACCGGCGCGCCAGCGGCGCTTGTCCGAAGCTGCCGCGCGCTGGGGATCGATGACTCCCGAACAGCGCACCCAAGCCCGGCAGCGATTCAACAACTGGCGCGAATTGCCCGAAGAACGCCGCGCCCGTATTCGCCAGCGCTACGAAGAATTCCGCTCGCTGCCGCCGGAACAGCAGCAGCGCCTGCGCCAGAACTTCAAGCGCTTCCAGAAACTCTCACCCGAACGCCGGCGCGAATTGTTGAACCTGTGGCGAGAAGCAACGCCGGAGCAAAGACAAAGAGCGCGGGAGCTGGCTCGCGAGCAGGCCCGGAAGCGGCGCGAGAATAAAGAATAGGCAAGGGCATAGATTTATTCTTGGCAGCGAAAAATACATCCGTGCCCTCTTCCCACTCACGCCTTGATCAATCCATCGAGCGGCTTCGCCGAGCCGCTATCGGGAAACACTCGTTGATTCAGGTCTGTCTCCTTGGCATGCAGATGAGCCGTCAGCACGCCTTTGAACACGGAGCGCAAGTCCGTGGTCGGCTGCAGATCTCTGCCTTGATATAGAGAGGATTTCGCCAGGCCCGGCCAGTCGGCGACGACTCGTCCGCCGGCGACGGCGCCGCCGAGCAGGAAAGAACACGTGGCCGTGCCGTGGTCGGTGCCACGAGTACCGTTGACGGCAACGGTGCGGCCGAATTCAGTCACGACCATGATGGCGGTGCGCGACCAGGCAGGTCCAAGCGAGGTGCGCAATGTATCCAATCCGCGATCGAGCGCCTGCAGGCGATTGAACAGCTGGCCCTCGTTCGAACCTTGATTGGCGTGAGTGTCCCAGCCGGTCAGTTCGATCACCGCGATACGCGACCCGTTGGCGGGAGCGAGCAAGCGGCCTGCTGCGGACGCAATGGCATCGAGCTGGCCCAACGGATCGCGAGCGCCGCCGTTCATGGAGCCTCCGCCTGCCATGTCGTTGGCGCTCAGCGCCGATTGCAGACGATTGGCAAGAATGGGATCGCCGGAATACAGGTCGGCGAGCCGATCCAATGTATCGCTGTCCGCCGCAGGCAATTGCGACGGAGCCCATGAGCCGACCCGCTCGTTGCCTCGCAGTACGAGCGGGACATTCTGCGACAGCGCCACTGCGACTTTTTCACTCTGGCGCGTGTGATACGGCAATGCGGGCAGCACGCGATTCAACCAGCCATCGCTCTTACCGAGCGGATTGGTAGTGCCGTTCTCCAGCAGGTCCTGGCCGTCGAAATGCGAACGCTCGCGATAGGGCGATGCCACTGCATGCATCACCACCAGTTCTTTCGCCTGGTAGCGTGTGTATAGATTGCTGAAAGCCGGATTCAACGCGAACATGCCGTCGAGCCGGTGATCCAGCGACGTAATCGCCAGTTGCCCGCGTTGGGCCGCATAGCCGGAATCGCCATGAGCCGGCACGGCCGCAAGGCCATCGAGGGCGCCGCGCAGAATGACCAATACGAAACGAGCATCGGTATCCGCCTCGGCCACTGCAAATCGCGGCAGTGCGCTCGCAGCCGCCCCGAGCGCGAGCATCTGCAATACATCGCGACGCGAGGCTCGGGATCGAATCGAAGGAAACGGCATGATGATTTCTCCCACGGCGTCGACAAGTACCGTTGAACTATCAGCGACGCATGAACTCAGGACTGGCCAGCAGCAACGTCACTCCCTGCGCCGCACTTGCCGCCCTCGAAATTGCGGTTCGAGTACGCTCGCTCAATGACTGGCCGAGCGCTGCGGCGGCCACTTCCAGCGGCTTGACCTTCGCGCCGATGCGCTCACCGAACTGCGTTGCCCACTCGATGCGCTTGAGCAATGCATCGGGTCCATCCCATTGCGCTGCCGTGTCCGGCCAGCCTGCCGGCGAGCCCGGTGTAAATGGGCGCTGGCCCAATAGCTGAAACGACGCGAATACCTGCTGCGGTTTCGGCGGGACCAGGTCCACGCTACGCAACGTAGACACGACAAACTCGTGCGGCGTTTTGTATTTCACGAAGTCGGTACGCCACGCCGGCGCCAGGTCGATCACTGCCTGGTGCACTTCGGTGAGCTGACCCGAACTGTCGCGGAACACTTTAGCGATGCGCGTCACTGCATCGGGCGGTGGATCGTCGCCGCTGAAATGACGCACCAGCTTGGTCGCAATGTGGGTAGCCGTTGCTGGATGCTTGGCAAGATCGCGCAGCACCGCACGTGCCTGGCCTTCGCCGTCCTCCGCGTAACGCTTGCCTAGTACGGTTTGAGTACCGGGTTCATGTGCGTTGTCGCGAAAGAAAAATTTTCCGGTAGCGCCTGCAGCCATCGGGCCGCGATCGCTGCCGATGGACCATCCTGTGAGCACGCGTGCAAACGAAGTCACATCGGCCTGCGTGTAACCGCCGTTCACGCCCAACGTATGCAATTCGAGAATTTCACGGGCGAGATTTTCGTTGATCCCGAGCTTGCGGCCCTCGGCATTGACACGGCGCTCGAAGCGCTTCGCGGCCTTGGAATCGGTGCCGATGGAGGCCTGGTTATCGAGATACAGAATCATCGCCGGATGCGCTTCGACAGCCAGCAGCAGGTCTGTGAAGCTGCCCGCGAGATGCGGCCGTATCGCTTCGTTCTCCAGCGTTCCCGCCAGGGCGGCAACTTGCGGCTTGTCGGCGGACACCGCGAAGTGATTGGTCCAGAAATGCACCAGCCGCTCGCGGAACGACTCGGTGCTCTTCACCGCGATTTCATAACGCGCCGCGACCTGGTCGAGATAGATCGGCGCTATCGCTTTGCGCACGGCCATGAACTTCTTCTTGGCTTCTTCCGGATCGGCAGCGACAGCCTCGCGCTTCGCTTGCTGTTGCTGCTGGCGGCTCTCTTCGTACACGCGAAATACCGCCGCGGAATTCGGCAACGTGCCGATCTCAGGCGGCGATGGCCGGGTGCCCTTGACCTGCTGCGCCAGCCAGCCTTTCGGATCGCCTGCCACCTGCTCGAGTTCGCCGGGACGCGCCCCCAGACCGAAGCGATTCGTCGCTATGACATTGTCGATCGCCAT
>Ga0065707_10000486_pt1 | contig 31566 bp, 20 predicted proteins | sample SwiRhicommuniRL3_FD_59094 | JGI IMG/M metagenome (GOLD analysis project Ga0065707, IMG submission 59094) | Switchgrass rhizosphere bacterial communities from Rose Lake, Michigan, USA - RL3 v2 (version 2) | ecosystem: Host-associated > Plants > Roots > Rhizosphere > Soil | place: East Lansing...
GTAGTTCAGTGTCTCGGTTCATACATTTTCTAATTTATATGGTTTCTATGCTCATTAGCAGTATTTGCAATCTGAAATATATGAACTATCTTAAAGGATAATTGTGTCGTGCACATGGTGAAATGCTGCAAACTAGTTAAAGTTAAGGAAGATATTTGCATCTGACCAGAAACCTTACTGTAGTCTTTGGGTCCGTATGTGTTCTACGAGTCCACGCTGGTTCTGTTTCTCTAGACTGTTTTCACATTTGTGTTCAAAATTACGTCCTGATACAGTGGTAGAACGTAGAAGGACAACGTCCTTGATCTGAAGCAATTATGAATAGTGCAAGCAGCAAGACCAAGAGAGAATATGATATCCTCGACATAACGATGCACTAAAAGGAGATGAAGAACGATTATTGATTCATAAAGTGCTTCTGACAATCTTCATGAATAATTAAGTCACATTATTATATCCTTCGTTTTTTATCAAGATCTTCATTAAGGGATCCTTCGATTGTTGTATCGTTGCATATTTATTCGGTTTCGTACCTGTATTCATTAGTAGCGTATAAAGTGTATACCAGTTACAGCGCATACACGTAACTTTAGGGTCTGATAGTATTTTAGTTTCATTCGATACTAGCTTCCCAACCAATAAATATTGTAAACTGCAAATCCCAACATCGCCAATACCGCTGTCATAAACAGATAGACTATGATTGTTTCTTTAAGTGATTCAATTTGGAAACAGCTTATGATAATATCACTATCCTTTTCCTTACATTCCACTTGTTCAAGACAGAAGCTGGAAGTGCATAGGCCACACTTGTCAATTTCTGCTACTTTCACAGATCCATCACACTCACATCGACAGTATTGTTGGTAAGCAACTGCCACCTGTATAATAAGAAAAAACCAATAGAACTTCATAAAACAATTGGGTCGAAGTAGAGACTGTACTAAGAAGTCGATAGCGTAGCGAGCGAAAATAAGCTAAAGCCTCTGTCTCGAGACTTTTTAGAAAAATGAAACAGTAGCCAAACAAGGATAGTTTTCAAGTGTGTCCTCCCAGTTGATCTTGTGTAGATCTCAATTCATATTGTTTTGTCGTGTCCAAATACCAAATTTTAGTTCTCTTCCAGATTCAGTCATTGTTGTCAAGTTTTATGAGATGATATCGTATAAGAATACATCTGAAGTATATATGCATGTGACCGCGAACCACATCTAGCCTTTATACGCTAGTGATAGATTGGAATTAGATGCAATCAAGTATTCAATGGTCGAGTCACGCGACAAGAATGCACGTGACACAAATATTGGAACTCAAATATTCGAAGGCGAATTGCGAACTAACCACCAACAACTACACTTCACATACAATGACTAAAGTTGAAAAAACATATATACACGAAGGTGGGATCCGTCCATACTTTGAACAACAAATCCAGGATACAGAAATCCGGATTCAACAAACCACTCAAAATCTCAGAAGATTGGAGGCACAACGGAATAAGTTGAACAATAAAGTAAGACAATTAAAAGATGAATTGAGATTATTACAAGAGCCAGGATCATACGTTGGTGAGGTAGTGAAAGTTATGGGATTGAAGAAAGTTCTTGTCAAAATTCATCCAGAAGGGAAATATATTGTCAATATTTCCAAGGATATCGACATCAAGAAGTTGACACCATCATTGAGAGTATGTTTAAAGGCCGATTCTTACGACTTACATAAAATCTTACCAAATAAAGTCGATCCCCTCGTTTCATTGATGATGGTGGAGAAGGTTCCCGACTCTACTTATGACATGGTCGGTGGGTTAGATAAACAGATCAAGGAGATCAAGGAAGTGATTGAGTTGCCTGTGAAACATCCAGAACTATTTGAGAGTTTGGGAATTGCTCAACCTAAGGGGGTTATTCTTTACGGCCCTCCAGGTACCGGAAAGACATTGTTGGCACGTTCAGTTGCTCATCACACAGAGTGTAAATTCATCAGAGTTTCTGGTTCTGAATTAGTACAAAAGTATATTGGTGAAGGTTCACGTATGGTTCGTGAATTGTTTATCATGGCTCGTGAACATGCACCTTCTATTATTTTTATGGATGAAATCGATTCTATTGGTTCATCAAGAGTCGAAGGTTCCTCTGGAGGAGATTCAGAAGTACAAAGAACAATGTTGGAACTTCTCAACCAATTGGATGGTTTTGAAAGCTCGAAAGATATTAAGATCATCATGGCCACTAATAGATTGGATATCTTAGACCCTGCACTTTTGAGACCAGGAAGAATCGACAGAAAAATTGAATTCCCTGCTCCAACTGTAACTGCAAGAACGGATATTCTTAAGATCCATTCAAGATCTATGAATCTTACAAGAGGTATCGATCTCCGAAAAATTGCCGAGAAGATGAATGGCTGCTCAGGTGCAGACGTCAAGGGTGTCTGTACTGAGGCCGGTATGTATGCCTTGAGAGAAAGAAGAATCCACATCACTCAAGAGGACTTTGAGTTAGCAGTTGCTAAAGTAATGTCCAAGAATGACGAAGGTGCAGTCTCATTGGCTAAATTGTTCAAGTAGGCTGGCTTTACAAGGCTATGGCGAAGAATTGGCTTGCATTGGTAATTTCATCAATGGGTTTTCAATAATAATTAGATATTGATATTTTCCTACTGCTCTACAATACACAATATTCCTTATTGAATAAACCTATTCGCAAGATCGTAGCACAAGTTTATGAAGCCATGGGAAGTTATATAGTCATGCACCTACAGTAATTCCTATAGTTAATAATTCCATGATTTTCGGTAGAGATTCTCGATTTTTCTGTCCGATAAAAGGTCTCGGAAATCCTGTATACTTAAATAACACGAAAGCAAAAACGACATACCGTTTTCTTAGCAGTAATGAAGTTCGAACAGGTGTTGTTACTGTTGACATGTGTGGTAGCGGCTGCCGGGGGTGTCAAAGGGGCCAGTGACACTGGAGGCAAGATCCCTGGTGGCAGCTCCATCGCCACGGACCTTTCTCAACGAATCTCCCATATTGAATCTCTATTCTCCATCGAGGGCCCTACGGTGAATGTGCTAGAAGAATATGAACGAGTCTTGAGTGAGATCAACTTTATGACTGGTGACATTGATAACGTTGCACGTCTAGAACTTCCTGACGGAATTAAGGAGCAGTTGCCTCAGCTTTACTTTAAGAAGGCACTCATAGAGCTCAACTTAAACAAGGAATCCTTGGCTATCGCTGATCTCAAGAAAACGTTGGAGTTAGATCCTAATAAAAAGCCTGCTAGATCCAAGTTGGTTGACTTGTTGATGGAAAATGGTGATGTCGAGACTATTTTACCTTTACTTAACCAGAAGGAAGATTCTGAGTTCATAGCAAAACTCCAGAAATGGATCAACGACTATAGACGAGCTGAGGATTACTTTAACAATCACGAATATGCAAAATGCTTAGTAGAGTTGGACGAAAAAGTGCTTCATTTGGCGCCATCATACGGAGCTGCTTACGAGCTTCATTCGAACGCGTTACTGAAACTTGTCAAAGGGAACATGTATGGTACTGTCACTGGCAGCGTGGAAACCGCTCCTATAAATAAGTTGGTTATTCGTGATTTGCATAAGCTCATGAAAATCCTGCCCTTGCTGAACTTGAACTGGTACCCACGCTTTGCGCAGTATTTATTGTTTACCGATGCCCTGTTTGAAACAGGTCGCCAACTGGTCAAGAGCTGTTTGCGCATTAATAACGAGTACAAGGCGTGTGGTGACGTGTCCAAGTTCTACACGAAATTCCTGGACTTATTGAAGGAGTTGGAAGAGTATTCAATTGTTATGGGCCATTACTACATCGAGGCAGAGGGAGCGAATACTGTACTCAGTCACGATTTAGAGGACCCTTCAATAGACTTTGCTGGAGTTCATAGCACACTTTTTGACCAACCTCTCAAAGTGTCCAAGATCGAGGCCCGCAAAGTGCCCAAAGATATCAAATCCAATTACGATTTATTAGTATTCCGGGCCCGCCAATTTTTGATTGAAGAGTTCGGCGACGATCACCAATTAAACAACCTCAAATTCATTGTGGATTTGAACAGGTTGGCTTGTGAATCGTTGGTACGTGCAAAGGACAAGAGATGGTCGGAATACTGTTCCCGTGTCGAGGATTCACAATTGTTTTTACCAAAGTTCACTGTTCAAATCGACAAGCACTTGAAGAAAGAGCGGTATGAGGAAGCCAAACAAATTTTGGATAGGTTTAATTCCAACGTTCGCCAAACCAGACTATTCAAAGAGCGTTACGCTCGTATTGAAGAAGCAATGCACAGGAGACAACAAGAACAGCAACAACAATTTTACCAACAACAACAACAACAACAACAACAACAACAACAACAACAACAACAACAACAACAACAACATCGTCAACAGCAACAACGTGCGCCACTGAACCCTTCCAATGACTATTATAAAGTATTGGATATATCTCGTGATGCCGACGAAAAGACGATCAAGAAAGCGTACCGCACGCAAACTCTCAAATTTCATCCTGATAAGTACAAGGGTTCAGATATGACTCCAGATCAAATCGAGGGTAAAATGCAAGAAATCAATCAAGCTTACGAGGTCTTGTCTGATAAGCAATTGCGTGAGCGTTACGACAGAGGTGACGATCCTAATGATAATGGTACAACCGGCCAACAACAACATCAAGGAAACCCAAATTTCATGAACTTCTTCAACGGAGGCGGCTTTGGATTTGGAAATCAAGGGAGTGGTGGCCATAGTTTTAAGTTCACGCATCAACATGTTAAGAAAAAGAATAGACAGTGGTGATTTTTTGAGACCTTGAGGCAATTAAAGGATGCATTGTACTTAGAGTAAAGGGACATGCTGGTAACCCATAGACAAACGACAGCTACCTAGCATGGAATGTTTTAAGAACGTTCTGGAAGTCACTGTCTCGGTTTAGGAATATATAAATAGAGTTATTTATGCTAAAGAATATAGAATTTAGTGCACTCTGTGGAGAATATGTAAGAGACCGATTATACTTGCCGGTAAGCAAAAACATACGAACCATTTTAAGATATTTAGGGCATTCTCTTAATGATATAACTACAGGTGACATTCCGATTCTATTGACAATTGGAACATCATCCGAGAGATTCCCTTATCTGCCACATTTCCTATTCGAGTTCCCGAGCAAGATTTTTATGCCGCGCTTCGCCGTAGTATAAAAGGGCTACGAATTCCTCCCAAAATTTACTCACGAGATATAAAGAAAAGGAAGCAAAATCACCGAATATGAAGTTATTTAGTGCTGGTGCTTCGTTGGCTTTAATTGCAGCGATCAATGCTTTGCCATTGGATATTTTGAGATGGGGTGGTATTAGCGACCTCGGAGCTTCCGGGTCCAACCAACAAGTAGTGTTCGGAGCCGTTGAAGATGTGGAAACCGACTTTCTCATCGACCGTTCTAAATATGAAGTTCTCCCTGAAATTGACACCGAAAGCTTACAAGCATTAGTCAACGAGGCTGGTTTAAGAGAACGTGCCAACGCTTTATTCGAGATAGCCACCAAATCAGAAAAGACATACGGCCACCCAACAAGAGTTATTGGCTCAAAGGGTCATTGGGGAACCATAAATTACATTGCGTCCGAATTGCGTAAACTCAAGGGGTATTATACTGTAAGTATTCAATCATTCAAGGCACTTGACCTGAAAGTCAAATCCGTCTCATTATTGATTGACGGAGTTAAGCCAAAGTCTTTGGAACCGCTTAGTTTGACTCCTCCTACTCCTGAAGGCAAGCCAGTACACGGTAATTTGGTATTGGCACAAGACTTTGGATGTGGTGTGGGCGACTTCCCTGAAAATACCAAAGGAAATATCGTCTTGATCAAGAGAGGAGAATGTGCATTTGGGGACAAGTCCGTTAATGCTGGTGAAGCCGGAGCCATTGGTGCTATCATTTACGATTCTAACGGACCATTACACGGAACTTTAGGCTACACTGGAAAGGAAATTCCAACCGTTTCCATCGCTGAAAGCGATGCTAAAAAATACATTGACGCTTTGAGCAAGGATCCTGCCACTGAAATTGAGACTACCTTGTATATTGACTCTTATGTCAAGAACATCACCACCTTGAATGTGATAGCCGAAACTGTTTTTGGTGATCACGACAACGTTGTTTCCTTGGGAGCGCATTCTGACTCTGTGGAGGCCGGTCCAGGAATCAACGACGACGGTTCAGGTACCATTTCGTTATTGGAAGTGGCCAAGCATTTGACCGGGTTCAAGCTTAACAATGCTGTTCGTTTTGCATGGTGGGCTGCCGAAGAAGAAGGGTTACTCGGTTCCAACTACTACGCTGCCCACTTATCTCCAGAGGAGAACGCTAAGGTTCGTGTATTTATGGATTATGACATGATGGCATCTCCAAATTACGAATACCAAGTATATGATGCCAACAACAAGGACCATCCTAACGGTTCCGGAACCTTGAAGGATTTGTACATTGATTGGTACGTCAGTCACGGTTACAACTACACCTTGACTCCATTCGATGGTAGATCTGACTATGTTGGATTCATCGAAACTGGAATTCCTGCTGGTGGTATTGCTGCCGGAGCTGAAGGTGTCAAGACTGCCAAGGGTGTTGAGAAGTTTGGAGGTAAGGAAGGCGAATGGTTTGACCGTTGTTACCACCAGTTATGTGACGATTTGGATAACCCTGATTACGAGGCTTGGGTCGTCAACACCAAATTAATTGCTCATTCCGTGGCCACCTACGGAAAATCGTTTGATGGTTTCCCTGAACGTGAATTCCCAGACGTTGCTGCCACTAACACAGGCTCCCAGTTCAAATACCGTGGTTCCAATCTTATTATCTGATTCACATATTGAAGTTGAAAGATAGTTCAAGTTTCAAGCTTAGATCCCATGCCCAATTCAACTATGTAGTGGAATTGTGTATCATTAAAAAATATAAGTTATAATCGTAATAGTCTACTAAAGTTCTGGCTTGAGACTTCGAAATCACGTACAATGCGTTTACAGAGTAATTATCTATCCATGGAAAGAGCGATGTTCATAGCTCATAGCATTGGAGATTTAGGTTGTATTTTGACTGAAGCGAAAAGTGGTTGAGGTCGCTCAGTGACAGGGGAGTCACCAAGAACCATAAGTACAGTACACAAACGTATCCCTGGTCATCTCTAACTTCAAGGAATTGATCGAATAGGGATTTGAAACTCAGCAGAATAATTTGTGGTGGCAAAGAGTACCTCGCAAGCTATGTTGCGCGTCCTCCGTTTCGCAGCCTTCTGTTTTGAACTTTGTAGTCCGACCCTAGCCAGGACTAAATTTCCTTTTCCGGTTAGTAATTGCGGCAAGATCTAAGATTTGTCGACACACCCCATTTACATAAACGAAGAACGATACATGGGCCACGAGAGAGTATTCGAGTAACAGCTTTCCACAATGACAAGTGTGGCACTGTCAGATGTGGGGACCCCACAATTTTTCCGGCCGATTTACTGGAAAACTGAAGTATTTCCACAGTAGTTACAGTCCCCCAAATGTCGTGGGGGTTGGGGGATCATAAATTCCCCCACAAACCAGTCTCCCCCAAATACTTCTCATATAAATACCATCGCTTCCCACCCTTATCTAAGTTTGATTGAGAAGTATTATACAAAATTTCCATAATGACTGCAAGCAAACCAAGAGTATTAAGATTAGGCCAAGTGGCATTTGCTCATCAAAGATGGGCGGAGTTATCAAAAGTCGCTGAAATCGTGGAGTGTACTTCATCACTGAGAGCTGAATTCATTGAAGACCTTCAAAGCAAGTATCGTGATGTTGTCGGAATTACCCGTACTTTCCATAGTATCAGTCAAACCGGACGTTTTGACTCCGAATTGGTTAGCTACTTACCACCTTCAGTCAAGGCTGTTTGCCATTGTGGTGCCGGATACGATCAAATTGACGTTGAGCCATTGAATGCCCGTGGAATTCAACTTTCCAACGTAACAGTACCTGTTGAAGCACCAACTGCAGATACCGCAATTTATTTGGTGTTGACGGCATTGAGAAACTTTCAAATAGGACACGACTTCCTTGCTGCTGGCAAATGGGGGGTTGACAAAGGGCCCCAGGCTCCATTGGGACGTGATCCCGAAGGAAAAGTTGTGGGGATCTTAGGTATGGGTGGTATCGGACGTGCAATTCGTGATCGTCTCCAACCGTTTGGATTCGGGAAGATTACCTATCACAACCGTACCCGGTTGTCGCCTGAATTGGAAAAGGATTCCAAGTACGTCGGATATGACGATTTGATTGCAAACAGTGATGTCATTTTCATCTCAGTGCCATTAAATGCCCATACCAGACACTCTGTGAACAAGGAACTCTTTGCAAAGATGAAGACCGGAGTAGTGATTGTCAACACCGCAAGAGGTGCTGTTATCAAGGAGCTGGATTTGATTGAAAGTTTGAAAGAAGGAAAGATCGGATCGTTTGCTTCAGATGTATTTGAACACGAGCCAAGCGTACCAAAGGAACTCTATTCATTGCCAAATGTCGTAAGTTTACCTCACATGGGTACATTTACTCGTGAAGCTGTTCAACATTTGGAAGAATGGGTTGTTGATAATATAGAAGCTTTCATTACTGAAGGAAAGGTAAAGACCATTGTACCCGAACAATATAACTTGTTCTAACCTAACTGTGAGTAAAGGAAACGATTATAGAACGATCAAAGTTGAAAGAAGGACTTCGAACATATCGATCATCTGCCAGTTCATAGAGTTTACTTCCTTAGAAGCAAATCAAAACTTAATTCGAGTAGTACATAGAACAATCAATTTCTTCTAATTCATATTGTAGAACAGATGATGGCAAAGACAACCTGGTAGCATTTATTCTGAATCCACCCACAAGTCCACTCTCCTAATTTAATTAGGACCTACAACACGACCTTTAAACATGGTGGTTATTTTGCGCCCAAAAGCTTGAGTTTTTTGCATTCACGAGACTGCATATTTTGGACTATGAGTCCACGGAGCTCGAAATACTCATACAAATTGGCTCCGTCATAGAAACATTCGTGTCTGGGACATGGATTCTCTTTCATCCGTACATTAGAATCTATCTGTCTAATCGAGTTTTCCACATAAGCTATTGCCCAGAAGCCACTAGATGCTCATACTTGCGACCGGTGAAATTATTAATTTATGCCAATACCTGAAACACAACGCTGGGCACGGATATAATGTAAATCCGTAATGCATAGCCACTAATTAGTAGTGACTTTTGTAAATGGATTCGCTAAAGATCGAGTACTCCGTAAATCGGCATTCCGAAACGTCATCCGCCCTCACGGCTCCGATTTGTCACCACAATAAACCGTCGCTGCCTATAACTTGCATAATCCAACTGAACGATATCGTAGCCGTCTCGGAGACGATATATTGCTTTTGAGATCCAGTAGTAGTGCATTGCCAGCTCATCACAATAACTAGTTATCACACTTCCCATTGGCAGGATTTCTTTGAGTCACAATTTATTTGACCATTCTGATAAGAAAATAGGTACTCTCAATCTTCTCTTCTACTCTTTACTACTTCAGCGTATCCAACTTCAGACTCGCAGCCATCATTGAAGTACTCACGACACTGGGAATTTGTACCAGGACTAGTTCTCCACAATTTCACCAAATCCAGTACAATTCTTGGTTTCAAAGATCTTATAGGTCATTATCGGGACACAGTTAATCTTGATATATACTGACCTAATCTTGGTATAGACTACTCCTTTTTGGTATAGACTAATTTTAACTTTGGTATAGACTAATCCCAACTTTGATATAAACTAACCCTAACTTTGGGAATCTACATTTGCAACTCCTTATCCTCAGTTTCATTTTCACTGTTTCAGGGCTGTTGGACTCAAAAAGATTCAATTATTGTCAGGAATCCATCAAGAGTTTCTTCATAACTATAAAAGATTCTCTGGATCTTTATCGGCCTTGTTATTCAGACCCCATTTGGTGTGTCTGACTTCGCTGGTCTTTGCTCCTACTAAAGTAGCGCGCCCCTCGGCAGAAAATTTTTCAAACGCAATCTATACCATCTAAATTCCAACGCTCTCCGTCTACCGTACAATCACCCATCTCCATTGTCACCACCGTCATATTAGTACTCACCATAGTCAATTACTGACCACCAATATCTATTGTTACAGTTATATCTACCTTTCTTGTATTCAACACCGAAGCACTTCCATATTCTCACTGTACCCCAGGCTGAATTTTAGGCATTTTAATTTACAACTCATACATACACAACATGGAACATCAGATACAATTCTTACCTAAAGATCCGATTGAGATTGACTATGAATCTTTACCCGAAGATGCCTCTTTGGTAGCCCATCTTGCTGCAGGTGCTCTTGCCGGAATTATGGAGCACACCGTCATGTTTCCAATAGATTCGCTCAAGACAAGGATGCAGATGTCAACCTCCAAAGAGTTGTCCAAGAGTGTTGTTAGCTCAATTTCGATGATCAGCTCCAGCGAAGGTGCCTATGCCCTTTGGCGAGGCGTCTCTTCGGTTGTATTGGGTGCGGGTCCTGCCCACGCAGTATACTTTAGTGTTTTTGAAGCATCAAAGACTTTGATGGTTAACAAATTAACCCAGGAACCACATTCGGGAAAGATCGTAACGGACGAGAACCATCCGTTGATTGCCAGTGCTGCGGGTATTGCAGCCACCACGGCATCGGATGCGTTAATGACTCCATTTGATATGTTGAAACAGCGAATGCAAGCAGCTAGTGCTCATGCAGCCTCCACCATCGGCAAAACCGCCGAAGCAGCTGCTTCCACTACTGTGAATCCAACTAGTGTCCGTCTTTTCCAGACTGCCTCACAAATCTACAAGTCCGAAGGCTTTTCCGCATTTTACATCTCCTACCCTACCACCCTTTTCACAAATATTCCCTTTGCCGCGCTCAACTTTGGGTTCTACGAATACTCATCCTCCATCCTCAACCCTGGTAATAACTACAATCCATACTTGCATTGTGTGAGTGGTGGGATTGCTGGAGGAATCGCCGCGGCCCTCACCAACCCTTTGGACTGCATCAAAACGGCATTACAGACTAAGGGAATATCTAATAACGCAAACTTAAGAAATATAACCGGCTTCAAATCGGCAGCTCGTGCCTTGATCAGAGAAGGAGGAATGGCTGCCTTTGCAAGGGGATTGAAACCCCGTATCATCTTCAACGTTCCATCCACCGCTATTTCTTGGACCGCCTATGAAATGGCCAAGGAAGTTTTGTTGAAAAAGTAATGCATGAGTTCCTCCGCTCAGGAACAACAACTTCATAAAGTTGACCTCTTTCTTCCAACATACAGAGCCGTAAGGTGTAAGTCATGATCCAAATGACCGATTCCCATGGAATCTCGACCATGAACCATCAACCTCGTCATGTTTCACGACCAACCATCTTTATACACACCCACGTCATTATCGTTATTCCTGTGAGGTCGGTTGGTTACTATTTGGAACGCAATTCATGCCACCCGCATCACTGAATTCCAATCAAAAGAGTATTTGGTTCTTATATGTAAATACAAGTACAATCGCACACGACGGTTCATTATCTTCTCTATCTTTATATTATTATGTTTAATTATTAATGTACATACTAGACCGTATCTAGGTTCCGTAAAGGTATCGAGAAATGTTAATAGTCACCAACAGCGATGGTTGGAAGATGATTATTAGTCATGAGCAACGACAGAAATAATACTATTAACGCCGCAAGTAACGAAGCGATCTCTGCTAGATATCTGCTAGATCTCCTTGGCTGTTCCATGCCGGAGACTTCCATTGCTCTCTTTAAGAATCAAAATTACTGTAGATCCCGCTCTTCTACCACTATAGTAATTGTAGCTTTGAATAAGTTGTCGAAATCTGTTCCACAGGATCATATAGAATCACATATTGTATGAAGTTGAAAGTTGACACGTGGATGCTTATAGTGAATGCATGGTCCGTATCTAAGTTAATTCTAAATCAATCTTTCATCTCTAGTTAAATTAGATTCTGGGAAGTGGCCCTCCGATAAACTATGGAAACATCATCCGGAGAAGGTATGAAGTTGTTGTTAAGTAAGTGAAATTTAGATTTATAGTATCCGGGAGTGTAGCAGGACTCTCCACTAATGCTGTATTGCCCTTATCAATGCATTGGCCCTCGCTATATGGGCAATCTCTCTAGGATGTCTAGACAACTTCTGCGCTACAAATGAAAATATAACACAGGAACCCAAAAATCCTAAAAGATTGAAAAAAGCCTTCCTTGAGTAGGACCTTTCTTCTTCCTCAGTACGGAATAAAGCAAATATTCTTCGTATACTTGCGATAATCATTGGTGCGTTGAGTTCAGTCAGCCTGGTATCAGCCATGGATCACAGGACTAAGTCGCGAATTTGTTCGGTCTAGTCTGGTCACGTGCGCAAGCTATCCGAAACTAACATAGAACAACCTCTACTTTTAGTAGACCTTTCAAGTATAGTTGCATGTAACTCCAATATACTCTATATTAAGCTTTTAACGAATTTCGAGTTTTTTTAATCCATATCAATACACTCTAGAGTTTATAAGTCGTTCTAATGATGGGTATATAGTTGTGAAGAGAAAGGATATAGCAAGGAGGCAATAATTGTTGATAGCGATCGTAATTCTGATACTACAAAGACACTAATTCCTGATATCTTTCGTAATTCAAAAATCTACAAGAGGACAGTATTAAGTTTGGTTATTAAATCTACAAAATTAAATAGGTCTATGGTGGGTGCAAAAAGTTGAGAAATACTAACTAAATTAAGATAATTGGATGGTGGTCAACAAGGAGGACTAAAACCTCCAAAAAAAACACTATCCTGGATAACATATGGATAGAGGGGATAAGGAGGATACTATTCGTGGAACTAGGAGCATAACATGAATTATCGGCCAAAGTAAGAGTTTTACCGATAATTCAACTATGTTCACCGAACAATCAGTGATAATTCCAAATTACCAAAAAGTATAACCTTTCTCACAACAATGATCGGTATCGGGTTCTTATAGAAATAAGTTCGCATATTGCACTCAATAGCCCTTCCTCAAATGAAGGACCAACCATTCGTAATGCCTTCCCATAACACTCGAAAGCGTTTGATTTCTGATGACATTACCCGGCGTTTACACGCCATGGAACTCTCAAGAGTAACGGAGTTGTATATAACTGAATGGGGAGAACCACCGAATTTCCCACCCGCATTTTTGAGTACGATCGGAATCGAACGTACTCTTTTGTAAGCGGGTAAATGCGAAACGTCGCGAGAAAAGTTTAACGGTTGTGCCATAAAGACATTTCCGACTACATTCATACCAGATATCTTATTAGTACCCTATTATACTGGAGACCTCCTGATGGCATACTTGGTCGGTGTATCGGAAGACTTATCACATATCTGATGAAATATGCACGTCTAGCCAAGCCTTCTGTAAAAGAAGCTAAAGATCCCCATACTTGAGAGAAGGTGGACCTCGAGAAAATGAATGCATTTCAACACCATACTTAGTGTTTAACACCTTATAAGAACGAACACCGACACTTTATTGATCGTCTGCGGTTATATTCACACCACTGCCTTTATATTATTAAATAACCTCACGACACCTGAGACTCTCTAGCAACATTTGTTACTGGAATCAAGAGATTGAGAAAATACAGAACTCAGCCAGTATCTGTGATTATTCAATAAGTGAATACTAGCGGAGATTTAGTGGAAATTACAAGTAAGTATTGTTGTTTTTTAATTAGTCGCTGGAGGTCGTATAAAACTAACTCATTTTATATCTGCAAATCTTGGGTTGAGATATGTGCGGTTGTAACTGGCAATACCATTAACTTGGGTATGAAATTTCAGGTATAATAGCGAAATCACATGTTTTCTGTGATCGATATTGATGGTACTACTATAAATGAAAGATGGTCATTATAGTTGACTATTTTCAGTACGGGATCGGTGAACACTGAACTTCAGTCTAAATTTTGCAACCATTTTAAATTGTTCCACAGCAACCAAACAGTCGCCTTATATTTATCGAAACGAACATTCCCGTATATTTATCATAACTTCCACTATTAATACGTACCACCAATAATTATTTAGAATAAAGCAACCATAATAGACTTATCACCTTCACCAATATTTGTGTTCCTCATTGGCTCCTTGACGTTTGTTGGTCATAAACTACGTACTTGACAAAATAAACACAAGTAGTATTAAAGTTTATTCATTTGACTGTCGTAGTCGTATTACATGGCCTGTTAACCTTTCGTTGCTTAGATAATGGTTCTATTCTTCCCTTGTACTTCTAATAATATTCAATTAATAGGGCTCGCAGCCCTAAGAAAACACTAACACGTGCACAGATCCCTTATTTTATATACACGCCGTACTCCAAAAAATTTGAGTGAAAAAAATTCATCAAACTTTCCAGGTCTCAGTACCAAAAATTTCAAAGTGATTTTTACCTTGACTTCTTAATAACAGAAACCTTTTTGAAACTCTGTTTATATCAAATATAGTGTAATAGTAATCATGCTTATTCCAAGAGAAGAAAGAAAGAAGATCCACCAATACCTCTTTCAAGGTATGTAATGATAACTTCTAGTTTAAAGCTAGCCATCAATATGTGGAGAGTTCTAAGCACTATGGCTGAGGAATGAATATCAGGAAACAGAACAAAGCAACCCTGAAATCAAGAAATATCAACAACCATCAAACCATTCTGAACTGATTTCTCGCCTAGTGCTGATATAGATTTGATATCTATTTTGACTCTCCCACAAATGGACATTAGTCCAGTGATTTTTCAAATACTAACCCGTAATAGAAGGTGTTGTCGTTGCCAAGAAGGATTTCAACCAACCAAAGCACGATGAAATCGACACCAGAAACTTGTTCGTCATCAAGGCTTTACAATCCTTAACTTCCAAGGGTTTCGTCAAGACTCAATTCTCATGGCAATATTACTACTACACCTTAACTGATGAAGGTGTTGAGTTCTTGAGAACCGAATTAAACATCCCAGAAGGAATCTTACCTTTGACCAGATTGAAGAACGCCCCAGCTGAAAGACCTCAAAGAGGTATGAGAGGTGGCCCAAGAGGTGCCCCAAGAGGCGGTGATGCTTACAGAAGAAGAGCCAGAGATTAGGTTTCGTATATACTCTACTTTTAATAAAGAAATCATATTTTGAGATTCCTAAGTGCATAGAGAACAACTTGAAGCGAATTCAAGTTTCTTGTTCTGCAACTAGAAGTAGTTACTGTAGTGATCCTATGACTGATTATGTATTAACCAAGTCGGAGTTTTTTGTGGGAGTCTTTCCTTATTTTGCTAGCTGCTTTTGAAAGTTGCTCCTTAGAATATGAAAGAAGTACTTCCATTAAGAGTTTCTCTGTGATCCAATTCGACTAATAGCTACACTTGATCCTATTCTACAATGACTTGAGCTAAACTTGAAAGGAGATAGTCTATAGAACTTGAAATATGAAGAACTACAAGCAACTTCATTTATAGGCTAGATGCTACATAGCGCAGACATAGTTCTCGAAGTTCGAGGTTCGAGGTTTACGAAAGACTTCATTCTAAAATTCTTTCCAAACATCCGTACCGCAACGCCGAAGAAATTTATCCCGTGCACTACCGTTCCCGTTACCTATCAAACAAAAATTGTTGATACGTTCTTGGCTCAACTTCTCTAATCGAATCAAGCGACTCCAAACTCTTGCTATATAAAGAGGCTTGCTGTACTATACCGAAAATTGTATATATTCCGATAGATCTATTGGGCTTATCGCTAGTCCTTTGCAATTGCTAATCATTACTGCTTAAACTCTGGTCATGCCCGTGGACGAGTTGCCCATGTACCCTACTCCTCAACAAGCATCGTATGTTGTGGGGAGTCCACCAATAAATGGAAGAAGACTGTCTCAACCAAAGCCAACGACGGCTTATAGGCCACCCAAACAATACCAATCGTATCCACAGCCTAGCCAACAACAGCAACATCACCAGCCTGCCCCTATACAACAATATGCCCCAACTCCACAGCAGTACTATCAACCTCAACCTAACCCACAGCCTCCAATTCAGTACCAACAACCTCAGCATCAACAACATGCTCCTCCCCCGCAACATCAACAACACGCTCCACCACAACAACACCAGCAACATGCTCCTCCTCCCCAACACCAACAACATGCTCCACTTCCACAACAACATGCTCCACCTCCACAACAATATGCTCCAGCTACGCAACAATACTACCTGCAACCTCTGCCTGCAAGCTCGCATTTTCTGCAAGCACCCCTTCCTCCTCCTCCTCAACAACAACAACAACAACAACAACAACAACAACAACAGCGATATGACTTTTCACCTCAACAGCCTCATCAGGACCCATATTCAACGTCTCTGTCGCTGTCACACTCAGTTGCACACAAGAAACCACCTCCTTTAATGTCAAGTGTATCTATGGGATCCACCTCTAGCCAAGGATCATCCAAACCGACTAAACAGAAGCCTGCAGAACAGAAACAAAAGGTTTCTTCGAAACAGCTCGAGCTGGAATTGAAGGCTATTTTTGATGCAGTAGACTCCAACCACTCGGGAAAAATCTCCGCCAGAGAATTATCATCTGCACTTTCCAATTTTGATAACACAAGATTCCAAGACTCCACCATCATTCTTATGATCAGACTCTTCAGCTCGTCGTCTGACTTATCCTCAGGACCGTTGAAAAGCTTGAACTTTGATCAATTTGTTCAGTTATGGAAATATCTCTCGGTCTACAAGAAATTGTTTGTACTGGCGGATACCAACCGTTCAGGCGATGTTTCATTCGGTGAGTTCCAAAAGGTATTGACCCAAATTGGCTACAAGCTCAACGTCGACCTTGTACTCAACTTGTTTCAGAAATTTGCCAACAAGAGTAGCGGAGTGTCATATGATAGTGGGATTTCTGTTGGAAAGTTGAAGTTCGATGCGTTCATTGAGTTACTTGTGTATTTGCGCAAACTCACTGATGTGTTCAAGAAATACGATACTGATTTGTCGGGAGTAGCTACCATTAGTTTCTCTGACTTTTTATTTGAAGTCAGTAACCTCTCGTAGGAATTGTTCAGATCAAAAGCTTCAGTTATCTGAGTACTAGGACGAACGTCTGGTCACAGCAGCAAAGATGTCTCTGCTGAGAAACCTCGTGAAGAATCCATATCACTATATAAGTGTCCATAACTTCGCAAGAGTCTATCTTTGAGCTACCAGTGCTCCGCCTACAGGTGTTTTCACCATCTGCTCTCGTATTTACGTTCATATTTTCTGTATTATTAGAACTTTCTCGACTGCACCCATCACTTATGACCAATTCGTTATATCTGATTGAATTCCACTTAGAACTAATATGATTAATCAATTGCTCGTTAATGTATTAGAGATATAGTGGTTCTACGCTAAATTTGTGAAATCTTTAATTAGGGTAGAGAACACTGAGTATCTCTGAATATCTTTGAATATCTCTGAATATCTTAGAATATCTCTGATATCTCTATTTCTGAATATCACTGAATATTAATGGAGTTCAATCTAAATTTACTGATACGTTTGCAACATTAACGACTTTTTAGTGGCCCCTATTATACGTTCGCTAATATTTGGCTACTTTACGGTGTACTCGCTAAGTCTTTGAAGAACTTGTCAGCAAATAGTGAATTAAATATAAATCGTAAGCCATTAAATTATAAGTCTGTTATTCTTGAAATAACGGAACGTAAGATTTCTCTCTACTAAACTCTCCTAAATGATGTAACTCTTCCACAAAACACCCTCCAAATCTTGGATTTGATCTTCGCTAAAAACTTTGCTGTCGATATGCCAACTGTCCTGTCTGTTTTTCTTGAATTTACCCAAAATATCCTTTGCGGTTTTGCCAACGGTTCCCGGTAAACCAGAACATTTGTTGGCGATTATAGATAAGATTGCAGGAACCCACTTTGGAGGAGGAGAATTGAAGGAAAATGCATGTACCAAGGCACCCAATCCGAGAGTTGAACCGTGGAGTTGTACAATATCATCGTTGGATAAGTTTTTGTAGCCGATTTTCTTATACTTCCTTCTGGCTTTGTCAAGAGATGACGAGTAGGAGGAAATGAGGATCGAGATCAAGTGGGAAATCTCGTCTGGCGGTGAGATATGGATCAATCCTGATAACGTCGACGCAGCAGATTCACGAACTTCGACGTTTTTATGGTATATTCTCTCATTTGTCAAGTTGATGATACAGCCTCTTTGAGATTTGGAGAGGGTGAATAAATTCTTGAAGTAAAACGTTTCGGTGAATTCGCCAATCATAAATGTTTGCAAGAGGTTTAAGTTTTGTTTGGAATACTTTTCAAGCATCAAAACTATGTCGTCCAAATGTCTGGAGTCGTAGGGAACTTGTGAGACTTTCTTAAGAACCGTGACGGGGTCAATATTTCCAAGGAGACATACATCTTTCATATAGACAAGGTTGAGGAGAAATGGTAGAATATGGGTGGGGATGTATTTTTGGTACAATACGGCAATGCTGGTGTTCAATTCTTGTCTCAACCACGTCAATATTGTTGTGGCGGAATAGATGTAGTTGGATTTCAAGATTTCTTGCGGAGCTAAGTGTTCAACTTGTCTTCTCCACATTTCCATTTTGTCAAATAATTCAGGGAGAAGTTTGACCAAGATATTGTCACTGTCGTTGTATAACACGAGATCCCGTTTTTCGTTACATCTCACCAAAAATTCGGCACCTGTCGATACAGATTCACTATAATATGGAAAAGATAAAACGGCCATGAGCGAACCGATCTGATTTCTGATAGCTTCGTAGGGATGGTTGATATGGTCAATACAAAATTGAAGCAAAGAATCTGGATCGGAGATGTTCCATGTCATCGAGGCAACTAACGACCGAATGTAACTGATTCTAGTCGCCTCTCTGATAGCAGAGTCCGAATCTTGATCGAGGGTGATGTTTGTCAACTTTTCGACGATTTTCGGAAACCTTCTACAATCGATATGTGACGGAATCCACCACGAAAATATATTCCAAATTCCTCTGTTATCTGGAGATAAGTCGTTTTCGAGAATGTTTGATAAGAATACCGAGATGAAATCATCACGAATTACCGATTCTTCTTTGGTTAATGTCTTCGATCCAATCAATATTCCTGCAAGTAATTCACACACAACGATGTGTGAACTTTTTTCGTCTTTAACATAAACTAGCTGGACAATGTCCAACAAATCTTCAAACACGAATCCTTCGATCAAATCTGTTGACAATAGCAACACCAACGTAAATGTGAAAAATACGTCTGAACCTTGAAACGCGAAATTGGCTTCGTTGTCTGTGATCCATAACTTAACAATATTCAAAAACCATTCCTTGTTGATGATTTTACAGAACTCTTTCAATGATTTGGAATCTTTTTCTGATAAGTCTGTCAATTTACATGGTTCATTAGTTATTGCCTTCATTTCCGTATTCCAAAATAACCACCCTGTGCTTACCTTGAAATCAAGGAAATAGCTGGGTTCCTTACTTGTTAATTCTTTTCTCCAAGTTGAATAATAGGATTCTCCATTTTTAGGAGTAGTGTCGACCACCTTGAAGTCCTTGGACATAAAGTCTAGATCGTAAGCATTCTTTAAATCATAGTTCCAACTCTGTAACAAATAAAGTTTATAAACTAATTTTGTTATTCCCTTCAAAGCTATTCTGGATACAACCGGGTGCCCGTTTGATGCTTCATTCGTCAACACTAGTAAGACTTCTCCATTCGTATCGACTCCATAATCAGATTGTATGTTTATAAGCAATTGAAGGTTCATTGAAGATGTTTTCCAATGAGAATTCTGTCTTTCGTGTGAAATTACCGTTTCTTCAAGTTTGCTCAATTTATCAAAATATAATTTTCTCTTCTTTTCCTTAGCGAGTCTGACTGCTTTAATTTCTAAGTCGATAAACTCGTCTGGGGGCCTGATGCAATCGATCACTGTCATGTTTATCAAAGTGACGCTGCTTGGTGGAGAAATATTGTAAACTCCTTCAAACAAGTTTTGTGCAAGTGAGTAAACTTCAATGCTATCTACTTGAAGACAGCGATAAAGAATCTCAATGTACTTTTGAATATTGAAAAAGTCATTATGAAGCTTGGACTTGATTTTTTTAACGGTGAAGATGTTTAATCCACTCTCAATTTTCTTATGATTGGACTCATCTAATGCTTTTATAATATATTTGAAAGCAGTTTTGATGATGATGTTGTATGATCCAGTAACTCTCTTTGTAACGTCCACCAAAAACATTTGTGCTGCATCTGCAATAGAAGAATACGTCGAAACGGATAACTTAACAACATCCTCCAAAAGCAATTTGTCTAATGGTGTCTGGGATCTTGATGTAGCATGCAATGCAACTCTGAGCAGATGGTAATCTTCAATTCTTGCCCCCATTGCAATTCTGGTAAAAGGTTTGTGAACCTTGTTTACTCTCTGGATTCCACTAACATAACTGTACTTAATCTTGGCATGCGTGGCTGCAAGTAACCGTTCTCTACCCACATTTGAAAACCAAATATTGACCACAAATAAGAAATGCTGGATAAGGGACGTATTGTCATGGAAATGACTAGTCAAAAATTTGCATATAATGTGCAAACTTTTAGCAATCAAATGACGAATTTTATGAACTTTCAAGTAAAGCTCATTGGATCTTCTCTTCTCGATATCGTCTCCAAAAAAGTAGCTAGAAGTATATAACTTCCGTTCTCTAAATGTGATTGCAGGATTCATACTTGACATCTCAATGCCTTCGATTTTTGGAGTCGCTCTTGCGGACTCTTCTATAGAGTGGGTAGGTGAATCAGATTGTGCCATCAAAATCGAGTCATGTTTGAACTCAGGTTCAGGGGTATCTTTGGCATCCTTCATAGTCGTGTCTTCATTGTCAACAACTTTGAACTCAGACAATTTATCAAAATCAAACATGTACTCAATCAAGTCTTCACTGCTCAAATCTTCAACAATCTTTTGTAAGTTCTCTTGGATGTTTTCTGAACATGGTTCTTGACTCGCATAATCCTTTTTGATACCTCTTATTTGACTCAAAAGTAATAATCTATTTTGGATAGATTCTGTCTGATGACTTCCTAATTTGGGAATATCCTCGTCAAATGAAGGGTCTAAAAGATAAGAAACACCAGTCAAGGCATACCCACAAGATAAAAGATTCAGAGTAATTTCGTCAGTAAGTTGAAGAATTGAGTTTGCTTCTCGACTCGGGTCGTCGTTGTAGTCCTTCATCAACTTCAGAATGTTCCCCAAACTCTTGGTTACGTGTCCGTTGAAACAATCAACCGCAAATGACACTTCCTTGTCAGTAGGTATGAACCAGTCAAAAGTGGTGTTCTCTTTGGAAAATCTACGCTCATCAAATTGGAATCCACCCCAATTTTCAGCGCCGACTTTATGGTCTTCTTGATATGCTGGTGAAATTAACCTGTTTTCCTTTAATCTAATCTTTGTGATCGACTGTAAAATGTGGCACACTAAGAATGAACTTGTACTCACAACAGGTCCCTTGACATTGTCCATCAAGTAATATGACAAGTCAACGAGCTTTTTGGATTGTCCAAGGATTACTCCACCAGCATCTCCTACACAATAGTTCAAAATAGTGAGATTCCAGTATAAAGCCTGATCACGAGGAACAATATCTTCTCCAGTTCTTGATACACCAGCACCATTCTCCTCAATTTCTTCTTTGATTCTTGAAATAAGTATGTTCGAGTATTTTTTGAAACTTGATGGATCCCGCTTTATGAGACCTCCGCATACTTCTGCTGCAATGTCTGCAACGTTGTGATAAGTATTGTTGAAAACAAAATCAAAGAAATCATTACGGAATGAAGAGAAAATATCGTCAGACATAGCTTCGAACACCACATTTAAGAACTTAGGAAGACTCTCTGCCAAATCCTTTTCGATTCCTTCACTTTCCGAAGGGTCAGGGAGGTTCTCCAATAATATGAAAATTCGATCGCTGAATGATTTGAAGATGGATTTAAAGGCAGAGGTGGACGACTTCAATGCTTCCAATTCTGTTTCTTCATCAACTTCAAATATTTCTTGGTCAGATTTATCCAAATACAACCGTCTCTGAAGATATTCCAAATGCTCTTGAGTAAATTGAATTGCAAATGCTGGGTCCCCATCTCCTTCGGTCAAATCATGGAATGGAATGAAATTGGAAAAAGATGCAAAAACATCCAAAGTATTGATTGTTTTTTCAACATCGTTAGAATCTATTCCGGGTACACATGCCAGCAATAGTCTTGCCACATGGACTCTAAATATTGGTGTTGAAGCAAAAAATCTAGCCAATACCTCGACTGTATTGAGTGCCACCGCGACTCTATGAGTGGAAATGACTCCTTCAAGAGATTCGTAGATATCAAGTAAACTATCCTCAATGACCATCTCTGGTTTGAGATATCCTAATATATGCAAACTTGACACGTAAAACTCGGAGGCACTAGCTTTCTTCGATTGAATACCAGTTTTTATTATAGGCAACAAAATGCGAACAAACTCTGTGGTGACTTCATCTGTTAATTTTATAGATTCGGGGATATCATGAAGGGTTCCATCAGTTTCCACTTCAGAGGAATATCTTTTGTGATATTGGTAAACCAAGCCCATAACAAACTTTGCAATGGGCCTGGTCCATTCACCCGTATTGGAAGGGTGGACATAACTTTCTACTGCATTGAGTAGCGTTTTCAATAGGTCCATGATTCCGCCGGCTTCAAGGGCACAAGAACCGTTTATCGAATAGACCAATATAGATGCGAATCCATGGAAATACTTGCTCTTTGCCGAAGAATACTTTTCTTCATTAATGGACAAACTATTTATCAAGGTATTGACGACGAATGTGATTTGATCTTTTGAAAAAACCCCAAATGAGCCCAAATTCATATAGTTTCGAGCGGCCGGGTCATCATTCATTTTGGTAAGCGACGCCATTGAGATAACTCCAAGACGAGAAGTAAGCTGTTCGTCAAGCCCAACGCTTTTACTTAATTTCTTCCACAAGTAGAAAAAGGATGCAATATAGTGGCGAATATCATTGTTATCAGAAACACCACCTGAGGTGAAGTTGTTTGGAAGCATGGACATAGATGATAAGACCAAGGAAGCATTTGAGATTGAAAACTCGCTTCCGATCTTTGAGTATAATTGGGGCAATACGCCGTCCTCGAAAAATTGAGAGGCTCTGACTGCCAAACGCAAGAGTTGACGGTGTTCCTTTTTCTCAAACGCTTCGAATCCGGGGTCTGTTGGAGTGAGGTGACTTGCCAATTCTTTGTACAAATCAACCCATGGCAAAATCATACCTCTTTCTTTCAAGAGGCGAACGTCTTTTGTAAGTAATTCAAATGTTTTCACGTAGGACTTCAAGGAAATATTCTGGCCCCTGGAAAGACATATTGCAAAGTAGACACGAGCCAATTTGATTCTGAGAGTAATGGGCATATCATACTTCATTTTGAGCCAAACCATGAGTTCGTGGGTCCATGTGCGGACACTTACTACAGCAGCAGACTTTGGCGACTTTTTGTGTTGGTTTGAAGATTCGGCTCCATCACCAAGAGGTTCGCCCTCTGCGTCTTGGCCTTGTTCTTCTTCGTTTTCTGCGTCGGATTCTGAATCTTGCATCTCATCATTGGAGAAGTAGCTTCCAACATCATCGTCGGGGTTTTGATCTTGAGAAGACTCGGAATATTCAAACAAGTTTGTTTCTAAAGCCAAATCTATATCAGAAAGGCCGCTGACATCTTTGAGAGCAGCCAAATCCTTGGCTGTTACTGACAATGACCCTTGAATATCGAGCGTTTTGATGGCAATATACAAATGAGATATTATATGACTCAAGAACTTGGCCCGATCGGTTGGATTTTCTGTTTGATAAGGCAATAATTTGGGTAAATCCAAAGTCCGAGGCTTTGACCTAGAATAGAAACGACTGGAGGGGTCCAATTGTAACTTTTCTATTCCTTCAGGATAATCAAGATTATAATACAGTTCACGGCTGGACTCGATTGTTGTATATGATGGTCTGCGTGCATTATGTTGGCGTACTGAATTGGCAGTATTGGGAGTGAAGGAAGTCAAGTCGATATCTCCACCCCCTCCGAATTGCCCCATTTCTCGAGGCAATTGCTGAACCCGACGTGGAATTGGCGCACGTACTTCGTTTAAATCTTTCTTGGAACTATCTGAAGGCATCTTGGAATAGTTCAGAGTATTTCCCAGTAGTAGAATTGATCGTTTTACTCCACCATTTTGCCACTAAAAGTTGTCGATCGTTGCCTGTTGAAAGTTCCTGCAGCTATTCGTTATTGGCTACTACACGACTAAGCATGAATTTTCAACTATCGATGGATGCAAATACTTCGAAACTACAAACCTTTTTATATGTATGATGTCATGGGATATGAAGTAGGTAGAGAGAAGTGGCTAATTAGTGTGTATATTTCTAACTTTGAAGTCGCCCAATAATTTGCTATAGCAAGCATCTTAGATTTGATCTTGTAGAGAGTGCTGGAACTTAAAGACAATCATGTATCTAATATGTTTAAGGAATAGTAAAATCGATTATACACGTTATATATTGACCCTTCTGAGCTTGAATACGCGTCATACATTTCACAAGTAGACATCTGAAGAAAGTTTGGCACTCGTATTCCAAGAAAATCGCATAAATATCAATTGCTACTACAGGTAGACCTACCTCCCTGTATATCTAAACTATCTCCTTTCAAAATGGTTTCGAGGGACTATTCGTGGCCTGGCGTCAACGGATAACAGTATGCAGGTATCAATCATTCTAACAGCCAATAGTAGTTTGTTAATTCTAATCAACAATTATATGCTATGGTATCTTACACCAGGATAAATTGAGCACAATCTACCGCTTTAACTCTAATCACCATTTTATATGACTATATTTATATTTATATAGTATGTAGATATATTTTACATGTTGATGATAACTACAGTCAACCAGTCAAACTCTTTTATTTTGGATATTTTCAATTCTTACATGTTAGCACTCCACTCATCTACTACTCTTACACTATGTATAGCCATTATCGTCTCTACTGTACACATCTCTCGACCATTCAGCCATTTGCAGTTTATTTTTGATTTTGTCAACAATTTTTGGTTACGCAGCTCCGTGCGCCGACCCTCATCGTGAAAAAATTGTAGTCAAATCTTTAATCTTTGCTTCTTCTTCTTCCATAAAATCATAGAAGTCTAAAAATGTCTGCTGTATCTGCATCAAAAGCTAAGAGAGAGCAAAAACGTTTAGAAAAGGAAGCAAAGAACGCTGCCGCCGGAAAAACCGTAAAGAAGACCAAGAAGCAAGCAGCCAAGGACAGTGAAGAAAAAGAAGTCGATGATGCTGAAACTCAAATTGAGAAATTAAAGTTACAAACTGACGATGATGGACTTTCTGACAGAGTTACTACTGGTGTCTTAGAATCCCTTGTAACCTCTAGAGATATTAAATTATCTTCGGTGTCGTTATTGTTCCACGGTAAAGTCTTAATCCTGGACGCCACCATAGAATTGAATTATGGTCGTAGATATGGTTTGCTTGGTGAAAACGGATGTGGTAAGTCCACTTTAATGAAATCCATTGCTGCACGTGAATTCCCAATTCCAGAACACATTGATATTTACTTGTTGAACGAACCAGCAGGACCAACCGAATTCTCTGCCTTGGAATATGTCGTCAGAGAAGCCGAACACGAATTGAAGAGATTGGAAGACATGGTTGAAGATATTATTATTAAAGACGGTCCAGAAAGTCCAACTTTGGAAGGTATCTACGAAAAGATCGACGAAATGGATCCATCAACTTTCGAATCCAGAGCCGCCATTATTTTGACTGGTTTGGGTTTTAACGGTGTTACCATCAAGAAGAAGACCAAGGATATGTCTGGTGGATGGAGAATGCGTGTCGCTCTTGCCAAGGCCTTGTTCGTCAAGCCAACCCTTTTGTTGTTGGATGATCCAACTGCCCATTTGGATTTGGCTGCTTGTGTCTGGTTGGAAGAATACTTGAAGAGATTCGACAGAATTTTGATCTTGGTTTCTCACTCTCAAGATTTCTTGAACGGTGTTTGTAGTAACATGATCGATATGAGAATGAAGACTTTACAATTGTATGGTGGTAACTACGACTCTTATTGCAAAACCAGAGCAGAATTGGAAGTCAACCAAACCAAGCAATACAACAAACAACAAGAAGAAATCACTCATATCAAGAAATTCATTGCATCTGCTGGTACTTATGCTAACTTGGTCAGACAAGCTAAATCTAGACAAAAGATTTTGGACAAGATGGAAGCCGATGGTTTAATCCAAGCCGTTGTTCCAGACAAAGTGTTTTCCTTTAGATTTGCTGATGTTGAAAAGTTGCCTCCTCCAGTTTTGGCTTTCGATGACATGTCCTTCTCTTACAGTGGTAACCCAGAAGACAACTTATATGAAAACTTGGACATCGGTATCGATATGGACTCCAGAGTTGCTCTTGTAGGGCCAAATGGTGTAGGTAAATCCACATTATTGAAATTGTTCCAAGGAAAATTACAACCACAAAAGGGTAGAGTTATTCAACACACACATATTAAGTTAGGTGTCTACTCCCAACATTCTGCTGATCAATTGGACTTGACCAAGACTCCTTTGGAATTCGTCCGTGATAAGTTCTCCAACATTTCTCAAGATTACCAATACTGGAGATCACAATTGGGTCGTTACGGTTTGACCGGTGAAGGTCAGACTTCTCAAATGGCCACTTTGTCTGAAGGTCAAAGATCCCGTGTTGTTTTTGCATTGTTAGCCTTAGAATCTCCTAACTTGATTTTGTTAGATGAACCTACTAACGGTTTGGATTTGTCTACCATTGATTCCTTGGCCGATGCCATTGCTGCCTTTAACGGTGGAGTTGTTGTCGTCTCGCACGATTTCAGATTGTTGGACAAGGTTGCCAAAGATATCTTCGTTATTGAAAACAAAACTGCCACCAAATGGGAAGGTTCCATTTTGGATTACAAGCAAACTTTGGCTGCCAAGGTTGTTATCTAATCGTCCCTATTTATCTGTGTTTGTACTTTATTCATTGCTCTGCTTATGTATCCTATAAACCAATTACAATTAGTAGTTAATACATTTCAAGTAATATTTCAAAAATAAAAATTTATGGTAGATCGTATTTAACAAAGTTCTATGTTGATAGTTACATGCTATATCTGATGGAAATGGTACGAAAACAACTATCAAAAAATAAATGGACGTGTCCGGGATTGAACCGGAGACCTTTCGCATGCAAAGCGAACGCGCTACCAACTGCGCCACACGCCCAGTGTAAAATGGTCCCTAGCAGGATCGAACTGCTGATCTCGGCGTTATTAGCACCGCGCCTTAACCAACTGGGCCAAGGGACCATTATTTGTTGCTTCAAAATCCTGTTTTCCATACGAGTTACTAGTACAATTCTTACAATCTATGGCATCTATATATAAACCAAGAGATTAAGTTGAATCTCTTAAGGATCATTGGAGATCACAGGTAATATTTGTAATTTCTGGCTTGTAAATAATAAAGCTTAAAGAAAGACAGATTCATTAAATTTTCTAAAACTATCCCACTTCTAGATTATCAATCACTATTATCCTAATTATTTGCAACTTTTACATTAATATATATTTTTCCAATTTGAAATCATAAGTCTATCACACAGCTCAAAAATTCATCTAAGATGAGCCTTCTACATATTACGCTCCGGGGCCTTTGATATGTTGTTAAAGTAGCTTGTAATCTAGAGAAGCAAGAAAGTTAACAACACACGTGACCAAAATAACGTGACAAACAATATTTGATCAGATCTTCTTACAGATCCAAATCAGGACCAGACTTCATATGGAACTACTTGATGGACCCGCTACCTCTTATACAAAGACCACGTGTAGCACCAGAAAGAGGCGAAGATGGTCCGGTACTAAGTTTCCGAGGCGGAGCTGACGTCAGTAACGATGATCCTGACACGTTAATGTGGTACGGGTACGCGATCATCTGGTTCACATGGTTTGTCTTTATAGTGACAGCGAACACCGTATTTAGTGTGTGGAAGTTTGTCATTGCTCCATTGAAGGATAATAGTCCGGTTGTATATGCGGCATTCAGGAGATGTTTCGAGGTGATCGATGAGTACGTCATGGCTCTCTATGCAATCTATGTCATGTTATGGTGGTGGGCATTACTCTCATGGAGTGGTCTTAAATTGTTTAGACATTCGAAGGGAATACACAGTGACTGAACTCAGTCTGAAATGATTTCAGATTGACGTGATGATTTGGAGCTTCCAAGATGCTGATCTCCAAGTGTTCTAGATGCTTCGAATGGACAGAGTTATACAAATATAAGAGGATGACTTTAATAAGTCTTAGAGATCAGAAAAGCAGACCAAGTTAATTAATGTGGAAGAGCAAGGCAATGTTCAATATTAGGAGTACATACTTTGCTATCTAGTTCACGAAATGTTTAGTCTCTATGTGCTGATCCTTGACTAGAGTACTTTTTACTCTAATCATGAAGTTTTGAGTAGAAATTGGCACCTGTGGCAGGTTCCGTTGAAATGAGCTATATAAATTAGGAGCTAGACTCACTAAGCTCAGAAATGCATTGTGGGCATCTTCCAAAAACACAAGTCGAGCCTAGTTCCCATCCTCACCTCTAGTTTCAGTCCATTGGCCCTTCCCTGATTGTCTTCCCTTCTCAGCAGTTGAAGTTTGGGTTGGCGTTACGGCCTTCAAACTCACAACCTCTTTATTATATGGTAGAAGGTATCTGTCATAGACAGTGTGCCAATTTACACCTGAGGTGAGGATCTTCTTAGAATTCACATACTTTATGGCTGACCCAACTGCTTGTCGGGTACGTGGCGATACTGGAAGCCTATTGGAGGTAATGTACTTTTCCAGCAAGTCAATACAATAATCGTTTCCAAAACCAACAACTAACGACATCTTCTTATTCCAATTACTGGAGTAAAGACTCGGCTCGTCTATGACATTTTCACACGGATCAATATGGATCCAGCGCTGACAATGTCTCGAGAAATACTCACACCAGACGTGGTCTTCATAGTTCCATATATACCGAAATTGAACCTCAGGCATCAAAGCTTGTACAATATAGAGGAAACAATTGACCCATTCCCCACAGCGGCCCTCGCGGGTTCGTAAAAGACTTTTAGGATTATTGAGACGCCTGAATTGTAGTGACTTCTTACACTTGTGACAATTGTAGTGTTCGATTTGAGAACATCGATCAGGATTAGCGACTCCTTGTGGAAATGGCTCGACTCTTATAGGATCGACGGCTCCTGGCCCACAAACATTACACTCTGGACGATTCACCCATTTGAAAAAGATGGTTTTGAAATACCATAGAATTGCTGCAACAACCCGATCATCGTAACCATCCGGTTTAAGGTTATCTTGAGTAGCTTTTTTAGGGATTGGTGTTAATGTAGATGCCTCTGATATATTTGAGTTGACTTGGACGCTAGACGTCTCATTATCCTCTCTATCTGAGGAAAGTTTGAGATCATGAATTGAGGTCTCGGCTGTTTTTACTGCATTATCCGATTCAATTGGGATTTCCCCAGTACCAGATTGACCTACATCGTTCTTAGCAAGAGCCTCGGCTTTTCCAAATATAATGCCCAAGTCGACTGCTTCCATGACATCATCGCCATCCACGTCTTCCCCCTCCAAGACCCACCCTAATGCAATCAATGTACGTTCGAGATCACCCTGAGGAGTTCTCTGACATACTTTCTTTGCTTGTTCAATGCATTTGGAAGAATATCCTTGGAGCAATCGTGTAGCTAAATCCGAGTAATCGATCATTGTCGCTTAGAGAGCCAACTTTTGGATGTGTGATTCAGTCTCAATAAAAACAACGAAAATGAAACATCACTACCGCAACAGAATAAGATAACCATAGTTAAGCATCATTGATATAAGAATGCAAAAATATATCAATTTACTATGACTTCTTAAAAGCTTGTACCTGCAAATCATTCTGATATCTTCTAATCGTATATATCCGCAAGTCATATTAATTCTTACATTTGTCATCTATTTATTAGACATCTTATTACGGTTGAATATCTTATTGACTTGTTTATTCTTTTAGATCAAAAATATGCAGGATTTCACTCATTCTTCGTGATGATATGGGATACTCTGAAGTTTTAATGGTGATCTCCTCCAAAGAAGTGCTAAAGTCTCTTAATGAAGTGCAGCGAATGCTCAATATCACCAAAACTAAACAAAATCTCACTAATATTAAATACTCAGTGCAACGAAGTATTTGATTAGTATTCACCATTCATTGTTCAAGACTATTGTAATTCAAAAATCATGCTCAGTATTTGCCTCTCTCTAAATCACTAAATCTGGTTAATATCACCTGGATAATATCACCAAATATCCACAATTCACAAATTAAATCATCCATGTGTGATATACTTTGACGAGGAGGTTAATCAACTTATCCTAAGTAATGCTAAATATCCTATAAATATTCTATGCCCACATGTTACAAGCTGGTCAATACTTGAACCATATTACAGCTTATATGATACAAATGAACACACCTGGTACTTCATATATATAATTGTCACGAAAGATACGAAATTGTCCAGATAACGTGAGACTACACGCAGGTAAAAAGTAGACCCAAACATCACATTAACTTCAGCAGAGTCTCTAGCTTTTGATTCATCTCAAGTCCCCCTATACTCTCTTCATTTAGCTACTACAATCTATCAGTAGGGGCTTTAATTATCTAAATCGATATGAGATTCGAAATTCAGATATAAATTGCGTCCCCTTCCATTGCTTCGTATATATACAGTCATGCTGTATATTTTTCAGTCCAGATATAATAATTTTGCTTCTGTGGTTCTGCAACGTCAATTTTAGTACAGCAATATCAATTTCCGCCATAATTTGCACCCAAAAAATTTGTGTTTGTGGATCTTGTGCGAAACTATAAATTTTTGCACCCAAAATTCCCAACTAAATATCCCTTTACTTATTACAAACAACCGTCTATCAATACTTTAAGCATTGATACACATTAACTCCAATAAATTTAGAACTCCCGAATTTATTAATTCGAAGAATCCTCAAGATGCCCCATTTTTTCGAAGATACTAAGGAACGTCTTATCCTGAAGGCTGAAGACGTTTCCAGAACCATGGTTTATGAAGCCACCCATTTCAAGAGCTCGGCCAAA
>Ga0065707_10000518_pt1 | contig 31549 bp, 22 predicted proteins | sample SwiRhicommuniRL3_FD_59094 | JGI IMG/M metagenome (GOLD analysis project Ga0065707, IMG submission 59094) | Switchgrass rhizosphere bacterial communities from Rose Lake, Michigan, USA - RL3 v2 (version 2) | ecosystem: Host-associated > Plants > Roots > Rhizosphere > Soil | place: East Lansing...
GTGGCGGGTCAGCGGCGTCTCAAAGGTAAGGTAAAACGTTATCAACCACAAGTGGTAGCCGTGCTGGGAATTAGTGCCTACCGGACCGCGTTTGCAAAAAAGGTGGTTAGTCTCGGATTGCAATCCGAGCGTTTAGCAGACACCCGCGTATGGGTTTTACCCAACCCCAGCGGATTGAATGCTCATTATCAATTAGCGAACCTGGTAGAACATTTTCGGGCATTGAGTCAGGCTGCAGTGGACAATCATTAGTAACAGTAAAAAATCTTTAGAGGAAATATTTATGTCAACTGAGAATAAAACCTTTAGTTTTGAAGACCATTTTTCCAAACACTCCGAACAGTATGCGCAATATCGTCCGCAATATCCCGATGAAATTTATGCCTATCTGGCCTCCATTGCGCCAGGACATTCCCTGGCCTGGGACTGTGGTACTGGCAATGGTCAAGCCGCTATTGGACTTGCCAACTATTTTGATAAAGTGCATGCAACTGATGCTAGCGCGGAACAAATTGCGCGGGCTTATCCACATGCTAAAGTGGATTATGGCATGGAACCTGCCGAACATGTCTCGCTCAGCGCCTCCAGCACAGACATCGTCACTGTTGCGGTTGCCATTCACTGGTTCAACTTTGACGAGTTTTATCGGGAAGTCAAGCGCGTGCTCAAGCCTGATGGCATTCTCGCCGCCTGGACATATAGCTTTCCGGAGATTTCCCCAGAGATCGATTCATTGGTCAACCGGTATTACTATGAAATATTAAGTGGTTATTGGCCGGAGCGTATTCATTATCTTGAAGAACGATATGAAACGCTTCCCTTCCCTTTTGAGGAAATCGCGCCTCCATCATTTGCAATGAAAGCAACCTGGAATTTGAATCAGTTTGCCGGGTTTCTCGATAGCTGGTCTGCCACGCAAAGATACAAAGCCCAAATGGAACAGCATCCTCTTGAAATGATCTGGCCCGAACTGAGTGCGGCCTGGGGAAATGAAAATGAACCGCGCCTGATCCGCTGGCCTTTACATTTTCGAATCGGGCGAAACAAATCAACCAGCTGATTGTCTGCTGTTTCTACAAGCCTGCTTTTTTCAATAACCCCTCAATCGCATTGACTGTAATCTGGTGATGGCGATCACGCACCCTCTCGAATAACGGACGCACTTTGTCTCGTGCCCAATCCGTCTCGATCATGGCACGCACGATGGGCAAAACATATAACATGCGCCCGATCTTTCCCAAAAATTGTTCAACGCGCGGCAGGATTGCCTCATAGCCACTCATAATGCAGATCACATAAAAAAAAGAAAAGAACGCGACATCGTTTCTCTTTTCAAGCTCGAGAATATCATCGAAGTATTGGCAATCTTCAATCGATATTTTTCTGGGCAAACCCTGCAGGAAGGACAGGATTTGATAACGATGCCAATTGTGTACCTGCTCTTTCGTGGGCTTGATCCCCTGCTCATAATCCTTTAGAACTTGTTGAATATCCTCATACAAGTGGGATTTCGGTCTGTGCCACTCTTCGGGTAAGGCCGGTTCATAGATCCACTTGTGCACATCTACCTGCTCAAAAACTTCTGGCAGCTCTGCTTTCAAAAAATCCAAAAATGCTTCTGTGGTCAAGGATTGGAATTGAAAGCTGTCCATATAGTTTTGGATGAATGCATCAAAGCGTTCTCTTCCTACGGCATATTCACACTCCTGCAGGAAAAAACAGCCTTTGTAATAAGGAATACTGGTTGCAAACGAATCGACATCCTTTACATCCGGTAGTTTGAGACAGGTGTTTGGTGAATTCATGCCAACGCGTTCCATGATCTCTATTAATTGTTTTTCATTAAAAGCCAGATGCAAATCCCTGGAGTCTGTTCCTTCCAATATTTCAGTGATGCGCGTTTCGGCATACGTTGTCCAGCCCTCATTTAGCCAGAAATCCTGCCAGGTGGCATTGGTCACCAAGTTGCCAGTCCAGGCATGTGCGAGTTCATGAGTGATCAAAGAGGTCTGTCCGCGCGTGCCAAGAATGGCTGTGGGAGTTAGAAACGTGAGGCGCGGGTTTTCCATGCCACCGTAGGGAAATGATGGTGGCAGCACCAACAAATCATAACGCCCCCACAAATAGGGACCGAGCAATTTCTCCGCCTCGACAATTTTCGTTTCATTCTCAGCGAATTCCCAGGCTGCTGCATCGATCATCTCCGGTTCCGCATAAATGCCGGTCCGAGGGCCCAATTCGCGGAAGGTGAGATTCCCTACTGCCAACGCAAACAAATAGGATGGGATGGGCTGTGGCATCTTGAACACGAATGTGGTCTCCTTCCCTTCCTGGATTTCGATCTGCTCAGCTGCCATTGCAGCCACCAACTCCTGAGGGACTTCCACTTCCGCCGAATAAGTGAACCTCACGGACGGCGAATCCTGGCAGGGAAAGATACTGCGTGCGTGGATCGCCTGACATTGACTAAATAGGAAAGGATGCCTTCCACCGGCTGTTTGTGATTCCTTGAGCCATTGTAAGGCACGTGCTTCCGGCGAGGTACGAAACCCCAGCGTAAACGTTGAGTCGCCTTCCAACCCCTTCAAATGCAGCCGTTGTCCTAAAACTTCATCTTCGGGATCGAATTCCCATTCCAAATTCCTATCCCTTGTGTGCGCTTCTTTCAAATCGATTTTGAAAGAGTCCAAAAAAAGAGAGCCATGAACTGGCTCCTGTAACTGATACCTGGCTTCGATATTAAACGTGCGCGTCGAAAAATCGACATGGATATGAAAGTCAATATGTTTGATCTTGCCCTGGGAAAGGTCAGTGTAGGAAGCTGGGTCTTTGAATTCCATTAGGTTTGCTCCGAAAAGATTTGTGTCATTACTACGCTGCTTCGACTGCACTCCTCGGAGTGCACTCGTTGCTCCGCTCAGCGCGAAGAGTTCACAATGATGAGTTGTTTATTTCACTGTACGCGCAATGTTTACAAGATCTGCAAAGAGGCCATAGGCCGTTTCGATGGGTCCGCCTGCCATGCCTTCGCGTTCGGAAACGGTGATCGAATAATCTGGCAAAACATCGGTGCGGAAGGAGACACCGGTGGATGAATTCATCATTCCAAATAACGGCGAGGAAGAATCAATTAGTTGAGGGGAAACGTGTGCGTTGATCTGATCTCCCGTTTTTTCCACAGAACAGACTAATTTATAGCGTTTGCCTTCAGCCTTTGCTTTTGTGATCATTTCACGGGTGATGCCACGAATCCCTGTGGGATTGACTTGTTGCGGTGTGAATGGTGCGTCCATAAGCACCGTGATCAATGCGGCAACTTTGATCGCCGCGTCCCAGCCGTCCACGTCGTTGGTGGGATCGGTCTCCGCCACGCCGACAGACTGGCAATACTTCACCGCGTCGTCATAGGATTCGCCATTTTCCATTCTGGAAAGAATGATATTGGTCGTCGCATTGAGTATCCCTTTGAACGAAGAAAGCTCCGCAAGTGGGAAGGTCTCACGAAAGACAGAGAAGACTGGCGAACCACCTAACACGGTCGACTCAAAACCAAACGTTTTCTCTTTTGATTTTGCCAGCGCAGTCAATTCACGATAGCCATGGACAAGCGGTCCCTTGTTGGCCGTAATAGCATGCATACCAAGTTCGAGCGCCGTGCGGATGTGATCGAGGGCGGGTTGGCCGGTCTGTGTGTTGACCGGAGAATTTTCAAACATGACATCGGCTTGAGAATTTTTGATCACCGCCAGAGAGTCTCCGACTTGGAAAGTAGAAAGGGCAGAAATGGAATTTCTACTTTCTACAAGCTCTAAGGCCTTTTGAATATCAATTCCATACGGATTGACTGCAAAACCGTGCCGCCCTGTAGAAATGCCGGTAAATGAAAAGGTGATGTCATACTGCGATTTAAGCAAATCCTGTTTGCGAAGTAAAAGCCGTGCCAGCGCGCGGGCAACGTTTCCAAATCCGATGAGGGCGAGGTTGTAGTGCATGTTTACTCCGTTTGAATGGTAGAAGGTTGAAACGTTTGAACGTTCAAACCTGGTAACCTGTCAACGTGAAGACTTATAACGGCGGCCAGGGCATGGCGCGGCGGTCACGGGGCTGACGGGGAAAGACTCCCCTTTTGCGAATGGATTCCGCACGGGCGCAGAGGGCAGAGATCTCGCGCGGGTTGAGATAACGCTCAAGGTCAGTCAGCAGGCTGCGGCTGAGAGAGAGGCGGGGGAGTAAATCTTCTGGAATCTTTTGCCCGCTGAAATCCCAAAGCACTGTTCGTAGTTTATCATCTTCATGAAAACAGATCCCGTGATCGATGGCGTAAAGATGATGGCTGTCATTTTCGAAAAAGACATGACTACCTTTCCGATCGGCGTTATTGCAAAGCAAGTCGAAGAGCACGACGGGTTTGAGTAGCCACCTGTCTTCCTCTGTGAAATTGAAGTAATGATATTCGGGATCGTATTCAATGAATTGCTGGAGCGAACCGGCGCCGTAGGGACCATCGTCACGAAGCGTGGTGAATGGGACAATGTGAAAGCCAAGCGACTCACTGACAAGGTAGGCCGCGACTTCGCGCCCAGCCAGCGTGTTCTCCGGGAAATCCCAGAGGGGCTGTTCCCCGCGCAACGGTTTGTAAACGGCGGAGTAATCCCTCCCTTCATGATGAACAGCGACAAGGAAGGTATAGTTCGATCCAAAGGTGAATTGGCCTTTGATCTCAAAGTCGCCGCACTGGATGGCATTTCTTAACTGGTCTGTTACCATATCTGGTTGAGTTTATCAGAATAAAATTGAATAGAGCGCTGGTAGCGAAGGATTCCTTCGTCTTTTGTTGTATTAACGAGGCTTTTCAACAATAGTTCCATTGCTTTGGCATGTTCATTTATATTGTAATAAGCCATGGCAAGAAAAACCTTGAACTCCTGCGAGTCGGGGAACAAAGTCAATGCCTGTTCAAACGTCTCAACGGATTTTTGATATTCGCCGATACAGCGATATGTGCTCCCCATTCCAAGCAACGCGCTTTTTAGCTCATCGCCATTTAAGCCTTCTTGAATTGCCTTTTGATAAAAAGGGATAGCTTCGCGTTCCAAACCAAGGAGGTCATGAATCCAGGCGCATTGATAGTTCACTTGGGCGTCATTGGGAAATTCGGCATGTAAGTCAAGAAGAAGTTGACGAGCCTCTTCATGTTTTTCTGTTTCCCGTAAGCTGATCGCGGAGGCAAGTTTTTCCGGGAGGGAATTCATAAGGCTTTAGCAGGAGCTGGTAAAACCCTAATGTTTGTATCCATTCTTCTTCGGGCAGAAATGTCCCTCAGGTTCCTCGGGCTGACCGCATTGTGGACAGACGGGCCGCCCGCGCGAGACAACTTCCACGCCCCAGCGCGCCAACATGCGCACTTGCGTGCGTGACGCCCAAAAGCGGACGACCGCCGCGGTTTCGGCATCTTCCTCTTCCGTCAATAATTCCTTGACGAACAAGACCACCAGGTCGCGGTCTTTGTCATAGCCGAGGCCGATTTCCCCGACACGGAAGAGTGGATCCACAGGCGGGTTGATGCGCATCACTTCTTCCACGTAATCCCCCGAGGCTTCAGAGAGATCGGGGTTCTGCTCACTGACCTGCGAGAGGAACTGCTCCACGCCAATCGCGAGGGAATGCAGTTGTGCCTTTTCAATGATGACCGTGATCGTGCGCTGGTCCTGAAAGGCTTGAATATAAAAAACTCGCTGACCTGGCTTGCCAATTGCGTCAGCGGTGAGATGGTCACAGGGGTCAACATCAATTTCAAAACGAGGCATAGGTACCTTTGTGAAGGGAGTATACCAGTAAAGTATAATGCAATACTCTCGCCAAAGGAGATAAATATGTACGATAAAAAGAAATTAGATGAGCTAAAAGCCTCGCTCAAACATTGGGAAGAGACCTCCTTACAAAAAGCTTTGTCTTCCCTGCCGGAACGTGCTGACGAATTTATCACAACTTCCTCTGAACCAATCGACCGACTCTACACGCCGCTCGATATCCCAGATATGGAGTACACGTCTTCTCTTGGACTTCCGGGGGAATACCCCTTTACGCGCGGAGTTCACCCGACGCTTTATCGCTCCAAACTCTGGACGATGCGCATGTTCGCGGGTTTCGGGACTGCCGAAGAGACGAATGCGCGCTTCAAGTATTTACTGGATCAGGGACAGACGGGCTTATCCATCGCCTTCGATCTCGCGACGCTTATGGGGTATGACACGGACCAGCCCGAAGCCCTCGGCGAATTTGGCAAATGCGGCGTAGCAGTCTCTTCCTTGAAGGATATGGAAATTCTGCTCGATGGCATTCCGCTCGATAAAGTGTCCACGAGCATGACGATCAATTCGCCTGCCGCGATCATCTGGGCCATGTATATTGCAACGGCTGAAAATCGAGGTATTCGCACAGATCAATTGCGCGGCACCCTCCAAAACGATATCCTCAAAGAGTTCATTGCACAAAAGGAATATATCTTCCCACCCGAACCATCCATGCGGCTGGTCGTGGACACGATGGAATTCGGCGCGCAGAAAGTGCCGCAATGGAACACGATCTCGATCAGTGGATATCACATCCGGGAGGCGGGCTCCACTGCCACACAGGAACTCGCGTTCACGCTCGGCGACGGACTTGAGTATGTACGCTGGGGCATCGCCCGCGGTATGGATGTGGATGAATTCGCGCCACGCCTTTCCTTCTTCTTCAATGCGCATAACGATTTTTTTGAAGAGATCGCCAAGTATCGTGCCGCGCGGCGCATTTGGGCGCGCGAGATGCGGGAAACGTTCAAAGCCAAGAATCCGCGTTCGTGGTTGTTGCGCTTCCATACACAGACCGCGGGAGTTAGTCTCACCGCCCAACAACCTGAGAATAACGTGGTGCGCGTGGCGCTTCAGGCGCTGGCTGCGGTATTAGGCGGCACACAAAGCCTGCATACCAATTCGCTGGATGAGGCATTGGCGCTCCCCTCTCAACATGCAGTGACGATTGCTTTGCGCACACAGCAGATCATCGCGGAAGAGTCTGGAGTGACGAACACAGTGGATCCGCTGGGAGGCAGTTTCTTCGTCGAGGCACTGACCGACCGTATCGAACAGGAAACCTATGATTATTTTCGACGTGTCGAAGATTTGGGAGGAGTCATTCCCGGGATCGAAAAAGGATTCTTCCAAAGCGAGATCGCAGACGCAGCCTATCGTTATCAACGCGAAATTGATCAGGGTATCCGCAAGATCGTGGGTGTGAACGCGTACGCAGAAAAGAAACCCCTGACAATCCCCATCCTCGAAATGGATCCACAAGGTTATCAAAGACAGGTAGCCCGCCTGGCTGAACTTCGCAAGACGCGCGATAACGGACGCGTGGGTCAGACTCTGGATAAGCTTCGGATTGCCATGGAAGGTACTGAAAACACCATGCCCTATCTTATGGAAGCTGTCCATTCCTATGCAACCCTGGGCGAGATCATCCAGGTCATGAAAGAAGTGTTCGGAGTTTACGAAGAACCCACTATGATATAAAAAGAAGTTTCAAGTCACAAGTTCTGGGTTTTACTTTATAAAAACAAAGGTGTTGCAAATTAAGTAACATCTTTGTTTTTCCTTAATAGGAAACCTGTAACATCAAGCCCTCTTACCTTTTGTGCTTATAAGGTTGTAAAATACAGAGAATTAAAATATCAGCACTCAAGCTGCTTGGAGGCAGATATGAACGCAAAAAAACCAGGTGTGATTGGCATTCTAACCGGCGGTGGTGATGTTCCAGGACTGAACCCCGCGATCCGGGCCGTGACGATTCGAGCGACGCGCGAAGGTTATAAGGTGATCGGCATCCGCCGGGGCTGGGCAGGATTGATCGATGTTGTCCGCGATCCAGATGCAGATAACAGCAATAACTTCCAGGTGTTGACCGAGGAAGTTGTCAACCGGGCGGGGCGAACCGGGGGCACCTTCCTGCATACCTCGCGCACCAATCCCTCCAAAGTCAGGCGGGACCGTCTTCCCCCTGAGCTTCAGGAAAAGTACACAGACGATGTCAACGACCTGACGGAAGAGGTTCTGAAAAATATTGATTTCCTCGGCATTGATTATCTTATTCCAATTGGTGGGGACGATACGCTCAGTTATGGTGTCCGCATGTATCAGGAGGGTGTGAAGGTCGTTGCCATTCCCAAAACGATGGATAACGATGTGCCCGGCACAGACTATTGCATTGGGTTCAGCACCTGTGTAACCCGTACCATTGAGCTTGCAAATAGCCTGCGCACGGTAGGTGGTTCCCATGAGCGTATTGTCGTGCTCGAAGTGTTTGGAAGATATGCCGGCTTTACAGCCATGCTCCCGACCATGGCTGGCGCGGCTCACCGTTGCGTAATCCCTGAATATAAATTCGATATGGAACGACTGACGGAATTATTGATGCATGACCGTTCCCTTAACCCAAGCCGTTATTCGGTTGTTCTGGTTTCAGAAGGTGCCATGTTCGAAGGCGGCGAAATGGTATTTACCGACCGATCCACGGATGCGTATGGTCACATGAAACTGGGAGGCATCGGCGATCTCGTTTCGGCGCGTATTAAGGAATCGACAGCCAAATATAACAATGGACGTATGGTGGATACTGTCAATCAAAAACTGGGTTATCTGGTGCGCTGCGGCGACCCGGATGCCATCGATTCAATCGTCCCTATGGCGTATGGAAATCTGGCGCTCGACCTCGTGCTCAAGAGAGTGCACGGACGTCTGGTGGTGCTCAAGAACGGGCGGTATGACAATATTCCGGTCGATATTGTGACCAGCACAAAGAAAACTGTCAAAGTGGATCGCTTCTATAACACCGATCGCTTGCGGCCAAAATTCGAGAGCTTCGAAATGACTCCGTTATTCATTATGACAAGCGACGCGATCTAATTATACAAAGTCAGGTTACAAACAGACGCAGACCACGGCCTGCGTCTGTTTTATATTATTCTTCGCGCTTGATCTGGAATGAATCAAAATCCCGCGCCACAAAACTGTTTGGGAAAATGGCCTGGGCTTCTTTTAGAACATCTTTTCCGCGGTATCTGCGTGATATATGCGTCAGGATCAATTTTTTCACCCCGGCCTTTATCGCCAGTTCGGCGGCCTGACGCGCCGTCAGGTGCGAGAACTGACGCGCCATCTCAGCTTCCTCATCGATATAAGTGGATTCGATCACGAGGGCGTCCGCATCTTTGCAAGCCTCGAGCAGGTCATCTGTTTTTCCCGTATCCCCAACGACAACGAGCTTCACACCTTTTTGAACCGGACCAAGGACATCGTCTGGCTTGATGAGCTTGCCATCCGCCAGAGTGATTTCGTGGCCTGCGACCAGGTCGCGGCGTTCGGGCCCGAACGGAACTCCAAGTTCATCCGCCTTTTCCGGCAGGAATGGACGACGCGATTTGCCTTCGAAGATATATCCTAAACAATCCGGCCCGCGATGAGTCACAGAAAACGCGGTCACTGTAAAATCCTCCCCTTCAAAAAAGGTGCCGGATTTAATCTCATTCAAGCGGAGCGGCATGGGTGGCTGGTTGCCGCGCAGAACAACGCCATACAGCAAATCATGCACGCGGTCGAGGGTCGTCCGCCCACCAAAAATATCCAGCTCTTCCACAGCCTCCCAGCGCAGGAATGTGGACATCAATCCGCCCAGCCCAAGAATGTGATCGAGATGACCATGGGTGAGAAGAATGCGCGTCAGATTCTTAAAGCCAGAGCCGGATTGCAAAATCTGACGTTGTGTGCCTTCGCCACAATCGACCAGAAAACGATACTCGTCGTGTTTGACGATTAGTGCAGAAAGACCGCGTTTCGCAGAAGGCGCGGAGGCGGAAGTGCCAAGAAATAATATTTCAAACAAATTGAATCCTTGAGTCACAAAATCTGCCACAGCGTTCACAGAGAAAAAACTCAACGCACCTGTGGACGCTGTGGCGAATCACTACCTGTTATGATGTTTTGCAATTTTACCTTACAGAGTGCTGCACGCCTATATGACCTGTGCGATGAAACCAGGAATCAAATCTTTAAATTGCAATGTATGAGATGAACCACGAAAGAAAAACAGACCATTTGTGCTATACTTTTAATGTATGCCTCTCAAGACTCCTGTCCCAGCCTCTAAAGCGAGTGGAAAGCCCAAAGGTAAGACGTTAACTCCTTCACAGGGAAAGGGCGAAACGCCTCCAGCCAAAGGGAAGTCTGCGGCTCGGGCTTCGCAGCCGCCGGAACCTGTTTCCGTTTCCTGGTGGCAAACTCTCTCCCCTGAACGCAAACTGGATGTAGTGGGGGCGATCATGTCAGTGCTGGGGATTCTGATTCTGCTGGTCCTCTTCTCTGCTCAACGCAGTGCATTGACCGGGAGTATGATCCGCGTGTTCAGCCAAATGCTGGGCTGGGGAATTTATATCCTGCCGGTTGCATTGATCGTCATGGGCTTGTGGCTGATCCTGCGCCGGATCGAAAAACTTCCGCCGCTTTCCTTGGAACGTGCCACTGGGATTGTCCTGTTTTTTCTGTGGCTGCTTACACTCATGCATTCAATCATCCCGCTCGAGACGGCCGATCAGGCGGTGCTGCTTGGCGTGGGTGGTGGCTATATCGGCAATCTGGTTGCGAGGATCTTGGTCAATGGTTTTGGTAGAGCTGGAGCAACCGTCATCCTATCTGCCTGGCTGCTTATTACAGTGGTCATGATCTTTGATGTTTCTGTCGCGGATCTGTTCCGCTGGGTAAACCCCCTATTTACCAAGATCCGTGAACAGCTTGCGAAACCGATCGCGAAAGCCGATAAAACCTTCTCCCCGGAGGCTTCAGAAGTTGCCTCCAATGGTTATATTCCGTTAAATCGGCCTCAGCCTGTTGTTAAAAATGAAACACCTGGCCTGCCAGTAAGAACGGTCAAAGCCGCTGAGACTGTGATCAACTGGCAACTTCCGGATGTGAAACAAATCCTTGATTCAGGCACCGCGCCCTCCGTCAATGAAGAGTTCATTCAACAGCGGGCGCGCTTGATCGCGGAGACGCTGGCTTCCTTCGGCGCGCCAGTGCAGGTGGTGGAAATCAATCGTGGGCCAACGATCACGCAATTCGGCGTGGAACCGCTCTTCGTCGAGACGAGGAGCGGACGCACAAAAGTGCGCGTCAATAAAATCGCTTCTCTGGTAGATGACCTGGCGCTCGCGCTGGCTGCACCTCGAATCCGCATTCAGGCGCCGGTGCCCGGTCATAGTTATGTGGGGATTGAAGTTCCAAACGATGAGATGACCCTGGTTGCCCTGCGTGACATCCTTGAAACTGATTCTTTCCAGCGCAATAAGAATGCGTTGCGCTTCGCACTGGGGAAAGATGTAACGGGTCATCCGCTCACTACTACACTTGATACGATGCCGCATCTGCTGATTGCAGGCACGACCGGCTCTGGTAAATCTGTATGCGTCAACGCGATATTGACATGTTTCCTCATGTACAACACGCCGGACGACTTGAGATTAATTCTTGTTGACCCCAAACGCGTGGAATTGACCGGCTACAACGGCATTCCCCATCTGCTGTCGCCTGTGGTCGTTGAGATCGATCGCGTAATCGGTGCGTTGCAATGGATGACGCGTGAAATGGACAAGCGCTATCATATGTTCGCACAGGTCGGTTCACGCAACATTACCGATTACAACGCGCGTATGAAATTGCAGGGGATGAAGAAACTCCCCTTCCTGGTCGTGGTGATTGATGAATTGGCAGACCTGATGATGATCGCGCCCGGCGATACCGAACAGACGATCACTCGTCTTGCCCAGCTGGCGCGCGCCACCGGTATTCACATGATCCTGGCCACGCAGCGTCCCTCGGTGGATGTGGTGACAGGCCTGATCAAAGCGAACTTCCCGGCCCGCATCGCGTTTGCCGTTGCCTCCAACACCGATAGCCGTGTTATTCTCGATCAGCCCGGTGCCGAACGATTACTCGGTCGCGGCGATATGTTATTCCAAGCACCCGATGCCCCGTCCGCGGCGCGTTTGCAGGGCGTGTTTGTTTCTGACAGTGAAATACAGAACCTCGTGGAGTTCTGGAGGGCACAGGTGACTGGTGCCAGTGCTTATACCACCTCCGGCCCGCCAGTCGATATGCCTAAATCAGATATCCCACTCAAGCAAAGCGCGATGTTTGAAGAGATGGCTCCCGCGGACTCCAATGCAGATCCATTGCTGGCAGAAGCCATTGACCTGGTACGCCGTGAAGGACGTGCCTCTGTTTCCATGCTCCAACGTCGCATGAGGATCGGTTATACGCGTGCCGCGCGCATTGTGGATATGATGGAAGATAAGGGGATCGTGGGGCCACCGGAGGGCACCTCCCAACTTCGTCAAATATTGGATTACGGTCCCACTGCGCCGCCAAAGGATAATGGAGCGTAGTCTCTACGTTTGCAATTTGATATAATTCTGTCCGCGCCTCGGTAGTTCAATGGACAGAACAAGGCACTCCTAAGGCTTAGATGTGGGTTCGATTCCCGCCCGAGGCATTTCTAATACAAATCTTATATGACAACTCTTGAAATGTTACATGGAATGTAGTAATATTGATGTCGACGCACACTAGGGTGCCCCCCTCACCCTGGTGTTCGTCATTTAAAGGCAGGAATGAATAAAAGACCAGTTGAAAAACTGGTCTTTTTTGTTACGAGGAGACAACCTTCCCCAAAACATCACCAAACCTTGCGATCTCATCCAGCGTGTTGTAATGAACAGGTCCCACGCGGATCATTCCGCCCGCTTCCAATAATCCCAGGCGTTCCACAATTGCCAGGGCATAATTGTGTCCGTTCCAAACGTAAAAATTTTGCTCGCCAATCGCAGCCGCTATCCTGGCAGGGTTCTTGCCTTCGAGCGTAAACGAAACGGTCGGTACGCGTTCATCCAGTCGATTCAAATCGGTGACGCCATAAATATGCGTTCCCGAAACCGATTCAACCGCTCCAATCAAGGCTTTGGACAATTCAATTTCATGAGCGCGGATCATAGACATTGCCTGCTTATAAATGAGACGTCGATCAGAAAAGCCCTCGTCCTTCCAAGCTTGAGCCTGTTCGCCGCCAAACTCGGAGCCCAGCCACTCGAAATACTCCAGCGCGCCCAACACCCCCGCAATCCCTTCGTGGTTTTGCGTGCCCGTTTCAAATTTATAGGGTAACTCATTCGAAGCAGGGCGGACCTTATACGCCTTCAATTCATTAAGCAGATCATATTTTCCGTACAATGCCCCGGCATGGGGCCCAAAGAATTTATAGGATGAACAGACGAGGAAGTCACTATCAAGATCCTGCACATCGATGGGGCCATGCGGCGCATATTGCACTGCATCGATATAGACCAGCGCACCTGCCTCGTGCGCCATTTTTGTTAGCTTCTTTACCGGGTTGACTGTCCCTAACAAGTTTGAAGCGTAACCAAACGCCGCGATCTTTGGCTTGCGTTCCAGCGCTTTTGCAAAATCATCCAGGTCAAGGGTACCTTCTTCCACATCCATATCCACCCAAATTAGATTACAACCTTTATCTTCTGCAATTAACATCCACGGTGAGATATTGGCGTCATGATCGAGCCGCGTCACCAGGATGTTATCTCCCGCCTGCAAATTTCTGGCCAGCGAACGCGAGATGTGCAGGGTCAGCGTGGTCATGTTGTTGCCAAAGATAATTTCCTCAGGGCGTGCGGCATTGAGAAAATCTGCCATAGAGGCATGGGCTTCGTGCAAAACCTCATCTGACCGGCGGCTGGTCTCGAACATGCCTTCGTGGTTGGCGTTGTGCTCAAGCAAATAGTGGTTGATACGATCCAGACTTTGCTTTGAGATTTGCGTCCCAGCCGGGTTATCCAAAAACACAGCTGGACGGTTGAGGGATGGGAATTGCTGACGAATGAGATCGGTATTGAGGGGCATAGTTCATCCTTTAAATGAAATACTGCGCTTCGATTGTGTTAGCACTCAGCGCGAATGACTTTGTGCAATCTCTTCTGCTTTTGAAAATTCTTCAGGGGTGTTAACATTCCAAAACGCCAACCCTGAAGGGTCATAACGCCTGATCTCATCAGACGTTAAAATGCGTACCTTTACCTGCGGAAACCAGGCAATGACTTTCCATTGATTTGCCGCAAGCGCGGCTTCGATGGCTGAAAGACAGGTCTCCTGCCGGTAGACAGCATGAAGTGGTTCGAAGCCCTCCTCCGATTTTGCGATGACAACATCCGCTCCTTCTTCGACCACAAGCCGGGTCCCTGCTTCGATAAGTGTTGGACTGGCGAAAGGCATGTCACATGCGACTGCGGCAACAATGGGATTCGAAGCGGAAGCGATGGCGGTGTAGAGTCCGCCGAGGGCACCCCGGTCCGGTTTCAGGTCCGAAATGAGAGGCAGTTTTAGGAATGCGTAAGCATCCGGACGGTTGGTCGTTACGATCAGCTCATCCGCTACTGGAGAAAGTCTCTCAATCACGCGTTGAATGAGCGGGCGTCCAAGAAAGGTTTTGAGAGCCTTGTCCTCTCCCATGCGGGAAGACTGTCCACCGGCTTGGATACAAACAGTAAGCATTTGAGGTATTATAAGGGATGACTGAATTGCGGAGTGCCGCATAATTTACTAAATTTGAGGTTTGAATTTCAGCCTATAAACACGTGGAAGGTTAATTTTTATTAAACAAACGGTAAAAGTAGAAGGTTCGTATGAGTACAACAATTGGTGATTACCTGGATACATTAACGGTGACGGGGGAGCTCTATAAAAAACTCGATGACAACACAATCGAATGTTATGCCTGTGGACATCGCTGTAAGATCCGGGAGGGGAAACGGGGGATCTGTCAGGTGCGGTTCAATAAAGGCGGAGAGTTGCGTGTTCCGTGGGGCTATGTCGCTGCGTTGCAAAGTGATCCCATTGAAAAGAAACCATTCTTTCACGTGAATCCCGGAAGCAATGCACTGACATTTGGCATGCTCGGTTGCGATTTCCATTGTGGCTATTGCCAGAACTGGTTAACCTCCCAAGCTATGCGCGACCCATCTTCGGATGCGGCAATCAATTTAATCCGCAAGATTTCTCCAAAAGAGATGGTGCGGCTTGCCCATCGAACGCACGCTTCGACAGTCGTTTCGTCTTATAACGAGCCGCTGATCACCAGCGAATGGGCGGTGGAGATATTCAAGGAAGCCAAAGCGGACGGCCTGATGTGTGCCTACGTTTCGAATGGCAACAACACTCCGGAAGTGATGGAGTATATCCGCCCGTATATCTCGGCTTATAAAGTTGATCTCAAGTGTATGCAGGATAAGAACTATCGCAAACTGGGTGGTGTTCTGCAAAACACGCTGGATGGGATCAAGCGCGCCCATGATCTGGGATTATGGGTCGAAATTGTGACCCTCACTATTCCCGGTTTTAATGATTCAAATGAAGAACTCTGGGACGCGGCACGCTTTATTGCAGGTGTATCCAGAGATATTCCCTGGCATGTGACTGCATTTCATAAAGATTATAAAATGACTGACCCGGAGAATACCGATGCGAAGACGCTTTTACGCGCAGCGGAGATCGGGCACGAAGCAGGATTACGATTTGTGTACGCCGGGAATTTGCCGGGTCAGGTTGGAGAGTACGAAGATACGTTTTGCCCACACTGCAACCATCCGTTGATTCAAAGACAGGGCTATATCATCCATAAATATGACCTCACTGATGAAGGGACATGCCCAAAGTGCAATACAAAAATCCCTGGTCTTTGGCCAAAAGACCCCTCTAAAGTAGTGTTAAATGGATTGGGTATTCCGCTACCCGTTACCTAAATTTCTTTTTGCTGTATAATCTGTTCACTCACTTCGGAAGGAGGTGCTTCGCCGCAGATACATTCCGATTTCCCTCACTGTACGTAACTGAATCCAAACTAAATTTCTCTCAGGAGGAGAAACGTGAAACGCAACCTATTTGTTTTGTTGTCGCTTCTGGTTCTTGCGAGTATGGCACTCTCAGCTTGCGGTGGCGCCCCTGCCACCCAGGCGCCAGCAGCTACTGAAGCACCTGCCACTCAGGCACCTGCAGCCACTGAAGCACCTGCGACGGAAGCCCCCACCGAAGCCCCTGCGTATGAAGGCTTGAAGATGGATGCTCCCAATTGTGATTACGGCGGCGAATTTAAGTCCATGGAAGCAGTGGATGAATTCACTGTCAAATTTACGCTCTGCGTACCCGATCCTGCTATGCCCGCAAAGATCGCGTTTTCATCCTTTGCGATCCAGCCTCAGGAATATCTTGAGTCCACTGGCGCGACAGGTGATATTTTGGAAAAGCCGATTGGCACAGGTCCCTATAAGCTCGAATCCTGGGAACGTGGCAATCAATTGGTATTCACAAAGTTTGATGATTACTGGGGTGACCCTGCCAAGAATCAAACCCTGGTGTTCCGCTGGGGCACTGAGTCAGCTCAGCGCCTGCTCGAACTTCAATCGGGCACCGTGGATGCGATTGACAATGTGGGTCCGGATGATTTCGAGACCGTTCAGAATGATTCCAATCTCCAGTTGATCACCCGCCCGGCGCTCAATGTGATGTACGTTGGGTTTAACAACAACCCCAAGACGGAAGGTTTCGACAACACCAAGAATCCATTGGCTAAGGAAGAAGTTCGCCAGGCGATTGCGATGGGCATCGATCGCCAACGCATCGTGGATAATTTCTATCCCACTGGTTCCGAGGTCGCTGACTATTTCACCCCCTGTGCCATCGCGAATGGTTGTGTGGGTGATAAGTGGTATGACTTCGATGCGGCCAAGGCAAAGCAAATGCTAGCCGATGCTGGCTATCCCGATGGTTTTGAAACCGTTTTAAACTACCGGGATGTCGTCCGTGGCTACCTGCCTGATCCGAACGTTGTGGCTCAGGACATCCAGTCTCAATTGAAAGAGAACCTGAACATCACCGTGAAAATTGAAGTGATGGAATCAGGTGCCTTCCTGGACGCGGCTTCGGCCGGACAGTTACAGGGGATATACCTGCTGGGTTGGGGTGCTGATTATCCTGATCAGACGAACTTCCTGGGCTATCACTTCGGTGCTGGTGCCTCCGATCAATTCGGTGATAAGTTTGACGATATTACTGAAGCCCTGGCAAAAGGTGCTCAACTGGCTTCCGATGATGAACGCAAGCCATTCTATGAGGCAGCCAACAACGCCATTAAGCAGCACGTTCCCATGATCCCGATTGCTCACGGCGGTTCTGCGGTGGCTTTCAAGGCAACCGTGGAAGGTGCTCATACCAGTCCGCTTGGCAACGAGAACTTTTCGGTGATGAGCGTACCCGGACAGGATACGTTCGTCTGGATGCAGAATGCGGAACCGATTTCGCTCTTCTGTGCGGATGAGACCGACGGCGAATCCCTGCGTGCCTGTGAGCAGGTAACGCAGTCCCTGCTTGCTTATAAAGTGGGTGGTACCGAGGTCGAACCGGCTTTGGCAGAATCCTATGAACCCAATGCTGACCTGACGGAGTGGACCTTCCACCTGCGCAAGGGTGTCAAGTTCCATGATGGTTCCACCCTGGATGCAAATGATGTGATTACCTCCCTTAATTTGCAATGGGATGCGGGGAGTCCGCTTCACAAAGGCAACACTGGCGCATTCGATTACTGGAGCGGCCTCTTTGGCACGTTCCTGAATGCACCTCCTCAATAAACACCGTAGGCTATTTTCCCCCGGCGAGATATCTCGCCGGGGGAACTCTAAAAGTCAATGACCACTTATATCCTCCGACGCATTCTTCTAAGCATTCCGGTATTATTTGGGATTTTGTTTGCCACGTTTACTCTGGGACGTTTAATCCCCGGTGATCCATGCCGCGCAATTCTGGGGGAAAAAGCCACTGACGTGGTATGCAATGAATTTATTCATCGTCATGGGTTGGATAAACCGATTCTTGTTCAATTTGGTTATTATGTAAATGAAATTGCTCATGGCGATTTTGGACGTTCGTTTCGTTTTTCAAAACCTGTCACTGCTCTGCTGATGGAGAGACTCCCCATTACGGTTGAGTTAAGTTTTGCCGCTCTTTTGGTCAGCATCTTTGTTGGCATTCCTCTGGGAGTAATCTCAGCTATCCGCCATAACACCTGGGTGGATGTACTCACGATGCTATGGGCGAACACAGGGGTCTCGATGCCGGTCTTCTGGCTGGGCTTGATGCTGGCGTATATTTTCGCGCTTGCCCTCAAAGGTACGCCGTTCCAGCTACCTCCTTCGGGAAGACTCTCGCCCGGGTTGATCACTGTTCCTTTTTATCAGGTATGGGATCTCAAGCTCACCCCGGGTACCACTACTTTCACAATTCTGAATTTCCTCAGCCGCATGAATATTTTGAACGGGCTTCTGAGCACCAACTTCAAGCTTGTCAAAGATGCAATCGTCCATTTGATTCTGCCAGCGGCTGCCTTGGGCACCATCCCCATGGCATTGATTGCACGCATGACGCGTTCGGCAATGCTGGAAGTCCTGGGGCAGGATTACATCCGAACGGCACGCGCCAAGGGGTTGACGCAAAGGGCAGTGGTGATGAAGCACGCCTTTCGCAATGCGCTCCTCCCGCTGGTGACAGTCATTGGTCTTTCACTGGGAAGCTTGCTGGGTGGCGCCGTTCTTACAGAAACCGTGTTTAACCTCTCGGGTGTGGGACGCATCCTTTATGAAGCGATTACCGCGCGTGACTATGGGATCGTGCAGGCATTTACCGTCGTGATTGCAATCTTCTTTGTTGTATTAAATCTTATCGTGGATATCTCTTACGCCTACCTTGATCCCCGCATTCGACTGGATTAGCCATGACCCAACAAATTCAAGCCATTGCCAAACTGGATGCCGAAGGGACAGCACTTCGCTCCGTGAGCCTGTGGAACATTACGTTTCGCCGTCTCCTGCATCGCAAATCTGCGATTGTGGGCATAGTGATTCTTGCAATCCTGGTTTTTATTGCGCTTACCGCTCAATGGCTTGCCCCCTATGACCCTCTTCAGCCGCTAATTGGGCGAGAAAATGTTGGCAAACGTGAAGCTCCTTGTATTCATGCGTTTGGTTGTGACGCATCTAAGCCTCAGCATATCCTGGGAACGGATGGGAATGTACGAGATGAGTTCAGCCGCCTTTTATATGGAGCACGTCTGAGCCTGATCATCGGTCTTTCCACAGTCACATTTGCAATTTTCATCGGGACCGTTCTTGGAGCATTAAGTGGTTATTTTGGCGGCTGGATTGACAATTCCGTCATGCGCGTCATGGATGTGCTGCTGGCATTTCCCTCGCTCCTTTTGGCAATTGCCATCGTCACGGTTCTTGGACCTGGACTTCAAAATGCTCTGCTTGCGATTGGCATTGTCTCCATCCCGACGTATGCGCGTGTCGTACGCGCTAGTGTCCTATCCGTCCGTGAAATGGACTATGTCTCCGCGACGCGTGCCATGGGTGGGAATACCAACGAGATCCTCTTCAAGCGCATTCTCCCCAATGCACTGACCCCGCTCATCGTGCAGGGCACACTTGGAATCGCTACCGCGATCCTCGACGCCGCTGCGCTCTCTTTTCTTGGCCTTGGTGCACAGCCGCCCACACCTGAGTGGGGCGCAATGCTGGGCGCGGAACGCAACCAGGTTTTCACGGCGCCACATCTCGTGTTCTTTCCAGGGATAGCTATTGCTCTTACCGTGTTATCCTTTAATCTTTTAGGTGATGGGCTGCGAGATGCGCTTGATCCGCGGCTGGCACACGTAAGTTAGAAATCCAACGTAGGGTGGACAAAAATTATTGGCCGGGGAATTACCGGCTACGTCAATGAAGCGGAATCGGCCCTGGAAACCCTCCAGTTGTGACAGGGTTTTATAGGGCAGATCGACATCACATGAACATGTTTCTGAAATGAGTGATTAATCTTCCTACGATTCGGAAGGAGGTTCCGCGACAGAGAAACCCTTTTGATTTTCCAACCACTGATATTTAACCTATTCTCTCAGGAGGAGAAACCGTGAAACGTAACCTATATATCTTGATGTCGCTTGTTGTCCTGACGAGCATGATCCTGACAGCCTGTGGTGGGGCTGCTCCTGCAACACAACCTCCAGCCGCCACAGAACCCCCGGCTGTTACAGAAGCTCCCGCTACCGAAGCGCCGACGGAAGTAGCTACTGAACCCCCCGCGCCGACTCCCACTGGAACAGTTACCATCACTTTTACGCAAGAGCCGGATAATCTCAACCCACTCTATACAACCATGTACTTCTCAGGTATTTTGCGCGAATTCTGGCTGAAGCCGGTCTGGAATTTTGATATGGATGCAAAGCCTGTTCCTGTACTTGCGGCTGAAATCCCGACGGTTGAAAATGGTGGTTTGAGTGAAGATGGCAAGACTATCACCATCAAACTGCGTGACGATATCACGTGGAGTGATGGCGAGCCCCTTACCTCCGATGACTTGGTTTTTACCTATGACATGATCATGTCGGAGAAGAACGTTGTCCAAAGTCGTTACCCTTATGAAGAGTTCGTAACCAGCGTGGAAGCACCGGATCCCACAACGGTAGTGGTTAACTTCAATAAACCATTTGCTGCCTGGATGACGACACTGTTCTATTTCGTTTTGCCCAAACATGTTCTGCAGCCGGTCTTCGATAGTGAAGGTACACTGGATAATGCAGAATGGAACCGTGCTCCCACCGTGGGCGTGGGTCCGTTTGTATTCAGTGAATGGGAAACCGGCAGTCACATCTCCTTCACCGCCAACCCGAATTGGATCGCGCCGCCCAAGATCGAGCAGGTCTTCGTTCGCATCGTACCCGATGATGCTGCCCAGGAAGCTGCCATCATCGCCGGCGATACGGACATCGGTGTGTTCCTCTCTTCAGACCAGATCGAGAAACTCGAGGCTGGCGGTAACGTGAAGGTGGTCGCGGTGGCATCGGGCTATGATGAAGGCTGGTTCTTGAATGTGAATCCCGAGACTGCCCATCCCGCGATGTTGGATGTGAACGTCCGCAAAGCCCTTGCCCTTGCTACAGACCGATTTAGTATCGTAAAGGATCTGCTGGTAGATACGGTTAACCCGGTCAACACGAACTTCTGGGATAACAATCCGCCCTATGGCGATACGAATCTCAAGCCTTATCCCTATGACCCGGAGCAGGCCAAGCAATTACTGGATGCTGCTGGCTGGAAAGACACCAATGGGGATGGGACGCGCGATAAGGATGGTGTTGAACTGAAACTGCGCTATATCACCAATGACCGGGAACTGCGCAAGAACGTGCAAGCGGTGGTGGAGCAGCAATGGAGTCAGGTGGGCATCGGCGCGGAACTGGTCAACTACTCCAGCGATGTATTCTGGAATGGCTTCAATAACGATGGACCGCAGGCCCAGGGCCTGTATGATGTGGCTGAATATTCCAGTGTGTCGAACGGATTCCCGGACCCGGAAGCCTCTAACAACTGGCTGTGTGAGCAAATTTCCAGTGCAGATAACCCGGATGGCGCCAACTGGCAGGGTTATTGCAACCCTGACATGGATAAACTCCTGACGGAACAAGCCAGCACATTGGATCCCAATAAACGCATTGATTTATACAAACAGATTCAACAAAAGATGTATGATGAAGTGCTTTACATTGGTATGTGGAAGGACCCGGATCTTTGGTCCATCAACAGCCGTGTCAAGAACGTTGAACTTTCCGGTGTATACCCATTCTGGAACGTACAGGATTGGGAAGTAAGCCAGTAATCTAATCCAAACAAAAGCCTGTCGGGTTGTATAACCCGACAGGCTGATTTATTGATCATCATGACCACTTATATCCTCCGCCGGTTGGCACAAGCCATTCCCCAACTTTTTATCATCAGCGTAATCCTGTTCACATTGATGCAAGCCTTTGGTGACCCTATTGCGACGCTGGGTGCGCGTACTCCTCCTCGTCCAGAAGATAAAGAACGCCTCAGGCGCCAATTGGGGTTGGATCAGCCTCCCTATATGCAATATTTCACCTGGCTGATCGGTAACGACTGGCAAAAAATTGACATGGATGGAGATGGTGTGCCGGAAACCTCTGGCAAACGCCAAGGGATTTTGCGCGGCGATTGGGGCAATTCACTCGTCACGCGCCGACCTGTTTTGGAGATGATTAGTCAGCGCTTACCCAATACGTTGATTCTGATGGTCACCGCTGAGATCGTTATTATTATTTTGTCACTGACCATTGGTTTATATTCCGCCCTCAAACCTTATTCATTGTTCGATAATATAGTCACCGGGCTTTCTTTTGTAGGCTATTCCATGCCGGTCTTCTGGCTGGCTTTGATGTTGATGTATATTTTTGCTGTCAATTTCCGCAAGTGGGGATTGCCTTATCTGCCCACCGTAGGCATGTTTGATCCCCAGGTGGGGAAGACGCCCGGTCAGTTAATTCAGCATATGGTCCTGCCTGTCACGACGCTGGCAATCATCAGTATCGCAGGCTATAGTCGTTTTGTGAGATCGAGTGTGCTCGAAGTGCTCAGCCAGGATTATGTTCGTACGGCACGCGCCAAAGGGGTACGCGCGATCTATGTCGTGTTGCGTCATGCATTACCCAACGCGGCACTTCCGTTCATTACCTTGATCGGGCTTGACATTCCCTTCCTTATGGCGGGTGCTGTGGTCACGGAACGTATCTTTGCGTGGCCTGGGATGGGACGATTATTTATCGATCACACAGCCCGCGCAGATTTCCCCGTGCTCATGGGCATTCTGATGTTGATTTCAATTGCGGTTGTGATCTTCCAGATCCTGACCGACATCGTTTATTCTTTTGTAGATCCTCGCATTCGTCTGGGATAAAGTTCATCATGACGGATACTGCTTCTACCACTTTACCCAAAGAGACCCTCACCAAGCAAGCTGCCTCGGCGCCGCTCTCGCCCTTGAAGATTGGCGTACGCCGGTTCCGTAGACATCGCATGGCGATGTTTGGATTGGTGCTCCTGGTCTTATTAATACTCTATATCAGCTTTGGCAGTTTTGCCTCGCAAGGGTATTGCACGCCGATCAAGCAAAATGTAAGCGGCGAAGCCTGGGCAAATTGCAATGACACTCACTTGAAGCTGAAATCTCCCTCCGCCACCCATATCTTTGGCACAGATGTAATCGGCCGCGATATCTTTGCGCGCACCATTTACGGCGGTCAGATCTCCATACTAATCGGTATTTGCGCTGCGCTGGTAGAGGTGATCCTGGGTGCGGTGATTGGCTCCCTGGCAGCCTATTATGGGGGCTGGGTGGACAGCGCGTTGATGCGTTTTACGGAAGCCATGCTCAATATCCCGCCCCTGTTCCTGTTGATTATCGGCGCACATTTCTTTAGCGGCGGGTTACCGACCTTTAATTTCTTTGGCCGTCAGCTCACAGGCAGCGTGATCCTGATCATTATTATTATTGGCGCCACTTCCTGGATGTACCTGGCGCGCATCGTGCGTGCCAATGTGCTGTCTCTGCGCGAGCGGGATTATATTTCTGCCTCACGTGCGCTGGGCGCCTCTGACAGCCGTATTATTTTCCTGCACCTCCTGCCAAATACCATCGCGCCCCTGATCGTGAGTGCAACACTTGGCGTGGCAAACGCGATCCTGCTGGAGGCCTACGTCAGTTTTCTGGGTCTGGGCGTCCAGGGCGCGACGGCCACATGGGGCAACATGCTCGATGGCGCCTATCAATATCTCGACTCGGCTCCCTGGCTTTGGTTCTTCCCCGGCACTTTGATCCTGCTGACTGTGCTTGGCATCAATTTTGTAGGGGATGGTCTGCGGGATGCACTGGACCCGTATAGCACAAAGCATGTATAAAGAGTGGACGACCGTCTAGAGCGGTCGTCCACTCTTAATAATCATTCCCAACAAGTTCTTTTACCTGGACGAAGCACTCGCGTGTATGTGAGCAACTATTTCATTTAACTTCTATATACGAATAAAAGCAGTTAAGCTATGGGTTGTTTGTGTTTTATTGCTTGATTAAAAGCTGGTTGGCTCGTAAAAGCGAACTGTAACAAAAAGACGAGATTTACTATCCAAATAGTGTAACAATTTCCAAGTCACTTCGTCTTGTTGATGAAACCATAGAGGTTGGTCATTTAACATTTAAGTCAGGAGGATGCGATGCGAAGCACATTCAATGTTTTACTTGCTGTACTTGTCTTACTTAGTTTGTTGACTATGCCAGTGGGGAAAGTTAGTGCCCTAACGAACCTGGTGCAAGATCCCAGCCTGGAAGCAGCTTATGGGTCTACAGTCATTTGGAAGCAAAGTTCCACAAACTCTGACACGCCTGTGTGTAAAAGTACTGTTGTAGACTGCACAGTTGCAACAGGAGGGCCACGTACAGGCACGGTATGGGGGCAATTCGGTGGTCTCGACTGGAGCGACCCCGACGTGCTCTCTCCTGAGGTCGCCGACGTTTATCAGAACGTTTCGTTTCCAAATAGTTGTAGCGCTACACTCCAATTTTATCTTTGGATCGGTGATGCAGGTGGTGATGCAAATGATGTGTTTAATGTATTGATTGATGGCGCGCCAGTATTTACAGCGAATGCCACTCAACAAAGCACCTATCCATCTTATACTCTAGTGAGCCACGATGTGAGCGCTTATGCTAATGGTGCTGTCCACAAAGTGGAATTTTTTAGCCGTCAGTATAAGCATAGTCCATCCCAGACGGTTACATTTAATCTAGACGATGTATCTCTGACAAACACTTGCTTCAGTATTTCCGGGAATGCCGGCGTGGCGGGTGTCACGTTGAACTATACAGGTGGTTCTACCTCTACGGATGGAAGTGGAAACTATTCCTTCGGTGTGCCCTCTGGTTGGTCTGGTACTGTCACACCCTCAAAGAGTGGTTACGTTTTCTCTCCAGCCAGCTTACTTTACTCCAGCGTAGTTGCAGATCAGACTGGACAGAATTACACCGCTATTCCTGCACTTATTGTTACGAATGCAAATGATAGCGGTGCAGGCTCCTTGCGGCAGACAATCATCAACTCAACTGCTGGAAATGGGATCACATTTGACCCATCCCTTGCTGGACAGACGATTACACTCAGTTCTGAACTTGTGATTGATAAAAATTTGACCGTTGATGGCTCTTCGCTGGCATCCAAGATCAATATTAGTGGAAACAACAGCGTGAGGGCATTTCGGTTAACTTCAGGTGTCACGGTCGTCATGAACAGCCTTAGCATCAAGAACGGTAAGGCAACAGGCAATGGTGGTGCGATTTCTAACAATGGGGGCACACTGACGGTGACCAACAGCACCATTTCCGATAGCAATGCCACCGCGGATGGCGGAGCTATCTATAATAGTTTCCCCGGTGTTTTGACGATAGACGGAAGTGATTTTAACAATAATGGTGCTGCAAGAGGTGGGGGAATTATGTGTGACGGATTAGGAACACTGACAGTAATGAATAGTACCTACTCTTCCAATCATGCGCCATCCGGATTTGGGGATGGAGGAGCGATCTACACTACCTGTAATGCAACGATTGCCAACAGCACTTTTTCCACCAATACCTCAGCCAACTCTGGGGGTGCGATTACTGCCGATAATGATACAAATCCGGTGGTGATCACGAACAGTACTTTTTATGGCAATAGTGCTCCTGCAGGAGGTGGAGTTGCCAACCTGGGTAGACTGAATATCACCAACGGCACGTTCTCCAATAACAATTCCTCAAATGGAGGCGCCGTTCGAAACGGTCTTGGAGGTGTGTTGTCGTTGCGTAACTCGATCCTTGCCAACTCAACGAGTGGAGTGGATTGTATTAAAAGCAATACGACACCGGCGGTTGAAAATATCAATAATCTGATTGAAACAACAGGAGCCGGCGCTGAGTCGTGTGGTACTTCACTTCTTTCCAGTGATCCAATGCTTGATTCGCTCACCAATAATGGTGGTTCAACACAGACGATGGCACTCCGGGCGAGTTCCCCTGCGATCAATGCCGGTGATGATGCAAGTTGTCCATCCACAGATCAGCGCGGAGTGACTCGTCCGCAAGGCAGTCATTGTGATATTGGAGCCTATGAGATAACCACTACCTTTGAGGATGTGCAACTTAACTATTGGGCATGGAGTTATATTGAACGCCTTTATGACGCCGGGATCACAAGTGGCTGCAGCGTAAACCCGCTCCAGTATTGCCCGGACGGTACGGTCACACGCGCCCAAATGGCAGTCTTCCTCGAGCGCGGCATCCATGGTTCTGCCTATAATCCGCCTGCGGTAGGAGGCAGCACTGGTTTTAGCGATGTGCCCACTAGCTATTGGGCAGCCGCCTGGATCAAGCAATTGGCAGCCGAGGGAATTACCGCAGGTTGTGGGACGGGCATCTACTGTCCAGAAGGAGTTGTGACCCGTGCCCAGATGGCCGTCTTCCTGCTACGTTCCAAACATGGTTCTGCCTATAATCCGCCTGCGGTAGGAGGCAGCACTGGTTTTAGCGATGTGTCCACTAGCTACTGGGCAGCCGCCTGGATCAAGCAGCTGGTGACCGAAGGGATTACCGCCGGTTGTGGCAATGGGAATTATTGTCCAGAAGTACCGGCTACGCGTGCCCAAATGGCAGTGTTTTTAGTAAGAACGTTCAACTTGCCATAAAAGGATCTTGAAATAGAGTTGGGCAGATTGACATATTCTGCCCAACTCTATTTTGAATATAGCAAGTCATCAAGCTGGCTCTCCTTGGGGTAACTGTTAGTTTGGTCATCCAGCGTGATCTGTAATCTCACCGCCCTTTAATCATCCCCAATAAGTTCCTTTGCTTTCTCAACATACGCCAGACTTTGATGGCGGAAATAAGTATTGTAAAGCGTCGCGTAATGTCCACCCTGTGCCAGCAAGCTATTGTGATTCCCTTCTTCGATAATCGTTCCCTTTTCCATCACAACGATGCGGTCGGCAGCTTTCACGGTGGATAGACGATGTGCGATCAAAATGCTCGTCGAATTTTTCAGGATGAGATTCAACGCCTGCTGGATCTGCCATTCCGTAAATGGATCGATGCTGGCCGTCGCTTCATCCAGGATGAAGATCGCCGGTCTTTGCATCAGGACGCGCATCAACGCGACGAGTTGACGCTGCCCCATCGAGAGACGTCCGCCTCTTTCGCCGACCTCGGTCCGGATTCCGTTTGGAAGCGTTTCCAGCCATTCGCCCTCTCCAATTTTGCGCGCCATTCTCAGCATCTCGTCATCGGTCACTTCCGGCGCGGCATAACGAATGTTCTCTGCCACCGTACCCGAGAACAAAAATGGAACCTGTGAAACAATCCCAAGTTGACGGCGGTATTGCGCCAGGTCAAATGTGCGGATGTCATGGTCATCGATCAGTAAACGTCCCTGTTGGTATTCGTAAAAGCGCGCGATCAATTTCGCAATGGATGATTTCCCCGCGCCGGTGTGACCAACCAGGGCCAGAGTTTCTCCAGGTTGCACGAGCAGGTTGAAGTGAGTCAGGATCGGCTCGTTATCCGTATAACGGAAGTGTAGATCGTCGAAGAGGATTTTTCCCTTTAAGCGGGGCACATCCTGATGATCCGTTTGAACGACATTTGGGTCAGCGTCGATCAAGGCGAAGGCGCGTTCGGCCGCGGAGAGTCCAGCCTGGATCTGCGCCCAGAACGCGGAGAGATTGAGCACCGGGAAGAAGAACTGATCGAGGCTCATAATGAAGAGATACCATGCGCCAACCGTGACAATGCCCTGCGCTGCGCTCAATCCGCCCACATAAATGAGGATGGCGGTGAAGATTCCGCCCAATGCGTTAAGGGTGGGAAAGACCAGCGAGAGCACAAAGCCGCGTTGCACATTGACTTGATAGGATTGCTGGTTTGATTCGTCGAAGGATTTGAAGATGCTCTCCTCCTGACGAAAATTTTTCGCAATCGAGATGCCGCTGATGGTCTCTTTGATGGCAGCATTGACATCCGCCATGGCTTTCATGCCGCGCTTCGTCACTTTACGGGCCAGCACGCGGAAACCCGCTGCCACGGCAAAGATAGCCGGTAGGAACGCCATCAACAGCAACGACAATTTCAAGTCGGTGCGGAACAATACGACACCGAGAATAATGGCTTGAACAATTTGTGAACCCACATCGGTGACAATGACAACCAGTTGACCGAAATCATTCGTATCCGAGGTGATGCGCGAGACGATGCGCCCTGATGAAAATTGATCGTAGAAGGAAAGATCATGTTCTGCCGCAGCCCGGAACGCGCGGGTGCGCAAATCAAGAACCACATCACCCACGGCACGCACAACCAGACCACGCCTCGCCCAGTTCAATCCCCACAGACCAATGCCAATCAGCAGCACCGCCAGACTAACCAGGCTAATGGCCTGCAACGAGGGCTCTCCCTTGAGCAAATCCACCATTTTTGCAACGACGACTGGCAGTGCTGCCCCAATACCCGCCAACACAATGACCAGAGCGAACACCCACACGAACCGCGCCGTCTGTGGTTTAAAGTATTCCAGAATGCGACGCAACAGTTCCCGGTCTGAGTACTGACGGTCGTATTTTTCGTCATTTAGTCCAGCAAAGAAACCCATAAACTCTCTTTCAATAACGGACTCAACGTCTCCGGACGTTGGCATGTCCATGCCTCGCCAAAGTCAGGCCCCACAGGGGTGCTCCGCAAAGACTTTGGACTCCAACTCTATTCTCTAAATATCCTCGAATATGCTTCGGAGGTTTTCATCAATTCCTCATGCGTGCCGATGGCTGCGATCCTGCCTTTTCGCAACACAATGATCAGGTCTGCCCAGCGGATTTGCGACAGGCGATGGGTGATGATAAATGTCGTCCGGCCGCGGGCTGCATTGGAGATGGCGCGCTGGATCTTGTCTTCAGTAGCTGAGTCAATCGCGGAAGTGGAATCGTCCAGGATCAAAATATGTGGATCGGTGAGGAAGGCGCGCGCCAGAGCGAGTCGTTGACGCTGCCCGCCTGAAAGGGTGACGCCTCTTTCGCCCACAACGGTCCCATAGCCCCTGTCAAACGTCTGGATGAAATCATCCGCCTGTGCAGACCTGGCGGCCAGCTCGACCTCACTTTGCGTTGACTCCGGTTTCCCAAAAGCGATGTTGTCGCCGACAGAACGCGAGAACAGAAAAATATCCTGCTCGATCATCGAGATTTGTGAACGCAGGGCCGCGAGATTCCAATCGTGCACATCCACACCATCCACCAGGACTTGTCCCTGCGTGACATCGTAGGTCCGATTGATGAGCCTGACCATGGATGTTTTGCCTGCGCCTGTTTGCCCAACGATGGCAACTGTTTGTCCAGGTTTTACTTTGAAGGAGATGTCTTGCAAAACATCCTCCCGTGAAGGTTGGCTGCCATTTGTTCCGCTCTGTGTGTAAGTGAAACTGACGTTCCTAAACTCCACTTCACCTTTTATCGCATCTGTATAGCCTTGCGTGTTCTGGTCGAGGTTCGTCTCGCGGTTGATCAGGTCCAAAATGCGGCGTGCGCTGGAAATGCCCGATGAAATCTGTGAGTACGCAAAGGTCGCTGTGAAGGTCGGGAACTCCAGCAGTCTTAGCAAACCAAAATAGGCCACCACCGCGCCGAGATTAAGTGCGCCGCTGCGAAAAAGCAGCAGGGCATGGAACAGACCAAAGGCATAGGCGCACCCGAGCAGGAGCATCGCCACATAGCGTCCCTCAAGGTCACCCTGCTTCACAAATGCATTACGCACGCGGCTGGCATTCATGACAAAGCGATCTACTTCGGCATCCTCCTGTGAGGCACCTTTGACCACTTCCACACCATCCAATGATTCGGCAAGATGGGTGTTCATCACACCAAACGTAGAACGGACTTCATCGGTAATCGGCGCAAGGGTTTTTAGATAACGGACAAGAAAGACGAAATAGAGCAGGATAAAAACGATTGGCGTAATGACAAGGCTTGGATGATAGCGCCCGGCGACAAAGATAGGCATCAGGATGAAGATGAATGAGCCCACTACAAGATTAACGCCGGGACTGAACATATAATTGACTTCGCGTACGTCATTGGTAGCACGCGCCATCGTATCGCCCACCGGCTGGAGGTTGTGAAAGGTCATGCTTTTGCCAAGCAGGGAAAGATACAGTTCATCACGCACGGAGCGTTCCAGTTTCTGCGCGAGCAATTCGGCACCGAAGTTGCGTCCCAGTTGCAGGACTCCGCGTATGATCTGTGAGGTACCAATAATCAATGCCAGTGGGATCAGGACACTCGTATCCGGAACCGGCTTGAGCATGGCATTGAAGGCATCTCCTGTCAACACGGGGACCACCGCAGCCAGTCCGGCGTTACCCACCGCGCCAAGCACCATCATCGTGATGATCCACCCGTGACGGCGCACATGTGACCAAATCCACCGGACTGGCGTGCTTCGGTCAGCAAGGTATTTACGGTGCATCGAAAATTCAGCAGGAGTAGTTACAGCCATAAACGTCAATTTTACCATCCCAGATCAAGCTGTTTTGCTGAAAAATGCCAGGGGAGTGCCTAAATTCAAAGACACAAATAATATGTTTCCCTGAGCGTAGCGAAGGGTCTCCTGTGGATCTGAGCCATACGGCTCAAATCCACAGGGATTCTGACCTGCACTCGATTTGCTAAGCAAATCGTGCGGTGCCAGTGTCACTCCCTTCGGTCGTTCACACCGTCACGGTGTACTTCGTGAGAATGATATGATGTTTTCGATGTTATGCATTCCTAACGCCAGCCTCGTAACGTGTTTATCTTGTTTGTGTTTAATTAAGTAGCAGGCTCGCGGAGCCTACCGTTATTTTTCCCAAAGGAGAATGAAAATGAGAATGCCTAGTTCGATTGCTACCTGGTGCCTGATTCTGTTCTTTCTTTTCTATGGCCTATCAGCCTTCGGCCTGACGATCCCAGGGATCATCATGGGACTCCTTGCACTCGGCGTCGCAATATTTTCCTTGATTGGCAGGTAAAAGCATCGTTCCTAAAACATACAGCCTCTTACACGAGGGGCTGTATGTTTTTATTTACATCATGAAGTAGGGGCGACCCGCCCGGAGGGAGTAGAGATGCTCAACCATCCTGACGGGTCGCCCCTACTTGACATCAATTATTTTATATCCAGATCAGCGATCATTTCGGCAAATGCCAATGCATAATGCCAATCCCCATGGTCTTCGATGCTCCACCACGCCGAAAGGATCGCGTGTGCCAATCCCCATTCTCGGATGCGCTCACGCTCGAATCCCAATCTTTCATGCAGGATATCGATCCGCCGATTTGTCATCTGCCGATAATTCTTCCCGCTTAATAAATCACCCCATGGATTGATAAGGAACGGACCCACCTCGTAGCCCGCCGGACCTATGACTCCCTTCGGGTCGATCACCAGCCAGCCACGCTCTG
>Ga0065707_10081884_pt1 | contig 31435 bp, 28 predicted proteins | sample SwiRhicommuniRL3_FD_59094 | JGI IMG/M metagenome (GOLD analysis project Ga0065707, IMG submission 59094) | Switchgrass rhizosphere bacterial communities from Rose Lake, Michigan, USA - RL3 v2 (version 2) | ecosystem: Host-associated > Plants > Roots > Rhizosphere > Soil | place: East Lansing...
GCGTTCAGCGCCGGTGACCTGCTGATGGTGACCGTGCTGCGCAGGTTGGGCTCATCGGGTGTACTGGAGAAATATCCGAGCGTTTCCGCCTATGTCACCCGCGGCGAAGCACGGCCCGCCTACAAGCGTGCTTTCGACGCACAATTGGCGGTTTTCAATGCCATACCAGCGAGCGGTTGACGGCGTCCGCTGCGGGTGTCGGCAATGGTCATCCGCCGTCAAGTTGAGGCCGGTGGACCTGCTGGCCGGCGTCAAGAATGACGCGGAGTTCCTGGCTATCAACCCCGCCGGATTCATCCCGGCGATCCAGGACGGCGACATCACGATGGTCGAGTCGGTTGCGATCATGGAATACCTGATCGCCCGCTACTAGTGAGCTTGCTCGAGGTTGCTCAGGCGCAGGCCGGACCGTGGCAGTGTCCGCGGACTCAGGTCCGTCGCGGCGGAACCACGTCTTTCCACGCTGGATTCGACTTCCACCCCGGCTCTACTGGTGGCTCACCCTCGCGAGGTACATAGGGCGACGGTCTGCCAGTGGCCAAGTCGGGAATATAGCGCGGGCAATTGGGAAAGATATCAATCGGCGTGACGCGAACGAGCGCTTGAGCGCCAACGAACTCTCGCATCAGAGGATCTTCGAACACGATCTCTGCGCGTCCGTTGACTCGCAGACGCTTGGAAACCTCTCCCATCCGAATGAACAACAGGCCCACGAACGGGTTGAGGCTGATGTTCCCGAGACTCTTGAACATGCCGTTGCCGTCGTAGTCCGGCCAAACCAGCAGATCGGGTCGCACGATGCGCGCGAAGCCAGGTGGCCCGCCCTTGAATGAACAATCCGGATGTCCGTCCGGAGCCGCAGTCGCGAGAAAGAAGAACTCCACCGAATGAATGAACTCCCTGTCCTCATCGATAAACTCGGACCGGCGCAGACGCTCGACCAGCCGGCCAGCCAATGCCGTCGAACCAAAATGCCGCTGCAGATCCAGGTTGCCCTCGTGAAACATTGCCATGGCATGCCTCCGTCTCGTCTGGGACGAGCCGAAGCATACGCCAGTTCATGGGGAGGAAGGCCCTCTGCCCTCGAACGCCCAGGATATTTATGCCACGCGGTGTAGCTACATCCCCCGAAACACTAAAACGTGTCGCTGTCCCCAACACTCCACTCGAACGTGGCATATGTCCTTGCTGCCATTTTCTTTACACCCAACGCCAATTACCTGGAAAGTTTCACTCTAGTGGATTTCGAAACGACGCGCCGGGTTGCCAGCTGTTCACTGGCTTCATCCTTCGCGATTTGACTTGCTCGCAGTGCCATGGCGTCGCGAATAAGGTTACGGACGCCATACCGGCGGCGATAAGCAAGAAACCTCTGGAGAACCTTGCATCCGACATCCAGCACGCGCTCCGGTGATGCTGACTTACCAGCCGAACCATGAGCGACACGTTGGAGATTCAGAATCCAGTGACTGCGCTCGCCGCCGCCCTTCAATATTAGCCAATGATAAAAGCCGAGAAGCGGCACCCCGTGCAGCGCCGCGTCGTATCCCGATATGAATGTACAAGCGGTCTTGAGGTTTGGCTCAGCCAGGTACAGAACAGGAGATCTGCGAAGCGCGGAGATGGTCGCCTCGAAGTCTGCGTAGATCTGACTCCTCGAGCGTCGCAGCGACCTCATGACGTCATGACGGATTACGAAGAGTGTCTTTGCCATTTGACGATGGTTCGCCCAGGCTGGCCAATCGATGGGTACACCGCCTTCACAGAAGGTGGGATGGAGCCACCGGCGGTGGCGATGTCGCCCATAGCATCGAGAATCGCGATTTCTCTTGGATCATGCACGTGCGGTTTGAGCCGGCCGATGAATGTCTTCGCTTGATCCCAGGACAACCCGCTCTTCAGTCCAGTGCCTCGCTCACGGATCTCGGGCAGTTCCCACCCCGCAATTCTAGTGTGGTCGGAATCTACCGGCTCGGTGCGAACGGGAAAGAAAAGCCAATACTCCGCGCTATTGTCACCGCGGTAGATCGCCGCGAGCGATCCGCCGTCGCGGATCATCTCGACTGAGAAGACATGAGTAACTAGCGGCAACATAGGATGCCTAACGACCGTGCTCAGGTGCGTGCGTCTTCGCACGTCCCCTGCGGCGCCTTGTTGGGCAGCAAGATCGCACGTCGCTCGGGAATGTACAGGCCGGTCTTGTGCTTGTAAACACGATGAGTGGGGCGATCGGTGCAAGCCGCTGGACCAGGGCGGCATCGAAGCAGCTAACGCCGCAAATGGCTAATGTTGACCGTTGCGTGTCGAAGCACTCAGCCAGTGTCGTGACGAGCGGTCGTTTTGTCTTTCGAAGATGCGGCCTCGAGACTCATCGTTCACGCTGGAGCGCAAATCGCTGCTTGCCGGATCCAAGCGTTTGAAGTCGCCGCCGCCGTGGGCGTTGCGTATTTCCTGGTCCCAAGCCACTCGTGTCTGCTCGACCAGCAGGTCGGAAACGACGTGCCCGCTCGCCGCTTCGAGAGCTGTCCTGATGACCTCCATTTGATCGGCGTACCTGCGCACGAGCAGCCACAGCAACTTCAGATTCTCGGACCGGACGAACGCCTTGGAAGCCGTCGCAATGGCATTGAGCTCGGCCTCGCAGCGTGGCAAGTCCTCGAGCGCCTCCACCCATACCTGCATCGTGATTTCCGGCTGCTCCGCAGATGCCGTCGCTGCACCGAGGGCATTGAGCGCTTCATTCAATCGGCAACCGATCTGACGGACACGCAGACAATCGAAACTCTCCAGGCCGGTGAGAATGCCTACCGTCATCGGCCGCCAGTGGAACGCGCTGCGCCCCTGGTATTCGTCGTACTCCAGGGAGCGAACGTCGATCACGACGTGACGCTTGCCGGTCTTGGACATGGTCTCCAGTTGCGACATGAGCCGGTTTGGCCAGCGCTGGCGCGACTCCAGGATCGACATGAGCAGATCGTCCTGTCTGCGCAGTGCTCTTCTCAGCCTCGTTCCCAGGGAGGGGTCGCTTAGAATGCCGGACAGGCGTGCTACGAGCGCATCGATGCGCAATTCCCGGTCGATCCGGTTTACTTCCACGAGGAAGTTCGCTTCGTCAGCGAAATGAGCGCAACCCCTGGCCATGTAGCCTTCCTTGCCATCCTTGCGCTTCACCACCCAACCGCTGCCGTGAAGTCGGCGGCACTCGGAGCCGTGCTCGTGCACCTGGCAAAGCTGCCACTCGCTGAACCGAAAGACGTATTTGCCAACGAGGCCCGCAAACTGCTCCCGGGTTATCGAGCACGTCCTATCCAGTTGCGGCCGTGTCTTCTCAACCTGGCGCGGCGAACGGAATTCCTCGGCTCTTCCGGTGGTTGCCATGTGGCTCTTCTCCTGCTTGCCCGCCACGTGACGAGGACGTCGATCGTCGCCATGCGAGCGTTGTTGTCCGTTGTCTTCTCAACGGAGTTTGCCCGACTATCGAATGACTCGCCGCCGGTGAATGTTCCTCACGCCACGATGCCTGCGGCGGCGTTCCAGTTGTGGCCGCACACCCTCCTGCGGCGCAACCAATGTCCTGCGACGCCCCATATCGAGGAAGGCGAACCGCGCTGGCGTTCCTTAGTCGTAGGCTGCCGTCGCGAAGACGAACAGGCCGCCGAAAACGAGGCCGACAGCGAGCACGAGGATGAGCGTCCCGAAAATGCCCCGCTGCCAGCCTTGCAGAGCATTCCACTGGCGCGACAGCTCGGGGAATGGCACTCCGGATACGAGCTGCACGAAACCTGCGAGCGCGAATGCGCCGGGAACGCCCCATCCGTAGCCGAATACCTGCCACCCACCGTGGGACAGCTGCAGCGCCACGTATCCGTATACGATCGCCACCGCTCCGGCGATCGCGAGTTGCTTGAGTCCTGATCTGCGCACGGCGTTCATGGCATCCTCCTGGATATTCCGTCGTTCTTCCGTGACGCGAGACCCTACCGTCCGCCGGCGTAGGGACCTGCCATGACCGTCGCAAAAGCGTCGCGCGCTAGTGAGATTGGCGTCGCAGATCGCAGTTGATGCCGGCACCGCTGCTCGCATCCCTGTTGCTGATTCTACGATTGCGGCATCCCACTGCCACCGCAGTTCTTTGCTGCCCTGCACAAGCAGCACCGACCGCGACCCTCACGACGATTCGGAACCAGGTCGCAGTTTTGTCTAAATCAGTGTTGGAAGTGTGACCGACTCCGCCTCCGGCTTAAGCCGCGTCACGGGATGCATCAAGAACCTCACCGTGGAGCCGTCAACGGTTGTGTATACATGCATCCGCATGGCATCGATCGTAGTCAACACAACATGGCGAGGATAGACATGAACTCCAGTTCCAAACGGCTTCACATGCGCTTGGCGGTAGCGGTCGCATTGGCCGCGGGCATGGTCGGAGCGGGCAGCAGCATTGCCGCCACCGATACCGATAACCTGCTCGTCTCGGCTTCCGTGACGGCTACCTGCACGATCTCGACCGCCCCGGTCGCGTTCGGTGCGTACGATCCGACTGCGGTCAGCGCCCTGAATGCCACCGGTACGGTGACGGTCCTTTGCACCAACGGAACCGCGGGTTACATCACCCTGGGCGAGGGTGCGAATCCCAATGGTGCCAGCACGCCTGCCGTGCCGTTGCGCCAGATGGCGGGTGGCGCAGCTGCCGCTGGACGGCTTGGCTACCTGCTTTATTCCGAAGCCACTCGCACCACCGTCTGGGGTAACACCGGCACGACCGGTCTGAGCCATACGGGCGACGGCACCAGCACTGCGCTGACGGTCTACGGAACGATTCCGGCTGCGCAGAACGTCATTGCCGGCTCCGGCGGTACCGCCTATGCGGACACAGTGGTAGCGACGGTCACGTTCTGATGCGTGCAGCGATTGAAAACGCAGCGCGTGGCATTGCATGCAGCGTTGCGTGCTTCCTGGCAATCGGGCCGGCAATTGCCGGCTCGATTGCCGTCAATCCCATTCGTGTGACATTGTCCGCAACCAGGACAACCGGGGCCCTGGTAGTACGCAATGGCGGTACCGAGGCCAGCGTCGTGCAACTGCAAATCGTGGCCTGGTCGCAGCAAGACGGCCAGGACGTCTACGTTCCCGCCACCGAAGTACTCGCAACACCGCCCATTTTTACCGTGCCTGCGGGTGGATCGCAGACAGTACGCATCGGGCTGCGCCAGCCCGCCGATCCGCGTCGCGAAGTCAGCTATCGCGTGATCATGCAGGAGGTACCTCCGCCGCCGCAGCCGGATTTTCGCGGCCTGCAAGTCGCGCTGCGCTTCAGCGTACCGATCTTCGTGACTCCGGCAGTCGCGTCCGCGCCGGTCCTGGCCTGGCGGGCGAATCTCACTTCGCAGGGCGATTTGAATATCGTCGCAGCGAACACCGGCACTGCGCATGTGCAGATCATCAAGTTCAAAGTCGCTTCCGGTGGAACGGAGTTGCTCCCGACCGAGCAGCCCAGCGCGGCATACATATTGACCGATCAGCAACGCGACTGGAATCTCAGGTTCAAGTCCGCCCCGACTGCGGGCAGCACTCTGCGAATCATTGCACAGACCGACGCAGGCGACATGCATGCAGATGTGATCGTGGCCGGCTCGTAATTCCCGCTATTCGAACTCATCGGGCCCCCATCGCTCCGGCGTGCAACCGTCATGCTCCGGATCATCACCATCCAGGGTTGCAGAACGAGCAGGGTTGCGAGCGCCCTCCTCCTCGTGGGCCTGTGCGGTTTGTCATGGACCAGCACCGGGTCAGCCGCCACGGCGACGCAGGTGACACCGGTGCAAGCAGCAATAATCGAATCGCGGGATAGCGAAGAGCTGCTGCTCGCGGTCTCCATCAACGGGCAAAAGACCACGGACGTTTCGTTGATCGTGCGCATCACTGCCACAGGCCGCCTGCTGGTTCGTCGCGACGACCTGCTGCGTTGGCGCCTGATCGTGCCGTCGGCGGCAGGCGTGATGAGGGACGGCGAATTGCTATATCCGCTCGACGCTCTCGCCGGTCTCACTTATCGGGTGAACGAGCCGGAGCAGCTGCTGCTGATCGTCGCGCCGGCGCAATTGTTCGCGGCAACGCAAGTCGCCGGGTCGCATGGAGCCCTCGTCGAAGCGACACCGTCGCCATTCGGCGGCTTCCTCAACTACGACGTGTTCCATACCCGCGATCCGGACCGCAACGCCACCAACGCACTGGCGGAGATCGGCATGTTCAACGGCTGGGGCATGGGCGTGAGCAACTTCCTGCGACAGGACCTGCCGGAGGAGCGACGGATCGTGAGGCTCGAGACCACCTGGACTCACGATCGACCGGCCCAGATGACCAGCCTGCGCATAGGCGATCTCGTCAACGCCGCCGGAAGCTGGGGGCGGCCGGTACGATTCGGTGGCGTGCAGTGGGGCACCAACTTTGCCAGCCAGCCCGGCTTCATCTCCTTTTCCCGTCCCGCGATGGCAGGCGAAGCAACGCTGCCCTCGACGCTCGATCTGTACGTGAACGACACGCTGCGGATGCGTCGCCAGGTACCTGCAGGTCCGTTCTCGATCCGGGACATGCCCGTGATGACAGGACAAGGCGAGGCGCGGCTCGTGGTCACCGATCTGCTGGGCCGCGAGCAGGTCATCGTTGCTCCCTACTATGCGAGTCCACGGCTGCTCGATGCCGGACTGAATGCCTACTCTTATGAGATCGGTGCGATTCGCGAAGACTTCGGCATCGCGAGCGATCACTACGGCCGACCCTTGGCGGTGGCCACTTTCCGGCGTGGCGTGTCGAGCTATTTCACCGGAGAAGTCCATGCGGAGGTGCTCGAGGACCAGCAGACTGCCGGCATCAGCAGCGTCTTGCTGTGGCCCGCCGCCGGCGTCTTCAGCGCATCGATGGCAGTGAGCCGCAGCGATGCAGCGGCAGACCCCGACGGAATGGGAGAACTCTCCGGCACGACCGGAGGATACGGCACGCTGTTCGCTGCAGGTTTTCAAGCCCAGAACCATCGCTTCGGTTATGGCGTCAACGCTCAATGGAGCAGCGAAGGCTTCGCGCAAGTAGGCCTGGAACGCGGCCGGCCGGCACCGCGCCTGACCGCTCAGGCATTCGCCAGCTTCGCAATGAGGCGAGCTGGCGCCATCGGGTTGAGTTTTACGCGCCAGGATCCACGCGATGCCGAACGCGTCGACCTGCTGAATGCCACTTACAACGTGACGCTCGGGGGAATCGGATTTCTCGGACTGTCGTTCGTGCGGGTTCTCGGTGCGCAGCCCGCTTCGATCGCGAGTCTCAATTTCACGCGGCTGTTGGGAAAACGCGATACAGGCAGCGTATTCGCATCGAGAGACGCAGGACGCACGCGAGCAACCATGCGAGTTCAACGCAGCCTGCCGCAAGGAGAAGGCGTGGGCTATCGTCTTTCGACCGGCCTGGCCGATTCGGATCGTCGCGAAGCTGCGATGACCGTGCAGAGCGGCATCGGAACCTACGAGGCCGAGATAGGGCAATTCGCGGGCGAAACGAGCTACAGCGGCAGCATCAGCGGCGGTATCGCGCTGCTCGGTACGGATGCATTCCTGAGCCGCCGCATCGATAGCAGCTTTGCCGTGGTCGAGGTGCCGGGCTATAGGAATGTGAACGTCTATCGCGACAACCAACCGATCGCCCGCACCAATGCCGAAGGCGTGGCGCTGATTTCCAGGCTGCGACCGTACGAGGTCAATTCGCTGCGGATCGAACCAGCCGACCTGCCGCTGGATGCGAAGATCGGCACCTTGCAGCTCGATGCTATTCCCTATTTGCGCAGCGGACTGCTACTGTCCTTTCCGGTAAAGCGCTCGCGCGGCGCTACCTTCAAGATCGTCCTGGACAACGGCGATGATCTTCCGGCCGGAGCCACCGTGAAGATCGGCGGCCAGAGCGAAGCGTTTGCAGTCGGCCTGCGCGGCGAGGTTTATATGACGGATCTCGCGGCGAACAACGACTTGCAAGTCACGTGGCGGGAACAGAGTTGCGTGGTTGCCGTGCCGTTTCCTGAATCGAGCGATCCGCTGCCGGATCTCGGCACCTTCCTATGCCGCGGAGTGACTCGATGAACCAGGCTGCACCGGAATTCTCCGGCGCCAGACGAGGTAGCGCCATCGTGCGCGGGCTGTGCGTTGTCGCGCTGTCGATGGTGTCGTTGCCGCTGTGGTCGGCAACGTGCACCGTGAGCGCCGGTGGCCTTGCCTTCGGCGGTTACGATCCGTTCGTCAACCAGAACGTCGACAGCGTGGGCAACATCAGCGTCAACTGCGATGTCGCAACGACGTATTCGATCGCGCTGAGCACGGGAAGCGGATCCTACGACTTGCGCGCCATGACGAGCGGCGTTCACCAGTTGTTCTACAACCTATATATCGATGCAACGCTGACGACCGTCTGGGGAGACGGCACCAGCCACTCGGCGACAGTCGGCGCCACGCAGTCGATTGCGAATCACACCGTCTATGGACGCATCCCCGCCGCACAGAACGCCCACGTCGGCGTCTACAGCGACACGATCGTGGTCACGCTCACGTTCTGATCGAGAAATTCAGCGGTGCATACCTCGGCGCACCGTCCGCCTTGCGAGAAAGAAGCGCTGCCCGACCTTGGGAGGATCGGCGCAGCGCTCCTGCGTTCAGCTCAGAACGGTTTTGCGATGATCACGTAATTGGAAACGAAGGCCATGTCAGCCGGCGCCGCTGGCGGAGCCAGATTCGGGCCGAATGTCAGCGTCTCGTTGGCAAAGACCTGCCGACGATAGACACGTGGATTGATCAGCGCCTCGCTCTTGTACGTCTCGCCCGTCAATTCCCATCCGTTCAACCACGCAGGCAAGGTGGGTATGCGTGAGTCCCATACGACATAGACATAGGCCGGGGCCGAGAAAGTCAGTATCTGGGGCGAAAACGAGGAAGTGGCATACTTGTCGTCGTTGGCTGTCTGTAGCGCGACGCCCCCGGCAAGGTTCGGCGACAGATAGTCGATGACATAGTTGCGATCGCTATACGTGCGGCTTCCCGGCAGCGCGCGAACCTGCGGAAGTTCCGGGTACCCGGGATAGTATGGGGCCACCCTGAAAGGTTCGATGGGAATATCACGAGTCGCCGCTCCGGCATCTGACGTCAATGTGACGCGGATGAACTGCGCGGTGGTCGAATCGCGCGGCACGGTGAATGAGAACTCATCGCCGTCGCCTTGAGCAAAATCTCCGGCGCCGTCGTAGATGCGGTCCACCGCCCAGTGGATGTTACCGCCCGTGCCCCGCAGTGTGACGGTTTCGCCAGCACGCACCTTTGCGCTTGCCGATGGCTCGGTGATATGAGCGCCCGCCGTCGCCGCAATAGGATATGTGACGGTCGCTGTGCCTTCGCTCGACGTTGCGGTGAGGACGATCCGCTGCTGCGTCGTCGAATCGGCGGGGACCGTGAAAGTGAACTCCGATCCACTGCCCCGCGCATATTCCGGCACTCCGTCGCTGATACGATCCACGGTCCAGGTCACGTTCGTGCCGGTTGCAGTGGCACGTACCGTCTGGCCAGCGACCAACGCAGTCTCACCACCCATGGGCGAAGTAATTTGATTTTCGAGCGGCAGACCGACCGGAGTAAATAGATACAAGCCGTTCGTACTGGAAGTGGCAACGATCTGCCCTGCATCGTTCATCGCGACCGCATAGATCTCGTCGGGCTGGTAGCTGGCCGGGTGAATCCGTTCACGCAGCGTGTAGTACGTTCCGTTGAAACGCAGGAAGGCCTCGCGCCCCGAGCATTCATTCCGGAAGCATTCATCGCCGAGCATCCAACCCTTGTCGTTGAAACTCACAGGAAACGTGCAAGGACCGGGATAGCAGGTCAAACGGGTGTCCGAAATAGGTGGAATCAGGCGCACCTGGCCGTCGGACGGCGTGTAAAGGTAGTTGATCCAGCCGTAGTAGCCTTGACCGCCGCCGGCGCCAGTCGAAAAAACGACCTGTCCAAGATCGTTCAACGCGTCTGGAAACCCGCTGCCGAGGTCAACTGCGGTGCTCGTGGCATCGCTCGCTATCACGGTATTAGCGTTGCCACCGTAGCCGACCACCGCGCCAGAATTGTTGATTGCGAAAGGGTGATGCATGCCGGCGATGGGATGAGTGCCGCCGTCAACGTCGAACAAGAATGTGGAGCCGGTTCCGTTGGAAGCCGCAACCGTGCCAGCGTCATTGATCGCAGACGGCGTCGAATTCGGCTGCGGCAAGGGCCGCCAGCCGGAGACGGAATTCCATACTCCTGCTGTGTTGGTGCCGTAGATTCCGACAGCGAAACCCGAACTGTTGAGGCCAACGACTGTCTTGTTCGGTCCGATCGGATGAAACCCGTACCCGCTGGTCCAAACATAAGAATCGGTCGGACTTCTCTGCGCCAGCACCTGACCGGAGCTGCTCAGTGCCCCTCCGCGAACCGTGCCAAGCACGGGATCGGAGAGTCGAGTGACCACAAACTGCGGCGGATCGGCCAGGGCAATGGTCGAAACCGCGGCCAAACCTAGAAACCCAAGAGACAGGCGCAAGCGTTCCATATCGTTATTTCCTTTGCGACGAATGAAATGAGAGGGAGCGCGCCCGCCGGCCCTTCCCGCAGGCGCGGACGCATTTGTCGCAAAATGGAGTCACCGGGTGGCGTGATCCGGGTCACGGATTTCAGCGGCGATCCGTAGAAGATTTGCGGTTGCAGAACCCGCCTGCTTGACAGCTTAAATTCTCTTTAGCTGCGTCCTGAAAAGACTGCTCCCAAGGCAACTCCCCCCTTTTCTGCTGTGTCCTGTGGCCGGAAGCCTGTCATTTTGGCGCCGGTCCCTCAAAGGCCCTGAGCGCCTCTCAGGTACAATGATTTGTCTCGGATTGGGAGCAGCACTGCGGTCAAGCGTAGATACGATCCGCAACGAGTATTCGCCTCGGGACCGAACCTGCACTTTCCACGTGGCTGGTAAGAGGATGCAGCGGTAACTGTATCAGCCCGCGTCGTCAGGCCCGCGACGCTTTCTTCCTGCGTGTGGTCTTGCGGGGTGACTTTCGATGCGCAGTGGAAGTTTTTCGCTTGGCAGGCGATGTGGACGCAGCGTTTGCCCGTTGAGCACGCCGTTCAGCCAGGTCGATCGGCGCAGATGAATTAGCACTGCTCACCACGGCATTCTTGGACAAGCTCCTGCGCAGGACAGCCATCAGGTCGATGACTTTCGCGCCACCGGCTGCGGCATCTGCATCCGCCTCTTCGAGCCCCGACTGGTGAATGACGTTGTCGCTGTCTTTCTGTTTTTCCGCGACCAGTTGCTGCAGGGCCTGCGCCTCCTGATCGTCCAGTTCGGACGTATCCAACTCGGAACGCGTGAGCGACTCGATCTCCTTCTCCAATTGAGCGGCATGCTTGCCCGCTTTCGATCGCTTCGGCAGACCCACATCTTCCGGTGTACGGATCTCATCCGCATAGCGCAACGTATCGGCGCGCAGCACCCCATGGTCGGGCACGATCGCCACCAGATATTCATGTCCGCGCATGACGAAACTGCCGATGCCGACGCGGCCGGTCTTCTCCATCGTCGTTGCCAACAGATGGTAGGCACGGGCCGACTTGCCCGACGGCGCGAGGAAATACGGCTTTTGGAAGTACATGGGCGGGATCTGCTCGAGCGGCACGAAGCTGCGCATCTCGATGTCTCCCGACATCTCCGGCGCCACGGATTCGAATTCCTCATCCGTGATCTCGACGATCTTGCCATCGTCAGTCTCATAGCCGCGGACCAGTTCATCGTTGTCGAGTTTCTTGCCTTCTTTGGCGCAGTGATATTGGCGGCCGAGTGCATGGCCGTCCTTGTCGACCAGTTTCAGCGCTGTTTGCCGTGGGCGCACCGCAGACAGGAGATCCACCGGAATGCTCACCAGGCCAAACGTGATGGTGCCCGACCAGAACGAACGCACCGCTGCGCCCGTGCTGTGTGCGGGAGTCTCCTTCGTCGTCGTCTTCTTACGCCTAGGCAACTTTCTTCTCCTTCGTCGCAGCAATACTCGCTCGCAGGCTATCTGCAAGGCTTGCCTGCGGCTTGCGCTTCTTCGGGACATGCCGTTCCAGTTTCTCGCCGCGCGCTTTGGCAGCGATGAGCTTGTCCAGGCGCTGCCGGTAGTCGTTCTGCCATAGCTGCGGATCGAAATCCCCGGCGATCGATTCGACCAGCTGCTGGCCGAGCTTCAATTCATTGGCGTTGGGAGCGGCGGTCTTGGCGGGTTCGATTCCCGAAAAACTCAGCACCTGTTCGGCGCGGCGCAGCGTCGACATCACGAGATAGCCATCGAACGTACTCAAGGCGCCGACGTACCGCTTCTTACGCATCACCCAGCGGGCGACGCCGATGACGTTCTTGCGCTCGAGCGCATGGACCAGTGAGAAATAACTGTCATTGTCCTCATCCGGACCGAGATAGTAGGGCCGGTCGTACCATTGATCGCCCAACGCGGCAGGCGGAATGAAGCGCAATAGCTCGATCTCGCGCGATTCGGGCGGAACCAGCTTCTCCAGCTCTTCCGGCTCCAGGATGACGGCGGTGGTTTTGCTCAGTGCGAACGCCTTGCGCATATCGGCCTTGGGGACATCCTTGCCCGTATCCTTGCGAACGATATGCTGCTCCACGGGCGCATCGTCCTTCCGATGCAGCATGCGGAAGTGCACCGTCCGGTCCTGGATGGCCGCGTACAGCTTGACGCCCACCTCGTGCTTGCCGAGTTGGATCGCCCCTTTCCAGATCGCCCTGCTAGCCATGCGGCGCCTCCGGCGGAGCTGTCTGTTGCGTGGGCTCAGCGCATCCCGAGCACACCAGGTGCCCTTCGATGTGCGTTACCTTGCAGTGAGGGCATCCCGGTCCGTCGCAGTCCGGACACCGAAACTCAACCTCCACGAAATAGAGTTGGCCACAGTGCGGGCACTCCAGGTCCCCCTCGGTCAGCCACCAGGGATCGACCTTCGAGGTCGCAGTCGTTTTGGCTTTAGGCATCCGGGCTCCCGCTAAGTTGGATCTGCGCTGGATATACGGGAGACGACGCCCTTCTGTTCCCCATCGACAGCAGGCGTTTCTGGCTTACGGCGCCATGCCCATCTCGCGCTCGTATTGCAGCACGTCGTCGAAAAGCGCCGATGGTGCTGCGCGCGATCGGGAACAACCGCAGCATCGTCTTCGACCACTCCGATCAGCGCAAGATCTGGATCGACACTTACCAGCGCATCGTCCTGGGGGGTTCGACCTGGTGGGGCCGGTCGAACATCATTTCACCGACTATGCGGCATGCCCGGATCCGTTCCAGATGCTGGCCTACGTTGCAGCGAAGACGAAGACCATCAAGCTCATCACCGCCGCAGTCATCCTGCCCTGGAGCTGGCTGAATCGATGCTCGATATCGCCACGCTCAGGGGCAAAGGCAAAGATCTGTCGCGTGCTTGACCGGCAGCTTGAGCGGCTGCGTCATGGCTTGCTCTCGCGCCTGGCGCGCTCCATTCGAATCTCATCTTCAATATCGCGAGCAGTCAATCCGTCGCAATGGTACTGCCCATCCGCTTTGTCGTCTAATCGCGCCTGCGCACAGCGCTTGCGACGCCGGTCTTCGATTCCACGCCCGATCTCGTGCGGCATGAACTTCTCGCAAGCGGACGACCCCGTGTTGCCCTTCTCACGATCGTCGAGACATAGATTCAACTCATCGCGCCGGCGCACATCTTCAGCGATGCGCGCCTCGACGAATGCTTTCCGCTCGGCCAGCAGTTGATCGTAGAAGTCCGGGTGTTTCGCGAGGTAAGCCTGCTCCATCGGCCCGGTTACCTGGGCCGCACACTCCGCAGTGCCCTCTTGCTTGTATGCCAGTTCTAGACACCCACGCACGAGCTCTTCTTGAGACGCTGTGAGGTCCGGCGGCGGCGCGCAGCTGCTCACAGTCGCTGCCAGGACGAGCGTGAGCAATTGTCTGAGCGAGCGCGGCATGTTCACATCGACGACGTTTTTCTGGACCCGAACGGTGCCTGGAGATTTCGCGACGGCGTCATCGAGAACTCGCATCGCTCTTGCTGGCCTTCCGGCTCTTGCGCGGGCGACGGCTGGTACCGGGTGCAGCCGTGCTGCGATTGGGAGCGGCTTCACCGGGAGACAGCTCCGAAAGGAGCCAATGGCGGAATGCATCTGCGGGCGCGGTGAGTGCCGTGCCTGCGCGCCAGACGGCGCAGTAGAAGTTGGGATCCGGGACTTCGAGATCGAACAGCTTGACGAGCGTGCCGGCCTTGAGGGCATCGCGTGCGAATAATCCGCGCGCGAGTGCAACACCCTGACCGGCGGCAGCGGCTTCAAGGAGCATCGCTGAATCGGATAGCGACAGGAGGCTCGTCGGCTCGCGTAACGCCAATCCAGCCGCCTGCAACCACGACGACCACGGCTGCCACAGATGGCGCAGCAGCGTGCACCGTGCGAGGTCCGCCGGCCGCTGCAGCCGGTACTCGGCTTGATATTGCGGCGAGCAGACTGGAAACAGGACTTCGCCGCAGAGCCGGACACTGATGGCATTCGGCCAGATGCCGGTGCCATAGCGCACGGCCATGTCTATTCCCGGCGCGAGGAAATCGCCCAAATCCGCCGTGGTGCGAATCTCCACCGCGAGCTTGGGCTCCGCCGCCATGAACCGGCCGAGCCTGCGGATGAGCCAGCGCGTCGCAAACGCCGGGTGCACGCCCACCACCACCTTGGCGGGCAACCGCAGGGTTTTGTCGGGGAAAGTGAGCTGCAGCATCCCCAGGGCCTGGCGCACTTGCGCGAGCAGCGTTTCCGCGGCGCGCGTTGGCTGCATGTTGTGACCCACCCGCTGAAACAGGCGGATGTGCAGCCGCTGTTCGAGTTCACGGATGCGATGGCTGATGGCGCCGTGCGTGACGTTGAGTTCGCTCGCGGCCCGCGAATAGCTGCCATGCCTTGCGGCGGCTTCAAAAGCCTGCAGAGTCAATATCGACGGGAGTCGTTCCACCGCAAAATTGTGAATGAAACTCACACGCCGGGCAAAATCATTTCGATGGTCCGCCCGGACGGCGGCAGTACCATCGAGGCTACCAGGACCGCACCGAGCCTCGGCGCAGCGTCGATCACGACCCGCAGCCGGCGCCCGAGGCGAGGCTCGCAGGGAGATATGGCAAGCACACTTGCAGAAAAGATCATCGCGCGCGCCTCCGGCCAAGCCGGCGTCGCGCCGGGCGAGATCGTGACCTGCAAAGTCGACCTGGCGATGTTTCACGACAGCTCCGGGCCACGGCGCGTCGCGCCACGGCTGAAGGAACTCGGCGCCACGGTGTGGGATCGGTCAAAAGTAGTGGTAGTCAGCGACCACTACGTGCCCGCGGTGGACGACGCGTCTGCCGCCATTCTCAAACTCACGCGCGATTGGGTCCGCGAGCAAGGCATCGCGAACTTCTACGACATGCAGGGCATCTGTCACGTGATGCTCGCGGAGCGCGGCCACCTGGCACCCGGCATGTTCTGTGCCGGTGGCGACAGCCATTCCACGATGGGCGGAGCATTCGGCTGCTACATGGCCGGATTCGGCGCCACCGAGATGACCGGCGTGATGGTCACCGGCGAGATCTGGACGCGGGTTCCCGAGACCATCCTGGTGCACTGGTCGGGCGACCTGCCGGACGGCACTACCGCCAAGGACATCATGCTGTTCCTGTGCCGGCGGCTGGGAATGGAGAACAGCTTCAAGGTCATCGAGTTCGCCGGCCCGACCGTCCAGCGCATGTCGATGATGGAACGCATGGTGCTCACCAACATGGCCGCCGAGTTGGGCGCGGAAACCGGCCTGATTGCGCCGGACGCAATCACGCTTGCGGCGATTCGTGCCGGCGGCGCGAATGTCGACGAGGCCGTTATCGCGCACTGGCGATCCGACGTCGATGCCACGTATGAAACGCGGCACGATCTGGATGCTTCGACACTCGCACCTCAGGTTGCTCTTCCGCATTCGCCGGCCAATTCGGTGGCAGTGACCGACGTGCCAGGTCAGCGCATCGATCAGGCATACATCGGCGCGTGTGTTGGCGCCAAGCTTTCAGACCTTCGCATGGCCGCGCGCGTATTGAAGGGACGCAAAGTGGCTCCCGGCGTGCGCCTGTTAATCGCCCCTGCATCTGCGCAGACAACCAACGCCGCCGTCGCAGACGGAACGCTCGGCACGTTGCTGTCGGCCGGAGCGATCCTGTTGCCGACTGGCTGCGGCGCATGCGCGGGCATGGGCGCGGGCATTTTGGCTGCAGGCGAAATTTGCATCTCCACGACCAACCGCAATTTCAGAGGACGTATGGGTCACAAGGACGCGGAAGTATTTCTCGGATCGCCGTACACGGTCGCCGCAAGTGCCTGCGAAGGACGCATCGCCGATCCGCGGCCCTATCTGCAAGGTGTCGCATGAGCGGCGCGCTGCTGACATTGTCCGGCCGGGCCTGGACGTTTGGCGACAACATAGATACCGACGCGCTCGCGCCCGGCATCTACATGAAGTTGCCCGCACAGCAGGCAGCACAGCATTGCCTGGAAGCGGTCGATCCGCAGTTCGCGTCGCAGGTTGCGCCTGGTGACATTGTCGTCGGCGGCGCCAACTTCGGCCTTGGCTCGAGCCGCGAGCAGGCAGCGCAAGCGCTCAAGATCCTCGGCGTCGGCGCCGTGCTGGCGCGGGGCTTCGCAAGGATCTTCTATCGCAACGCCATCAACCTCGGCTTGCCCGTGCTGTTCTTCCCGGCGGCGGCGGAAATCCGCCGGCACGACCGGCTCGACATCGACCTGCTGCTGGGCGTCGTCAACAACCTGGCGACTGGCAGGACCTATCCAGTCACTCCCGTTCCACCTCACCTGCTGCAGCTTCTGCAGGACGGCGGCCTCATGCCTCACTTGAAAAAGAAGCTGGCAGGAGAGCGCAAGTCGTGATCTGCGCCCGTTGAATTCCCAACGCAGGACAGTCATCGGAGACCCAGCAAGATGCCCGTCGGCAAGAAGTACGATCTGATTCTCAAGAACGTCCGCGTCGTGCGGCCGGGACAGGCTGCCGTGGAGCGCGGAGATATCGCCGTTGCGGACGGTCGGATTGCGCAGGTTGGCCGCGATCTGCCAGTGACCGATGCCGCAACAGTGGTCGACGGCCGCAACCGCTTGGCGTTTCCGGGCCTGGTCGATGCGCATATGCACACCGGCATCTACTCGCCACTGGAGCAGGATGCGCTGAGCGAGAGCCGTGCAGCGGCGCAAGGCGGAGTGACGTCGAGCCTCAACTACCTGCGCTCCGGGCAGTACTACCTCAACAAAGGCGGACCGTACGCCGAGCTGTTTCCCGAAGTGCTGCATACATCGGCGGGTCGCTTCCACGTCGACTACGCCTATCACCTGGCGCCGCTCGACAGCCGGCAGATCGGCGAGATTCCACTGCTCATCGAACGTCACGGCGTCACCTCGTTCAAGATCTTCATGTTTTACGGCGGCTATGGCCTGCACGGGGCCTCCAGTCATCAGCACGACTTCCTGATGATCGGCGAGGACGAACGCTACGACCTCGCGCACTTCGAGTTCGTCATGCGCGGCATCAAGGACGCGATGACGCGCTATCCCCACCTCAGCGATGCGATCTCGCTCTCGCTACATTGCGAGACGGCGGAAATCATGAATGCCTACACCAAGATCGTGCAGCGTGAAGGCAAGCTGACGGGACTACGGGCTTACAGCGCCGCGCGGCCGCCGCACTCCGAAGGACTCGCGATTGCGATCGCCTCCTATCTCGCCCACGAAACGGAATGCGTGAACATCAACCTGCTGCACCTGTCTTCGCGCAAAGCAGTCGAAGCGGCGCTGAAGATGGCGGACGCGTTTCCCAACATCGACTTTCGCCGCGAAGTCACCATCGGCCACCTGGTGCTCGACTACGATTCGCCGGCAGGCGCGCTCGCCAAGGTCAACCCGCCTATCCGCTCTCGCGCCGACGTCGAGTATCTCTGGGAGACGCTGCTTGCGGGCAAGATCGACTGGGTGTGCTCCGATCATGCCTGCTGCCAGCATGAAATGAAGGTCGACGCAAGCAGGCCCGACGAAATCTTCCTCGCCAAATCCGGCTTCGGCGGCAGCGAATACCTGTTGCCGGCGCTGCTCACCGAGGGGCGCAAGCGCGGACTTTCGTTGCACCGCGTAGCCGAACTCACCTCATGGAATCCGGCGCGCCGTTTCGGCCTGCCAAGCAAGGGCGACCTGGCGCCGGGCCACGATGCGGACATCGTGCTCGTGGATCCTGACCGCAGCTTCGTGGTCCGCGCGGCAGAGTCGGAGTCCACGCAAGGCTACACGCCGTTCGAAGGTTTGGAATTGACCGCGACGGTAACCAGCACCTACCTGCGCGGCCGCTTGATCTATGACGACGGCAAGATCATCGGGTCGCCCAGCGGCAAGTACCTCAAACGCCCCTGCTAATGTATGGATACATCTACTCGCATGGCAAATCTCACTACTTCGCGCTACTCGCTGGTGGAGCGCGTGACCAGCCTGATCGACGGCCGTCGCGTCGCGCCGCACGCTTCTGCGAGCGATGTGCCGATCGTCAATCCGGCCACTGAAGAAAAACTCAGCGTCTTGCAGCAAGCCGATACCGCCGAGGTGGACGCCGCGGTGCGCGCCGCCCGTGAGGCTTTCGATCGCGGCCCTTGGCCACGCATCCCACTCGATGAGCGCAAAGACATTCTGTATCGCATTCGCGATCGGATGCGCAGCCACTGCGACGAACTTGCCTATCTCGAAAGCGTGAACGCGGGGCTGCCAGTGGCGCGCGTCGTCGAACAAATCGGCCGCGCGTCGCGCAACTTCGAGTTCTTTGCCGAAGTCGCCAGCACCCTGTCCGGCGAAACCTATACCGGCAACAGGGGCTACCTCACCTACATCACGCGCGAGCCGAAAGGCGTTGCCGCGTTGATCGCACCGTGGAATGCACCGCTGGCGCTCGCGTCCATGCGGGTTGCAACCTGCATCGCGTTCGGCAATACGTGCGTGCTGAAGCCATCGGAATACACGCCGTTGTCGATGTTGCGCATGGTCGAAGTCTTCCACGAAGCTGGCTTGCCGGCCGGCGTCGTGAATCTCGTCAATGGACGCGGCCCGGTCACGGGCGCGGCGCTCGTCGCTCACCCTGGCATCGATATGGTCGGCTTCACCGGAGGTACGCGCACCGGCGCTGCCATCATGCAAGCGGCTGCCCGGCATCTGAAGCCCTGCACGCTGGAACTCGGCGGCAAGTCCGCCAATATCATTCACGAATCCGCGAACTTCGATCGAGCCCTCGACGGCGCGCTGTCGGGTATCTACTCCAACAATGGCCAGCAATGCCTCGCGGGCTCGCGCATCCTGGTGCATCGGCCGATCGCCGAGCGCTTCATCGAGGCGTTCGTCGAACGCGCGCGACGAATCCGCATCGGCGATCCGCTGCGGCGGGACACGGAACTCGGCCCGCTGTGTTTCAAGGATCACTTCGAGCTGGTGCAGTCCTATGTCGAGATTGCGAAGCACGATGGCGCAAAACTATTGACGGGTGGCCGGCGGGCCGCCGGGTTCGAAAGGGGCTACTACATGGAGCCGACGGCGGTACTCGCTCCATCTAACGCAACGCGCGTCTGCCAGGAAGAGATTTTCGGGCCGTTCGCCACGTTCCTGGTGTACGACACGCTCGATGAGGCCATCGCCATCGCCAACGACTCGCGGTATGGCCTGGTGGGCTACGTCTGGGCCGAGGACCTGAACGTGGCGATGCGTTGTTCGCGCGAGATCCGCATCGGTACTCTCTGGGTCAACACGCCGATGGTCCGCGAGCTGCGTGCGCCGTTCGGTGGCTACAAACAATCGGGCGTCGGCCGTGACGGCGCGACATCGAGCGTCGAGTTCTTCACCGAACTGAAGTCGACGATCATCTCGATCGACACGCCGCCGCTGGCGCGGATGGGAGCAATGGCGACGTGAGCCGTTTCGACACTGTCGAGCGCAGGGTGCTGATTGCCGGTGCCGGCCCCGTCGGGCTGGCAACTGCCTTGCGACTCGATAGCTTCGGCATCCCTTGCACCGTCATCGAAGCCGAATCCGAGCTGCAACGCGACCTGCGCGCCTCGACTTTCCATCCGCCAACGCTGGACCTGCTCGATGACTACGGGCTGGCCGAACCTCTGATCTCGCTGGGTCGCAAGTGCCCGACCTGGCAAATCCGCATGCACGAGACCCAGGCGCGCGCCGAATTCGATCTCGCGGTACTGCAGGCCGATACGCGCCATCCCTATCGTTTGCAATGTGAGCAGTTCAAGTTGTGCGAACTGCTGGTCGATAGACTGCGCGGCTGCGCCCACGTGCGTTTCGAATGGAGCACGCGCGTGACCGGTTTCCGGCAGGCAGCGGATGCCGTCCATGTCCAGGTCACCCGGGGTAACGAAACGTTCGAAATCACCGGCCCACTGCTGGTCGGTGCGGATGGCGCGCGCAGCCTGGTCCGTGAGTCCCTCGGCTTGGAGTTCGTCGGCGCAACCTATCCGGAAACGACCATTCTGGTCACGACGCCGTTTGCCTTCCACGAGCACTTGCCGGGATTGTCCAACGTCAACTACGTCTGGACCGCCGAAGGCACGTTCAGCCTGTTGCGCCTGCCGTCGATCTGGCGCTGCAGTGTCTATCCCGACGCTGGCGAGTCGCTCGATGACGCGCTCCAGCCTGCCAGCATCGAACGCAAACTGCAGCGCATCGTGCCAAGCGAGTCGCCGTACGAGGTTCATGAAGTGCGGCCGTATCGCGTACACAAGCGCATCGTGTCGGACTATCGCGTCGGCAGAGTAGTGCTCGCAGGCGACGCCGCGCACATCAACAGCCCGAGCGGCGGCATGGGAATGAACGGCGGTATTCACGACGCATTCAATCTCACCGACAAGATTCGCGCCATCCAAGCGGGCGCCGGACTCGAAGAACTCGATCGCTACACGCGGCAACGGCGGCCTATCGCCGCAGAAGAGATCCTGGTTCAGGCAGATCGCAATCGCTCGCGCATGCAGGAGCGCGATCCGGCAAGGCGGCAGCAAATGCTCGAAGAGCTGCAACACACCGCATCCGATCCGGTACTGGCGCGCACATACCTGCTGCGCTCCTCGATGATTGAAGGTCTGCGGCGCGCAGCGGCACAGCTATGAACGACGCGTACGGTTCGCTGGGAAAGGTCGGCATCGGCACACCGCAGGCGAATCCGACCGTGGAAGCAGAAATAGCCATCCTGCTGCCGCGAACCTGCACGATTCACGTGACGCGGCTGACCAGCAGCGCCATCGAACCCGAGCAGCGACTCAGAGAGTATCTGTTGAATGTGCAACGCTCTCTGCGCGCCTTCGATACGCTGCGCCCCGATGTGTTCGGCTTTGCCTGTACCGGGTCGTCGTATCTGCTCGGGGCACGCGAAGAGCAACGACTGATCGACTCGGCGCAGTCTACATTCGGCTATCGCGTCGAAACAGCGGCGCGCGCCATCGTTTGGAGTTTCGCGCGGATGACTGTCCGGCGAATTGCCGTCGTCGCACCCTACCCTGCCGATCTCATCGCGGCAGCGGACTCCTACTGGGCACAGGCGGGTATCGAAATCGTTCGGACGGTACGCATTCCCACTCGCACGGCCGATACGCGCGGGATCTATGAACTTGGCAGCGAGCAGGTGGCGACGGCACTGGCCGACTTGCGCTGTGACGACGTCGACGCGGTTCTGGTGAGCGGCACGGGGTTGCCCAGCTTGCCTGCGATTCGCCAATACACGCGCGGCGTTCCCGTCGTTTCATCGAATCTATGTTTGGCCGCGCGACTGCTGGATCTTCACGGCAGAGTCGATTGGCTAGAAGTGGGCTCGCCGTTCATTCGCGGCTGGCAGCAGAGGCTGGATGAAGCACTGACGTCGCGGGAGGAGTGACAGGCCGATTAGAAGCTATCTCAAAACCAAAGCGACGCCTTCGCTCCTGGTCCGCTACGCCTTCGGTGTAGTCGATGGCGCGCAACTCCGACAACTCGATCCCAGTGCGCTCAGCCACCATCCTTTCGAGCCGATCGATGCGATCCATGGCCACCGCCAACTCCATGAGGGTCCCAAGAGATTCGAAGCCTGAGAGCGGGTCGAGGGGGGCCGGCGGCGACTGTCGAACACGACGCACCGCGTTGCCGTCAGCGCTGACCATACACTCCGCGGCGAGACGCACGGTGTGATTATTTTTCACAGACAACGTCAATTCTATTCGATTGTCTTGTCGGGGCTGCCGCCCACAATCGATCGGTGAGCAAGACACCGCTGAGCGAAAGTCTATCCAGCGACCTCGGTACGAGCGATCTCAGTACTCCGGGGTCCGCTGCCTTCGCCGCGTCGCGACGCTATGCATGGTACGTCGTGGGGGTGCTCACGCTGACGCAGGTGGTGTCCTATATCGATCGCTTCCTGCCCAGCCTGCTGGTGTCCTCGATCAAGCAGGACCTGCAGCTCAGCGACTTTCAAGTGGGCCTGCTGCTCGGCCCGGCCTTCGGCATCTTCTATGTCCTGGTCGGCCTGCCGATCGGCTGGCTGGCCGATCGCATCCCTCGCCGTGCAATTCTCGCCACCGGCATTTCGCTGTGGTGCGCGATGACCGCGACCGCGGCACTCACCCGCAGCTTCATTCCGCTGTTCTGCACGCGACTCGGCGTCGGGCTCGGCGAAGCGGCAGTCGCTCCCTGCAGCATCTCGCTCATCAACGACTACTTTCCGCGATCGCGGCGCGCGCGTGCGATCAGCGTCTTCATGGCCGGCACGTTCATCGGCGCCGGCTCGGCTTTCCTGTTCGGCGGTCCCATCGTGCATGCCATCGCGCAATTGCCGCCATTCCAGCTGCCCGGGCTCGGTGAAATGCGACCGTGGCAGATGGCATTTGCGCTGGTGGGCCTGCCGGGCTTCGCGCTGTCCGCCCTCATGTTCACTATTCGCGAGCCGGCGCGGCAGGACCAAGTGAGAAGCGGTTTGCGAACGGACGCAGCCGGACGTGCATCGCTCGGCGCGGCGCTTGGATATATCGGCAAACGCTGGCGCGCCTTCAGCACGTTGTTTCTTGCGTCTTCGGCAGTGGTCAGCATGGGGTCGCTGGCGTTCTGGAACGTGGCGTTGTTCGGCCGTACCTGGGGCTGGGACGTGCGCGACGTCGGCATCGCCACCGGCACGTTGTTTTTCGTCGGAGGGCCTATCGGCACAGCGCTCGCCGTGCGCCTGATGAATCGGTGGCTCGCTGAAGGACGCGCGGACGCGACGGTCCGGGCTCTCTGGGTCGGCCTGTGCTTCGCGGTTCCGGGTTTCGCACTCTATCCCCTCATGCCCAGTGCCGAGTTGGCCGTAGCCGTGCTGTTGTTCGCGTTCATCGGCCAGGCCATCGCTACTGCGGCGGGACCAGCATCGCTCGCGCTCATCGCGCCGGGCCAGATCAAGTCACAGGCAGTGGCAACGTATTACCTGATTCTCGGCGTGTTCGGCCAGTTGCTGGGTCCGCCGCCCGTCGGCCTGATGACCGACCTGTTCGGCGATCCGGCGATGCTGCGTTATGCGATGACGATCGAGGCTGCCGGCATGGGCCTGACGGCGCTGGTGCTGGTGGCGCTCGGCATGAAATATTACCGGCGCGCGGCCGTCGAGTTGGAGGAACTCGTCGGCCCCACGCAGACCAGGGAGGTCGCTCATGGCTGAACACGCAGCGCAACGACCGCGCCTGGGCAGCATCCGTGCAGTCACTTACACCGTGCCCGATCTGCGTGTTGTCGAAGACGCGTATACGCGCTGGCTCGGCTATCGCGTAGTCGCACGCGAACGCGTGCCGGTCGAAGTTGCCGCCTCGTGGCATGCGCCTGAGGTTGCTCACTGCTCGACATTGACGCTTGGGCCCGCGAGCGGTGAAGCCGTGTACCTGCGCTTCATCGAGACTGCCGCTGCAGCGGGCTGGCGCGCACTCACCACGCATGGCTGGAACGTTTCCGAGTTCGTCGTTCAGGATGTCGATGCCCTCGCCGCCTCGTTCGACGCCTCCCCCTTTCGCATCATCGGTCCGCCGACCAGCCTGACGCGTTTCCCGATGATTCGCGCGATGCAGGTCGTGGGGCCGTGCGGTGAATGCCTGTATTTCACGCAAGTCGGTCCCGGGAGCAATCTGGATCTCGCGCCGGCACGCTCATTCGTAGGACGCGTCTTCATCGTGGTGGCTGGAGGGCCGGATCTCGCGGCGCTGTTCCTTCCCTACTCGGCCTTCGCCAACGAGATCGATCCGCCGGTCGCGACTGCGGTGCGAGTGATTTCGCTCATCAACGATCTGCCGCCGGAAACGCAGCATCGGCACGGCTTGGTCAAGCTTGCCGGCGGCACGCTGATCGAACTCGATCAGTATCCAACCGTGGCGCGCGCGCGTGCGACGGCACCGGGCCTGCTGGCGCCGGGCATGGCAATGGTGACGTTTGCCGTCGACCGGCTGCCTGAGCAATACGCGATTCAGGAGCAGCGTGCGTTCCTTGCGAATACCAATGCGCCCTCTTGCGTCTTCGTCGGAGCCGCAGGTGAGCTGATCGAACTGATGGAGAGCGACGATGCCTGACGCCATCGACACTCATGCCGCGCTCGATTTCGTGCTGACGTTGCGCCGCCGCTGGGCCGACACACTGTATCCGCAACTGCGGCGCGAATATGAAGCCGCGATGGCAGGCATGGAATCCGTGCGTGACGCAGCAATTGAGCCTGTCGTGCATGGCTTGCCGACGTATCCCTGGTTTTCGTTTCTGGAACGTGGCTCGCAAAAGATGCTATGGCGTGCAGTGGAAGCAGCTGTGGCGGCAGCTGAGGCGCCACGCCTCGATGCCATCGCTCCCGCGACGCTGACGTTGAATTCTTCGCTCGAACTGCCGCGCTGGTACACGGACTGGGACATCCATCTACAACCCGGGGGCGTGTGGTCGCAGGATCGTGCTGCGGCCGTCTACGAACTTGGCGCCAAGCTCGTGATGCTCGGCGATAACGACGACTACAAGATTCACCGGCTGTTCACCGAGACTGCGCTGCCGCGCCTCGCATGCAAGCGCGTCGTCGATTTCGGCTGCGGCTTCGGCAAGTCGACCTGGCCGTTGAAGAAAGCCTTGCCGCTCGCGGAGGTCATCGGCATCGACCTGGCCGAGCCGTGCCTGCGTCTTGCCGCGTATCACTCGGGCAGGCAGGGACTCGCCATCGAGTTTCGCCAGGCCGATGCCTGCATGACGGGGCTGTCAGCGCAGAGCGTGGATCTCGTGACGTCCACGATGTTCGTTCATGAAGTTCCCCTCGACGTGTTGCCCGCCGTCTTCGCCGAGGCCGCGCGGCTGCTCAGGCCGCGCGGTGCGCTGCGCTTCCTGGATTTTCAGCTCACCGGCGACCGATTTCGAGACCTGGCAATGCTCGAACACGGAACGCGTAACAACGAACCCTACATGTCACCGATGTTGCTTGCCGACATTACCGCAATGGCGCGCGACGCGGGCCTTATCAACGTGCAGTGGACTGCGTTCGACGAACGCGCACGCGGGCGTCTCGACAACTTGCGCTGGCCGCAGCGCGATGAATGGCATTTCCCATGGGCCGTACTCGAAGCGGAGAAACCCATATGAACCCGCTGCAACCTGCACTGGACATCCAGAAACTGACCGCGCTGGTGTTCGAGCTTTCATCCCAGCTGCATGCGGAACGCTTGCATCGGCTGGCGCTCGAAGCGGCGCTGGTGCAAGCCGGCGTACTGGATGCCAGCGCGCCGGAGAAACTGGCCAACGATCCGGCACTGCGCGAGATCAGCCGGCGCGAGGCCGGCGAATCCATTGCCGGATTGATGCGTGTGCTGACCGAACACCACGATGAGCGCGCACCGCTGCGCTCGAAAGATCTTCCAGCTCGAGTTCGAGGAGTCTGACCATGTCGCGTGCATGGATTGAATTCATCCAGTCGCAATTCCTGCCCTGGCGTCTCGGCTATCTGTCCGGCGTACGGTCCGGCGTCGAATGCAAGATTCTGAGCATCGACGACGAGACTGGCGCGTGCAGCCTGCTCGTTCGCTATCCGGCCGGCTGGAGCGCACCCGGAAACGCGCTCACGGTTGCGGACGAATTGTTCGTCCTGGAAGGTGGCTTGACGATCGGCGATCGAGCGTACACGGATCATGCGTTCGCGCATTTCCCGCCGGGCTTCGCGACCGGCCATTGGGCCACGCAGCGTGGCGCGGTCGTATTGGAATTCTTTTCGGGACGTCCTGAACGGGCTGCCGCAGCGATGCAGTACGACGAGCGGCAGCTCGTCTTGCATCTGGACGCGCTCGGCGCCGAATACACCGGCAATTTTCATCCGGAGTTCCCGCCCGGCGCGGGCCGCAAGATCCTGTATCAAGACCCCGAGACGCTCGATACGACCTGGCTGCTCGGCACGATGCCGCTGCGCTGGGCGGAACGCGCCGAGGTACATCCCACCGTCGAAGAGATGTATCTGATAGCCGGTGAAGTGCACGGCAATCGAGGCGTGATGCGGCCCGGCGCGTACTTCTGGCGTCCAGCCGCCAAGCCGCACGGACCTTACGGCACGCAGACCGGCAATCTCTACCTGTTTCGCACCCAGGGCGGACAGCTCTCGACGACGTATGTCGAACCCGAGCATGCGTTTCACTGGTGGCCGAAGTACGACCCGGTGTTGCCGCCGGAACTCATCCCTTATGCGGGCGAAGTGCCGCCCACCGCCAAGAGGTGGTAAGCACATGCGTTGCACCGCCTCGACCTCAAGCGAGGGATTCGATTTTGCCGGTGTGAAATCACGGCTCTGAGATGACGGGTCTGGCAGGCACGTCCATAATAGTTGGGGAGGAACCATGCACATTGTCACCGCGCGCTACCAAGCGTCAGGCCGCAAGGCCACCACACTCGCACTGGCCATCGGTGCCATCCTGACGGCAGCGCCCGCCGTCGCGGACCAGGTCGAAGAGATCGTCGTCACCGCCCGCAAATCCGAGGAGCGATTGCAGGATGTGCCGCTGTCGATCGCGGCCTTCACCAGCGAATCGCTGCATGAAACCAATACGCGTGACATGTACGATCTCACGCGACTGACCCCCGGCTTCTCTTTCGAACGGTTGAACCGTTACGGCGTGCAGGGCGGCGTCAGCCGTCCGGTGATTCGCGGCATGTCGAACATTCTCGGCGAAGGCAACGCCTCGGTGTTCGTCGACGGCATCCTGTATTCGGACTCGATCCTGTCGTTCCCCTTCGACATCGTCGATCGCGTCGAAGTGATCAAGGGACCGCAGGCCGCGCTGTTTGGCCGTGCGACCTTCTCCGGCGCCATCAACCTCGTCACCAAGAAAGGCACCAACGAGCCGGAGAACACGGTGAGCGTGCGCGCTGCCCAGTACGGCGACTACGAAACCAACTTCCTGTCGCGCGGCGCGATCAGCAAGGACAAGCTGTTCTACATGGTGCATGGCCGCTACTACACGTTCGACGGCATGTATCGCAATACGCTGGATGGCAAGAAGGTCGGCGATGAAGAGTCCTACAACTTCAATGCCTCGCTGGAATACCGCCCCGGAGGTGCATTCAGCGCACTCTTGAGCGGCGGCATCGGTCGCGATAACGACGGGCTTGCGGCGGTGGTGCTGCAGGATCGCTTCTACAATAACTGCTACCTCAATGTAGCGCGCCAGTACTACTGCGGCGAGGTCAAGCAGCAGGATAGCGCTAAGCTCGATCGTGCTGGGCTACACGGGACCGACGGACTCGAACGTGACTCCTCTCGTGTCGCGGCACAACTCGAATGGGATCTCGACAGCTTCAAAATCGTTTCCAACAGCGGCGCGTTCTTTACCGATTCGAACTACGGCTACGACTCCACTTACCAGGGTGCGACGGCACTCGGCGCAACCACCGTGCCTGGTGCGCCCGGCTACACGCGCCTTGCCACCGACCCGGTACGCACTGGCGGCGTGATGCGTGAAGAAGTCGCGAAACGCGACGAGTGGTCGACGGAGTTACGCGCACAGTCGGCACAGCAACAGCGACTGCGCTGGCTTGGCGGCGTCTTTTATTATCAGAATCGACGCTCGCTCAAGGAGCTTCATTTCGTGGCGACCGCGCCGACGGTCGATAGCGGCGAGAATCGCGTCGACAACAAGGCCGTGTTCGGCTCGCTCGGCTTCGATATAACGGATCGCTGGGAAGTGACCGCAGAGTTGCGCTACGCGGAAGACGAGATCGGCAACCTGAAAACGGTTCCGAGCCGCGTGCTGATCGAGCAGAAATTCGAATCCTGGTCGCCGCGCGTGACCAGCACTTTCAAATTCACGCCGGACACGATGGTGTACGTGAACGTAGCGCGCGGCAACAAACCTGGTGTCATCAACGCGGACCCGCGCTTTCCGCCCGAACTGCTGTTCGCGGATGAAGAGGAAGCATGGAGCTATGAACTCGGCACCAAGAACCGGCTGTTCGATGGCCGCCTGACCGCGAACGCGGCCGTCTACTTCATCGACTGGACCAACCAGCAGATCACCAGTTCCTACACCTTCCCGACCGGCGGCACGCAGTCCTACATCAGCAACGCCGGCAAGTCCGAAGTGAAGGGCGTGGAACTGGAAATGGAAGCCGCGCTGACCGACAGCCTGTCGGCAGGCCTCACCTACTCTTACACCGATGCCGAGTTCGTCGAATTGAACGACGTCGAGGCGCAGCAGCTGTTCGGCAATCCCTCGCTCGAAGGCAAGCAGTTGCCGGGCGTGCCGCAGCAGCAGGCCAGCGTCTTCGGCAAGTTGTCCTTCGACGTCGGCTCGCAATTGAAAGGGTACGTGCGCGCCGATGCATCCTATACGGATCGCAAGTTCGACCAGATCTACAACCTGGCGTACACCGGCTACCAGAAACTGGTCAACCTGACCGTGGGCATGGACAGCAGTCATTGGAGCGCGCAGCTGTTCGTGAAGAACCTGACGGACGACCGCACGCCTTCCAGCGTCAGCCGTTACGTCGACCAGCTCAACCTCAATGTGCCCCAGTACGTGAACGCGAATCCGGCGCAGAACAACGTAGCCGGCTCGACCAACCTGGAGCGCGCCTTTTTCTTACCGCTGGCAGCGAAGCGGCAATTCGGCGCGAACCTGACGTATCGGTTTTGAATGCTCGCTTTCAGTCGCGCGTCGGATCAGGGCAAGCCAGACCCCGATCCGGCCGGGGCCCGCTGTCACCGGCAATCAGTCACCGATCATGGCGAAGGCACTCGCTATTGAAAAGCAGGGAGACCACGCAATCGGTACCCGTTGCCCCTGCTCAGGTAGAGATGCGCAGGCGATCCTCAGCAGCGACCGCTGACTCCTTCGCTTGAGCACTGCAAACGAGGAATACGCTCGTCAGCATGAGGGAGCAGGCCGAATGAGCGCGTGATGTCGGCATGTCGGAGCGAGCCTTGTCGAGATGAGTAGTGAACATGATCGCCCCCACCCTGGCCCTCCCCCGGAGACCGGGGGAGGGAATTCAAATTGAGACGTTGCGTTATAGATTCTCTCCCCCGGTGACCGGAGAGGGAATTCAAATTGAGACGTTGCGTTATAGATTCCCTCCCCCGGTCGCCGGGGGAGGGCCAGGGTGGGGGCGCTTCCGTGGCCACTAGCCTCGGTGATGAAACGGCCGCACCTCGGCTGGCTCGCTGGTCAGGTCGTCCAGTCGAGCCAGGAAGCGCGCCACAACGACTAAGGAGCGCGAAGCGCGCTCATATCCGGAACTGGATCCTCGCTGCGCCCCGCGGGATTCCCATTGGTCGCAAGGATGACTGGCTCTAACGAGCCTTCACTGGACCCTCGCTATGTGCGCGCGGCCGCTGCCCTTCTGCAACGTCGGTGTGTAGCTTCAGCGACTTCTGGACAAAAGGCTAGCCGGAAAATGAGAGACTTCGGTCTGCTGCAGTCGACCTGCAGACGGAGCGAAGTAGATGAGCAAACGCGAGTATCGACGATTCACGGCGGAGCAGAAGATCGAGATTTTACGCGAGGCGGATCAGCCCTGGGGTGACGGCGAGCGAGGTGTGCCGGCGTCACGGCTTGTCGCCCTCGGTGCTGTACCGATGGCGGGCAGTGGCTCAGGGCGGTTCGGCGGTTGCGCTGAAGCGAGATGCCCAGCGTGCACCGCGTAAGGACGATGCGGAGGCGCTCCACAAGGCGGAGATCGAGCGGATGCGCGCTGTGATCGCAGAGATCACGGCAGAGAACTTGGAACTTAAAAAAAAGATCTGAGGCTTACGGATTTATCCCGTGTACCGGCGGATACCAAGGCGACGGTGATGCAGATCGTCATGCAGACGAAGCAACGCTCGGGGTGGCAGGTGTATCGCACGCTTGCCGCCCTGGGCGTGCCACGCAGCGTCTACTACACATGGAAGCGGCGCGAAAGCCTGGAGGACCGGGTCGGCCAGCCGTGCCGGGTGTACGAGGTGTTGCCCGAAGAGCGCACTGCGATCTGCGAGTTTGCGCTGTGCTATTCGAAGATCGGCTACCGCAAATTGACCTGGATGATGATCGATGCGCAGGTGGCCTGTGTCGGGGAGAGCACGGTTTACCGAGTGTTGAGCGAGGCGGATCTGCTCTCGCGCTGGAAGCGCTCGGCGGCGTCCAGTGGCGAGTACAACTTCCGGCCGACGGCGCCGAATCAGCAGTGGCATACCGATGTGATGTACGTCTGGGTCGCGGCGCGCTTCTACTTTCTGCTGAGCTTCGTCGATGCCTTCAGCCGCTATATCGTGCACCACAAGCTGCTGATGAGCCTGGACGGTAAATCAGTGGCGATCGAGCTGCAGGCGGCGCTGGAGGCAACCAGCGGTATCAGGCCGCGTGTCGTTCACGATCACGGCAGCGAGTTCGTGAACCGCGATGTCGCCGCAGTCATCAAGACGCACAACCTGATCGACATCAAGACCCGGCCGCGCCATCCTGAATCCAACGGCATCGTGGAGCGCTTCAACGGTACCGTGCGAGAGGAGAGCGACAACGACTACGGTAGCAACTATCTCCAGGCTGAGACGATCATTGCCAAGCTCATGCACCATTACAACGAGGAGCGGCTTCACGCTGCCTTGGGTTACATGGCGCCGGCGGTCTGGCATCGTGGACAACCGGATCAAGTTCGAGACGAGCGTGCGCGGCGAATAGCTGCGGCCCGTGCGCATCGTAAAATGACCAACCAGCAGCGATTCACCGAGGCGGCATAAGCAGTGGAAGTCTCCTTTCTTGGTTCAGCCGTTTTGTCCAAGTTGACGTGAAGCGCGACA
>Ga0065707_10000543_pt1 | contig 31326 bp, 21 predicted proteins | sample SwiRhicommuniRL3_FD_59094 | JGI IMG/M metagenome (GOLD analysis project Ga0065707, IMG submission 59094) | Switchgrass rhizosphere bacterial communities from Rose Lake, Michigan, USA - RL3 v2 (version 2) | ecosystem: Host-associated > Plants > Roots > Rhizosphere > Soil | place: East Lansing...
CCCTCAACGCTGGCAGCATCGGCACGAACACGACCAACCTGGTCGAGGACGGCTCCTGCTCCGCCTCGCTGAACGGCGACCCGAGCCTGGGAGCGCTGGCGGATTACGGCGGCCCGACCCGGACCATGGCCTTGCAGAGCGGCTCCCTTGCCATCGACGCGGGCGATGACGCCACGTGCGCGGCTGCGCCCGTCAACAACCTGGACCAGCGCGGGGTGACGCGGCCGTTGGACGGGAACGGCGACAGCACCGCTACCTGCGATGTCGGCGCGTACGAGGCTCGCGAGCCAACCGCCGGGACGACGACCACAACCATCACGGCCGATACGCCGGATCCCTCCGTCCCGAACCAGAGCGTGACCGTCACCGTTACCGTCAGCGGCGGGTCGTCCAGCCCCACTGGCACGGTGGACATCACCGGCGCCGACACGAACTGCCAGATCACCCTCTCGGCTGGCACAGGCAGCTGCAACGTCATGTTCACAACAGCCGGGAACAAGACCCTCACCGCCACCTACAACGGCGACTCCACCCACGAGATCAGTTTCGATACCGAGGCTCACGCGGTCTCGTTGATAGCGACGACGACCCCCACGCCGACCAATACACCCCTGGGCCCCACTCTCACTCCGACTCCTACGTTCACCAGTACGCCTACTCCTACCAATACACCCTTGGGCCCCACCCCCACTCATACCCCCACGAATACGCCCGGGGGTGTGAGCAGCACGGGCTTTCTCGCACCCTCGACCGATGGAGCCGAAATCACCAAGGCAGGCGACAACAACGGATATGAAGTCAGCCCCGGCAATGCTTACGTGCCTGACGGGCTGGTTGCCACCGATGCGAACAGCGGCACCAGCGCCAATACGAGCTGCACCGACCCGCAGAAGGACAAGCACCGCTTCTACAACTTCAACTTTAATATCCCAACCTTTACCGCGCTGAGGGGCATCGAGGTCAGGCTCACTGGTAGCGCGGCAACTACTGCCAGCGCGCCGAAGCTCTGCATCCAGTTTTCCTGGAGCCGCGGCGACGCATGGACAGCCGCCCAATCCATCCCATTGACCACTGCGAACGCCACTTACGTTCTCGGCTCACCGACGGACACCTGGGGCCGCAGCTGGGCGTCGGGCGACTTCACCAATACGAACTTCCGCGTCCGGGTCATCGATGTTGCCAGCTCGACCACGAACACCTTCTCGCTCGACGCAATCGCAGTGAACATCACCTATCAACCGTAGCCTTACTGGAGAAGCACACCCTGGCTTGAGGCTCGCGCTTCTTGCCAGGGTAGTTGTCTCGTCTGAAACTGGTCATTCGTTGAACAACGAAGCCGAAGGGCATGCCCCCACTTCGCTTTCAGGATTATGTCTACAAGGACTGCTCGTCAAGTTTCAAACATCTGGAATCTTAGCCAAATGAGGATATTTCCAAGCCAACAGCGCGGACTCTATATTCTGATCGTTTGTGTCTGGGTAGTCGTGCTGGCTGGTCTATTTTATCTGGTCGCAAAACCAGTGCGTGACGCGTCTCGAGATTATCTTAGTTATTACATTGGCGCTGCAGCCCTCCACTACGAGGAACCCTACGCGCTGGAGACTTTTGAAAGCGTGGTTGCGGCGACAGGGATCAAGTTCGCAGGCTTGTATCTATATCCACCAACGTTTGCAATCCTGCTCCAACCAGCTCTTCTGGTTTCCCCTTATGCGGGTTCCTTGCTCTGGTTCGGTATCAATCTTGGACTTTTACTGATTGGGATTGCCATACTTCTCAGACAAATTAACTTAAGAGATCCTCGAATGAGGGCTGCTCTCTTATTGCTGCCAATCTTGTTTACTCCAGTTCTCATGACCTTTTACCTTGGACAAGTGAATATCCTAATATTCCTGCTGATCGTCCTGGTATGGCTGACATTTGTGAATAGACGCCTTTACACTGCTGGAGCATTGCTGGCTTTGGCTGCATGGATCAAGCTCTGGCCAGTTGTTCTGGTGGCGTACTTCGTCTGGAAGCGCGAATGGAAAGTTGTAGCAGCGGCAATCATAGGAGCACTGCTCATTGGGGTGCTGACATTCGCACTCGCAGGTGTAGGAAAAACGACAAGCTTTTTCACTGACAGGTTGCCGGAAATCTCCCAAGGCACCGAACCAGGGATAGATCATCTCAACCAATCGATCCCTGGTTTCTTCGCTAAAATGTTTTCGCCATCCTCTCAATATGTGCATCCACTCATCTACAGTCCGAACCTGGCCAAACAAGGCACCCGTATCGCGGTTTTGTTGTTAGTGGTGGCGACGATTATTTTATGTTCAAGACCCATTCTTCTAAAGGACCGAGACCAGTTTTCAACCGAGTTTATGCTGGTTGTCATTGCCACTATGTTGATCATGGGACGCTTATTTGAGTCGAACTTGACTCTTTTGCTGCCAGCCTATTTCTTCATCGCGGAGAAACTACGCCAGGAGCAAATGATTAACTGGAAACAGATCGCTCTGCCCATTGCATCTGTCATCCTGATTGATATCCATCGGGTGATCTGGACATTGGCAAATCCAGACAAGCAGGCCTTACCCTGGTTTTTACTGATTTTTCCCTTTCTCGGTTTGATACTTGTGTGGTTGATTTTCGCCGGAAAACGACTTCGAGAAATTAAAACTTTTTATTATGATTAATACAAACCAATCTCAATCCAGCCATCGTTGGCTAATCATCATCTTATTTATTGCCATCTCACTACGAGTGGCAACAGCCTTTTCTTTTGGCGAGCACGTGGGTCCACTACCAGGAACTTACGATCAAGTTTCCTATGATCGGTTGGCTCAGCGCGTTCTGGGTGGCTATGGTTTCACCTTTGACAAGCTGTGGTGGCCCTACACCCGGCCCGGAGAACCAACCGCGCACTGGTCTTATTTGTACACTCTCTACCTGGCTGGCGTCTACAGTCTGGTGGGCTACCATCCGCTAGTCGCTCGGCTGATCCAGGCAGTCCTGGTTGGCGCGCTTATGCCCTGGCTGGTCTATCGGCTAGGCTGCCGCCATTTTGGACAGCAGGTGGGTTTAGTAGCCAGTGGAGTCATGGCTTGCTACGCTTACTTTATTTACTATGCAGCCACTCTCATGACCGAAAACTTCTATATCATCGGTATCCTCTGGGTCCTGGATATTGCCGGGCAGTTGGGACAGGCTGGTGAAAGTCCGCCATCAGCACGTCAGCAAGGTCTATTCCTGGGGCTGGCACTTGGAGTGACGGTGTTGCTACGACAGGTTTTCTTGCTGTTTATCCCAGTCTTGTTTGTTTGGCTGCTCTGGCGGAGTTATCGCAATCAGATCGGACCTGGGTCGGCTGGTCCGATTGCCAAGAAAAATGAGGCGTTGGGCGGAACACCTTCCAGAAACCGAGACCTGGCAGCCCTGGTACGAAACAAACCCGTAGTGCGTATGATGGGAATTTTGATGACGGCAACTGTGGTCTTGCTGTTCGCCATTGCGCCGTGGACGGTCCGCAATTATTTGGTCTTTAAACGCTTTGTGTTGCTTAATACGAATGCTGGCTTTGCCTTCTACTGGTCTAATCATCCCATCCATGGCTATAATTACCCGGCGGATCTACCGGATTGGGATTCGTATATCAAGTTAATTCCACCTGAATTATTATCGCTGAATGAAGCTGAATTGGACCAGGCATTGTTAAAACGAGGGCTTGGTTTTGTTCGAGATGATCCTGGCCGTTACCTGATGTTATCCATCACCCGGGTTGATGATTATTTTAGGTTCTGGCCCTCTTCTGAATCGGGCTTGATTAGCAATGTGTCACGGGTGCTCTCATTTGGCTTGTTTTGGCCCCTGATGGCTTATGGCCTCATCTCTCAAGGACGCCGTTCTTTTTCGTCAGAGACCGTCATTCTGTATCTTTTCATTATTATCTACACTGCTATTCACCTGCTTTCCTGGGCTTTGGTTCGCTATCGTCTGCCCGTTGATGCCGTTCTTATCATCTTCGCTGGCGCTACTCTGGTAGAGATCCAGATGAAGTTGGCTCAGCGCCAGGCTAAAATTCAAAAGATCCAAATTCCAAAAGCTGAAATTTAAATTCGATAATGTTTGGACTTAAGATCCATCACAAAAAGCCATTCTATTTGGGCCTCATTCTGATCGCAACGGGGATTTTCTTAAGGCGATTGGTTGAGCTCACACTTGTATCCGACCAGCGGATCGAGTCGCCCATCTATCTCATCTGCTTTTTTGTCATTCAACTTCTTGCAATTGCTGCTGGAATTTTTCTGCTCATAAAACAACCGTCGATTAGGAGTCCGAGAAAGACCGAGCTCATCCTCCCGGTGTTCAGCCTTCTGCTGACATTTTTCTTGCTTGAGATCGGGTCCAGATTGTGGTTGAACTACCTGGCCACACCTGATCAATATGATCGCTACGTCTTATTTACGAGCATAGATCCAAAAGAATTTGCCTTTACGCCTCATCCTTATCTCAGTTATTATCCTACCCCGAATTATCACAAGGGACTGACGTCGCACAATTCCTTGGGCTATCGAAATGACGAATTTCCCCTAAAAAAACCCAGTGGGGTATATCGGATCGTAGCGTTGGGTGGCTCTTCGACCTATGATGTGAGTATCAAAGATAATGCCAACACCTTCACCGCCCAACTCGAGCGGTTGCTTAAGAAAGACTACGGTTACCAGAATGTACAGGTCATCAACGCCGGAGTGCCGGGCTACAATTCCTGGGAAATCTTAGTCAATCTGGAATTTCGAGTACTGGATCTTGATCCAGACTTAGTCATCATCTATGAAAATACGAACGATGTTCATGCGCGAATGGTTGAACCGTCTGCGTATCGCGGTGACGATTTGGGGAGACGGCAGGCGTGGCAGGTTCCGCCGGTTGCCCTGTGGGAACACAGCGCTCTATTACGGATTGTAAGCCGAATGATGAACATGAGCCGTCAAGTGTCTATTGATGATTTTGTGAGTTCACCTACCTATGTTAGTTGGCCGTATGAAGATCGTCACACCGAGGACAATCTTGATCCCGCTGAAATCTTGAAGGAAAATCCTCCGATCTATTTCCGCCGAAATTTGGAAAACATGAGCGCAATCGCGAAAGAGCACGGTGTCACGATCCTGCTGACGACCTGGGCCTATTCACCTTATCGGAAGGATTACGCGGCTCTGGACTATTATCAACATGGATTTAAAGAAAACAACGATGTCCTTAAAGAAGTGGCCGCTGAGCAGCATGTTCCCTTGTTCGATTTTGCTGCGGTCATGCCGCAGGACGCGAAGTATTGGGCCGATGGACGACATGTTAATGAATCCGGTGCTTTAGTAAAAGCGCGTCTGTTTGCAGAGTATATTCATGACCAGGGATGGATTGATCCATGACTCATACAGGGTCTATGGCTAAGGGAGCATGGATTAGGGAGGCAAGTCGAGCTAGACTTCGAATGGGCCTACGGTCGACTTTCGCAGCATAATGTTTGATCGACTACGGAAAGCTGCTCCACGGTCCTTGACTATTTGCTCAAACACGGCCAGTGCGCAGATTGAACTAATGGAGGGATGAGATAGTGGGAGGCCGTGGTGCTGATAACCAAATTATACTCAGCGCTCGGCAGATTTAGGAGTGAGTAAAATATGTACCTGAAGAAGCTGGAGATATCCATCACCATCATTCTTCTGTTTGCGGCGTGCAACCCTGCGCCGACAGTGACGCCGTCTGTGGCGCCTTCCAAACCTTCCCTAAAGCCATCGGCTGCTGCATCAGATATCGAAACCATGACGCCCCTAAAAACCAAACTGCCGCCAACCCTATCACAATCGAATTCAATAACTGCGCCAGGGGGCATTGCACCATACTCGGACGCGCCCCTCTGCCCAGACTCTGGAGAGGCGCATGACCACAGTCTGTTCCATACACTTTGGGACGATACGCGTGGTTGCCATTACGACCATGAGCACGGTCAGAATCCATTTACGGCTGAGGTGGCGGCGGCCTTCCCGGGCTTTGACCTGAAGGCACTACTTGGCGGCGTTGGTGTCGGACACACGAACCCATCCAGCCCAATGGAAAACACACACAAGCACGGGGGGTTCAAGTGGCAGGTGCTGCTGGCCCACCCCAATGGCTGCCAGGGGCACGAGGGCTCAAGGATAGGCGTCGACGCCTCAGTCATTCAGTACCACGCTTTCGGTGATTACTCCGTAGAGTTTGAGTCCCGCATTCATAGTGTGGTCGCCCTGCTGCGCCAGTGCCTGACCAATAACCCTACCGACTATGGTTATATCTATCTAGTTCAACATGTGGACTATGGCCAACGGGTGTCGGGCTATCAGGGAATTGTCCTGCCATACCCGGATGATCCACAACCATCTTATCACTCTGGGGACGCTCCCTACTTCACGATAGACTGCATCGGCACAACCTGTCCGAGTAAAACTCCGACGCGGGATGCTATCCTGGCCCTAAACGGCAATGCTTCTACAACCTGGACCTCTGATCCCCGGAAACTCCATGGGTCGGGCTCACATTTATTCGAGTTGTTGCTTCGAGCCCGGGACACCTATCAAGTGCTTGATCGAGATGACCTGACCTATCCCTTCACTTTTGTCTGGTTGTGTTCTCAGGACGGAGGGGCAACCTATAGCGCCATCGCCGGTTGTCGCTACAACAATAGTACCACCCAGGTTCATGAGATAAATGGCACAATCCCAGATACCTGGGACAACCTCGAGGGGTTCGATACCGATCCGAGGGAAGGGCGAATCACCGCTGAAGGGTATGTCACTCGCTTTGGCGATCTGAATCTGAGTTGCGCCGCAGCCGGCCCGGACTGTCATCCGATCAAGATGGTCGGGGCATTTGTGGGCTACTACGGCTCCTTCTTGGAACCAACCAAAAGAGATCAGTTTGGCCCGGGGGCCCTACCTGAGCGGGATATTTACTTCTGTGGCGACCAGGTATGCGCGGAGGGAGACCCAGGTGCGACGGCTTCGGGTTGGATAGGGCAGAACAATTAGGACAGGGCCAGCTCACTTGAATATAGCCCACTTATATCAGGAAAGTAACATACGCTTTTGTGAACCTCAGGCCGCCCAGCTTCACATCTATCACACAATCCATGGCTTGCAGCAGACAGGCCATGAAGTCACGCTCCTGGCCCTGCAGGGCAGACAGGTCCTTTGCACGCAGGACCTCCAGGTATTCCAAAGCGACAAGCTGCTTGCCAGCCACTATGGTCGACTGGGATTAAGTGGAACCGCCCTGTTCAAGGGGTTCGAGAGCGGCGCTCGTCGCCTTCAGTCAGAATTGCACTTACCCTATTTGGCCTTATTCGATAGCTACCGCATGGCTGAGGCCGGCGCTATTAATCTTAAAGGTTTTGACCTGATCCACGAACGTTTTAACTTGCTGGCCTTAGGTGGGGCATGGGCGAGCAAAAAGCTTGGAATTCCTTTTGTGCTCGAAGTCAACGCGGATCTACTTGAGCAGCGCAAGTTTAAGGGCCTTCCCGAGAGAGGCTTGCGCCGTCTATTCGCCTTATGGGCAACTCGAATGTGTTTTAACGCTGCGGCGAAGATAATCTGTATATCCGTGGGGCTCAAAGACCATCTGAGCAGAAAGTGGAACGTGGAAGATAGCAAGCTAACCGTCCTTCCCTGCGCGGCAGATGTGGATGCCTTTGGGCGGGACCATAACCCAGAGATCGTCAGACGAGGTCTGGGCCTGACCACTGAGCCGGTTGTGATGTGGGTGGGAGGATATTATCCCTGGCATGACCTTGATTTACTTTTTAGGAGCTTTACCCTGGTTTTGCAAAGACACCCGAATGCAAAGTTAATCTTAGTAGGTGATGGCCCAATTCGGCAATCGATTGCACAAAAGATACAGAAAAATGGGCTGCAGCAGTCCGTGATCATGACCGGCGCAATTGCTCATGCCGATGTGCCAGAAATGCTGTCTATTGCCGATATTGCGGTTGTACCCTCTGCCCCTGTCCCGGCTAACCGTGGCGGAACCGGTACGCCGCTCAAATTATTTGAATATATGGCCGCGGCGAAGCCGATCGTAGCCACGGCTCTCAACGAGGCTGCAGAAGTGATCCAAGATGGTCGGAATGGCCTGTTGGTTGAGGCAGGGGATGTCAACAGGTTTGCCGAGGCCATTCTGACATTGCTAAACGATCCAGTGGAGCGTGTGCGCCTGGGCCAAAACGCCCGGCAGCAGGCTGTCGAACAATATTCCTGGGAGGAGTACACCAGGAGACTTGAAGAGATATATCTCAATGTGGTGAGGGATACGTCATCCAGGTCCTTCGCTAATGGGACCTCCTGATACAGAAATGAGCTTGAGCATGAGCAAACAAAGAATCGGCATTGCCTTATTGGTCATATCTCTGTTATCAATAGTTTGGATCGTACCGGTACAGGCTCAGGTGCAGGGCGGATGGACCGAACCTTATCGTCTATCCAGCGAAGCCGGAAAGGCCAGTGAGGGCTACCTGGCCGCTGACCAATACGGCTACGTGCATTGCTTCTGGACAGAGGTACTTTTCGAAAATCGCCAAACGGTCATCAAATATGCACGATTTGATGGTACGACCTGGACCAAGCCAAATGATATTTATGTTACAAATAAAGGAATTGTGAGTGTATCACCTGTTGTAGATCAGCAGGGAATATTGCATATCGCCTGGGCTGAGGGCCTGATTGGTCCTGCCTATTACACTTATGCGCCGGCCAATAACGCCTTATCTGCCCAAAGCTGGGCGAAACCTATCCAAATCAATGTACCAGCGAGAGTTGTCCACTTGCGAGCCGATTCGAAAGGCGTGTTGCATATGCTGTACATCGATCAAACCGATACGGCTGGCCTTTACTATATACGCTCTGAGGATAAAGGGAGCACCTGGTCGGATCCGGTCTGGCTAGACCCGGACATTCTGCCCGGTCATATTCCTGATAGTCTAAGTTTTGAGCTGGATGAGAAAGATGGTCTGCATGCAGTTTGGTTTTATGGCACCCGCGAAGAGAACGAAACGCCTGATCTGGTTCGCTACGCCCATTCTCTCGATGGAGGCCATACCTGGTCAGTACCCTTTCTGATTGATCGGCAGAAGGAGGAGACCAATCACCTGTTGACGTTTGCTGGTCCCGTGATGACCGTTCAAGGCCAAACCGTGCATGTGATCTGGGCTGCTGGCAGTTTGCCTCATCGTTATCATCGCTTTTCCATGGATGCCGGGCAAACCTGGAGCGAGCCAGTACAAATTTTTGGCGACTTACACGGGCAAGCATTTGATGGCTTAGCCGTAGACCGAGCGGGCCGTGTGCATTTTTTCGGCCAGATCCGTTACCCAATGGGGATCTATCATGCTTATTGGGATCAAACCCAGTGGAGTANACCCTCGCTAGTCTACCTGATCTCTCAAGATGGTTCTGAGGAGAGTATGGCCNATCGAGTTCACGCTCACTACACTCTTCCTGTTGTACGGGCCGGCAANCAACTGGTCCTTACCTTTACCGACGGACCGGCTGATCCGAACCGCCGGCTATTTGTTACGTACCGTACCCTGGATGACATCTTGCCTCTGGAGAGTAAGCCGACGCCGGTTCCAACGGCAACGCCGGTTCTGCTATCCACGCCAACGCCCATGCGACCTACGCCGATGCCAGAGTGGACCGCGACAGTTCCATCGTTATCGTCAGCAGAAATCCAGCCATTAGAACGTGTTCCCGCGCCGGATCTCCCCATTCGGGTAGCGTTGGTCCCAACTCTGCTCGTTCTCGGAGTTACACTGATTAGGCAGTTGTTGAATAGACACAAGAATTAAGAACCGATACACTTTTGCGTTCAACACTGGAGACTTTCTGTTGAGTCAACCCATTCCATTCAGGCAAGCTGCATTTACCGTCGTCATTTTAGCGGCGGTGCAATTCATCATCCAAATGAGCCTCCTCACGAAAGGCTTGGAGTATGTTGCGGACTCGCTAATTATTGATGATACCTACTACTATTTGCAGACTGCCTGGAACACAAAAATGTTGGGCTTTGTCACGTTCGATGGTCTCCACACAACAAATGGCGTACAACTGTTATGGTTTGTCATCATCTTTTTGCTCGCGATGCTGGCAAAATCAAAAACCGTTCTTTTATTTACGGCTTTAGGAGTGAGCTTTCTGCTAAATGGGCTTTGTTACTTAACGATCTTAAAAATTGGGGCAGTTCTGAAACAACCGACGCTGGTGTTATTCATGGCCAGTTTATGGGCGCTTCAAAGCCTTCCTTTTAGAATATATTCAATGGGCATGGAAAATTCATTACATGCTCTGGTATTCTGGTGTGTGATATGGCAGAGCGTGGTATTTTTGATTCGCGTCCACAATAGGAGTAAACCTAACTTCTTGGGTTTGACTGTTGTTCTCATTCTTCTCGTATGGACACGTCTCGATTCAGCTCTTATCTCGGCCGTTTTATTTTCCTTTTGCGTGGGCATGCTGGCATATACGTATCGACACAACTTCAGCTTATTTTTTCAAAGGTATAGTAAAGCCATAGTTGGCTCAAGTTTCTTGGCCGGTTTTGGGCTCATCGTACAATTGATCGCGTTCCAGCTTATGGGGGATTCTTTGCTGCCAGTGTCGGCCCTTATCAAGACGAGCGGTGCAGGCCAGGGGTCGGCTATCAATTCGATGGATAAGTTAGTTAGCGTCTTCCTATTGGGGATGCCTTCGATTCTTCAAGGCCGTTTCCCCATTTTCGCACTAGTTGTGCTTGGAATTTCCGGCATAGTGCTTGTTATCCTGGCAAGAGTAGCCATACGGAATCATTCAGATGAGATACGAGCTTTGCTGAATCTATGGTCATGCCTACTGGTCGGGGAGATCATCTACTATTGTTATGTAGCCCTATCCAGCGTAGAATATACGACTTATTTTATCTGGTACCGCTCCCCTTCGTTTATTTTCTGGATACTTACGGGAGCCCTGATAGCGCTATTTACTCTTGAACAGACCAGGGTGATTGAACACCGTTTTAACATTTCTAAAGCAGCCCCAGTGGGTTTAAGTTTGGTCATCTTCGCCGTTGCGATATATATGTTTGCCAGGAGCATAAACTTTACCTCACAACTGTATGCTACACGATATAACGCCGCCCTGTGGATAGCAGAAAATTCTCCGCCTGATACCGTCTTTGCTGCGTGGAATGCCGGACAACTCGGTTATTTTTCCAATCGAACGTTTATTAACCTGGACGGATTGATCAACAATATTGATTACTATGAGCGAGTCTTACATGGCTCCACCTCACTAACAGATTACCTCTTTGAAAACAACGTCGACTTTATTGTTGATTATGCTACATATGACTCGATACCAGATTTCCCGGTTGTGCACACTTTTCCCCTCAATGATGGATCGGGTAGATCGATTCATATCTGGCGGGTATCCCCACAGACGACTTCAGCTTCCTGATCTGGCATTCATTCCTTCATGCGGATTCTTTTTCTCTCGAACTTCTTTCCCCCCGCCCGCCCAGGCGGCTATACCCAGTGGTGCCATGAAGTGACCGAGCGCTTGGCAGAGCGGGGTCATACGATTGGAGTATTGACCAGTCGCCATGAACGGGCAAAGGCACCTGCGAGCGAGCGGAACATATATCGTCTTCTCCATCTCGAAGGAGATCTCGCTTACTACCAGCCGCTCCATTTTTTCACCCACTGGAAAAAACAGCACCGGAAAAACTTGGTGTTCCTGGAACATACCGTTAAGGACTTTGCCCCGGATCTAATCTTTGTCTGGGGTATGTGGGCTCTTTCGAAAGCACTACCGGCCCTGGCTGAAAAATTGCTGCCCGGTCGCGTGGTTTACTACCTGTCTGACTACTGGCCCACGGCTTTAGATATGCACACCACGTACTGGCAGTCACAGGCTGGACGCTGGCCCATGGAAGTACCAAAACGAGTTCTAAGCAGGGTTGCGATGTCAATACTCGCCAACGAGGGCCAACCTGACTTAAAACTCGAGCAGGTGATTTGTGTTAGTGCCAGGGTGCGCGACCTTCTCGTTCAGGCAGGTTTGCCTATCCAGCATGCCCGTATCATCTATGGTGGTACAGATATAGAACGATTCCCGGGCGTTCGCAAACGAGATTATCTGTCTGGGCATTTGAAATTGCTCTATGCCGGCCAGTTGGTCCGTCATAAAGGTGTTCACACCGCTATCGAGGCAATGGCCAGGCTGGCAAGTAAGTGGAGGATCGATCAGATTCACTTAACCTTGGTTGGGTCAGGCCATCCCGACTATGAGGTGTTCTTGCTCGATCTGGTTGAGAGAGAGCGCTTGCATGACTTTGTGACATTCCACAAGCCGGTCTCAAAAGGCAAAATGCCCGCCATCTTACAGCAATTTGATGTTCTTATTTTTCCTTCCATCTACGAGGAGCCTTTCGCCCGCATGACACAGGAGGCGATGGCCTCAGGTTTAGTGGTGGTTGGAACGACCACTGGTGGAACAGGGGAAATACTGAGGCATGGCGAAACCGGTCTGACATTTGAGCCGGAAGATGCAGATGGTTTGGCCGAACAGGTTACCCGGCTCATCGTGGATCCTGACCTGTATTGTCGTCTGGCTCAAGCTGGCCGCCAGACCGTGTCGGAGAAGTTTACGCTAGACAAAATGGTGAAAGAAATCGAAGCTTATCTGATGGAATGTTTCGCGAAGAGTTCCAAGGAATAGATTGACTATCTAATCTGTGGCTCCTCCAGGATTGCAAATTCACCTCAGCTCGGTGAGGTAAGACTAGGTTGTTGGAAAAATCACATGACCCAAAGCCTGAACAAGCCGCATGTTGATCCATGCGAGAGCTTCGACCGTGCGAAATCATAAACACTTGTTAAATGCCAGCATTATGAAAGCCAAAGTCAGATACTTTTCTTTTTTTACTGCGTCTAAACCTGCAAACGCGCTCATAAAAACTGCAAGGCCCACGGTATTCCTGAGCAGTGTGCTTGTCGAATTTTCACTGCTTGCCGGAATCACCCTGGTAGCCGCTGTGTTACGTTTCTACAAACTCGGTACTTGGAGCTTTTGGGGAGATGAGATCTTTTCGGTTGGATTCCAGGAAGATGGGTTCAATTACAGTTTTCTGAGGCATTCCCTGGCAGGAAGCATGATTCACCTGGCGACGACGACCCTGGGGACAAGCGAGTGGAGTGCAAGGCTCTTCCCTGCTCTCATCGGCATTACCTCGATCCCGATCCTATACTTCCCTATCAAAAGGTTATTCGGAGCTTCGGTTGCCATCCTTGCTTCCAGCTTGTTGGCCGTTTCGCCCTGGCATCTTTACTGGTCCCAGAACGCCCGGTTTTACTCTCTTTTACTGCTTTTTTATAGCCTGGCACTCCTCTATCTTGCCATTGGCCTGGAAGAAGACAGGCCCTGGTTTCTCTTGCTTTCAGTGATTTTCCTGGGTCTGGCAGTGAGAGAGCGGCTGGTTGCATTATTTTTTATACCCGTGGTCTTGAGCTACCTCTTTTTATTGAAAATTCTTTCCATCGATAACCCGCTCCGCCACCGACTGCGTTATCTCGTATTGCTTTTCACCCTGGGAGTGGTCGTGTCCCTCTTTTTTGTTGGTCCCTATCTACGCAATATGAAAGAGTGGCTGGTCAATTTTGGCCCGCCGAACAATTCCCCGTTCTGGATCCTGGCGGGTACGGTCTACTATGTCAGCCTACCGGTGGTCTGTATTGGAGCGGTCGGAGGGGTTTACTTTTTTTTAAATCGAAATCGAGCTGTCCTTCTGATCAGCCTTAGCGCGGCGATACCGTTGGTCCTGATGGCCGGCATTGCTTTGTTTCACTATTCAGCCAACCGCTATGTCTTCATTACCTTAACAAGCTGGACCTTATTAGCTGCCCTGGCGGTTAAGGAATTGTTCACTCATCTAAAGGGCCATATCCGTATTTTTCCAGTTGGGTTGGTATGCCTTTTATTCATCGCTCTGATTACAGAGGATATCCTCTATTACCAGTACCAGAATGGGAACCGACCGGATTGGAAAGCCGCCTTTGCGTTTGTTCAGTCCCATAAAGAGCCGGGCGAGATCGTTCTTTCTGCAAACAAGGATTTGGGTGATTACTACTCCCATGAAAAGACGAAAAGTTTGGAGTCATTTGATATTGATAATATCAAAGAGTCCGGAGTCAAGGTATGGATCGTGGACGATTGGGGCGCGAAAGACATCAATCCCGATACGATAAGATGGGTTGAAGAGAATGCCGGGCTAGTTGCTGTCTACGACGTACGAGTACAGGCCAGAAATTTCAGCATGCGCGTCTATCTTTACGATCCAGTAGGCCCCAGTTCCAAATAGAATGGACCACTGATGGATGTTGGGAATAAGGAATATGAATATGAAAACTCAAAAAGTTAAGGAGTACGGTCTTCATCAGAGAGATTCCACGTATTCAGGCTCAAAAAGGATGACGCGGGCTCGAGCGCACCGTTGGTTGATTCGAATCGCAGTTGGAGTGGGGATCGCGGCCTTGTTCTACTACTTCAGTTGGTGGTTCGCAGATCGAAGACTTGCATCGCCATGGTATTTATTTCTGCTGTTCCTGGCCGTGTTTTACAGTGGAATGCAGCTTGTAGGAAATTGGCTGCTCTATCTTGTGGCCGAGCATCCATCTCCCCCGCCTGACCCGCCCCCTGAGCTGTCTGTAGATGTATTCATAACGGCTTGCGGTGAAGCCTACCCTTTGATCAAGCGCTCACTGGCTGCTGCCTGTGAGATGCGTGGCCAACACCATACGTGGCTATTGGATGACGATTCAGACCCGGAGCTTGCCACACTAGCCGGACACCTGGGGGCAGGTTATCTGAGCCGTACAGAACATTCGTATGCCAAGGCTGGGAACGTGAACCATGCGTTCCTTTTGACCCATGGCGATATTGTCGTTATTTTCGACGTGGATCATGTGCCGGAGCCAGATTTCCTGGAACGCTCACTCGGCTATTTCGCTGATCCAAAAATCGGTTTCGTACAGGTGATGCTCACCTTCAATAATGGGAGCCAGAGTTGGGTTGCAAGGGCAGCGATGGAGACCAGCCTGGAATTTTATAATCCTACCTGCTTGGGCGCATATGGCATTGGAGGAGCCACCTTAATGGGGAGCAACGCTCTGATCCGGCGCACAGCGCTGGCTTCAATCAGCGGTTATCAGCCCGGGTTAGCAGAAGACCTGGCAACCTCCATAGCACTCCACGCCGGCAAATGGGCGTCTGCATACGTTGCTGAACCATTAGCACCAGGTCTGGCGCCTCCCAGCTTTGAAGCCTGGTTCGTACAGCAGCTTAAGTGGGCACGCGGGGTTTTTGAGCTGTTGATAACTGCCTACCCACATTTATTCGGAAGTTTGACCTGGGGGCAGCGGCTCTCTTATGCGGTGCGCATGACGAAATACTGGATCGGCCCGGTGATTGGCCTGCATCTTTTTGTGACGATCACTGTGTTGATCTCCGCCAGCCCTCTTGTTCGAATGTCCTTTCACCAATATCTAATTCATCTGGCTCCCGTGGCATTACTTGACCTTTTGATCCGGCATTTGTCCCTTCTTTATTGGCGTCATTCGTCCACGCCGAAAACTTCATTGATCCATGCGGTTGTTCTGGTTTATGCGACCTGGCCTGTATATATGCTTGCCTGGTTTATGGCCCTGGTCCGGCTGCCGTTAGTTTTCCGCCTGACGCCGAAAAGTTTGACGAGAGATCTAAACCCACTTTGGCTTCTTCCGCAGGCAATCGTTATCTTTTTACTTTTCCTGGGTGGGCTGTATACCGTAATCGTCAAAGATCACCGGCCTTCTCTACTGCTGATGTTCGCCGTTACCCAAGGTTTCTTACAGTTATGGCTGTTCACGAAGTGGCTGCAATCCGAAGTAATCAGCACAATAAGGAGGCCAGTCGTCCATGCCAAATCCTTCGAAGAAGAATGAATAGAAACGACAAAAGCCGGGCCGGATTGGCCACGAAAAATGGCATCCTCTGGTAGCAGTACCTCGTTATCGCCATGCAAAGATTGGTCTAGAACTTTATCAGATGAAACATCTCATTTTCTGCCGTGAATATCCGCCCGCCCCCGGGGGAGGAATCGGCACCTATGCGTTCCTGATCTCCCATTTACTGGCTGAATTTGGCGAGACAGTTCATGTCATCAGCCAGGTCTGGGAGGGAGCAGAAAAAACGATCCAGGAAGAATGTAATGGACGCTTGATCGTCCATCGTATCCCATTCGAAGACTGGACAGCCGTGCACAGGCCGAAGCCACACCCAGACCTACGCTCAAACATCGGCAGATCCTTATTCAATACCGAGTTTTATGCACAGGGGTTTTCCTGGGAGGCAGGTCTGCTGGCAGAGCGGCTCGTCGATGTTGAAGGGATCGACCTGATCGAAGCCCAGGAATATGAGGCGCCGCTCTATTATTTTTTTCTCCGGCGGGCGTCAGGGCTGGGCCCAAGGCGCTCCCCCCCCTGCATTGTGCATCTGCACTCACCGACAGTTTTTATTGCCACCTTCAACGATTGGGATTTGAATGCCCCTGCGATTTTAGCCGCCAGACGCCTAGAAGAACATTGTATTACGGCAGCTGATGCCTTACTTTGTCCAAGCTCGTTCCTGGCCCGCCAGGTCCAAGCACATTATGGGCTAGAACCAGGAAGGATCGAGGTTATTCCTCTCCCTAAAGCAGCCGGTGGAAGGATCAAGCGCGCGGCGGACACCTGGGCAAAAGGACCCATTTGTTATATCGGGAGGTTGGAGCGCCGCAAGGGATTGCTGGAATGGATTACGGCAGCAGTCCAGATTGCTCAGGAAGCGCCGGAAACGGTATTCGAGTTTACAGGAGCGAACATTCTCGGTTGTAACCCAATCGAAAGCGAACTCGTCCTGAGAGAAATGGTCCCCACAAAGCTTCGACCAAGATTCATTTTTCATGGTGCTCAACCTCGTCAGCGTATCCCGGAGTATCTAGGTCGGGCACGAATCGCGGCAGTACCCTCTCGTTGGGAGAATTTTCCCTATGCTTGCATCGAAGCAATGAGCTCCGGCCTGCCCGTGCTTGCCACTCGGCAGGGAGGTATGCCCGAAATGATCCGGGACGGGCATACTGGTTGGCTGGCAGACCAACCCACCGGCGAGCACCTGGCACAAACCCTGCGCAGAGCACTGGAAACCCCTCCGGAGATTATCGCCGAGATGGGATGGCAAGCGTCCGATGAGATGGAGCAGATCTGCAGCCCGAGACTGGTCCTGGATAAGCAGATCGAGTTCCGGAGCCGGATCGCTCTCCATCCAGCCACCAGGTCCCTGCACTTACCCGTTCCGGACAGTAGACTGCAGATGGATGAATGGAGAGATGGCACAATACCCGAAGTTCTCTTGGAACGCGGTTGGCTTTCCCCTTCTCCAGTCGATCATAGGAAAAGACGAACCCGAAAATCTAGTTTGAAACTGATCGATGTTTTCAATCTGCTTCGCAAGCATCCGGTATTTTTCTTCGATATGGCTGTGTGGGCTTTCAGGCAAGTGAGAAAAAAATTCCAGATTCAGGGAAAATGATGCCAGATCGAATAAACTCATTGAATGCCGGCCAGGCCATAGAGATGATGGAGATCTCTGCCAGGCGCGCTTTCACCTGGTTGCAAGAACGACGGATTGCTGAGGATTTTCAGCTCTCAGCAGGGGCTGGGACGAGCTTGCCGGACACATGTTACGCGGTCCTCCTGGAAGGGTCGGCAAGAGAGATTCCTGCATGATTGACTTGGCTAAACCCAACTATAAAGATACGCCAGCCGCAGAATCGCGTCCGGAATTTACCTACCTTCCGGCAAATCTAACGGGGGAGCCGGTAGTCACCATTATCACCCCCTATTACAATACCGGGTTGGTGTTCCACGAAACCGCTCGCAGTGTGCTGCGCCAATCATTTCAGGCATGGGAATGGCTGATTATCAATGATGGATCGACGGAACCGGAAGCGTTGGTTATCCTGAACTCCTATCGTGGGCGCGACCCGCGTATTCGTATCATCGACCACCCCGAGAACCGCGGGTTAAGTGCGGCGCGAAATACCGGATTCCGAGCGGCAAGGACGGCCTATGTTGTTCAGGTCGACAGCGACGATCTGCTCGAACTGACTGCGGTTGAAAAGTGGTACTGGTTCCTACAATCCTATCCGGAGTATTCGTTTGTAAAAGGATATACCGTGGGGTTCGGGGCCCAGGAATACCTCTGGCAGAAAGGCTTCGAAAACAAAAAGGCATTCCTCAGAGAAAACCAGGTGGATGCGACCGGCATGATCCGGTGTGAGGTGCACCAGGCCGTTGGCGGGTATGATGAATCGAATCGGGGCGGGCTCGAAGATTGGGATTTCTGGATGAAATGTGCCAACCAGGGCTTTTGGGGCGCCACAATTCCTGAATTCCTGGACTGGTATCGCCGGAGGGCGGGCCATTCGGACCGCTGGAACAACTGGTCTTACAAGAGCGGGCATTCCGTTTTCCAGACCCAGCTTCGCCGACGCTATCCAAAGCTCTGGCAGCAGGGATTTCCAGATATACTACCGCGCTGGCATATGCCCAATGAAACCGTACCGGACGAGCTGCCCTGTGAGAACCGCTTGCAGAAAAACCGGCCGCGCATCTTAATGGTAGTTCCCTGGCTGACCACCGGGGGAGCGGACAAATTCAACCTTGATCTGGTGGAGCAGTTAAGCCAGCGGGGTTGGGAAATTACCCTTGCGACCACAGTGCAGGGTGACCACTCCTGGCTGCCGACCTTTGCCCGCTATACGCCGGATATCTTCATCCTTAATCACTTCCTGCAGATGACCGATTACCCTCGCTTTTTGCGCTATCTGATTCAGTCCAGGCAGGTCGACCTGGTGATGATCTCGCACAGCGAGTTGGCCTACCTGTTGCTGCCCTACCTGCGCCATCATTGCCCGGATATTCCCCTCATCGATTATTGCCATATGGAAGAGGAGGGTTGGAAAAACGGCGGCTATCCGCGGATGTCAGTAGAATACCAGGAGCTGCTAGATCTAAACCTGGTTGCCTCCGAACATTTGAAATCATGGATGGTTCAGCGCGGCGCGCAGGGCAGCCGGGTGCAGGTATGTTATATCAATATCGATCCGGAAAAATGGCGGATGGATCCCAAGGTTCGCATGCAGGTTCGACAGAAACTGGGCATACCTGATGATCTATCCGTGATTTTATATGTAGCCCGGATCTGTCCTCAAAAGCAGCCGGCGGTCTTCGCGAAAACGATGCTCCGCCTTCGCCAGCAAGGCGTTCGCTTTGTAGCTCTCGTAGCCGGCAACGGCCCCGATTTTTCCTGGCTGCAATCCTTTGTCAAAAGCCATAGGCTTGAAAGCCAGGTAAGACTGCTCGGGCGGGTCCCTAACCAAGAGGTCTGTGAACTGATGTGCGCTGCCGACCTCTTCTTCCTGCCTTCACGCTGGGAGGGGATTGCCTTATCGATCTACGAGGCGATGGCCTGTGGGTTACCGGTAGTGGGCGCTAGAGTGGGTGGGCAAGCGGAGTTGGTTACCCCAGGTTCTGGGATTCTCATTGAGAAAGGCACAGAAAAAGAGGAAGTTGAGTGCTATGCGGAAGTCATCGCACCCCTGTTGAAAACCGAATCGAAACGGAAGGAAATGGGTCAGGCAGCACGGGAACGGGTCTGCAACAGTTTTCGAATCGAACAGATGGGCGATCAGATGATCGAGTCATTTCAGCGGGCGGTCCGTCTCCACCGGGAACAGCCTCGACCACTACCCAGCCCCGGCCTGGCACGCGCCTGCGCTGCGGAAGCGGTTGAGTATATACGCCTGTTCCAGCTTGCTGAAGTGTTGTGGCAGGAAAAAGCTCAGTGGGGTAAGCTCCCAAAAGACTGGGTACAGCCTGGCCCTCTAGACCTTCGCCGCAGGCTATATCTCGAGCTCTACCGTTGGCACGAGCCGTATTATCATTGGTACACCAGCCTGGGATGGACCTGGCTCGATCCGATCCGGAACGGTTTGAAGAGATTATTATTGCACTAGAAATATGGATTCTTCTTTCAGAGAGAACTCATGGATAAATCGTCTGGCTTGAATCTAAACAGGGAGGCAGATCCTCTGCAGCGAACCATCCAGGAACAGCGTGCCAGGATCGTCGAGTTGGAGGGGGGCAAGGCCTGGCTGGAGGAACAGTGGGTGGCCTGGAAAGAAACTGCCGAAGAAAGAGAGAAGTCGATCCAGGAATTGAAAGCGTGGATTGACCAGCTCGAAGCGGGCAGGGCCTGGCTCGAGAAAGACCGACGATACTGGAGAGGTCTTGCTGTGGAGAGGCGGATAGGGATAGTCGGGCTTGCCCTGCGCGCAGCCAGGCGACTCTTCCCTGGAGCAAGAAAAGAAGAAAGCTCCGACCCGGCAGCTGCAACGGACGGAGGATCCTGGTCCCCCAGGAATTGGCCACTCCAGCCCGTCAGCCGTGAGATGGGTTACGATCGTGGCACGCCGGTTGACCGGTATTACATTGAGAAGTTCCTGGAAAAGCATTCGACGGACGTTCAGGAGTCTGTTCTTGAGATCGGTGATAATTCCTACACTCTTCGCTACGGCGGCTCGCGAGTTGAAAAGAGTGAGGTGTTGAATGTTAGCGAGGAAAACCCGCTGACCACAATCGTCGCAGACCTCGCCCAAGCTGATCATCTCTCCCCCAACCAGTTCGATTGCATCATTCTAACTCAGACTTTGCATTCGATCTATGATCTGCGATCGGCCTTGAATACCCTCCACCGGATCTTGAAGCCCTGCGGTGTGTTGTTGGCCACTTTCCCTGGGATCACCCACAACAGACTCAGCGAGTTGCCCGGCTCCTGGTATTGGTCTCTCACCAGCGATTCGGCAAAGCGGTTGTTCGGAGAGGTATTTCAGCGTTCCAATGTGGTTGTGGAAGCCTGTGGAAATGTCCTCGCCACCAGCGCTTTCTTATACGGTTTTTCCGCTGAGGAACTGCGCCAGGAGGATCTGGAATACCGCGACCCTCAATATGATTTTCTAATCACTGTCCGAGCGCAAAAAGCTCACATGCCGGAAGCAGAGAGGCATGATCTGAAATTGCAGCAGAAGGCAGGGACAGCAGAAGCCCGTGCTTTGATTCTACTTTACCATTCGATTATGCCACCCGTGTCCGATCCGTGGTCGCTTTGTGTATCGCCCGAACATTTTGAAGGTCACCTCCAGGCGATCCGGGAGTGGGGGACTCCCTTACAACTTGATGAGTTGATCGATCGCCTGGGTTCTGGGACCTTACCCGCTAATGCCGTCGCGCTGACTTTTGATGACGGCTACGCGTCGATCTTGAGCCAGGCCAGGCCTCTTCTTGAGCAATATGAGGTTCCTGCCACGATGTTCGTCTCGACTGCCGCGCTTGCCCAGGAGCGTGAATTCTGGTGGGACGCGCTGGAGCGCATCTTCCTACAACCCGGTAATTTGCCGCGCACCCTTGAGTTAGAGATCGGCCAGCATAACTTCCATTGGTACCTTGGCGATGAAGCGTTCTACACTCAGGAAGCATTCGAACAAAACCTATCCTGGCACCCCTCGCAGCCCGCCGCGGGCACCAGACAGCGAGTCTATTCCGAGCTGTGGGAGTTGCTACACTCGGCTGACTCGCAATTAATCAAAGAAACCCTGGATAAACTCTTCGATTTGGCCCACCTAAATCCAGAACCTCGCGCCACACATCGTCTGATCACCTGGACAGAGGTGACGGATTTCAAGGACGACCCATGGATTAGATTCGGCTCTCACAGCATGACCCATTCGTCTCTCGCTTCGTTACCGGCCGAAGATCAAGCCAACGAGCTTCGCCAAAGCAAAGCCTCCCTTGAGGTAGCCACAGGTCGTCGCGTCACCAGTTTAGCTTACCCTTATGGATTGGCGAAAGACTATTCCATCCAAACCGCTGCTCTTGCCCATGAGGCCGGATACAAAATGGCATTGATCAATTCGCCTGGCGTGGTTGATCGAAAAGTCGACCTCTTCTTCTTACCTCGCTTTTATGTGGAAGATTGGGAGAAAGAGGAGTTCGCCAGTCAACTGTTTCAATGGATGGAAGAATGACCGGCCTCGTCTCTGGTACGACAACCGACCAGTGGAAACACCCACCCAGACAGCGGTGGTTGTACATACGCGACCTGTTACAAACGCTGGTCGCGCGTAACATGAAACTGCGTTATAAGCGATCCATAATGGGTTTCGCCTGGTCGCTGTTAAACCCCATGGCCCAGTTGTTGGTGTTTGGCTTTGTTTTCACGACGGTTCTACCGCTCAATATTTCAAACTATACAGTTTTCCTTTTTAGCGGCTTATTGCCATGGTCCTGGTTCAGTGGAGCGCTGTTTGAAGCCACCGAAGCGATCGTTGGGAATCGTGAGTTGATCCGCCGTCCAGGTTTTCCAACGGCTGTATTACCGATAATTACTTTACTTAGCCACTTAGTGCATTTTTTACTGGCTCTGCCTGTTCTTCTGCTATTTATTTTGACTGCAAAGATCACATTGACCTGGGCGGTCCTGGCCCTGCCCCTGATCATCGTCGTTCAGTTCATTTTTATGCTCAGCCTCGCCTATCTATTGTCCACAATTCACGTTACGTTTCGAGATACCCAATACCTGCTTAATATCCTGCTCCTGCTCGGTTTTTATCTCACCCCTGTTTTCTATGACTCTACCGCTGTCCCCCAAAGGTTCCATTTGATTTATTCGCTCAATCCGATGTACCATTTGATCAATGCTTACCGGGCGATTCTATTACACGGTGTATGGCCGGATTTCGTTGCCCTGGGTCTGGTTGGCGCCAGTGCCTCTGCCTTGTTGCTGCTGGGGTACCGGTACTTTCTCCACTTCAGCGACCAGTTCGTAGAGGAACTCTAAATGGGCGCTGAAATCGTTGTCCGTTCGGTGGGCAAGTCATTCCGCCGATACCATCCTGAGCGCCCGCGAACGCTCCAGGAGGCTGTCTTGAGCGGACTGCGCGGCTTAAGGCCGGTAGAGCGCTTCTGGGCCCTACGCGATATCAGCTTCAGTGCCGCTCCAGGCAAAATGATAGGCATCATGGGTGCAAACGGAGCTGGCAAATCAACATTACTGCGTTTGATCGGCGGCGTCGGGCGCCCCGATGAAGGCCAGATCCACGTGAATGGTCGAATCGGGGCGTTGCTGGACCTGGGCGCCGGCTTTCATCCTGATCTGACTGGTAGAGAAAATGTTTATATCAATGGTGTAATCTCCGGACTATCACGCAGGGAAGTGAGCCGCTCTTTCGACTCGATCGTCCAATTTGCGGAGCTTGAGGATTTCATCGATAGCCCGCTGCGCGTCTATAGCACCGGCATGCAGATGCGTCTAGCCTTTGCGATTGCTGCCCATGCAGAGCCTGAGGTGCTGCTAATCGATGAGGTGCTGGCGGTTGGGGATATCTCTTTCCAGCAAAAGTGCATCCAACGGATCGAACGGTTTAAGTCGCAGGGATGCACGATCTTGCTGGTTTCACACGAGCCGGCCTTGATCGTTGACCTGTGCGATGAAGCAATCTGGCTGCGCGCAGGGACGTTGGTTTGTCATGACGAAGTGGCAGTGGTCACCGATCGCTACCTTAGTGAGAGCAAAAAGGAGACCGAACGGCGCACACGGCGCGAACGCCCTGCCAAGCGGACTGCCAATAACAAACGTTCAGTGACGGAGAGCCTTGAATAAGTCGTTAGACTCGCGGCCACTTTCGATCATCATTGTTAGTTGGAACACCTGCAAATTATTAGAAAATTGCCTCGGTTCCATCCTGACAAATCCTCCAACTTCGCCGTTTGAGACCTGGGTGGTCGATAACGCCTCCACCGATGATAGCTCCCGGATGGTGCGGGACAAGTTCCCACAAGTGCGTCTCGTCGAAAATCGTGAAAATGTGGGCTTTGCGCGTGCGAACAATCAGGCTATTCAACGATGTGCTGGGAAATACGTCCTGCTGCTTAATCCAGACACTCTTGTGAGATCCGACGCGCTACAGGCTCTGGTTGATTTTCTCGATAAAAACCCCGAAGCGGGAGCCGCTGGCGCCAGGATCCTCAACCCCGATGGTTCGCTGCAGATTTCGAGCCACCCGCGGCCGACCCTTCCTCGCGAGCTCTGGCGACTGTTTCACCTGGACAGACTCTCGCCCTACGCTGAGTACTCCCTGACCAAATGGGAGACAAACCAGGCCCAGAATGTAGACGTGTTAATGGGCGCCTGCTTGCTGCTGAGAAGGGAGGTCTTGGACGAGGTTGGATTTTTGGATGAGGATTATTTTATTTACTCCGAAGAGGTAGACTTGTGCTATCGAATTCAAGGCGCTGGCTGGCGTCTCTTTTGGGTTCCCCAAGCAGAGGTGGTGCATTTTGGTGGTCAAAGCACCCAGCAGGCGCCTACCGAAATGTTCCTAAATCTCTACCATAGTAAGATCAAATATTTTCGTAAACATAATGGATGGTCGGCAGGGCAGATCTATAAATTGATCCTCATGTTCGCTGCGCTTTCACGGCTTATACTGGCGCCATTTGTCTTCTTCGAGCATTCCTCTCGCCGCCAGAAGCACCTTACGCTCGTGGATCGTTATCGGCGTTTGATCCTGGCACTTCCAAGAATGTAAGAGGCTTTCCGCATATGTGGGTTGATCCTGTTATCACCATTTCTGTAATCATATTATTAATGCTGTTGTTTCCTCTGGGTTATTTGTTGCTCCTGGCGATTGGTGCAATCCGCTCAGCATCTACGCTCGAAATATCCCATCGCTCCCCGTCAACCCGTTTCATGATCGTAATCCCGGCCCACAATGAAGCTGGCGTAATCGGAGTCACAGTGAGTCGCTTGCTCGCCATAGATTATCCGGTCCCTCTCTTTTCTATTCATATCATTGCCGACCATTGTTCTGATCATACCGCCGAGGCTGCCCGGCATGCAGGCGCTGTCGTGCATGAGCGCAACGAGGGTCCAAGGACTGGCAAAGGGGCTGCTCTCTCCTGGCTTTTCCAAAGAATTCTGGAAAAGAAGCAATGTGATGCGGTTGTGATCTTCGATGCGGATACCCGGGTCGATCCTGAATTTTTACGTGTTATGGACGTGCGGTTGGCACAGGGAGACCAGGTGATTCAGGGACAGCATGTCATCAGCAATCCCGATCAAGGTTGGTTTCCAGCTCTTACTTGGGCGATGTTCCTGATCGATAACAGGTTTCAGAATCTTGGCCGTTCTAGTCTTGGTTGGTCAGCTAAAAACATGGGTGATTCGATATGCTTTCGTGTGGATGTCCTCCTTCAACTGGGTTGGGGTGAAGGTCTGACCGAAGACTATCATTTACGGCATAAACTTCTTCTGAACGGTATCCGAATCGCCTATGAGCCAGCTGCGATCGGTTACGGTGAAGCGCCTATCACCTGGTCCCGAGCCCGGGCTCAGCGGGCCCGGTGGTTGCGCGGCACCCGCGACACCAGCCAACAATTTGTAAAACGCCTGCTCGTCGAAGGGATCCAGAGGCGCAATTTGGCCATGCTGGACGGGGCTCTTCAAGCCAGCTTCCCCTCTTATTCGACGCTGAGCTTACTCAGTTTGATCTTATTGCTCATCCAAGTTCTGATAAATTATTTCATTAAACATATCTTCCTATGGCCTCTCATTGGCGCCTGGGCTGCCATGGTAGGAACGTTGTTGATTTACCCACTGGTTGGATTAGCTCTGGAACGCGCGCCTTTCAGAGCTTATATCGCCATTCTCTCGGGACCCTATTTCATCCTCTGGCGCACGTGGCTAGCATTCATTTCGCGCTTTGGGCGAAAACAGGTCACCTGGATTCGCACCGAACATGGCAAATTGGATTGAAAAATGATAAGTCCTTAAAGATGTGGGCACATCTCCGGAAGTGATAAAATTAGCTTCCGAAAATCAACAATTTCACAACCATCCCTGAAAAGCGCACCATCGAAATCCTGCCGCCCGGAAGTACAACGATTTGTCTTTCGTAAAGTCTCCTAGACCTTGTTACCAAATCAAGATAGCTGCGTCTTGTTATAGTTCACTTGTAACTCAGCTCAGGGGATGTGTAGCCCATTGAAATTGGGTAGTTTACCGGTTCGTCTGAAGTAAGGTGATAATATGATTGAAGAAATTTACAGTAACTTTTACTCGATGAGGGGTAGCCTATGGAACTGAACAAATATATCTTCCCATTACGCAAATGGTGGTGGTTAGTGGTTGCCTCAACTCTAATAGCTGTAATTTTCAGCTCCTTGAGCATCCTGCGCCAGCCTACGATTTATCAGGCCCACACTACCCTCATGATCGGCACGACAATCAACAATCCCAATCCCTCTGGCAACGAATTATTCTTAGGCCAACAACTGGCCGCGGCTTACGCCGATCTTGCCAATCGAGAGATAATCCTCAACGCAACCAAGAATGCCCTGGGGATTAATCAATTGCCGGGGTACTTCGCCCGGGCGTTACCTAACACCCAATTGATCGAGATCACCGTCAATGACACTAACCCGGAACGCGCTCAGATAGTTGCCAACGAATTAGCCACTCAACTGACCCTTTTGAGTCCCATCAATGCCCAGTCTGAGGGACTGGGGCGTCAGGAGTTCGTTCACCAGCGGTTGAACAACCTCGAAGCACAGATCCAAGAAACCGAGGCCGAAATCGAGAAACTGCAAGGAGAGCTGGCCAATACGTTCAGCGCCCAGCAAATTACTGACAAAGAAAACCAGATTTCTTCCTTACAGTCAAAGCTGAGCACCATGGAAAATAATTATGGTTTATTGCTCTCTAACACGCAGCAGGGGGCGATCAATACGCTGACGGTCATTGAATCTGCTGAATTACCATCCAATCCCATCGGATCCATGAAAGGATTGACCATACTGCTGGCGGCCGCCGTTGGGTTTGTCTTGGCAGCTTGCGAAGCCTATCTGCTCGAATTTCTGAATGACACCCTGAAATCGGCCGACGATATAGAGCGTTTATTTTCAGATCCTATTATTGGCCATATTTTTGAGCAGGGAGATGGAAAGAAAGAGGAAAACCGGCTATATGATGCGGACGATTTGCGCCACCCGATCGCCGAAGCCTTCCGCGCCTTGAGGACGAATATTGAAATATCCCAGGCGGATCGGCCCCTGAAGACTATCCTCGTCACTAGCGCAGATATCGGGGATGGAAAAACCTCCGTGGCTGCCAACCTGGCCCTGTCTATTGCCCAAAGAGAGAAAGAGGTGATCCTGATTGACGTCGACCTACGTAGGCCGAGCATCCATGAATTTTTTGAGCTGCCCAACGACCAGGGTTTGGTTGACCTGCTCTCCGGCCGTGCAGCCATCAGCGATGTGCTTCGATTCAATAAGGATAGGAAAGTATCCGTGCTTACCTCTGGGGACAAGCCTCCCAACCCTACCGAGCTTCTGAGCTCCAGGAAAATGGACGAGCTGCTGTCCAAGGTGAAAGAATCCGCCGATGTTGTGATCATTGATGGTCCCCCTTTCATCGTTGCCGATGCCATGGTTATGGCCTCAAAGGTGGATGGAGTCCTGCTGGTCGTCAGGCCGGGCCATACGCGCCGATCCCTGGCTCTAGGAGCTTCAGAGCAGATCAAGCGGGCCGGAGCCAGGGTGATTGGCGTAGTTCTGAATCGCATCCCTCTCCGCGGGGCAGATTATTATGCTGGCAATAGCTATCTCTATACCTACTACCACAGTAGCTACGGGGATGAGCACGATGGCAAAGAAACGAAAAATTTCTCCGGATCTATTTTCTTTATGGATCTAGAGAAATTGAGGGATACCCTCTCGCCTTATGCCAATAAAGTCACCGGCTTCATCAAGCATCTCTTCAAAGCCGTTTTCAAACTTAGCCCTAAGTAACGCTTTCACCAATCTTTTTACCACCAAGGCAAGGCCTCCGTAGCCTTGCCTTGGTTTTTTTTTGCATCTTACCCAATGTGAATAATGGAGAAGGGCAGGGCCGATTGGGTAAACTTTATTCGGGTTAACTATAATTGCCTGACAGCGAAAGATTGCAAGCAAGCCAAAAGCAACGTGTGACGAGTGTGATGGTCGCAGTAGTTGATCCAGTCCGGGGGACGGGTCCTAACAGATCAAATGCCGCCCAGCTTTTTGTTTCTTTGAACAGGTTGCTATTCTTGTGCAACCTATGCTCTGTCATTCTGCTTCGATAGAATCCAGTGTCCCTGCCGCAGGCCCCAAATGGGATACAAAATACCGGTTCCTAAAAAACTGATACCGCTGACCATCATCAAGGATGAGAAATCGCTTCTATCCAAACCGCGTAGGATGCCATAAAGACCCAGCAATCCAACCATCATGAAAGCACTGGCGATCAAGCCCAAGCGGGTCAAGTGTTGGGGCCAGGCAGCCTGCTGGCGCGTGATCCGGTTCAGTTCCCATAACCAGAACCCGATCAAACCGTTCCCCGCAAAAAAGTAATAACTTGAAAGCTCGACAGCGCTCCGGCCGGTCACAATCAGCCATGATCCAAAAGTAATGGCGATTGCACCGCTCCACACGCCGATCAACAGGATCAGGCTGAAACGGGGTAATAATCGACGGACAGTTGGATACAGTACGGATGCCAGGACGGCACTCAGGATGCCTGCGAAGCCGTTAATCGTATCATTCAGATGACCCATGAACGAAAGGGACTGGGTGTTCTGAAAGAGACCCACAAAAAACAATACTAAGGTACTGACAGCCAAACTACCCGTGACACCCACCAGGAGCAGCAACCACCCGGTCAATTTGGAAGTGAATCCGTTCATAAACTTCGCTCCCTTCTTCCTAATTTCTCAAAATCTTAAGTGGTCCCGGTCTTGGTGCTGTTCTTACCGCTGCTCTCTTGTTATGTTAAAAGCGGCGATGCGTTCGAAGAGCCTGTAGGCTCAGGCATTTGGAATTATTTTGCTAGCGGTACCTTCAGGCACCAGGGTGATCGTTCAGGCTGTTGCCACAGACAGCCTCGGCGGCGTGGGAGTCCTCAGCGAATGGACGACGATCCCATGAATGACAAACTATCGTCTCTTCAAAATTCTTATACTCAACAAAGCCAGGATGACAACCCCTGCCCCAATTGAATAAATAAGTGTCGTTGAGTTGCCCTTTGAAGCAGGAGGCTCCAACGCTGCGGCTTGAGGCAGAGGTGTGGCAGCAACGCCCGGCGCAAACGTGGGCACAGCGCCAAGCTGGACGTCCGATTGATCCCGAATAGCATTATCCTCCTGATTTTGGGCTGCTACTCCCCACACAATAATTGTTGGACTCGCGACCAGATGGTGATCGCTTTTGGCACGAAAATTGTATTCCCCTGTGGGCAGATCGGCCGGTAAGGCAATCGCTTGCGTGAACACTCCTTCCCCATCTGCCGTTACTTCCATTAATGGGATCTGAATTTCAGAGCGCATCAAAGAAAGTAAAACCAGTTCATCATAATCAAAGTCGACTCCGCGCACTTCAACAAGTCCCCCTGGATTGATCCGTTCCACGCTGATCTCAAGGCGTGGTTCGCCGCCGTGAGCAAACGCTGGCTGCACGCAGCAAACCGCAAAAATGAATGCAAAAGCGTAAGATATGTTTCGAAGAATTTTTCTTTTCATCTCATTGGATTGCGAGCCAGAGTTCTTAACTCTGGCTCGCAATATATGTGGAACAGTTATCTAATCAAAGGCTATGGCGATCCGACCGGGCATGCCAGTCCGCCGCTTGGGTTCGAGTCGGTGCAGTGGATCCGGTGCTGGATGACCGGGCTGACTACACCGCCTGGCACGGAGCCCAGATAGTCAGCGAGATCCTGATCAAGGATGTCTCGCGTCGTGATACGGCTACGGAGGTTGGGATAACCATCACCGCCACCGGCAGTGAAGTCATTGGTGGCCAACGTGTAGCTGTCGCTGGCGTTAAACGTGATTGCTGCACCAGTGCAACTTCCGTCAGCAGCCTGACGTACGGCGCTCACCACGCGGCTCCCCGTGCCAGGATTCATGATTCCGTTGGCCGCGAAGGTCGCGGGCGCGCCTTCGATATTAAATGTGAAGCAGAGGCCCGAGACCTGCCCAAACCGTCCGTTGGTCACGTTTGGCAGCGATGAGACGGCGGTCTCGAGGTAGTCCTTGAGCTCTGCCCCGTTGATGGTCAGTGTCGCCGATACGTTCCCGAACGGCAGCACACCAAGTACCTGGCCTCGTGTGATTGGGTACTGGCCCGCGTTGGGAACCGGGTAGAGGCTTGGCGGGCAGAAGTCAGCTGCGTTCGGGTCCGTCGCTCCTGCCGGACACGTCAGGTCAGCGCGCAAGCCGCCCGAGTTCGTAAGTGCGAAGTCCGTACCGTACTGAGAGCGGAGTGCATCTGTGACGAGGTCGCCGATCAGCGACTCACACGCACGTCCATCCACCCGTCCAGTCGCGGCTGTACACGCGTCAGCACGCGGAATTACCACTGTCGACTGACCCACGACTATATTAAAGATTGGTGCAAGTTGAGCCGTGAGATCGTCAATACGTGCCTGAATGGCTGGATCGGGTGTCACGCCAATATCCCAGGGCTTGTGGAAGTCCGCGGTCTTGTAGGTGACGCTATTGGTGCTGGTATCGAACACCAGTCGGACGCGCGTGAATCGAATACCTTTGCTGCGATTCTCAGTGACGAGCACGCCATTGCCAAGGGTGGTCAGCACCTGGAAATCTGTATGATCGCCGATCACCGCATCTACATTCGTTACACCATTGGCAAGATCAATCAAAGGGCCGCTTGGGGCAGTCAGAGTTCCGGCGGTTGCACCAAGGTGGCCAATTGCAACGATGACAGGGATCTTTTGCTTGCGCAGCTGTCCAGCGCGCTTATTCACCTCCTCAAGTGAGTTTTTCACGATGAAGGGTGAGAAAGCGTCTGGCGATACGAGGGTTGGGGCGTCATCGTTGGTGAAACCAACGAGAGCGACTTTTACACCTCCGACAGTAAACACCTTGCTCTTCGACCACTCGGCCGGCGGATCGCTGGTCGCCGGGTCAACAACGTTCGCCGACACATATGGGAAATTCGCCAGTGGGATGAGTGTATTACGCAGATAAGCCTGACCTCTGTCAAAGTTATGATTGCCGAGGCCATCGGCGCTAAAGCCCATCATGTTCATGATCTCAATGGTGGGCGTATCGCCGAAG
>Ga0065707_10081885_pt1 | contig 31231 bp, 26 predicted proteins | sample SwiRhicommuniRL3_FD_59094 | JGI IMG/M metagenome (GOLD analysis project Ga0065707, IMG submission 59094) | Switchgrass rhizosphere bacterial communities from Rose Lake, Michigan, USA - RL3 v2 (version 2) | ecosystem: Host-associated > Plants > Roots > Rhizosphere > Soil | place: East Lansing...
CAGCGGTGCTCGAAGCGCCGGCCGTACTCGAAGCGGTTGAGGCCGACTCCGCCGTTGAAACGGAACCGGCCACAGCGCCCGCGACAAGCGAGCGAAGGGCGATCGAGGCCGGCTGGGACTCGCTCTTTATGCGGCGGCGACCGGGCGCGCAGTCGAACCGGCGCGACACCGGCAGGACGCCGTCAGACCCAGATGAGGATCCCGAGAGCCCCTGGCACCGGCTCTAACCTTATTAAGACGAAATCTGTAACCAGCCCCGGTTAGTACGCTCCGCGGCGAACTAAAGTCAGCTTTTCAGTGACATCCCATCTTGTCTGCCCCACGGGCGACTAATCGGTTTTGCCAGCGAACCCTATTCCTTTCAGCCGCTTACGAGAAACACGCTGCGCGGTACATCGTTTGCGAAATGAATGGCCGGTACACACCACACATCTTGCCTTCCACCTCGACACCACCAGTCGTCATTCTCGGCGGCTCCGTCAATGCGCTCTCGGTCGCGAGAAGCCTCGGCAGACGGGGCATCCGGATTTTTCTGTCGGCCTCCGAGGGGCGGCACGTCCAGTACTCGCGGTACTGCACGAAGGCGTTTCCGTTCGGCCGCCACATCAAGGGATCGGATTTCTGGCGCGACCTTCTGCTCGGTCCGCGTGCCACCGAACTGCGCGGCAGCGTCATCCTCGTCTGCAACGACGAGGCGGTTGGATTCGTCGCGCGCAACCGGGCAGAGCTGGCCAGGCACTACGTGCTCGACGGCTCGGTCCCCGAACTGCAGCTCGCGATGCTCGACAAGCAGAAGACGCTCGCGCTGGCGGAATCGGTCAACGTGCACGCGCCGCGGTTCTGGCAGGTGGAAAACGCCGCGCAGCTGAACGCGATCGAAGGCGCGCTCACGTTCCCGCTCATCGTGAAGCCGCTCCTCTCGCATCTGTTCCAGGCGAAGTTCGGCGGGCGAAAGTATCTGACCGCGAGCACGTACGCCGAAGTGCGCGCCGCGATGGAACGCGTCTGGGCGGCGGGCCTGCAGGCGATGATCTGCGAATGGATCCCCGGCCCCGATCATCGGCTGTCGAGCTACTACACCTACATCGATAAGCACGGCAGACCCGTTTTTCATTTCACCAAGAAAGTGATTCGCCGGTTTCCCAAGAACGAAGGCCTGACCTCGTACCACATGACCGACTGGGATCCGGAAGTCGCCGATGCGGGCCTGCGCTTTCTCTCGGGCATCAGGTTCCGCGGGCTCGCCAACGTGGAGTTCAAGCGCGACGCACGAGACGGGCGTCTCAAGCTCGTCGAGTGCAACGCGCGGTTTACGGCGCCGCAGGAATTGTTCGTGCGATGCGGTCTCGATACCGCATCGCTCATCTACAACGATCTGGTTGGCCTCCCGCTGCCGGAGAACTTCGACTACAAGCAGGGCGTCAGGCTGTGGTACCCGTGGCGCGATTTCATGGCCTACCGGCAGCTCAACCGCATGGGCGAGCTCACGTTCGGCGAATGGATCAAGAGCGTGTGGCACTGGCAGGCGCTGCCGTACTTTCACCCGACCGATCCAATGCCGACGATCGTGCCCGCACTGATGGCGCTGAGGGGCCGGCTGCAGTTCGCGCGGTAGAACCAGACGCGACGTGGGTTCGTTGGGTTCGTGAAGTTCGTAAGGTTCGTGAAGTTCGTAAGGTTCGTAAGGATTCGTAAGGTTCGGGAGTTTCGTGAACTTCACGAACCACGAACCTCGTGAACTGACGAACTTGACGAACCGGCGAGTTTTTAGAAACCGACGAACTCTACGAACCTGACAACGTCGGTCGGGCGTTCCAGGGTGTCGAGACGCCAAGCTCGCCGGCGGTCTCGGTGAGCGCCTTGATCAAGTAATCCGGAATCGCGATACCCGATCGGGTCTGCTCTTCGGCGCACTTCAGCCGGGCGTCTCCGGGAAGATTCACAGACTCGAAACCGTCGCGCGGTGGTACCGCCGTGAGGGCGAGGAGAAGCCCTTCCAGGCGGTCTGCGAATTCTTCGAACGGGAGGAATCGCGCGATGTCGATGGCCACGAAGAGATGGCCGCAGCGCGTGTGCCGGTTCAGGTCGCGGAAGACGGATCCGACCTCGGGTGCGACGGCCGCGCCCGTCAGCACGCCGCTCAAAATTTCGACGAGCAGGCCGAGGCAATAGCCCTTCGCGCCCGCGGCGGGCAGCAGGCAACCGCCGCCGTCGACTTCGTTGGGGTCGGTTGTCGGATTGCCGTGGCTGTCGAGCGCGATGCCTTCGGGAAGCGGCCGGCCCAGGCGTCGTGCGTGGCTGACCATCGAGCCCGCCGAGGCGCCGGTCGCGAGATCGATCACGAGCGGCGGCGCGTTCCGTCGGGGACTGGAGAAGGCGAACGGGTTCGTTCCGAGCAGCCGGTGACGTCCGCCGTGCGGAGCGACCTTCGGCATCGAGTTCGAGTATGAGAGACCAATCAAACCCTCATCGGCGGCCCGCGCGGCGTAGTAGCCCGCCGCACCAAAGTGATTGGAGTCTTTCACCGCGGAGATGCCCACTCCCGTCTCACGCGCGAGCTGAATCGCCCGATCCATCGCCAAGCGTCCGGCAATCTGACCAAAGCCGTGTTTCGCGTCGAGCGTACCCGTCGACGGCCCCGTGCGCTCCCATTGCATGTCGGCCGGCGAGCGCAGCAGTCCCAGACGCAGCCGCTTCAGAAGAATGGGCAACAAGTACAGACCCTGCGTCTGATGGCCGCGCACGTCACACCACGCCAGCGTCTCGACCAGTGCGTGAGCGTCTGCGGCCGGCACACCGGCCGTCATCGCGAGATCCCGGCCGAACTGGACGAGCTCATCGATCTGTAGACGGACGTCGGCCGATTTCATTGCGGCCATTCTCCGGGGCCGAGCAGAACATCGAGCAGCCGTTCCAGCACGGGGAACGCCTGTTCCGGGCGATCGAGCAGGTAGTGATGCTGAAGGCCCGGCGTCGTGTTCACTTCGTTGAACACACCGCCGGTCTCGGCGAGCGGCCGCGAGATGTCGGTCGTAATGACGTCGTGGCCCGCCAGCCTGATTCTGAGCAGGCGCGCGATTTTGGCGCCGCGGCGAATCGTGTCCGGGTGCACGCGATCGCGGACGTTCGAATTCTCGGCCGCGGTGTTCTCGTTGACCGGCGCCTTGATGACGACTCTGCTGTTCACCGCGAGCACCGACGACAGCGACAGTCCCTGCTCGTCGAGGCAGCGACGGAGCTCGACGTCAACGACGATGGGCTGCACGGCGAGCGGCGCCACGCCCTGAATGCGGCGCAGGTTCTCTTTCTTAATGAGCTGCGCCAGGGTCTGACGGCCGTCTCCGACCAGGCACGGCGGCCTTCGCTCGATGGCGTCGATGAACTCGCCATCGATGTAGAGGAGACGGTAGGACGGTCCGGCGACCTGCTGTTCGATGAGGATCGTCTTGCTGAAGGTCGACGCCACCGCGGCGGCGCGCCGCAGATCGCGCTTCGTGCCGACGCCGAGCGTCACGCCATGTCCGGACGCGCCCGACATGCCCGGCTTGACGACCGCAAGGCCGCCCAGATTCTCGAGAAACGCTTCAGCGCGCTCCATCTGGTCGATCTTGAACTCGAGAAATCGGCCGACCGGGTGCCCGTGCTCCTGGAGCAGCCGGCTGACCAGCGGCTTGTTGCCCGCCATCTTCAGCGTCACGGGGCCATCGAGCATGACGCGCGAGCCGCTGACGAACGTTTCGCGGCCGTCGCGGGAGATGCGAGTGACGCCGTAGCCCAGATCCTCGATGGTAGCGCCGACGTTGGCCGCCGCAGCCGCCCACAGCCGGTCGTAGCAGGACGCTCTGAGGGTCGCGAACGGTGCAAGCTCGCTCTCGTACCGGCGTTGGAGCAGGAACTGCTGAACCCGTGCCGCCATCGACACGAGCTCGCGCCATCGACGCGAGTGCTTCCTGTCGGAGACGCCGTAGGTCGCGCCAATCGGAGCGGAGAGTTTGCCGGTCGCGGTGGTCATCGTCTGAATCGGGCACACCCCGGACGGACCTTGAGGTGCGGTCCGATGAATCAGCAAGAACGCGACCAGCCCCGAACGGTCGCGAAACTCCCATCGCTGCGGGCCTTGTCGCGAGATGAACGTCGCGCTCGCGCGACGGTTATCCGCGATGACCGCGACAAAAGTCTGCGTGGTGACGGCTTTCCGAGCATCGGCCGCGCCGAAATAAGGCCGAACGCGTGGAGCACGCCTTGCACGCCAGTGGGGGCTGTCTGATCCATGGCTGCCATCACGAACGTCCTCGCGCGGATTGCCGGACGCAGCCTGTTCCCCGGACGGAGCGCGAACGTCTCGCTTCACACCAGGTTGGCCGCGCGCGTCGTCGAGGACCTGTCGCGACATCTTCAGCGGAGCTGCCATCTCGACGACATTCACCTGACGCGTACGGGCAGCCTCATCGTACGCGTACACGCCGATCGATCGTACGTGGCCAAGCTTCCGTTGTATGCCACCACCGAGCCACGGCTGCGCCGGAGCGCGGACGCGTTGAAAACGCTCGCACAAGCGGAGTGGATCACTCCGTTTCTCGCCGGCCGATGCCCGGCGATCGTGCTGACCGGCAAAGCCTCGGGGTTCTTTTACTCGATCGAGACGGCCGTGCCCGGCCAGGATGGCGCGGCGATTCTGAAAACCGGTGGTACCGCGGACGAGATGATCTTGTCGGCGGAACGCTTTCTTTCAAAGCTGCAGAAAGCCTCGGGCAATCGGCAGTCGCACGGATGGCAGGAACATTTCGGTCGCGCGGTGACACGCGTATCCGGCCTGGCCGCGCGCGCCGGGGTCGAACGCGCCTACACCACGCTGATTGCCGATCTCCGCACGCGCCTCTCCCTGCGTCCGCCTCGAGCGGTGTACTCACACGGAAATTTCTGGCTGGGAAATGTGCTGTTCGACACCGCGAACCAGCTGACCGGCGTGATCGACTGGGACTCGGCCGACACATGCACGCTGCCGGCGCTCGATCTGATTTATCTCGTCGTGCGTACCCACGGGCTGGCGCGCTCGACGAGCGTAGGCGAGGGGTTCACAGACTGGATCGCGGCCGAGTCGCTTCCCTTCCTGGATCAGTGCGTGTCGCGCCATTTTCACGAGCTGTCGATTCCAACCGAGCTGGTGGTGCCGCTCGCCTATTGCAGCTGGATTCAGCACCTCGACGCGCACTGCCAGTTCGGCACGCCGGCGAGCCGCAAACGACCGTGGCTCGAGAAGAACGTTCGCGTTCCGCTCGAACACTGGGAGCGTTCTCCCGGTCCCAACGTGCAGCGCTGGCAGAGGGAACGATGAAGACGGACCGCCTGGTTGGTCCCAAAGAGGTCGACAAGTCCACCGCCAGGCAGACTTCTGTCTGCCACGGCAGCGATGTCCTGGCGGTTGTGCCCAGACGCGCCTGTGAGTTTTCGCAGGAATTCAGCGGTTTTCGACGTATTTCCGGTACGTACCGCTTTGGCCTGGGTCTTGAAGTATGGGAGCCCGTCAGATGACACAACCACTCGCGTTACAGGATCCGCAGGTTCGCACCATCGGCGTGCTGCTCGTCTGCAACGAGCGCGTGATTCGCGCGGCGCTGCGCGCGCTGATCGACGGCCAGGACGGAATGACGGTTGTCGGCGAAGTCGATCGGCTGGACGCTGCGATCGACGCGATCGCCTCTGGCCGCCCCGACGTGACGATCCTGGATCCTGACAACTACAAGGGCAACGGCATCGCGGATGTGCTGCGTGCCGGTGTGACGAAGACGCGCATCGTGCTGTTGACCGGCTCGCCGAACGCGACGCCGATTTCCGAGGCCCTGGAGAACGGCGCCGTTGGACTGGTGCTCAAGCAGCAGCCGCCGGAAGTGCTGATCAAGGCCATCACCAAGGTGTATGCCGGTGAGATCTGGCTCGATCGGACGGCGACCGCGCGGCTGATCGCCGAGCTGTCCACGACACCGGCTGTCGAGCCCGCCGACCCGGATGCCGCACGCGTGGCGCTGCTGACCAAGCGCGAGCGCCAGGTCGTGATGCTCGTGGGCGAAGGCCTGAGAAATTCCCAGATCGCGGATCGTCTGTGCATTACCGAAGTGACGGTCCGCAATCATTTGACTTCCACGTTCAGAAAGCTCGAGGTGGCGAATCGATTTCAGCTGGTCATCTACGCATTTCAACACGGGCTGGCGAGCCTGCCGTCGCGCGTGAACTCTCCCGCGACCATGCCCACCGGGCGCGTGCTGGGATACCAGAAGAAGACTTCCTGAGATAGCGCCTCGAGCGACGGATGTTGGACGGTTCGCCCGCACCCATGCAGGCGAAGCGAGACGGGAATGGTGTGCCTCGTGGGGGCCGCGTGCCTCTTCTGATTGGCAACCGCGCAGCGGGGGGAGATGCCTAGACCGCCCCGATTGGCCGCGCGGCCCCTGTAAGTGAAGGGGCGAAGCTGTGTCCGGGCACCTGCAAGAAGTCCCAGATGATATCGGAAACACCTACTTCTCCTGATTCCTTCGACGAGCCGATCCGGATCGTGCTCGTCGGCAACGAGCGCGTGACGCGGGCGGGACTCCGTCTGCTCATCGACGGCCAGCCGGGCCTCCTCGTTGTCGCCGAGGAAGAGTGCACCGGTGATCTGGTCGCGCTGATGGCCACGACCGAGCCACAGATCGCGATCATCGATGTGGACGGCGCCAGAAGCGTGGATTTCATTCCCAACGTCCGCGAGGCGGGCCTCTCGGGCACACGCATCATCGTGCTCACCAGCACGCCCGAGTCCGCGGCCTGCGCGAGCGCAGTGCAGCGCGGCGTGCTGGGGATCGTCTCGAAGCAACAGGCGCCGGAGATCCTCATCAAGGCGATCGAGCGGGTGCACGCCGGCGAGGTCTGGCTGAACCGCGCGAGGATCGCGGGCGTGCTCGGCAGCCTGCGCGCGTCGGCGTCGGCGACGGTCGCGCAGCGCCGGATCGCGCGGCCGGACAATCTGCTGCCGAGAGAGCGCCAGATCATCGCGCTCGTCGGCCAGGGGTTCCGCAACAACGAGATCGCGACCACGATTTTCGTGAGCGAAGCGACCGTCCGGAACTGTCTTGGATCGATCTTCAAGAAGCTCGGCGTCTCGAATCGCGTGCATTTGATGATCTTCGCGATCCAGGAAGGGTTCGTGAACCTTCCGGCCTCCGGCACCACTCCCGTTCCCTCTTCGCCTCGCGACGTGCTTCGTCTTGCAACGAGCGCAGGCCGGGCGCTGAAAGATCGGGAAGAACCCTGAGCGGTTTATGAGGATTTTTATGACACCAGCGACACCAAGCAGCACGACACGTCTCATCAGTCTGACGACCATCGCACTCGCACTGTCTCTGTTTCCGGGGATCGTCAGTGCTCAGGACACTGAAGCTCCACCGGCCGGCGTCTTCCTTGGTCCGGTCAATCTGACTCCGAGAGTCGGCTGGAACGGCACTTATGACGACAACGTCTACCGCAGCAGTCACGACCCCATTTCGGACATCGTGTCGACGTTCAGCGCCGACTCGGACTTCCGGACGCAGATGCGGCGAATTGGACTCAGTGGCACGGCATCGTTCGAGTGGGTCCACTTCACCAACATCGTCAGGGAACGCGGGGCGAACCTCGGCTCGAGCGTCAAGCTGGACTTCATGCTCAACAAGATCGCGCCTTACGCGACGGCCGCGTACGAGAACACGCAGGAGCGCGTGAATCCGGAAATTGACACGAGACCCCGCAGCGAACGATCCAATCTGACGCTGGGCAGCATCTTCCGGTTCAGTGACAGATCATCATTGGATCTCGCCATCACACGCAGCGAGCTCAAGTACGACAACAGCGACTTCAGCGAAGGCGTCAACCTGGCGGTCGCCTTGAACCGGGTCTCCGACAATTACGCAGCCATCTTCCGGCAGGCGCTCACCCCGCTGACACACTTGACGCTGGGCGGCGAAATGCAGAAAGAGCATTTCGACACGACTGCCTATCGGAACGGGGATGAGAAGCGTATCTGGACGGGATTTCAATCGGATGGCTTCATCAAAGGTCACGCGCGCGCAGGCGTCCGCATGCAGACACCCTATGACCCTTCGATTCCGGAATTTCGCGGGCTCTTCGTTTCGGCGGAGACGAGCGTGACACTCGCGGACCGTTTTCAGATCCGCGCGACCGCCGGAACCGATTCGGAGCCGTCCTACAGGCAGGGAATCGCGTATTACGACGTCACGAGCTATGGCGGGTCGCTGGGGTACGCCTTGCGTCCATCGATCCGAATCCAGGCGGGCGCAGGAATGTACTCCGCCGATTACCGGGAAGGCATGGCCGGCACTCTGCCGTCAGCGCAACAATTCGGCGTCGAGCGGGAATCGCGCTATGACTCGACCCTCAGCCTTGGCATCGGGCAGGCCATGTCGATCGACCTTTCCGGCGCCTACACGAAAAGGACGGCGGACGTGTCCGAGCACAGGTTTGAAGGCATGACCTTCAAAGTGGGAGTCAGTCATGCGTTCTGAACGTCTCTTGCGGATCTTGGTCGTAATCGGACTTCTCCAAGGCCTTGCTCTGCCGGCAAACGCCCAGGAAGTCGATTACGTCCTCGGCCCGCAGGACATTTTCAACATCACAGTGTGGGGGCCCGGTGGCACCTCCGAGCGCTTCACCGTCGAAACGGATGGCACCTTCACCTTCCCGATGCTCGGACGGCTCAAGGCCGGCGGGCTCACCGTGCGCCAGCTCCAGGACGATCTGACGGGTCGGCTCGGCGACGGCTACTTCAACAATCCTCGTGTCACGGTGACGGTGGAGGACTATCGCAGCCAGCGCATTTTTGTCGTTGGCGAGGTGAGCAAACCCGGCACCTACAGTCTGACGCGCTCCATGACGCTTATCGAAGCGCTGACCCTGGCCGGCTCGCCGACAGCCAGCGCGGGAAGTGTCGCCCTCGTCCGGCGGCGGACCAACGGCGAGGTCAGTAAGACGCCGGTGACCCACGGGGGTGACGGCATTACGGAGATCCGAGCTGACCTGACGGCATTACAGGATGGGATGCTTTCCGAAAACCCCGTCCTACGCGACGGCGACACGATCGCGGTTCCACGAGCGGCACCCGTCTTTGTGTTCGGTCTCGTCGGACGCCCCGGCGAATACAACGTCGGCCGGGATGCGACCGTCCGGCAGGTTCTTGCGCTCGCCGGCGGCGTCGGGCCGCGGGGCGCGCCCGGCCGCATGAGGATCATTCGCACGACCAACGGCACCGAACACGAACTGAAAGCCGGGATGGATGATCCCGTCAAGCCGGGCGACACGATCATCGTTCCCGAGAGGTACTTCTGATGGCCGACACAGCACAGACGCCGCACGAGCGGGAAACCGCCGACCCGATGGAGTGGAGATTCCAGGATATCGGATCGGTGTTGTACAAGCGACGATGGATGGTGGCGGCCTCATTCCTGTTCTGCGCCGGCATCGTCGCAGCGTATACGCTCACGGGCATCCCGATCTACCAGGCACAGGCGCAGCTCATGCTGGCCGATAAGTCGGCCATCGTCACGTTTGAGGGCTCTGAAGACAAACCCGACGACCACCGCGGCTATCTCGAAACCCAGTACCGCCTGTTGCAGAGCCGTTCGCTGGCCCGCCGTGTCGTGGACGAGCTCGACCTGTGGAACGCAGAGGGATTCAAACCCGGAAACCCGGCATCCGGTGGCAAGTTCGGTTTCATCAAGCGATGGATTGGGATGGACGTGGCGTCGCCGGCCAGCGTCAACCGCGCGGTATCTCCGGTTGAGGTAGGCGGCGTGAAAGAAACCTTCGTTCAGTCGGCTGTCCTCGATCGGTTGCTGTCGAATCTGACCATTGCGCCCGTCAGGGACACGCGCATCATCGAAGTGAAGTACGAGTCTCCAGACCCCCAGCTCGCCGCTCGCATCGTGAACGCGCTGACGAACACATACATCAAACAGGATGTCGAAGTCAGATCCAAGGCGTCAAAGGAAGCCCTGGTCTGGCTGGATCAGCAGTTGACCGAACAGCGGCGGCGGGTCGAGGACAGCGAGATCGCGCTCCAGAACTACCGCGAACAGAAGAACAGCCTGTCGCTCGAAGCCGGCCAGAATATCGTGATCCAACGCCTCGGCGCCCTGAATTCCGCGGTCACTCAGGCCAAAACCGACCTCATCGCGGTCGAAGGCCTCTATCGGCAGCTCGCGGCCGGGCAGAAGGATCGCAACGCGCTCGACACGCTGCCCGCAATTCGTTCCAACTCGATGGTGCAGGAGATCAGAAACCGGCTGGCGAACCTGCAGCGCGAACGTATGCAGCTCGCGCCCAGCCTTGGCGCCAAACACCCGGAAATGGTTCGCCTCGACACCGCGATTGCCGCCGCCGAACGCGAGCTGACCGCCGAGGTCGCCAAAACCGTGGAATCGGTCCGTCAGGAATACCTCGCGGCGGTGGCCCGCGAACGGGAGCTGACTGCGGCGCTCGACAAACAGAAGGCGAGCGCGCTCGCCCTCAACCGCCAGGGCATCGAATATAACGTCCTGCTCCGGACCGTGGAAAGCAACCGCGAGATCTATGAAAGCCTCTTGCAGCGTGCAAACCAGACAGCGGTCTCGAGCGCGCTGAAGGGCAGCAATATCGAGGTCGTGGATGCCGCGGAGGTACCGCGATACCCGGTCAGACCGAACACGCGGACGAACCTTCTCGTCGGACTCCTGGTGAGCGCCGTGCTCGCGATAGGGTCGGCGTTCGTAGCGGAGGCGCTCGACAATCGCATTCGGACGCCGGCAGCAGTCAGGAACTCGCTGGGTATTCCCTTGCTCGGCATGGTGCCGTACGTGACGAAGCGATCGATGAAGGGCAAAAGCCTGCTGTTGCAAAGTGGCGTGCCCGCTCCGTACGCCGAGGCATTTCGCGCCCTCCGCACGAATATTCTCGCGTCATCGGGCGCCGCCCAGGGGCGTACGCTCCTGGTCACGAGTGCAGCCCCGGGCGACGGGAAGAGCATGGTTGCCGCCAACCTGGCCGTCGCCATCGGGCGAATGGGCAGCCGCGTCCTCGTGGTCGACGCCGATTTGCGACGTCCGATGCTGCACGAGTTGTTCGCGAGCCCTCAGCGACCCGGACTCTCCGATGTGCTGACCGGCGCGCGCAAGCCAAGCGAAGCGATCGCCGACACCCGCTGCCCTGGTGTGTGGCTTCTCGCAGCCGGCACCGGACTCTCGAATCCGTCCGAGCAGCTCGGCTCGAAGCGATTCAAGGAGTTTCTGGACAAGCTGAGCGACTCGTTCGACTGGGTGATCGTCGACTCCCCGCCCGTCATGGCCGTCACCGATCCAGCGGTCCTCTCCAACATGGTGAGCGGCGTGTTGTTTGTCGTCAACGCGCGGCAGACTCAACAACGGGTGGCGCAGGTCGCGCTCGACCGGCTCGAAACCGCCGGCGCATCGTTTGCGGGAGCGATTTTGAACGCCGTCACCCTCGATCGCGATCACTACTACAACACGAGCTATTACCTTCCGTTCTACGGCGAGTACATCAGCAAGAAGCAGAGCGCCTGATATCTGAAAGCGTCAGATCAATGCGTGTGACATCCAGACTGCACGGACGCATCTTCGGCGGATGGAGCGCCCTCGTGACGCCCGACCGGCAGAGCATCGCGCACGGACGCGGGCCGCAGCCGATCGTGCGTCCCGCCACCTCCGAAGACACGCCGGAGATCCTTAACCTCATCGCCACGAGCTACGACCGTCTGAATGCGCCGTTGAGATATGAGTACTGGCGGTGGAAGCACGAGGACAATCCGTTTGGTGCGTCACCGTGCCTCGTCTCGGAATCGAACGGCCGCCTGGTCGGCGTGCGCGTGTTCCTCCGCTGGACCTGGCGCAGCGAGAGCCGGGATGTCCGGACAGTACGAGCCGTTGACACCGCGACGCTGCCGGAATGGCGCGGCAAAGGCGTCTTCTCTCGCTTGACGATGCGACTCGTGGAACAGATGCAAGCCGAGGGTGTGAGCTTCATCTACAACACGCCGAACGGCAAGAGCATGCCGGGCTATCTCAAGATGGGGTGGGCTCCGGTCACGAGAGTTCCGCTGTGGATTCGGCCGCTCCGGTTGTCGGCTGTATTTCGCCGGGCTCTGGCCAGCGACCCGGCGGCGCCGCCGGTGCTCGACACGCTTCCGACGGTCTCGCAGGTGCTGAGCGACCCCCGCCTGCCCTCATTTCTCGCCGACGTCGCGCACAACGACCCGAGGTACCACACCGACCGTACTCCAGGCTACATCCGGTGGCGATACGCGGACATTCCGACCATGTCCTACGGCGCACGCCTGGAGGTTTCGGGCGATGCCGGCGCACTCCTCATCGCCCGCGGCAGGGTTCGCGGCCGTTTCCGCGAAGTCACGATCAGCGAGCTGCTCGTGACCCCTTCGATGCGCGGCGTGCAACTCGCGCGCGACATGGTCTCGGACCTGCTGCGTGGCGTCGATGCCGACTACATTGCGGCGTGTGCGGCGCGCAGTACGACCGAGCAAACCGTCCTGGCGCGCGCCGGGTTCATTCCTGCGCCACGGCTCGGCCCGCATTTCACCACCCGGCGCCTCCACTCGACGGGTCTCGACCCCGCCCGCTGGCCCAATTGGCGCTGCTCGATCGGCGACCTCGAGATTTTCTGATCGCATGTTGATCGAGTGGGCCTCGTTTGTTGTCATCGGCGTCGCCCTGCTGATGATCTGCGCGGGTCTGGGGTCGACGCCACGGCTGCGCCTGATCCGCAATCTGATGATCGCGGGGGTGTTCATGCGAATCCTTGGTGTGTTTGCCAGGTATTCGATGATCTACAACCTGTACGATGGCAGTGCCGACGCCGTCATCTACTTCCAGGCCGGACGCGTGCTTGCCGATCACTTCCGGGCGCTCGATTTTTCCGTCATCGGCACGCGCGAGCGCGAATGGGGAACGCAGGCCATACGTTACGCATCAGGCTTCGTGCTCGCGGTCATAGGCCCCTCGGTGCGTGGAGCGTTCCTCGTGTTCTCCTCCGCGGCGTTCGCCGGCCTCATCTGCATGGCGGTCGCGTTCGGACGCGCGTGCAAGAGCCCTGGCGCGATGCGGCAGGCGGCGTTGCTGCTGTTCCTGTGGCCCACCCTGTGGTTCTGGCCCTCGAGCATCGGCAAGGAAGCGGTGCTGATACTGGCGGTCGGTCTGGTCACGATTGGATATGTCGGGCGTCACGAGCGCATTCGCTGGATGCCGACCATCTTAGGCTTCGCGCTTGTGCTCGCCGTTCGCCCGCATCTGGCCGGTGTGCTGGCCGTGGCCACCTGCTGGGCTGAGTGGACGTCCCGCACCTGGACGCCAGGACGGCTGCTTCAATCGGTTGTGATGAGCGCGGTTTCCCTATGGCTGCTCGTCACCGCGTTCGGCATGCTGAACCTGCCCGATATCGAGGCGGCGGAACAGCTTCTCCGGGACACGGCTGAGCATACCAACCAGGGCGGCAGTGCGATCAATTCCGGCGGCGGATACGCGACTGCGATTCCTATGGCGTTCGTCAACATTCTGTTCCGCCCGTTCATTACCGACGTGACCAGCGTGACGACGCTCGTGTCGTCACTCGAGATGATGACGCTCTGGGCACTCGTGTTCCGCAACCGGAGGCGGGTATGGTCGAGTCTGCGGTCGTGGCAGCAGAACCGGCTGTTGAGGCTCGCGATTCCGTTCACGTTTCTCTACGTCTTGATGATCGGGCTCACGTTCCAGAATGTCGGCATCATCGCTCGCCAGCGTGCCCTCGTGATGCCCATGTTGTTGCTCATGTTCGTCGCAGCTCCAGGAGCTTCAGGCGTGCGCGCGCAGAGCGTCAGGCGTTCACCGCCTCGCCGTCGCATGTGGGGCAACGACGCCGGACGGTCGCTCGCACCGGCCGGTGCCCCCTCATGAACTGGCTGGCACGCGCGTCTCGCGTGGCCGTCCGGCTGGTGCAGCCGCTCGTCCCAAGGGGATCTGGCGGCGTGACGATTTTCACGTATCACCTGATCGGCGCCGGCACACACTCGCCCGTCGACGTCGCGACCGATGTCTTTCGTGCCCAGTTGGAAGAGCTATCCAGGTTCGCCCATGTGTGCTCGCTCCCCGAAGCCCTGATGCATCTCGAGAGCGGGCGCCACAGCGCACGACCACTGGTCGTCCTCACATTCGACGACGGGTTCGACAATTTTCGAACGAGTGCATGGCCGCTTCTCAAAGAGCTCAACGTCCCCTGCACGTTGTACGTGCCCGTCGGGTTCATCGAGCGAACGTCGGCATCGCCGCTCAAGGGAGCCGAAGGGCTGAGGCCTCTTGATTGGGCCGCCCTGCGCCATCTGGCCGCGGATCCATTGTTCACACTCGGTTCGCACAGCTGGCACCATCACGACATGCGGATGTTGGACGTGAATGCCGCACGCTGGGAGCTGCGCCGGTCGCGCGAACACCTCGAAGATCGTACCGGCGCTCCGGTCGAGCACTTCTGCTATCCCCAGGCCAAATGGTCGCACGCGATCGAAAACGAAGTGCGGGCGACATACCGTACCGCCGTCATCGCCGGCGGGCGGCGAAACCTCGCCGGCCGCTTCAATCCGCTGCGTCTGGGGCGCGTTCCGGTCCGCAGCGACATGCCCGTGGGTCTCACACCGGCCATCGAGTCGGCGGTATGGCTCGAGGAATGGGCCGCCAGCTACGCGAGAGCCCTGACGTGATGCATCCCAAGGTGCTCTTCGTCATCGACGGGTTGAGACCGGGAGGTGCCGAGCGGTCGCTTGCCGAAATGCTCCCGGGCCTCGCCCAGGAGCAGGTTCAGTCGATCGTGGCGTTCTTCCATCAACACGACGAGAGCCTCGAGGGTCTCTTTCGAGCTCAGGGCACGGACCTTCGCGTACTGTCGCAACCGGGCATCTGGCAGCGAGTCGTGGCGCTTCGCCGTCTGATTCAGACCGAACGGCCGGACGTGGTTCACACGACGCTATTCGAGGCCGATGTCATTGGACGAATCGCCGCCATCGGTCTGAAGACCGTTGTGGTCACGAGCCTGGTCAATACCTCGTACGATCCAATCCGCCTCCAGAACAGCGACGTCAGCCCCTTCAAGTTGTCGGCGGCTCGGGTCATCGACGCATGGACCGCGCGCTGGCTGACCACGCACTTTCACGCCGTCAGCGAGCCCGTCAAGATCGCCGCGGTCGAGGCGCTGGGGCTGTCGCCTGAGCGCATCAGTGTCATCGAGCGCGGACGGGACGGGCGTTTTGGCGGGACCTCTGACGAGCGCCGTGCGAGCGCTCGGCAGAAGCTCGGCTTGACGAGCTCCGACGAAGTGATTCTCACGGTGGGCCGTCAGGAGTACCAGAAGGGGCACCGGTTCCTGATCGAAGCGATGCAGGAAGTGACTCGGCTTCGGCCTCGAGCGCTTCTGCTCGTCGCAGGCTCGCGGGGCCGGCACACGCCTATCGTGGAACACCTGATCGAGCAGAACCGGAACGTGCGAGTTCGGCTGCTCGGACATCGGGATGATGTGCCGGACCTGCTGGCGGCCGCCGATGTGTTCGCTTTCCCGTCCCTGTACGAAGGTGCGGCGGGCGCGTTGCTCGAAGCGATGGCGATGGGGCTGCCCATCGTGGCGTCGCGAATTCCCGCAATCGAAAGCGTCGTCGAAGAGAATCGAAACGCTCTGATAGTCGATCGGGCCAGCGTCGGCCCGCTCGCGAGGGCGATCGCCGATCTCCTGGCAGACCGCGACGCCGCCAGGGCATTTGGTCTCCGCAGCCGGGAGATCTTCGAAGCGCGCTTCACGCTCGAACGGTCTGCGGCTCGCATGGTGGAGTTCTACCGGCGTCTGACAACGCGCGCCGCGTCGCCATTCCAGGGCGCCGAACCGTCGGAGCTTCACTGTAAGTGAGCACCAAGGTCCTCATTCTGATCAAGGGCCTGGGCCTGGGAGGTGCCGAGCGTCTCCTGGTTGACTCGCTTCCCTTCATGGATCGGGCGCAGTTCGAATATCACGTCGGGTACCTGCTGCCCTGGAAGCGTTTTCTCGTGCCGGAGCTCGAGAGCGCCGGCATCCCCGTTCATTGCCTGGGCGGCGCGCATGGCACAGGTGGGGCTGATTCGACGGGCTCGTGGCAGGCGATGACGGTGCTGCCACAGGCGCTGCGCCGCCTCCTTGCGCTTCAGAAGCGCGAGCGCTTCGATGTCATTCAGGCCGATCTGCCTGTCGCTGGAATCCTGGCTCGCGTTCTGGGCCGATGGTCGTCGGTGCCCGTCGTTTATACAGAGCACAACTTGCAGGAACGCTACCACTCGATCACTCAGTGGGCCAATGCCGCCACGTATGGATGGAATCGGCGCGTGCTGGCCGTTTCCGCAGAGGTTGCCGAGTCCATCGGCAGGCGCGGACTGCTCGGGCGCACACGCGTGATGACGCTCCTGAACGGCGTGCCGGTCGAACAGGTCCGGGCGGAAGCGGCGCAGGGACGCGACGTCCGGCGTGAGCTGAACATTCCCGACGATCACCTCGTCGTCGGCACGGTGGCGGTGCTTCGCTCTCAGAAGCGGCTCATCGACTGGTTGCAGGTTGCTGCGCGCGTGGCCTCCAGGCGCCCCGATGTGACATTCCTTCTCGTCGGCGGGGGGCCGCTCGAAGCGGACATCAGGGCTCAGGTCGAATCGCTGGGACTTTCAGCGCGCGTGCGGATGCCGGGATTTCGCCCCGACGGACGCAGGCTGATGAGCGCCATGGACGTCTTCCTCATGACGTCCGAATTCGAAGGACTGCCAATCGCGCTGCTCGAAGCGATGACGCTCGCCAAGCCGGTCGTCTCTACACGTGTCGGCGGCATTCCAGAAGTGCTGACCGCCGGGTCGGCCGGGCTGCTCGCCGGGATCGGCGCCGTGGAGGAGCTGAGCGCCTGTGTGCTGAATCTCTTGAACGATGCCGGTTTGCGCGCGCGCATGGGCGCCGCCGGCGCCGCCAGGATTGAGGCCGACTACCACGTGCAGCGTCGCGTGAGAGCGATCGAAAGCGTGTATCACGAAGTGATCGCGGAGGCCGCGTGATCAAGGTTGCACACGTGGCCACCGTCGACCTGTCGCTGCGCTTTCTGCTCCTCAATCAGTTGAAAAGCCTGCGGGACGCCGGCTATTCGATCGCCGGCGTCTCCGCACCCGGGCCGCACGTCCCGGAGCTGGAAGATGAGGACATTCGCCACATTCCGGTGATGCTGACGAGGTCTATTACACCGCTGGCCGATCTGGGGGCGCTGTGGCAGCTGTATCGCGTCATGCGCCGCGAACGCTTCTCGATTGTGCACTGCCATACGCCGAAGGCGGAGTTCCTCGGCCAGCTTGCGGCACGCCTGGCGGGTGTCCCGATCGTCGTCGATACGTTCCGTGGCATCTACGATCGAACGGGTACGAGCCGCTTGAAGCGGCGGATGCTTGTCGCAATGGCTCGGCTTGCCGCGTCCTGCGCCGATCTGGTGCTCTGCCAGAGTCGCGAGGCGATGGAGACGATGGTGCGCGAGAATTTCTGCAATCCCGGACGTATCGCGCTCCTGGGAAATGGCATCGATATTCGTCAATTCGATCGAGCCCGATTGAGCGTCAGCGCTCTCGATGCCGCGCGGAAGGAACTCGGACTCGTGTCGTCGAAGCCGGTCGTCGGCTTCGTCGGGCGTCTCGTGCGCGAAAAAGGCATCCTCGATCTGCTCGGCGCGATGAGCCTCGTCAGGGCGCAGGTGCCGGACGCCCAGCTGCTCGTCGTCGGACCGATGGACACCGAAAAACCGGACGCGGTAACACCGGCGATCGCCGGAGAGTTCGGGCTTGACGGAGGTTGTGTTTTCGCCGGACTCCGCACCGATATGCCGGTGTTGTACGGCCTGATGGACGTCTTCGTTCTGCCATCCTCCCGCGAAGGGTTTCCGCGCGCGCCAATGGAGGCGTCAGCGATGGGAGTCCCGTGCATCGTCACCGATATTCCCGGCTGTCGCGAGGCCGTTGAGCATGGGCGCAATGGCCTGCTCGTCCCGGTGGGCTCACCCACGGCGCTTTCGAGCGCCATTGCGATGGTGCTCACGCACAAAGATGTCGCCGGAAGAATGGGCCTGGCCGGCCGGCAGAAAGCGGTCGAGTGCTTTGACGAAGAGCGGGTCTTCGCCATCGTCAAGGCAGCCTATTCCCGCCTTCTTGCGGAAAAAGGCATCGTGCTTCCGCAGTGGAGCGGGCCGGCCGTTCACGTGGCTTGACCATGAATCATCCTTACGCCCGCATGGGCAAGCGGCTTCTCGACTTCTGCATCGCGGCGACAGCTCTCGTGCTGCTGTCGCCGGTGATAGCACTCGTGGCGATCGTCGTCCGGTACACGATGGGCAGCCCCGTTCTCTTCCGGCAGCTTCGTCCTGGTTTGAACGGCCGCCCGTTCACGATTCTCAAGTTCCGGACCATGCGTCAGAGCGATGCCAGCCCGGCGATCTCGGCAGATGCCGATCGTCTCGGCATGACGGGACAGATGCTTCGCGCGACGAGTCTCGACGAGCTGCCCCAACTCGTCAACGTGCTGCGAGGCGACATGAGTCTCGTGGGTCCTCGCCCACTCCTGATGCAGTACCTGAATCGCTATACGCCGACGCAGGCGCGACGGCACGAGGTCAGACCGGGCATCACGGGCCTGGCCCAGGTCAATGGGCGCAACACCCTGTCGTGGGACGAGCGCCTGGCGATGGATGTCTGGTACGTCGATCACGTATCGCCGGGCCTCGATTTCAAGATTCTGGCCCGCACGATCGGATCGGTCGTTCGCAGGCGCGGCGTCAGCGCGCCGGGAGAAGCGACGATGCACGAGTTCCTCGGAAGCGAGCGCTGAAGATGCGAGTCCTTGTGATCGGCGCGGGCGGGCACGGCCAGGTGGTAGCCGACGTGCTCATGGCAGCGTTCCGCAACGGATCGGCCGACTATCCATTCGGGTACGCCGACCACGACGAGACCCTGTGGGGTCACATGCTGCTCAACGTTCCGGTGATGGGTTCGATCGACGATTGCGCCAGCTTTCTTCATGACGCCATCATCGTCGGCGTCGGAGACAACCGAACGCGACGGCGGCTCTTCGAGGCGTTCTCCCGATCGCAGGAACGCTTCGTCACGGCCTGCCACCCAAGCGCGGTGGTGTCGGCGAATGCCGTCATCCGCCACGGGACGGTGGTGTGTGCCGGCGCAATCGTCAACGCCGGCACGTGCGTGGGCTCGAACGTGATTCTGAACACCGCGTGCAGCGTCGATCATCACAACGTCATCGGCGATCATGCGCACATCGCCCCGGGTGTGCGCCTCGGCGGGAACGTGACGATCGGCCAGGGCGCGCTGATCGGCATCGGCGCGATCGTGCTGCCCGGCCGCCGCGTCGGCGCATGGACGACCGTCGGCGCCGGAGCCGTCGTGACACAGGATCTGCCAGACGGCGTCATGGCCGTCGGCTCGCCCGCTCGCGCCGTCACGCTGAAGGCGACGCGGATTTCTGTCAACCATTGACCATTCTATGAATCGCGTCTATCTGTCGCCGCCGCACGTCGGTGCGGAAGAGCGCCGCCTGCTTCTTGAGGCGTTCGAGTCGAACTGGATCGCTCCGGTCGGGCCGCACATCGATCGTTTCGAGCGCGAGTTCGCCGAACGCCTGTCGCTGCCCGACGCCGTGGCGTTGTCCAGCGGAACGGCGGCCCTCCATCTCGCCCTGCACATCGTCGGCGTCACGAGGCACGATGAGGTCATCACCTCGACGTTGACGTTCGCCGCCACGGCCAACGCCATCACATACCTGGGCGCCCGCCCCGTCTTCATCGATTCAACAACCAGCACCTGGACGATGGATCCGGATCTGCTGGAGGAAGAGCTGGAGACCTGCGCGCGGCGCGGCCGGCTGCCGAAGGCCGTCATGACGGTGGACCTGTACGGCCAGTGCGCGGATTACGACAGGCTGACGAGTATCTGCAGGAAGTACGACGTGCCGCTGATTGCGGATGCGTCGGAAGCGCTCGGAGCCACCTACCGTGACGAACAGGCCGGCCGCTTCGGCGAGATGGCCGCGTTCTCGTTCAACGGCAACAAGATCATCACGAGCGGCGGCGGCGGCATGCTGGTGTCGAAGCGGACAGACTGGCTGGCGCGGGCGCGCTTCCTCGCCTCGCAGGCGCGCGATCCGGCGCCGCACTACGAGCATTCGGAGATCGGCTTCAATTACCGGATGAGCAATCTGCTGGCGGCTGTCGGACTGGGCCAGCTCCGGAACCTCGATCGCCGCCTCGTTCAGCGACGAGAGCACAACGACTACTACCGGCGCCAGTTCGACACGCTGCCCGGCATCGAGGTCATGCCGGAAGCGTCGTATGGGCGCAGCAACTGCTGGCTGACGTGCATCACGATCGATCCGCATCGCTTCGGCGCCACGCGTGAAGATCTGCGGCAGCAGCTCGAGCTCGGCAACATCGAATCGCGACCCGTATGGAAGCCGATGCATCTGCAGCCGGCCTTCAACGGGTGCCGCGTACGCGGCGGCGCGATTTCGCAGCGGCTGTTCGAGCGGGGTCTTTGCCTCCCGAGCGGGTCGAGCCTGACTTCGAAAGATCGCGAGCGCGTCGTCGACACAATCGAGATGTGGCGCGAGTGGGGACACGCGCAACCGGAACGACCGAAATTCGACGCCAATCAGTAGACCCAGACCGTATCTCATGGTTCGCACAGATCAGGATCACAAGCATCGCGGCGCAGACCTGCCCGTCCTCCCCAATTGGCTGCTGAAGTATCGGGGGGCGGTCATCTGGTGGTTCCACATGGGGCTCGCCGTCGCGTCGAGCTATATTGCGTTCTCCGTCCGCTTTGACGGCGTCATCCCCCCGCACTATGCGGCATTGTGGTGGGACACGCTGCCTGCGCTGCTCGTGGCGCGCGGTGCGATGTTCGTCGCCTTCCGCTTGTACGAGGGCCTCTGGCGCTACACCAGCGTCCGCGACCTTCTAAACATCCTCCTCAGCGTCGGATTGAGCTCGCTCGGGTTCTTCGTGTTCAGCGAGGAAGTGATCGGAATCGCTTACTATCCGCGCTCCATTCTGCTGATCGACGCGCTGCTCCTGACCGGATTCTCGGGCGGCGTCCGATTCATCGCCCGGGCCCACCGCGACCTGGTGGCGGGCAAAGGCGGGCGTCGCGTTCTGATTTACGGCGCGGGCGATGCAGGCGAAGCGGTCGCGCGCGAGATGAGACTGCGGCTCTCCACCGACTATCACCCCGTCGGATTCGTGGATGACGACAGAAGCAAGGTCGGCGAACGGATTCACGGCATTCCGGTACTGGGCACGCGCGAGAACCTTCCCGCCATCATGAAGCGATACCGGCCGGACGAGGTGCTCGTGACGATTCCGCGAGCCGACCCGTCGACCTATCGCGGCGTGATACGGGCGCTCGAATCGTTCGCGGTTCCGATCAAGACGCTGCCGCACCTGCGCGAGATCCTCAACGGCCACGTCTCGGCGAGCCAGATCCGCGATCTCTCGCTGGAAGACCTGCTTCGCCGGACACCCGTGGGCCTGAGCCAGCAGCCGCTTCTGAAGCTGATCGAGGGAAAAACGATCCTAGTCACTGGCGCGGGAGGATCCATTGGCGCAGAGCTATGCCGGCAGATCGCCGCGCTGAGTCCAGCCGCGCTCGTGCTGTACGAGCGCCACGAGAACAGCCTGTACAACGTTCTTAACGACCTGGCGGCTCGCGAGTCCGCGTGCAGGGCGTTTCCGGTCATCGGCGACGTGACGGACCGTCCCAGATTCAGGTCGGTGCTGCAGCAGCACCGACCCGACATCGTGTTCCACGCGGCCGCACACAAGCATGTCCCGCTGATGGAACTGAACATCTGCGAGGCCGTGAAGAACAACGTGCTCGGAACGCAAGTGGCCGCCGAGCTTGCCGAAGAGTGCGGTGTGGAGCGATTCATTCTGATCTCCAGCGACAAGGCCGTGAATCCGGTCAGCGTCATGGGCGCCACCAAGCGGGTGGCCGAGTTGATGCTGCAGTCGCGGTCGATCGGGAACCGCACGAAGTTCACGACGGTGCGATTCGGCAACGTCCTCGGAAGCAACGGCAGCGTCGTGCCGCTGTTCGTCGAGCAGCTCAAGCGCGGCGGCCCCCTGACCGTGACGCACCCCGACGTTCGCCGTTACTTCATGCTCATCCCCGAGGCCGTCCAGCTCGTGCTGCACGCGGCGTCCATTGGGGAACTGAATTCGATCTACGTGCTCGAGATGGGCGAACCGATTCGGCTCGTTGACGTTGCACGCGATCTCATCCGCCTCTCGGGGCTTCGGCCTGATGACGTCCCGATTACCTTCATCGGGCTCCGGCCCGGCGAGAAACTGGACGAACAGCTGGTCGGCCAGGAGGAAGTGGCGGGCCCGTCGTCGGTCGAGAGTGTCATGGAGGTTCGGCCGCGTCATGCTCCTCACGCGCCGACGCTGTACACACAACTCGAGGTGTTGTACCGATACGCATTCCACGGCGATTCCGATGCGGTGATGACACAACTCCGCACGATCGTTCCGGAGTTTGGTTTTTCTCAGGTCGCGGGTCCACGGCCCGCCGATGTCTCGACGCGTGTCCCCGTTGTGGCTCGTCTCGCGAACGAACGCCCCGTTCAGCCCGTCATGGTTGCCGTTCACGCGACGTGTTCGTCGTGCGACTGCGGCAGCGTTCGCCGGTCCCGCGTCAGCGGACCGTTCGAGCACCTCCGCCGGCAGTTTACGGAAAAGCGGCCGTATCGCTGCCACGAATGCGGATGGCGCGGCTGGATAGACGTCATCGACGAGTTTGAAGAGACGCTGGAGTCGGTGGCGGGCTATCCCGATCTGCGTGCGATCGACGCGGCCGTTCGCAACGTCTTCTCCACGGCGGGGCCGGTACCGCTTTCCGAAGTGCGCCCCCGCTGGCTGAGAGCGCCCGCGGAATCACTGGCATCGGACGTCTGACGATGCGAGACGGCAAGGTTTGGATGGCAAGCGCGATCGTCCTTTTGGGGTGGGGCGTGATGGCACTGGGAGCCAGCCGGCCCTGGGGATATGCCCCATTGCTCGCGGGAATGGGCGCGCTTGGGGCCGCGACGTTCCTGACCTGTCCTGATTCAGGTCTCATCAGCCGAGGCCTTTGCCTCTCCCTCGCGAGCGTTTGCGCGGCTATCGCGTGTCAGCTGATCCCTCTTCCCACGAATGTGCTGAGCGTCATCAGTCCCGCGACGGCGCCCCTCGTCGGCCGGGGCGCGGCAGCAGCTCATCCCCTTTCGATCAGTCCCGACGCGACGGCGTTGGGACTGGCGTTCATCGTGGCGCTCGGACTGTTCTTTGTCGGCACGGTCAGACTGATGGGTCGTGACGGCGCTCAGCGGATGGCCACCGGCCTGGTTTGGCTCGGTACAGCCGTCGCGCTCGTCGGCATTGCCGAGGCCAGCACGTCGTGGCCGAGCATCTACGACGCGGCAGGTCTGCCGCTTCCTCCAGACAGCACTCCGTACGGACCGTTCTCGAGCAAGAACCACTACGCCGGGTGGATGATGATGGCGCTGGCCGTTACCACGGGTTATCTCTGCGCCTCTCTGGAGCAGTTGCGGCAGCGATGGAGCGGCCGCGCGGTCGTCATGCTGTGCGCGGCCACGACGATGGCGGTGGCCCTGGCGCAAACCAGGTCGCGGGCCGGCATCCTGGGTCTGGCGTTGACAGTCACGATGATGGGCGGATTGCTAATGCGCCGGGGCACCACATTGCGTGTTGGCATCCTGTTCGCCTTGCCGATGGGGCTCTTGCTGCTGACGGGAATCGGCGCCGCAGGCGTACAACCGATCGCGAAGCGATTCGCGACCAACTCGTGGGCGAACGCACACGGCCGTCTGCCTATCTGGCGTCAGGCCGCTGCCATTGCGCGCGATTTTCCGATCACCGGCGCCGGATTCAACACCTATCAGCGCGTCGTGACGTTCTATCCGTCGGCGGATCTGGATGAACCGTACGAGGGCGCGCACAACGATTTCCTGCAACTGGCGGCCGAAGGCGGACTTCTCGTCGGCATTCCGGTCCTGACCACCATCGGTTTCTTCATCTGGGACACGCGACGGCGCTTCCGTGAGTCGTGGAGTGACGGCACGACCGACTGGCTCCGGACAGGCGCCATCGTCGGCCTCGGTCTCATGGCCCTGCAGGAGACCGTGGATTTCAGCCTGCAGGTCCCCGGCAACGCGGCGCTGTTCGTCGTCCTTGCCGCGATCGCCGTTCACCGCGCCCCGACTGTGGACCAGGCGCGGGTCATCCATCGTTGACGTCGGAGGAATCAGTTCGATGCTGAGTGAGAACGTGCTGCTTGCGACCAAGAACGTCGCAGATCTCCCGGTGGTCGTCATCGAGCCCAGTCGCGGCTGGATGCGGGTCGACCTTTCGGAACTGCTGACCTATCGAGAGCTGGTCTTCTTCCTGGGATGGCGCGACGTGAAGGTGCGGTACAAGCAGACGGTGCTCGGTGCGCTGTGGGCGATCCTTCAGCCGGTTGTCACCATGCTCGTCTTCAGTTTCTTTTTCGGCCGTCTGGCAAAAATGCCATCGGACGGCGTGCCGTATCCGGTGTTCTCGTACACCGCGCTGGTGCCCTGGACGCTCTTTTCGACCGGCCTGACACAGGCCTCCAACTCTCTCGTGAACGGTGCGAACCTGCTGCGCAAAGTGTATTTCCCGCGGCTGGTCATGCCGCTCGCCAGCGTGCTGACCAGCCTGGTCGACTTCACCCTGGCGTTTTCAGTGCTCGTGGTCATGATGCTGTTCTACGGCTTCATGCCGACGGCGCGCGTTCTCACGATTCCGGCGCTTGTGCTGCTGGCGATCGCGACCAGTCTCGGAGCGGGTCTCTGGCTGGCCGCGTTCAACGTCCGGTTTCGTGACGTCCGCTACGTCGTGCCCTTCCTGGTGGAAATCTGGCTGCTCGTCACACCGATTGCCTATCCGTCGAGCCTGCTCACGGAATTCTGGCGGCCGTTCTATGCGATCAACCCGATGGTCGGCGTCGTCGAGGGCTTCCGCTGGGCGCTTCTCGCGACCGACACGGCACCCGGTCCCATGATTCTCGTCTCGTCAAGTGCAGCGGCCCTGTTGCTGGTCTCGGGCGTGTTCGTCTTCCGGCGGATGGAAAGGAACCTCGCAGATGTCGTCTGACGCGGCCATTCAGATAGAGGGACTCGGGAAGCTCTACCGGCTTGGAGACACATTCGAACCCCGTCTGACCCTGCGCGAGCAAATCAGCCGCATGGTGCTGTCGCCTTACCATCGATTACAGGCGGTTCTGCGCGGTGAGTCGGCGGCCATTGCCGGCGAGGACTTCTGGGCACTTCGCGACTTCTCGCTCTCAGTGTCGTACGGCGAGGTCATTGGAGTGATCGGGCGCAACGGCGCGGGTAAATCGACACTCCTCAAGCTCCTTTCGCGCATCACTGAACCGACCGAAGGCAGGGCCAGAATCCGCGGCAGAGTCGGTTCGCTCCTGGAGGTCGGCACCGGCTTTCACTCCGAACTCACCGGCCGCGAGAACGTCTTCCTCAACGGCGTGATTCTCGGAATGAGCCACTCGGAGATCGCTGCGAAGTTCGATGAGATCGTCGCCTTCGCCGGCGTCGAGCGCTTCATTGACACGCAGATCAAGCATTACTCCAGCGGGATGTCGCTCCGGCTCGCCTTTGCCGTAGCCGCTCACCTGCAGCCCGAGATCCTCTTGATTGACGAGGTTCTGGCCGTGGGCGATGCAGCATTCCAGCGCAAATGTCTCGGCAAAATGAGCGACGTCGCACACGAAGGACGGGCGATCCTGTTCGTCAGTCACAACCTGGAAGCCGTGCAACGCCTCTGCGATCGCTGCATCTGGGTGGATGGAGGCCGGCTGAAACAAGAGGGCGATGCCGCGTCGGTGGTCCGCGCGTATCTGGAGCACGGCGAAATGCTCGAGTCCTCCTATCACGTCGACCGTCAGTCCGGACCGGACGACCCGATCGTGCTCCGAAACGCGGTCGTCCTCAATGCCAACGGTGAGCCGTGCGACGCTCTCTGTTTCGGCGAGCCATTCTCGTTGCGCCTCACCTGGGACGTCGCAACCTGGATGCCAGGCGCCGCGGTCGACGTGCACATGCTCGATGCCAGCGAACGCGTCATCTTCGCCACCAGTACCCGAGGGTCCGACCTGGATGTAAAGGCCGGCACGGTAGAAACGACGTGCACGGTACGTGAGAACGTGCTCCTCCCCGGCGACTACAGCGTGAGCGTGAGCTGCATGCGCCCGCCGCGCACGTGGCTGCACATCGTGAAGCGTTGCCTTCGCGTGCGCGTGCTGAACGTGGCCTTCCCGGGCAAGAGGCTGCCTCAGCTGACCCGTGACGCCCTGGTCTCACCGGCTACGGAATGGCAACTACGCCGCAATTCGATTTCCGGGCCTGCTTCTCTTCTCGAGCCGGCAGAACGTCTGGAGAGCCACGAACTTCAATCATGAAGACAGGCTTGCCTTCTGAACTCTGTCTGAGCGTGGTCATCCCCTGCCTGGATGTCGAGCGCTTGCTGCCGATCCAGCTCGAGGCGCTCTCCAGCCAGAGCTGTCCAGAATCCTGGGAAGTGGTCGTCGCAGACAACGGTTCCGCCGACCTGACTCGGCAAGTCGCGGAGTCATTCCGCATCCGCTTCCCCGAACTGCGCGTGGTTTTCGCCCACCGTCGAGGCCGTCATCACGCCTGCAATGCAGGCGCTCGGGCGGCCCGTGGCAAGTCGTTGATCTTCGTGGACGCCGACGACGAAGTGGCACCGGGCTACCTTGCGGCGATGCATCGCGGTCTCGCCGATCACGAGTTCGTGGGCGGCAGGCTCGAGCATCAACGCATGAACGCGCCGGCGCTATGGAATGTCGGGAACGTCCAGTCCGATGGTCTCATCGACGGGTTAGGGTTCTACCCCTTCGTGGGGGGCGGGAACATGGGCGTCAGCCGACGCGTGTTCGAGCTGGTCGGAGGCTTCCGCGACAAACCCTATTGCGAAGACATCGATTTCAGCTGGCGCGCGCAGTTGAATGGTATCCATCCGGTCTTTCTGCCTGATGCCGTCGTTCACGTTCGACAACGGAACAGCCTGCGCTCGATGTTCCTGCAGCACCGCAGGTTCGGCAGCGCACAGGCCCTCCTCTATCGCGACTTTCGCCGCAACGGGATGCCCATGAGGTCGGCTGCCGACGTGGCGCGCGATTGGCTGGCGATCGGAAAGAGCGTCGCGATGTTGGCCGTTGCGACGCCAGACGAGCGCATCCGCTGGACGCGGCGTACCGCGCGAGCCCTTGGACGCCTGTCGGGCAGTCTGCGCCACGGCGTTTTTTACCCTTGAACGGACGAAACGGCATGCCATCCTCCACCGATTCGACAAGCGGGCCCGCGCCACACATGCGGCTCTGCGCCAGCCGCCAGCATGCGGATGTGTCGATCCTGATCCCGACCCACAATCGCGTCGCACTGCTCAAAAGAACGCTGCAGTCGCTGCTGGCGCTCGAAATTCCCGCAGGCATCGCGGTCGAGATCATTGTCATCGCCAACGCCTGCACGGACGCGACGGCCGACGTCAGTCGCGAGGTGCAGGGCGCCGAGAATTGCCGCATCCGCGTGGTCGACGAACCTCGTCCTGGTCTCAATCGAGCGCGGACACGGGGCGTTGCTGCCGCGTCCTCGGAGCTCATCGCGTTTCTCGACGATGACGTGTGGGTGGAAGCAGGATGGCTCGACGCACTCCTGTCAGCGGCCCGGAACCTGCCCGCACAGGTGTTCGCGGGACGTGTCACCCTGGAATGGGAAACCGGTCGGCCGGCATGGGCATCCCCTGACGTCGAACGGCTGCTGTCGATCAACGATCTCGGCGGCGAGACGAAGGAACTCGCGGGATCGAATCAACTGGTCGGCGCGAATTTCGCAATCCGGCGCTCGGTCTTCGAAAAAGTGGGCGGGTTTCAGCCGGGCCTCGACCGTTGCGGGACCGATCTCCTGAGCGGCGGTGAATCAGAGCTGGTGTGGCGCGCCCTCTCGGCGGGCAATCGCCTCTTCTATGTCCCGGCGATGGCGGTTCGACACTGGGTTCCTGCGGCCCGCGCGACGGTCAAACATCTGAAAGCCCTGGCGTTTGGACGCGGGCGCTCACGGGTTGCCCTCGATCGGAAAGGCAGCCGGGAACACGTCCTCGCATCGGCCCGACTCGGTATCGCCCAGGCTGTTCTCGGGGGGATTCGCGCCGCGCAGGGAAGTCTCGGGCGCCAGCCGGCGAGGCGCGTTGCCGGTGTGCTCCTCTCGCAGCGGGGCCTCGGGGCAGTCTTTGCGCTCTTGCAGGTCTCTGAAGCTGGCTCCGCCCGCGCCTGGGCCCGGCGAGCACGATCGTGGTTACCGGTGTCGACACGCCGCAGGTGGATTCGCTGGGGATCGCTCCGAAGGGTCATGCCCGTAAGCCGGCGATTCGGCTTCGATCGCGGCCGCCCCATCGATCGCTACTACATTGAGGGATTCCTTTCGAAGCGTGCCGCCGACGTGCGCGGGCGCGTGCTCGAAATTGGCGACAACACATATACGCAGAGATTTGGTCGGTGGCACGTCACGCAGAGTGACGTGCTGCACGCAGCGGATGGCAACCCGAAGGCCACGATTGTGGCCGACCTGGCCGCAGCCTCTCACATTCCGTCCAATCTGTTCGACTGCGTGATCTGCACTCAAACGCTCCCTTACATTTACGACGCCAAAGCTGCGGTGAGTACGCTCGCCCGCGTCCTGAAACCCGGCGGCGTGCTGCTGGTGACGCTGCCGGGCATCTGTCACATCAGTCGGCACGACATGGACCGCTGGGGCGACTTCTGGCGATTCACCAGTTTGTCCGCGCAACGGCTGTTCGAGGAAGCCTTCGAGCCGAGTGCGGTCACCGTCGAAAGTTACGGCAACGTTCTGACCGCCGTCGCCCTGTTGCAGGGCCTCGCCGTCGAGGACTTGCAGGCAAAGGAAATCGAGTATCGGGATCCAGATTACGAAGTGACGATCGCGCTGAGGGCGGTCAAGGCGAGCTGATGAACGTGAGATTGCGCGGAATCGGCCGCTTGCAACGCCTGAGTCGCCGCGTTCGCCGGTGGGGTCTGCCCCGCGCCCTGATCCTGCTCTACCACCGCGTCGGCGATGTTCATCCCGATCCGCACTCACTGATGGTGAGCGCGCGTCATTTCCAGGAACAGCTCGACGTGCTGTGTGCGCAAGCGAGGCCGATGCACCTGACCGAGTTGGTCCAGAGAATGGCCGAGGGCACTCTGCCAGACCGCAGCGTCGCGGTGACGTTCGACGATGGTTATGCCGACAACCTGACGCTTGCACGACCGTTGCTGCAGCGATACAGCGTGCCGGCATCGGTTTTCGTCGCCACAGGCACCTTGACCGGACAGCGAGAGTTCTGGTGGGACGAGCTCGCGCAGGTGTTGTTGTCTCCGGGCACGCTGCCCTCGCGCCTCGTGTTCCACATCCGTGGACAGATGTCTGAATGGGCCGTTGGCGCCAGTGAATACAGCGTCGAGGCGTTCAATCGGCACCGATCCTGGAAGGTTTCCGACGAATGGACCCCTTCGCGACGTCATGACTTGTATCGCTCGCTCTGCGTGCAACTCCGACCGCTGCCGGATCAGGAGCGCGAAGCGGTATTGCGTGAGATTCGGATGCAGACCGGAACGCCCGCTGCGGTCAGACCGAGCCATCGCACCTTGCGGCCCGAAGAGCTGATTGAGTTGACCGATGGCGGGCTCGTGGACGTTGGAGCCCACAGCGTAACTCACCCCGTGCTCGGAGGCCTCCCCCAGAGCGCCCAGGAACACGAAATCCGGCACAGCAAGCAACGCCTGGAAGAAATCCTGGGCCGTCAAGTGAAGAGCTTCACCTACCCGCACGGAGGACTGTTCGATTTTTCTTCGACAACGGTCGCCGCCGTTCGCGATGCCGGATTCGCGTATGCCTGTTCCGCATCTGCCGGTCTGGTTTTTCGAGACGTGAGCTTGCATCAGTTGCCGCGCATGTTCGTGCGGAATTGGGATGGAGAGGAATTCGCGGAGCGCCTCGAGTCGTGGTTCGACGAGCGACCAGCAGTTGTCTACTCCCAGTGGAGCAGCTCGCCTCGGGGCCGTCGGATTGCGCTATAGGACCACTCGTCGCACGAACGTCAGCCAAACCGTTGCCGGAGCTTAACCAGACCGTGGTGCCACCAACCATCAGCGTCATCATTCCGACCTATCAGCGTGCTCATCTCGTCGGCGGCGCGATTGCCAGCGTATTGATGCAGTCGTATTCGAATTTCGAACTGCTGGTCGTTGACGATGGTTCGAGCGATGGAACGGCAGACGTCGTCGCGAGCTTCACAGATGAGCGGCTTCGGCTGGTGCAGGTGCCGCATGGTGGCCGATCGCGCGCGCGCAACGAAGGCGCTGCGCGCGCCCGCGGTGAAGTGATTGCCTTTCTTGACAGCGACGATCGCGCACAGCCTGACTGGCTGCAAGAGCTCGCTCCTCCCTTCGAAGGGCCTGCCGCGGTCGCATGTTGCGGTGCCCGCTATGTGGATGACCACCAGAAACCGTTGACCGTCATGCCGTCTCGGCTCGGAGGAATCTTCGCGAACAGAACAGGATGCTTCCTCTCCGGCACCTTTGCGGTACGCCGTGCGGTGCTGGAAACGGTCGGCGGCTACGATGCACGCCTCGCGTACGGGGAGAACTCCGAACTCGCGATTCGCCTGGTGAAATACTGCGATGAGCGCGCACTCCCCTTTGCGGCCGTCTACAAGCCGCTTGTTGAGCTCCGGCGCCGCCGGGCCGTTTGTGGCGAAGCCGAATTCCGCGCACAGCTGGATGCCGCTGAAGTGATACTCCAACGCCACGGACGAAATCAGGTCGGCGATCCGTCGTTCGCCGGCAACTATCGGGCAATCGCGGCGGTCAATGCCTATCGGCTTGGTCTGTTCCGACGGGGTATGCGGCATTTCATCGGTGCGGCGACGGCCAATCCTGGACGGTTCGTGCACTGGAGCCGGCTGGCGCTGGCGCTCGTGCCACCGGTGGCCCGCCGATTCTGGACGCGTCCCGCTGCC
>Ga0065707_10081887_pt1 | contig 31197 bp, 12 predicted proteins | sample SwiRhicommuniRL3_FD_59094 | JGI IMG/M metagenome (GOLD analysis project Ga0065707, IMG submission 59094) | Switchgrass rhizosphere bacterial communities from Rose Lake, Michigan, USA - RL3 v2 (version 2) | ecosystem: Host-associated > Plants > Roots > Rhizosphere > Soil | place: East Lansing...
TTGAATTATTAGTCACTTAGTAACTTTAATAATATTAACATCAAATAAGTCTCCAAATACTGAGCGAAGCGAAGCATTTGGTATTGTGATTTAAGTAAGTGAATATTAGAGATAGTAGTGTGAGAGTAGTGTGATCTAGTGATATTAGTGATTTTTAATGAATATTACAAGTCTACTTGCTACAATAACCGTGAGTAACCAGCGTACAAGTCAACTTCGGCTTGGTAGCTAACCTAAACAACCTTTACTCTCTCGATCTCTAGACTTCAGATAGTAAAATTCCACCTAGTTGTTTCGATATCTAAACCATCTGATGTTGTATAATTTTCAGGTAGACTCGCCAGTAATTCTACTGATAAATAGTAATCGTATCAAACTAGTCTATATGTAACTAGATTCATCTCGAGAATAAGACAAGGTCTAGAACTACCAAATATAAAGTAATCAGTCCATCGACCTACAAACTATGACGTAATCAAATCATCGAACTAGAAACCACAAAATAATCATCGAACTACAAACTATGAAGTATGAAATCATAGTATTCACCGATGATGTTCTTCCAGTGCTTCATAAGCTTCCTCAATCTACAATTCTGATCTAGTTGGGGAAACCTATTCGCATCCAATATAAATAAAGTCTAATATAACAAGGTGTGATATAATTATACTAATATGAATATTAAAGTATATAACCCCACCCTCTTGTCAAGATCCAAAATGTCATTTAGTTACTGTATAAAAAATCAATTTGTAGATTAAATCTTCAAAAAAACAAAGCTAGCGCCGCCCGGTTTCGATCCGGGGACATCAGGGTTATGAGCCCTGCGCGCTTCCACTGCGCCACGGCGCTTTGTTTGATGACTACTTAAATCTCGGAATTTATATACAACATTAAACCAAACGAACCCCTCAGCCGCATTGCTTCAACGCATAGAACGAAAGTGGGGCCCTCCACCATTCATGTATATAACCAACAGTAACACAAATGGCAAACTCCATTTAATCTCATCACCAAGTGGTATTACTATTGAGTGGGGTTGGCCACCTTTCGCCCCGCATGGTTCCTGAGTTCTTGATCAACTTATATATATGAGTAATTAACATTCTCGGACAAAAGAATTAACTTTTTCATCATTCTATACTGAGGGAGAGAAGGATTTGCGGACTAGAAGCGATTTGAATACTGAACGCAGCGAAGTATTTAATATTAGTGAAGGCTTAATGAAGGTTTCGTGAAGATTTAGTGAATCTAAGTGAATATGGTAATTTAGTGGAAATTACAAGAGTAACTTTTACTCATCCAGAAGTGGATTACTTGTGAATTAAGAGATTTTTGCAGTTTTAGAGAGTTTTACAGTTCACACAGTTTTACACAGTCAAAGATGCAAAGATTTAAGGATTCAGATGCAAAGATTCAGATAAGAATACGAGTCGATTTTCATGTCAGAAATTTTGCAGAGGGGGTATTATGACGAACCTTACGGATCTTTCAAACGATTCCTGACGTCAAAACGCGAGAGTCTTGGGGAATATCTCTGAACATACAGACCTGTTCAATCCCAACTCAAAAGAACCTCGCTGCAAGGAATTATCTCAAGGTATAAGGATAATATGTGACCCGTGGAAAAGCCTAATACATTTTATGAGGAGATACCAAAATTCCGTTATTGATAAACGATACCCTCTTAAAAGTGTCCAATAGTCACCACTAGATCCTTGAAGTTGAAACCATATATTTATACTTGAAGGGACCCTTGAAGTTGGTATTGTTGCCACAATCTCTTGGAAAAATTATTGGTGGAAACTTTCTGGAAGGTATTGGATGTTGAAATGAAGAGCGCAACTGTTGTATTTGTTGATACAGATCACTTTCTCAACAAGCTCTCTTACAACCGGGTGGTTACTTATCTCCCGCCTCTTTTATGGATCTGACGGAACCGGGGTTTTTTACGCGACATCCGACATAATTCTCCAGATGTCGTGCCCAACGACGAGAATTCACAACTCCAGGAAAAATTTAGCACCCCAGCATTTGGTCATATAAAGTGTTATTTTATTTGTTTTGAACAACGTTATCCACCAAAATCTTTTACACACTTAGTCCTTATTACTAGACTAGTGTTTGTCAAACATCTATATACATACGCAGCAGTCCCCCTTGATTGTTAGCGTTGAATTCAAGAAACGTAATTGGCTTGCGGTTTTTTTGACCACCTTAAGAAAAAACCAAGCTTATTATAAACTTGAAAAGTTTATTAGCTATCATTATCGGAGAACACGCAATACTTCCATCTAGTCATGAGTTCCCATTCTAATATGTCAGACAGGTCGCCCACCTCGAGCACGTCGACTCCCTCCAACTCCGTAAGTGGCTTGGATGTGGGCAGTACTCCGATTTCAACTCCAGGGACTCAACCTATACCCAAGAAATCCCAACAAATAAAGACCGACAAACCTAGGCCGCATGTTTGTTTGGTTTGTACTCGAGCTTTTGCTCGGTTGGAACACTTGAAACGTCACGAACGTTCTCATACCAACGAAAAACCTTTTCAATGTGCTGCGTGTGGACGATGTTTTGCTAGAAGGGATTTAGTATTGAGACATCAACAGAAATTGCATTCAAAGATTCCGAACGTTATGCGGAGAGGTTCAAAGGATACCGATACTAATGAATTCATCATTGTTTTGAACAATAATACCGACGCAGTGGCTCCGCTCCCTCTCGGGTTCTCTCCAAGTTATCATGTTGATAGTGTATCTCCCAGCAAATTTGATGAGAAGAATTCTGGCTTATATTCACCGCCAAAGTCGGATGCCAATAGTAAGAAACCCAAGTTTCGTACTGGTTTGTTTACAAAGTCCTCAGCTCCATCGTCAACAAAAGGGACCGCTAGGAATAGCATGCAATCAATATCACTGCCTAACAACAGCATGATCCCATCACCAATTCCGACAAACTCAAACCACAACACCCCTCCAGGCATGCTTCCTTGTAGTAACCTTAGTTCGGGCATTTCCTACTTGCAGCATTTGAATCAACAACCTTCTCCACAGTCCCACCATTCTCCTAAAAGATCTGCTGGTAGTGTCTCTGCTATTCCGGTACATCTCCAAAACCAAATCAGCCCCCCTGAGTCAGGAGGTTTAAATGGTCTGCTTAACTATCGTCATATGTCGTTTTCCGCGATGTCTGGAATATCATACACGAACTTGAAGGATGCAATGGATATCCAGCAGCAAAGTGTCAATCTCTCAGAACTGGCTCCAGGAGAAATCGGTTTCTCCACTCCACAATTGAATGCCACGAACGGAAATTCAAAGAATTTCAATTTTTCAAACTTGGATTTGAACTCACTTGGTATGATGGATTGGAATAATATTGACAGCCTTGACTTAAACCATGGGTCTCATAACAATATTGACAATAAGGAAAATGACTTGAATGCAAGACAGAAGTCGTTGAAGAACTTGCAACAGTACTTTTACGACAATATGCCAACACTTCCTTCAAATACAGATATCCAAAACAATCCTCCGACAATTAAAGGAAAATCTAAAGAAACCAACATTGCACCACACGAATTCCAAAACCCCGACCATCCTCATCATATAAAAGGCACAACTCCATTTGAATTTGGGATGCCCACACTGAGTGAGGTTAACTTGATGCAATTCGCACCCGAGTCCGAGAATTATCCATCGCCATCTTTCACCCTCAATTCTCAATCAGTTGAAGCCAACAAGAGAAGAAGCCAAGAGAGCGTGTCAGTACAATCCAACCATGAAAACCCAGGAGTGAAACGGAGTAAGATCGATTCTATTCAGGAAAATCAATCGTCTACTTCATCCCCATTATCCAACATGGCTCCAAAAAATGACGATGAATGGTTAAAGGAAATTATAAGCACTCCCTACGAATTAAATGTTCCTGCTGCTTCACACCACATTGGTTTCGTGGATCCGCAAGCGGCTTTCGGCGAAAATAGGGACGAAGTGCCAAACAATAACATCAATCCCACAGGTAATCACAAAGCATCACCCGATGAGATTTCGTCATTGTTTTTAACGAGACAAATTGACTTGGTAAAACAAATGGACGGAGAGTTCCCAAAACCAGAGTTCAAGGACGTGGATGTTCATGATATTAATGTCGAGTTTGCGTTTGATACGTCGCTCAAAACAGGACACTACAATTTCATTAGCGAAGACTTGAGAAATAAAATCATTATGGTGAGTAACATTTCCGAAACACAATTCCCGCCAGTTGAGGACTTGAACAATTACATGAGCTTATACGAACAAGAATTTAACAAGTACTTCCCGTTTATTCATCTTCCTTCGTTGAAGAATCCAATGGTTGATAATTTCGAGAACATACCGTTGTTGTTGTCCATGGCATCAATTGGAGCGTTGTACTCGTATCACGATACCAACACGTTATTACTCTTTAACTTATCCAAATTTCATATCCAAAACTTCTTTGAGAAAGAGATAACTTTGGATAATCTTCAGTTTAAGAAGGTCCCACTCATGGCCCATCAATGTTTAGTGTTGCATATTTTCATCTCGATGTTTTTGAACGAGCCCAATATGATTGATGTGACCTCGCGTCAAATCAAGTCGATGATTGGACTTATCAAATCAACTAACTTCAACGTTCCACTTGAACAATTTTTAGTTCCTCCTCCACTGATTTTAGAGGTAGCCCGTTCAGGTCAAGATAAGGCCAAGACTCAGCATATAGTTCAAAACAATTTTGACTACTTTATCATGGCCCAATCTCGAATTCGGACCATTCACGTGTTTTATTTGTTACAAACATTTAGAGCTACATTGGTTGGATTTCCGATCTACCTTGATAACACCTTTTTGAAGAGTGGTAACCACTGTTTCTTGGAGGATTTATGGAAGAGCGAGAACTCGCAAACGTGGCTCACCAAGCTTTCTTCGAGTGTTAAGAGCTGGTCGTTGATCGACGTGAGTAACGGAGAGAGTTTTGAGTCTATGGTAAACTTGATGTTGGACAACTCAAATTCTGTGGGAAACGATAACAAATGGTCTTTAAATAACTTGTTGGCGTTGATAATGTACTTACATGAAAGGGTTCAGCTGGATTTGTCCGCGATGAAATACTTTAATTATTTCAACTGGAACTTGAAGAATAAACCAAAGTTTGAGCGTCTTATCAAGTTATGGGAAGTGAGGTTCTTGCAGAACAACGGGGTCTTGAAAATCGACGACCATAACCGGTACTTGTTGACACTCCATAACGAGCTCAAGTTGATTTTGCCCATGTATTCGCTTCTCAAAATCAAATTGAATGTGAATTTGAATGCGTTTTTGGCACCTCTCTTGACCAAGGACTGGGTCAAAATGAATAACGAGTTGAATAAGTTGAACGCTATAGAAGACAGGTATGAGATTGGTAAAACTTGCTTACCATTTACGTTGGATATTATCCAATTATGGACCTATAACATTGAAACCATTCGAAGAGAAAAGCGTCCATACTTAAGAAGCCCGGTTATGTTTGTGATTTGTATTGGAGTAGCGATCTTGATCTTCTCCAACTACATCAACTACTTGGAATGTAAGATTGTGGCAGACATTGACGACTTGACAGAAGTTGAGTTGATGAACTGGATTAAATGTGAGACAATAATATTGGAAGTGGAAAAGGTTTCCAGTCCAATTCTCAAATCGTCATACTCGGAAATCTTGTCGAAACAAGCCAATGGAGTCTTGGGATCATTCAAGGAAGACAATGTGTTATTAAAGGTGAAGAATTTGGTCGAACAGAGAGAGAAAATCATTTCAGAAACCGATTTCAACCAGGAATTTTCTCAAAAGGACCGTGTGTTGGAAAGTATTACCAGACAGATCAACCAGGAGATCAAGAATGACAAGTTGTCGGTGAAGTCGTTATATTTGGGAATAAGGATCTTGGCCGATGCTCCGGTATGGCCAATTGCCATGGGATTTGCAGAATCTTTAAAGCACCGTGCTACTTCGTTGAATGCTAGTCTAGCAAAAGCCAAAGAGAAGGCGCTTTCAAAAGTCTCCCAATAGACTTAATGAATAAGACAGAGAGACTACAAAACTCCATAGAACATTAAAGAATTCACTAAAGAAGTCACTAAGGTCACTAAGGTCACTACAGAACTCACTATAGAGCTCACTAAGAACTCACCACATAACTCTCCACATAGTTTTCAACACACTAACAATCAAACTTGTTAGAAGTATGAAATAATGGCCATGGGCCACAGCATAATGCCGTTTATTTATTTATTTATTTATCTATTTATTTATTTATTTATGACTGATTCTCGAATGTACGCAATACAAGACCATCGAAGGATGTGTCAGGATCTCTAGGATCTCTGGATCTCGGAGTTTTCTCGGTATATCGAGAAATATCTCGGAGTATATTTCTGTATGGCTAGTAACTTCCTGTATCTGTCGGAGTAATCAATATCTTTCAGTACATTTCAGAGTATCTCTCAGTATCCTTCAATATCTCTTAGTATCCTTCAATATCTCTCAGTATCCTTCAATATCTCTCAGTATCCTTCAATATCTCTCAGCATTTTCTTTCAGCTAATCATTACATCTTTTATCCCCCTTGTCTAATGAATAAATCTTAATTCTATTACTAGCTATATTTTATTTAAGGTGGCTCAATTAACCGAATTGAATTAGTAGAAACCATTTTGTTTCAAGTAGGCTACGATCTCCTTGATAACCAATTCTAAGTTGTAAACACCGTTAGCCTTGGAGATGGAAAAATCACCGTTTTCAAGGTTGCTTGGGGTATCCTTGGCCGAAACGACGAGAACATTCCCGGAGCCGATCTTGTCAACAATTGCGGCTGTGGTCTCGTCGGACGTGGTTGGAATCAAGACTCCCGAACCAGACTTGACCAATTCGTTGATGATGAAAGGATCAGCATGGGACTCGGACAACTTGGTGATACGACGCTCTCCACTGAATTGGTTCAAACTAGATTGCAAGGCAAACGACAAGTATTCACCAACCTTGGCAGATCCATCGATGACGATAGCAAATCCTTGTTTAGATCTTGGAGGGTTGGTCTCACGCAAGATACTGACAACTTCAGGGTACGAGAACCATTCAGGAATCTCGTCACCGGTTCTCAATCTGTCTCTCAACTCAGTACCGGAGATGTTGGCAGTCTTGACCTTGGAAGTATCAATTGTGTCGATAGGAGCATATCTATCTTCGTCAGGTAAATAGGTGACCATTCTGAAGGGAACGATCTTGATTGGTAATTCTTCTTCGTAGTTGGCTAACAATTCTTGGGCATCGTATGGACCGTAGAAATCAACACCTTGAGAATTCTTACCAGGGCCAGCATGGTCTCTACCAACGATAAAGTGATCCACACCGTAATTGGTTCTGATCAAAGCGTGCCATAAAGCTTCACGGTCACCACCCATTCTCATGGCAAGAGGCAAGAGTGATAAAGTGGCCAAACCTTGAGGAAACTTCTTCAAGATTTGTTGGTAAACCTTGACTCTAGTGTGGTGATCGATATCACCAGGCTTGGTTAAACCAACGACCGGATGGATAAGAATATGTCCGGTTTCTCCGATATCATTGGCTGCTCTGATAGTTAATTCTCTGTGAGCTCTATGCATAGGATTTCTCGTCTGGAAAGCAACGATGTTCTGGTCGGCCCAGTTCAAGGTCTCGAATTCCTTTCTCAACTCGGTTGGAGTCTTTCTGAATTCAGCATAATCGTAATGCTTAGGATAGTTTAATCCCTGCAAAGATCCTCCGATATAGAAATCTCCGGCAGTTTCGGCCAAATATCTGTTGGCAGGATGTTCTGGGTCGCCTCTGAAGACCTTTTCAGCTTCCAATTGTTTGTTTGGTTGGTAGATCGATTCGACGGTCAAAATGGCCAACGGAGTCTCGTCACGTAAATCCTGGAGAACAATCTTGGACCCTGGAGCGTAAGTTTTAGCAGTATCAGCACCCACGTCCAAAGTGATTGGAATCGGCCAAAGTAAACCTTTACCGTTCAGGTTCTTTACCGAGGTCAACCTCAAATCAGAAACAACACTGTTGTAGTCGTCCTCGTTCAAGAAACCTGTTAATGGAGAGAAACCTCCGTTCAAGATCAACTCCAAATCACATAATTGTCTGTCTGTGACTTGTAAAGTTGGATAATTTGCAGCCTCTTTCAAGAGCTGGGATTTTATAGAAGCATCACGAAGAATTAAGTCGTTCAACTGACCACCATGGGGAGTAGGAATAGGCATTATGTTTGAGTTCTTGGTATATGCGTAAGCTTATTGGTGCTTATTTCCTTTATATATATGAAATGTTGGTCTGGAGTTATTATCATGAAATTACACGTGACTTCAGCCAATTTGTGAAATTGCTGCGAATTTTGCAACCATTCGTGAGAAAGAATGTGCATGCGACGGAATGAGATTAGATGAACCGGAATGTTCCTGATTATATTCAAGAGGAGATGAAAGGTCTGAATTGTTGGTGTTGATATGTTGAAGTGGTTTCAATTAGAGAAGTGTGGTGGCATCCAATTTAAGATTTACAAAAAAGCTTGGATCTGATAATAATATGAGAATGACGAGATATGAGAAATGCGGGAGTGGCCACCAGTGAAGAGCGGTAATATGAAGTTATCCTCTATAATTTATAGTTCAGTAGCATTGAGATATCCTGTATAATATTCAGTAATATTGAAACATCCACTATAATTTGTATTCAGTAGTATTGAGATATCCTCTACGATTTATTCTATTTTGAGAGAACGTTAGACCTCCTTATCACAGCCAAAATTTATGTTTCACGATCTCCCCAGACAACAGCGAGACAAATCTTGTCACAAACTTATCTATTCTTGTCATGAACTCATTCAATCTTGACTTGATCTGATTTCTTCCTATAATTATTAGGTACAAAATGGGTGCAAAAAGAAAACTGGAACTACGAAGAAAACGACGTACCCAAAAAGATCCAGTTAGTTATTCTAGAATACCCTGAATAGTCGAAGTGGTAGACTCTGTAATAGATGACTCTACACTTCTCAGGGAGGTGCAAGAGAGAATATTTCACAATTCTTCGAGATCAGCTCGAGACTTTTTCTTCTACTAAAAGTTACAAGCTCAAACCTGCCAGTTTCCTCCCTGCATTATATACTCATCATGGCAACAATTTTGGCGTTCACAATAATAAATGAACCTTCAGGCGTAGTAAAACCGACTAAACAGCTATTAAAATAATCCTAATTCATAAATTTATTAATTATAGTGGTAGGTGTTCGTTTCAATCGCGTTGGTTTCATTGAATTTTGGCACTTCAATATAATTAGGGAGGGGCTACACCTTAGAGCCCCACTATGTTGCCGTCGACAAGTCCAAAACTGAACTTGTTTTGACTCAATTCAGATGATGGGGGATCATAGATTCTTCTGTGGGGGACTCTAACTATGTTTGTCCCCTCCCCCACACTTCTAGACTTTCCCCCACTATTGTCAACTTGTTATATAATCAAATACACGACACGTATTCACGACACTATTCAACAACTGATATTCAGCAATGAATACAACTACAACAAACGGCACCATACATATCCATGAGCGCTCCTATTCCAAAATCTCTCGAGTACACGTTTTTTTGTCTTTCAGAAATGTCACGTTGGCCAGACCACAATTGCTTTAAAATCAAAAAAACGGGATCTCGTTATTCCGTTAATCGGTGCTTGCAAGTCCGGCGAAAATTCAAGTCCCTGAATTAAACCTGAACCAGGCATTGCTAGCAAAATATGCAACAGTTATAGTCTGCAAAATTCTCCATCGAGTAGATACCACCTCTATCTACACGTTCACGTTCTACCATACTCCCCCAACCTAATCTATGCGCTTACAACTACCACTTACCCAATCTTAGTAATATAAAATCCACTCAACTTTTTTTCGTGGCCCAACACGACCGAATTTTTCATGTCCGCACTATAAATCAACGCAACCCGCTGCGAAAATAACATTTGCTCCGAAACGTTTCTTCAAAGAGGTTCAATTACAATCTATTGATTATCATTTTTGAAACTATTAATCCGTTATAAGAATCTACTACAAATATGTCTGCTCCTACGTAAGTATTAGAAGTTTTTCCGAAGCAATTCGAGCATGTTTTGAGTTTTGGGTGGCGCACGGATGAAGGGCCGAGCTCCCACGGATAGCGAGCGGGGGGCCTGTGCTACTCTCTATTGGGGTGAAACTATATATATGGGTGATCTCCAATTAATGGAGTTGAAATTTTTGACACCTTAACTTGTTTTAATTGAATCTAGCTCAGAATTCTAAGAATTGATTAGACGTTGCCAGAGTCTCTGTTTCCAAGCACGCAATTTTTCAATTTTAATTTATGATGTCACCGATCAATCGTCTTAATATAATAAAGAATCATCTTACTAACAAACCTAGTGGTGATATTGGTTTGATTGGTTTGGCCGTCATGGGTCAAAACTTGATCTTAAACGCTGCCGACCATGGATTTACCGTTGTCGCTTACAACAGAACCGTGAAAAAGGTCGATGACTTCATGGCCAACGAAGCCAAGGGTAAATCTATCATTGGTGCCCATTCTATTGAAGAATTGGTTGCTAACTTAAAGAGACCAAGAAGAATTATATTATTGGTTAAGGCTGGTTCCCCAGTTGATGCTTTCATTGACCAATTATTACCTCACTTAGAAAAGGGTGACATCATCATTGATGGTGGTAACTCCCACTTCCCAGACTCCAACCGTCGTTTCGAAGAATTGAAGAAGAAGGATATCTTATTCGTCGGTTCCGGTGTTTCTGGTGGTGAAGAAGGTGCCCGTTACGGTCCTTCTCTTATGCCAGGTGGTCACCCAGATGCTTGGCCTCATATTAAGGATATTTTCCAATCCATTGCCGCCAAGTCCGACGGTGAACCATGTTGTGACTGGGTTGGTGATGCCGGTGCCGGTCATTACGTCAAGATGGTCCACAACGGTATTGAATACGGTGATATGCAATTGATTTGTGAAGCCTATGATTTATTAAAGAGAGTCGGTAAGTTCTCCAACAAGGAAATTGGTGATGTTTTCTCCAAATGGAACACTGGTGTCTTGGACTCTTTCTTGATTGAAATTACCAGAGATATCTTGTACTTCAACGACCCAACTGACGGAAAGCCTCTTTTGGAAAAAATCTTGGATACTGCCGGTCAAAAGGGTACTGGTAAGTGGACTGCCATCAACGCCCTTGACTTGGGTATGCCAGTCACCTTAATTGGTGAAGCCGTTTTCTCCAGATGTTTGTCTGCCTTGAAGGATGAAAGAATCAGAGCTGCTGGTTTGTTAACCGGCCCAGCTGTTGACGAATGTCCAATCACTGACAAGCAAAAGTTTGTTGACGACTTGGAACAAGCTCTTTACGCCTCCAAGATTATCTCTTACGCCCAAGGTTTCATGCTTATCAGAGAAGCTGCCAAGGAATACGGTTGGAAATTGAACAACCCTGCCATCGCCTTGATGTGGAGAGGTGGATGTATTATCAGATCTGTTTTCCTCGGTGAAATCACTTCTGCTTACAGAGAAACCCCAGACTTGGAAAACTTATTATTCCACCCATTCTTCAACAAGGCTATCACTAAGGCCCAACAAGGTTGGAGATCTACTATCGGTAAGGCTGTCGAATTTGGTATCCCAGTTCCAGCTTTCACCACTGCTTTATCTTTCTACGATGGTTACAGATCCGAATATTTACCAGCTAACTTATTACAAGCCCAAAGAGATTACTTTGGTGCCCACACCTTTAAGGTCTTGCCAGGTAAAGAAAACGACTTCTTGAAGAAGGACGAATGGATTCACGTCAACTGGACTGGTAGAGGTGGTAACATCTCTTCTACTAACTACGACGCTTAAGTTATCGTTTGTATGTAAATCGAAATTAATGCAATCCCTTGGTATAGATGTTGTAGATAGTATACGGCTGATACGATTACTATTATCATGTGTTTTCGGATATACGAGCTAGGACTTTAGAAAGTTCGACAAGTTTCGCTCCGAACATCCTTTGATAAGACCTCATTGACCAAGCTCTAGAAGAATATCACAAATATCACACTTACGAGTTTCTATCTAAATCAACTTAAGTTCACTTAAATTTAAAATGTTTTGTAGCGGCCCACCAAACATTTCTGACAGAAGTTCAAGTGATTGTGATTTACTCCATTATATACAATATACTCAAGACGAACTCCTTCCTGATTATTTAGATCGCATAATAACAAGAAAGTAGTGTGAATCTTCAGTCCAAGTTTTAAAATTATACACATTCGTATGTCCCCAATTAGAACCAAACGTATCTGAAAGATAAATATGATTATAAAAATAATAGTTGAATTTTGCAATATTATTTAAAACATAAAAAAATATTAAATAATACAACATAATATAATATAATACAAAAATTTAAATATAAGTATTGGATATATTTATATGTATAAATTAGTCTAGTAAGAATTGACTTTGATGGTGATGGTAGTTTCCTAAATAGTTGTGATGTAGCATTTTTATGACGAGTGAATGTCAAACCAAACTAATGCCGATATTGTTGTTGGAAAAAGGATAAGGCGAGACATCGTTCATGTTGGATGGAACACAGACGACCTGCAACTTGGGAAATGAAGAAGTTGTTATATTTAGGTACTTCCCTCAAGCTTAATGGCCTGGTTACATGGTCTTATATGCTTAGGCTGATAGCTATTCGCGTACCATCAAGTTGAGAGTTTTGGGCTTAAGGATTGCAGAGTTCAGATTCTTTCTGAATTTCGGATTCTCCGACTATTTTTCAGATAATCTACGTATATTTCAGGTACTTCGTATTATTGGGACTGGTACTTCCTCGGTGTTGGTATTTATTTATTACTTATCAGGTGTTCGTTTTCAACTTGTCTTTGATGTTCAAGTTTTCAAGCTGCGAGAGGGGATCTGTCCAATCAATTCCTTATCATGGATAGTCGTTTTGAATCTCTGCGACAATATCCAACAGAAAGTCATGGCAAAGTTGTGGTAACAACTCGGATACTCATACATGAGGATTTGTATACAACTTTGGGAAAGCTTTCCTATATGAATTATATGCAGATTTTAGCTGTGGAATAAAATTAAACCCTCTAAATCGATAGAGTCTTAACCACGGTCAAGCTATTAGCAAAATACTTGGTAAATTCGTGATTCAAGTAGACAATCCATTTATGCGTCGAGAGTATTTTTCTCATTGCTATCTTAAATAGTTTCTTTCTTGGTCATAATAATTCAAGTTAGTTGAGAATATATTCTCATAGAGGAATTCTAACTCTTCAGAAATAGTGGAAAGTCAAAACGTCTCTGTAGCATGCATCATCAAGAATAGTGACTCGAATGTAGTAATCGGTCCAACACTCCAGAAATGTCTAGCAATTCTATATTGAAGTATCTTGAAACTTTGTAGGAATATTGGAGCATTACAATTTTGTACTTCTAATAATCAGCAGACTCTGTACCATCCAGAATTTTCAGCTTCCTGCTCTAACTTAATTATGCCAATATATTCTCAAACTCGTCCATATTCTCCAATTCGTCTTGCTGTGCCACTCTCTTCAACACCTCTTTCTTGCTGGTCTCCTGCAAATATCCGTCTAGCAATAGTTCGTCTAGAACGTGATATGCCTTGTCGAAACCAAAAATTATGTCTAACTCACAAACGTTTCCATACATCTTGTCCATCTGTTCGACGAAGCGATGAATAATCTCAAGCGCCAACAATTCATTGTCGTCACCCTCGATTCCTACCACAAAGAATAGAGAAGCATATCGACGATATATAATTTTCATGTCTGAATATTCAATAACATTACACATCTTAGCCCTCCTGGCCAACACTAAAGTCGTTAACTCCCGCATCTTCTTTGCCTTTTCCTTCTGCGAAATGGCCTGGTACCATTTTGATAACCGCACCTTTCCTTGTCTGGATAACAATATTAAAAATTGGATAGCCATTGTGATATATGTCGACTGTTGTGTTGTAGAATACCGTGTGTTTAGTTTGAAGTTGATTTCGATGTCGCGAAAATCCCGAGGCTTGCGCGACATAAATCTGACATTTTGCTATTTTGCAATCACTATATTACTGTAGCTTGAGACACTTATTGAGAGAGCTATTTTTGGGACTAATCTTAGTTTTACATCGTCTATTTGTTGGTTCGTCTCTAGCGATAAATAATAAATCTTTCTAAAGTATCTGCCGTTAGACGTAGGAATTTAGGATGGGCCTTTATCTCTTTGGTTAATCTATTTCAGTCAATAAACTCAAAAAGGCAACTCTCTACCTTGGCTAGGGATACAGAACAAGGAATCAAGTTGTATTAATTTGATGTATCATATTTGTTCATATTTGGATATTTTGGAAATTTTTTCAAACTATTTAAGAAAGTTAAACTAGAATAGTTAAAAATATTACTGGTAGATTTTAATAGATTTAATCTACACTCCATGGTGAATACTATGGGAAAAAACTACTTAAAATTACTGGGAATCGGTATATGACATATTGGAGAGAAACTTGGTTGGCCTGGACGTTAATTTGGTTATTAGAGGCAATTTCGATCAATATTACACTAGCTGAATCAACGGATGTTCGGGTACTGCATACAATATATACATATATGTAAAACACACTAAGAACCATAAAAGTTAGATTATTTGCATCTTTAAATAATGAGAGACTTATTCTTTTTACTCATTGTTCTCTCGCGTTTCTGTTTATTACAAAGAATATAAATTACTTGTAGTCATTAACTTATTGAATAGTCATTACTTGCTTTTCACTATTATACTTGTCAGTAAACTGTTGATTGTCTCACTAAATACAATATCTTAGAAATCACTAATTCCCTCTAATATTCACTACGACTCACTAAACCTTACTAATATCCTCCTATTCAAACTCTTCTAATTCACAATATTCTCTACCTAAAACTTTTCTAATTCACAATATTCTCGATCTGAAACTCTTCTATTTCACAAATACTTCGCTACGCTCAGTATTGTTCTTCCTGAGTTGGGGGAGGGCTAATTGAAAGGAGATGGATTAACTTCATTTCTATAGAAGTTGAGCTCCTTTAGACATTCATGGGTTAATTTGATTCGTTTTATGATCCTCTTGCATCAGTGGCTATTTTGGTGATGTAAGTGATTTTGTGAATTTCCATATGGATATTGGTGGTTTTGTGTCTCCGACAATGTCGTCTTTTTACGACAGTTTCCACGACATTTTCCACCGATTTCTCTACAATAAAATCTATTTCCCTTTATTTATTGAATGTGATTGTGTGTTCTCATATTGAAGCCATCTATAATCAAGAACTCAACATGTTTAAGAACAACAACTATAAAATGTAGATCGACCAAAATCGTCGATATGAATATAAATAATGCAATGTAAAACCGGCAAGATGCAAAACTTAGAGAGGTACCTCGTATCCTAGAAGCATACTTCCAATCAAGTAAAGGTTCAATGAAGCGATGAATCCCCATACTAATACGGCCATGAAGGACGTGATGGGGCCGTTACTGAAGTCTTTATATCCCTTGATACGATACATATCAAAGTCGTCAGTATTTTCGGATACATATGAGCTGGATCCGGTACCAGATTCAGTCACAGCTACACTTTCGCTTCCACCAGTACCAACACTCGCGCCAGCACCAGTGGTGGCACTCTTGTGATAGTTGTTGGTGGATACGTTATTTCCAAGTAGGCGATTTTGCTCTTCTGATCCGTAATTGACTTGGTCATCTTCGTCATCTTCCCACCCGGCACATGGGTGAGTCTTCCTTAAGTCTTGAAGACGAATGGCTGGTTCTGTCAGCTTAAAACGACGCGCTGCAACACTGGTGTCATGGCCGAATTCAGACTCCAAAGGCAACGTCAAGTCAGATTCATCGAAAAGAATATCAATTTCTTCATCCCCATCCCTAACGAAAATGGGCACACGCATAATTTCTTTTGAGCATGTGAACCAAATCAAAGGAGCACTCACCGCAGGTAACAATATAGATAACACCACTTGTGATGCGTTTAAAATCTTTGCTAAACCTTCACGGCCAGCAAGACTCACAACAAGAAGACAAGGAGCGATGGCTAACGCACGAGTTATTAATCTTCTAGCCACAGGTGGAAAGCTCCACGATAAAAATCCTTCTGAAACCATTTGACCAGCCAAAGTACAGACGACCCCAGCACTTTGTCCCGAGCATAACAACGCGAGCGCAAACACAAACCCTGCGGTTGGAGATAAATGTTTCGAGAGCAAGTGGTAGATTGTGAATAAGTCAGCGTTCTCATAATCGTCACCGTCTGAATCATTGTCCGAATCTGACAGATGTCCGTCGTCATCGTCTCTCTTGAAATTTAAAGACTGACCGCCAAAACTTCTGGTGTCTTTGCCTGTGTGTAAAGTGGCTCCTGCAACAATAAGAATGGCTGCATTGACAAATAGGGCAACAGTAAATAAGGAGATCACAAGCTCAACGATCGTGTAGCTCATGGTATCGTTAATGGCATGGATAGATGGTCTATATTGGTCGTCTTCGTCATAATTTTCCAACGTGGTGTCATCGCCATCCTTTTCGAAATGCGAGTGCTGGTGTTGGTCAATTGGTGTAGCGATGGGAGTAATGACATTATCTATGTCTTCATGGTAAGAATTTTCCAAAATAGGAGACTCAGTTGTGATACTTGGACGAGATGCCTTATTTCTAAGAGACAAAGGATGGTAGTGGCCATTTTTGACGTCAAAGTCTTTCAATCTTGACTGCACCAAACCAGAGCCCAAATAGAGCGAATGTGGCATTACCGTAGCACCCAAGATGGCCAAACTCAAAAACAAACCATTACCTCCTTTTCTATCAGACATGTCGACTACCTTTTCATTAGGAAGAAATCCACGCATCACTTCCGCCAAGGAGAAGTCAATCGATGAATCGTGACTCACTTGATACAACTCTATAGCGAAGCATACGACGGTTGCAGCCACGAGGAGGGATACGAATGACTCAAATATTCTGATAAACACAAGTGGTCCATTTGGACGGTATGCCATCAAAACGACCAAAACATCCACAACAGTGACAATGACCCCCACAAACAAAGGAAGATCAAATAGAATATTAAGAGCAATGGCCGTACCGACTACTTCAGCCAAATCAGTAGCTATAATTGCAATTTCGGCCAATACATAGATGATGATGTTTGTTCTGTAGGAAAGGTTGGCCTTACAGTTTGCAGCCAAGTCTAACCCGGTAACTGCACCCAACTTTGCGGCCAAGATCTGTAAGAAAATCGCCAAACAGTTTGATAGAAGAATCAGAAATAAAAGATTATATTTGTATGCTGAACCTGCAGCCACTGCCGTTGAATAATTACCAGGATCCATATATGCCACACTGACCATTAGGCCCGGACCTATGAAACGTGAATATGTTTTGAGTATGGAGGCGGCATTTTTCCACGTACATTCTTTGTACATTGTGGAGATTCGATTTATGGACATGGTGAAATGAGTATGGGGTATAATGCGATGAAAGGTTGCTTATTTGAATTTGTAGAGACCTCTGACGAAGGATTATGTGACGAGGATCTGTTGCGATCTAAGAGTGTTTTATTCGTAGTTCTGAAGACAAGCAACCCGATGATATAAACTTTCTTAGGCAAGTTTTGTTTAACCGCTGTGGTTGGTTTTGCTAGAATACGTTGCTAAGAACTTGTGAAACAGGAAAAAGTACGAAAATGAAGGCTGTAATAGTTGCATACAAAATCAAAAGAACTAAAACACTTCAGGATAGATAATGCTCCTATTTTATTAATATATAGTGGTTGATGTAAGATTAGTGTAAGAAACAGTTAAAGTTTTTATATATTTTGATGACACGGGGATTTTAACGGGCACACGACTTTGCTATGGGAGTATATTCTGACGCGTTAGGTATTGCGTGAAGGATGTTTTATGGGGTAATGTATTGCGGTCTGGTACTTTTTACCTTTTCCGATCACCCGGCGCGTCGGTGGAAATCGCCGGGGGTTGTCGCAAACTTTGAAGGTGTCGGAAATTGTCAGTTTCTGCGACATTCGATGACATAGAATTATTCTCGGAAATGTCGCACCCGATTAGTTCGGTGATATTACTCCGTGATGTATTGTAAAAAAACCTTTGAAAGTGTACCGCTATTCTTTGACCAGTCAAGTATAGAAAAAATGATTAGAGCGGCTGCAGTATTGAAGAGAAGTGCCACCTCTGTGGTACACAAGAACTTACTTCACAGTTCGAGAGTGGTTAATGCCGGGTCTGTGTTTAGGATGCCAGCGATGTCCCCAACTATGACAGAAGGGGGTATCGTCAACTGGAAGTACAAAGCAGGCGAAGAATTCAGCTCCGGAGACGTCTTATTGGAAGTGGAGACCGATAAGGCCACCATTGACGTCGAAGCAATCGACGACGGTATCATGTGGGAAATTTTGATCAACGATGGAGCTACTGGGATCCCAGTAGGTGAACCAATTGCTTATCTCGCAGAACCTGGTGATGATTTAGCTAGCTTGGAAAAGCCAAAGGCTGACGTAAAGGAAGAACCCAAACCAAAGACGGAAGAACCAAAGGAAGAGCCAAAGCAAGAGTCTGCACCTAAACACGCAGAGACTTTCCAAGGTGAATCAGTGATTGGAAAGGCCAACCCAAAGCAAACTTTGTTCCCATCTGTCGAGTTATTATTGCATGAAAACGGAATCTCTTTTGAAGATGCCATAGCTAATATACAAGCGACTGGTCCAAAGGGTAGATTGTTGAAGGGTGATATCTTGGCCCACTTGGGGTTGATCAAGAAAGAATCTGTAGAAAAGCTTGCCCAACAACTCAAAGCCCGTGAACACTTGGACTTGTCCAACATTCAATTGGCTACTCCAGAAGAAAGCAGAAAGTTACAACAAATCGAGGAAAAACCAGTTGAAAAATCTGCTCCAGCCGAACCAGTCAAACCTGCTAATGTTTTGAACGTCAAAGTCACCTCCGTATTAGGTGCCGATGTTTCCCATGCCAAGTTCCAACATACCTTCTCCAAATCTATTCAATCTGCTATCAGACAAACATATGCGCAAAAGTTTCCTCAATATGCATCCAGTCCTTCGGCTACATCTGATTTCGCTAGCGATATCTTTGGCGAGCTTACTTCGCCATCTGTCACTGCAAACAGATTCGAAGTCTACAATATCAAGTATAAATTTGCCTCTGCAGCCCCAGCAGTCGTTGCGGCCGATGCATTTGATTCTTTGTTAGGATTGTCGGCTCCAGCACCAGTTCCAACCACCTTGGCCAGCGAGTCAGTTACCGTCGAGTTCAATATCAAGTTTGATACTAAGCTCAGTGACTCCAAGCAATTCGTGGAAGATTTCGAAGACTCTTTACTTTCACAAATCCCATCAAACCAATTGATCATCACCCAATAATAGTATAGATATACTTGTATAATAAATTCATTACTAACCATCACATGAAACAATTAGGAACCGACAATCGAGACATAAAGTAGATAAAGACGAGATAGAGATGAAGTAGAGATGAGAGTAGAGACGAAAGAGAGACGAGAGTGGAGATGTGATAGAGACGAGATAGAGACGAGAGTAGACACAAATGTAGACACAAGAGAAGAGATAATTAGTAGGCACACAATCAGGAATATTACAACTAGTAGCCTAAGAGATTGTCACTCAGTAATCTCCGCTAGAGATACAGTGGTGGAGAAATATAGTACCTCAAAGGATCACTTACTTAGACGTAGTCTTGTTTTATTCACGTGACCATTTCGCCTCTTCATAGTAGTATTCACAGAACAATAGCCATAAACTACATTAATTTATATTGTTTAAATATCCGAGGAACTAGAAAAAGATGTGAAAACGATGATGACGTACTCAATAGAATTTCTACAACTCTTTTCGTCTTGCCATTCCTTTCTAGAAGTATTGACTATATGAAAATCTTCTGATATTTAGATTTAGGCTGCAAATCAATAAGTTTTTAGAACCACTCTAATACCCAAATTCCTTAACATCAAGATTTATTAACTCCGCAAAAGCTAGATCTATTAGTTCCGTAATGTCCTAAAATTATCTAATCCATAGTTTTCTAAACCATAATTGTAGAAACTGTAGATTATTTCAGATATAGACTAAGCAAATACAATTTACTTATATTATAATTTTTATAATAAAATACTGTAGACTTATATTCATATTGTATAATATTCCCTGGTGGATCTCACCGAAGGTAAGACCCCACCAAACTAAGAGTTCCAGAAAAAGCCTGGAAGAGGTAGAGACACCCCTAGGAAATAAGATTGGATCTCCACCAGCTCCAACTTCCTAAAAACCGGTATTAAAATTTATATCCATAAATAAAAATGTAACAGCTACTGCTAATACAGGTAATAGTTAGTTCAACTAAACGTTCTTCTATTATGTGTTGTTAATGATGGTTAATTCCAAATTGATATTTATTTATAATATTTAATATTAAAAAATACTTCTGTTATAGTTTTTATTATTATTATTATTTAATAATTAATATTTAATATTATATTGTTTGATTCTTTATTATTTGATTTATTTATATTAGGAATATCGCTATTTTTGTCTTGGAATTTGCTATTTCTATGATTGAGAGTTATGTTTTCTGTATCTTATATAGCGGATACATCAAAGATTCTATTTCTTGAATTAATTTAATTATCGGAATCTTGAAGACTTGTTTACGAAAATATGAACTGCCTCGTGCTCAATCTCTATCATATACACAATTTTCGATTTCACTATTCCAGGACTGCCTCTTTATCACTCTCAGACTGTCTCTCTATCACTCTCAGACTGTCTCTCTATCATTATTCCCAGGACTGTCTCTTTATCACTATTCTATGACGATCTCTCTATCTAATGTGATCTTGTCCTACATGTTGAGAGTATTCTCAAACATACAATCCATGATTGGGGACAATTTTCCCCATGCTCCTCACCGGAATCCATTCACTAATATTTGCTACCACTGGTATCAAGTCAGTCTACTGACCAACGTGGTCTATAGACTAGAACCATGTGGCGTCTCCATATATAGTTGTGATTACTCCACTAAATCGGCCCTAACAATTTGTTCCTACCCAAAGCCACAATGCATGTTTATTGAAACAGGTAACAGAGACAGGGATCCTACAATATTCTTAACGAGCAATCACACGTCATGTGTAGTGGAAGTAGTGAGAAATGGAGGTATGGTAGTAGTGAAAAATTAACTAATGGAAGTAGTGATCAAATATCCCGTCTAAAGAACACTAATATCACCAGTGTAAATGAATAGAATGTAGATAATACCAAATTTCACGACAATAACAACTTATTTCTCATATTAGAATACTTTACATGATTTCAACCTCTTTAGAAATTTACTACTATGGTAACTAATTTTGGTAGATTTAGTATCAGTGATCAGGGCATATTATTGTCAATGGAGGAAAATGATTGTCAATGGAGGAAAATGATTGTCATGGTGGAAAATGATTGTTAGTGGATTTACACTTGAAATTTCTGACAAAGAATCCACGACGAGTTCAGTACAGAAGTTGAACCTTTCGCAGCACGATGACAGTGGTTGACCCATCATCACCACCGCTGTCAATATCGACCTCTATTACCATAAAACATTTTCCGGCGACAATACAAATATCGGCTTTAACTAAGAGATTCGTCCCTATACACTACTAACTAAAATGCAGCGTGCCTACAGAACTAGACGCTCCCAAAAAAATAAAAAAAATAAAATAATCTTCCTTCGTCAGTTGTTTCTCTACAGATACATACGACAGACTCAGATACGGGCTACTTACAGGAGTACGCGTTATTCTCAGTGAATTATTGATTGATATTGTTTTACGAGGACCGAAGTGATTTTTATTGTTTTTTCGAGGACTGAAGTGATTTTGATTGTTTTTACGAGGAGTGCTCTGAATTTTTTATTGCTTTTAGCCACTGACTCAGTGAAACAATAATAGAATGTATCTTCCCTATCCTGCCTACGGGAATAATGGACAACAGAATGGCGGCACACAAAGTACCAACAACGGTGGACAGGCCGGTACGAGTCAGAACTCGGCTCAAGTAATGATGGATCGCAACAAGTCCATAGTCGCGCCTCCCCAACCTCTTCACCAATCGAGCCCATATTTCTCTCGGACTTCGCTGACTCAGGCCCCCCCATCATTGGGCGGAAACACGAGTCTCAATGGACCTCCAGCACATCATCGAGGAGTTTTGCATTCTTCGGTCAATCCCTCTTTACCATTATCGTTGCCGCATCCCACCGGGGTCCCACCTCCTTTGCACCAACTTATACAATCTCCCCAACAACCACAACAAACTCAACAATTGCAGTACCACCCTTTATACCAACAGAGTCCTACTCAGCAACACCTGGCCATGCTGCCCTCGCCAAAGAGCCAGGAACAACATCTAGAACAACAGTACCTTCTCCAACAGCAACAGTTGCAACAACAAATACAACAACAGATGCTCCAGCAACAACTCCAGCCACCCATGCACCAACTGTTCCAACAACAATTGCAGCAGCAACAATTACAGCAACAACAGCTCCAACAGTATCAACTGGCTCAACAAATGCATGCGGCACAAGCCCAAGCAAACCAATATCAGGTCCAAGGTCAAACAAAGCAAAACCAAGGACAAGGAAATATACAACCACAAGGAGTCCAAGGAATTCAAGGAATTCAACAGATCCAGCCACAAGGAATACAGCAAGGAATCCATCCAATCCAGCCGCAAATCATCCAACACCAACTACAAAATAAAGGACAACTTCCATATGGTAACCAGCAATATCAACTACAAGGAAAGCACCAACTTCAACCGCAAAGTCAACAAATCCAAGGTCAACAGATCCAGAGCCAAATACAAAACAACCAGCTTCAAAATAACCAATTTCAAAATAATCAACAACATCAATCACATATTAACCAACTTCTGCCACACGTTAATCAACAACTTCAACAAGCACAAGTTAACCAACAACAACGTCAACTTCAGCAACAAGTACAGCAACAGCAGCAGCAACAGCAACAGCAACAACAGCAGCAACAACAACAACAGTATCAACTTCACCAGCACCAACAACTTATACAATCCCAAGTTCAATCCCAAAACCAGCCTCTTCAATCCGAACACAATTTCCAATATAATCTAGGTTCAGAAAAGTCACCCGATACCATTGAAAAATCTAAGCAAAAGAGACCCAAAAAACCGAAACAAGACCTCTTGAACGAAGATAATGTAGACCATATCCACCAGCTCCAACAGGTCCATCCAGATGTGCCTGGCCAGTTGACTCCCCAATCTAACCAGAAGAAGAAAAGAGGACGGCCCAGAAAGATGTTGCTCGATCCGACCACCAACGAATATATCGACTCGACACATCCCAACTTCAAGCAATTGAACAAATTGCTTAGAGACACCATGTCTCCCGGATCGCAAGCGCTTCTGTCCAATTTCCAGCTGAACGGGATGCCTGGCGATACCAGTGCCGACAGTAGTATCAGCAAGCTATACGAACAACCCACGTATCTTAGGACCTTAGAAGACGAAGCGGTCAAACAATTGCTCCAAAAGAAAGACAAGAGAGGTCGACCCAGAAAGTTCCCTGTTGAACAAACGGGGATAACCATCAAGGGGATCAGAGTCAATGGGAATCTTAAAAATAGAGTCAAGAAACCTGCTACATAAACACGCAGAAGTGAGCGTGATTCGCCTGATATGAGCGTGATTCGCCTGATTCATCACATCTTACAATTTCTAGATCTGTCCTACGTATATTGTTAGTCTATTATTTTCTCTGTAGTCTGTATTATATTATGAAATGAGAATTTTGCTCTTAGTTCAGGGAATCGTAGTGTGATTTAGTGAAATCAGTGAGGTTTAAGGACTATTGAAGAAATCGCTTGTTGAATACATCGCTAGTTCAGTATTATTCACTGAGAAGAATGTCGACGGATAGCATTGTAGAGGAAAATTTAATAAATAACCGAGTTCTAGTAAAATATTAACCCTCAGTAATCTATCATCCCCTAATCGGCTTCGTCCAAGTTCTCTAAGTATTTAAAAGCTGCAATAATCAACTTTTAACGTTAGAGGGTTTTCCATATTTATTTATATGCAGTACATTAACATCGATAGATTTAGCTACTGAAATATTTACCAAAATTATCCCTACTAACTAAATTAATAGTAGAATGTGCTGAAATAGCCTCCACTATATCATATACCAATCTTCCGTGATTTTAACTAGTAATTACCCACAATATTAAATATGTATTATTGCTTATGAAATCTAATTCAAAAATGTATTGCTCGCACGATCTTAAGATACTGAGCAGACCGAAGATATTTAATACTAGTGGAGATTTGACAAGAATTAATGAGATTAGTGACTTACTTAATACATCCTGCTCAAGTACATCACTGCGGTCAATATTTAATAAACGTGAATCATCAAAGGGTTTCGAATACTCTGCAGCTCTCAGTACTTATTTAGTGAGAAGAATAGCTAAGAATTGCAATGAGGTGAACTATTCCATAAATTACGAGGAACCGTGAAAACTATGATCAAAGCGCTTTGTTCTCTCAGGTAAGTCTATGAAACGGAAGCAAATCTTTAATTACTGGCCACTAATTTATATATCTCCCCAGTAAACACATGTTTCGCTCGTAGTTCTCTCGGTATTAAAAGCTGCAAATAACCGTAATTTATATGTATTATTATATGCAGTACATGAATATCAGTAGATTTAGCTAGTGAAATACTTACCAGAATTGCCCCTACTAACTAATTTAACTTCTAGACTAACCTGGTATCGCCCCTATATTTTATGCACAAATTTTCAGTACTTTTGAGCCGTAATTATCGTCAAAATTCGATAAAAAGGGTAAATTATAGAATCTTGTACAAAAAATTCCTGATCCCATCTAACTTTTATTATTTGCGAGGATTTAGTGAATTCTAGAGCAGATTTGTGAATTTTAGTGGGACTTATTGAGTTTTAGTGAGATTTAGTGGGACTTATTGAGATTTAGTGAGATTTAGTGGAGATTTAGCGAATTCTAGGAGATTTAGTGAGTACCAAAGAAGATTATTGAATATTAGTAGTGATTAGTGATTTTCTTCGCTAAGTTTAGTATTTAATATTGTCTAGTTCTATGGCTTCGGATAATGTTTAGGGACGTTATTCATCACATTTCCAGACCCACAGACTACATCAATACTATAGATTCTTAATCTTTCCCATTTAGGATCCAGATGCGCAGGTTCGATCCTTGGTTGGGTTCTATTCATACTCTTTTAACACTTAACTTATATTCTACGTATTCTAATATTTATATCGTTACATAATTCTATTCATAAAACGACCCATTGCAATCATAGGCGCACAGACTGCTTTGACCATCATACACAAAGCGTCGATCAAAAGACTGAGTTCATACAAGATCCACATGAAAATCACCAACTCGATCAAAATCACTATGGTCTGGAGATTAGGAAACGAGTCTGCAATGACGTCAATTGGTGCAAAGATTATCCTCATGATCTTGAAGTTCTTGATGAGATTGTTGATGTTGGAAATGATGGCCACAGGTCCATGGTCTGCGGAGTGGAAGATATTATAACTGCTCGAGTCAATAGACTGTACGTCTGGATCCAAAGAATTGAACGAAGTAGGAGGTGAGTCTTCCAACTGTTTCGTAATAGGATTCATATAGAGGACTTGTCTGATTTCACTTTCATCATCGTCGTCGATTTCGATCTCGAAAGTATCGTTTCCATCGTATGTAGAGCCTGGCAGACTGATCTTAGTCATACGACTACGTTTGGAAACAGCGAGCGATCTGGAGCTAGGCTCGTTCTCGTTGAAGAGAGTCACAATTGGATCGTTCCACTTAGACATCACTAGGCCATAGTTTTTCTTGAGCGATTTCAAGTTGAATCGTTGTGGTTGGTTGGCTAGTGATTTAGATGGTTTAGGACCTGAACGTGAAGTGTCATGGGAAAAGAAGACACTTTTGGATTTTTTCCGTTCCTCGGGTATAGGTTCTATTCTGGGTTCCATAATGGGTTCGTCTTGGGTCCCTTTATAGACCAACCACGAGAGCATATAGTCCCATGCTGGATGAAAATTTCTATTCTCATTGATTCGATGAATTTCCTCCTCTGAAGAAAAGGACTCGACTGGCAATACCTCTGGATCACGAACAAATTCCTCGATTTCAGAGTCTTCTTTATGATTTTCATGGAATTCAGTCTCAGTCTCAGGCACAGGCACAGGTCCTAGTTCTGCTTTCTTTCCTTTGGCCTTCTTGGAATTTGCGTGGATCTCATGCTGTTTGTCAGCGTTGGCAAAGAAATTCCTGCCTAGCTCCTTTTTGGCCCTTTTCATTTTCTTCTTCCATACTTTTTTCAAATCCTTTTGTTTCTTCTCTCCCTCTTTCTTTTCCCCGTCTTTCTTTTCTACGTCTTCTCCTTCATAATAATAATTTTCTCCATCTTCATTTTCGTCATCGTCGTCACTTACAGGTGCTACAAATACTTCTTGCAGTGCCTCTTTTTTTGGCTTGTTCTTGTAGTAGTCGTAATTCGAGTAGTCCTCCCTACCCATTTTATTCTGTAGGGACTTGAACACCTTCTTCAAATTGTTCTTCTCGTCGTCTTCCTCAAAAACAAATTCCATTGGATTGTACTTACCAGAGTCTTCTCCTTTGTCGTGGAAAACATCCATGAATGTTTTATGTGTGTATAGTTTGGGTTTGAAGGGAGACTCGTCGTGTCTTTTCTTTTGTTTAATGTAGTAGTCGTCATATTTTGGTTTAGGAGCTTGTTGTGGGGGTGCAGCCCTGCGTACACCTCGTTGGCCACGAATTGCGTAAGGATCATGACGAGACGCTCGGTATGGCGCTGGTTGATGTTGGATCAATTCTGCAGGAGTGATTTCATGATGTAAATAGTCTGGATCACGGTTGGATTCGAAGTAGGAGATTGACGGTTCTCGTGGTGAAGATTGTGTTGAGGTAATAGGTGTTTTTGATGAGGTAATAGGTGTTCTTGATGGGGTAGGCGATCTTGCTGAGGTATTTGGCGATCTTGCTGAGCCCGATTCTTCATTTCTTCTCCCTGAAGGTGCCTTACTATACTCCGACTTCCTTGAACTAGATTCTTGCATTCTTCTATCGTAGAGATATTCGGTGTCGGGTCTTCTCATATAGCCTGGATACCCACCGCTATAATTACCATGCAAGTTATCCATGCCAAAAACATCCAGTTCTTCATCTTCGATTTCAGTGATCTGGTCATAGTACCTATCAGAATGCTGATTCCGGGGCGATACTTTATGTAAATAATCCTCGCTAAAGTATCCTTTGCTAGTGACGTTCATTTTAGCGTGTATTACCCTTCAATGATGATTTTACTCTTCTCTACGTCTTTATTTGTTCCTCCTTCTCCTTAATGGGTGAAGGCTGGCTGTAAATTTTGGTCTCGCGACACGACCCAATATGGATTTTGAATGTTAGTCACTTTTCTTGTGAGACTTAGAATAAGGAGACTTAGAAGAAAAGACTTGGAACAGGGACTTAGAATAGGAGACTTAGAGCAAGGAGACTTAGAGCAAGGATACCTAGGAAATAAGAGACTAAAGAACCGGAGACTAAAAACCGGAGACTTAGAATAATGATCACAATAAATTCATCGAATTCAAGAATCCTTGTTACTCGATTGCGTACGCAGGCGAAGCAAGGGATTCTTGGTGTCAGATACACCTCCATCACTCCACATTCATATATCAATGACGACTACCTATCAACTTTAAACAAACAAGAAATCGCAAAACACTTGAAAAACTTGGGACCATTCCCGTCATATTCCAATATTCTTAATGCTCAGCATTTCTTTCAGAACAAGGTTTTGATGGAATATCTGAAGAAAGATCCCCACCCGGTATCGTTGCGACAACTCGCAGGGTACGGTAAGACGTTGACTAAGCAAAAGATATTGAATAGTGCCAACTTCGTAAGGATCGAGTTGCCTATCCGTTTGGCGATCAGAATTCGTGATTTGCAAACTTTACCATTTGGAGTTGTCAACAATTTCCATTTGGCCCAGATTTACGAGAGTTATTACCATCTTTTCAATGCGTTCCGTAAAATCCCCACCATCACGACCTTGGAACAGAACGAGAAGTTCTGTAAGAACTTGTCGACTATGTTGGATGAACATGTGGTCAACTTGTCGCATCTTATGATGGGAGCACTCGAGGTTTCGATTCTCACCAACTTCAAACAGAAAGAACTCGACCAGTTTATGAGTTCAATGCTTCGTTCTCGTATTAGTCGTCGTGTAATTGTAGAAGAACATTTGTCACTCACGGAAAACTACAACGCCAAACCTTACGACACCAAGCCTGCCGATTATATTGGAGAAATCTTCCATAAATGTAATGCATCCGAGCATTTCCGTATAGTTGCAGACGTAGTCAAAGATTCCATGAAAGATATGTTTCCTCACCGAGAAAACATGCCCGACTTGGAAATCGATGGCGATGTTAACACTAGTTTCCCATTTATGGTCCCACATCTTCACTACTTGCTTACTGAGATTTTGAGGAACTCGTTTGAGGCAACCATTAAGACCCATGGGGGAAAGACGTCCAAGAAGTTTCCTCCCATCAAAGTAACTATCATCGATGCTGGTAAACAGGTAATATTCAGGATTTCCGATCAAGGTGGTGGAATTTCTCACGATAAACTCCAGGAAATCTGGTCTTTTGGAAAGCAGCCCGATTTGGCTCGTAAAAGCCTTGCGAATTTCCATAGGATTCCCGGTCTTCAACTTTATTCCAACTTTAAGATCACTCCGTCCGGATCTTCAATCGTAACACCTCAGCCATCGCATATTCTTAACCATACCTCACTTGGAGATTTGGAAACTTCAACAAAGACGAAGAAATCGACCTTACAGAATTTGATAACCAGGCCTTCGGACTACAAATTGGGTCTAGGATTGCCCATGTGTAAAGTATTTGCTGACTACTGGAATGGAAGTCTTCTGATGAACTCGCTAGAGGGCTACGGTTCCGATACATGTCTTACCCTTAGTAAACTTGGATACTACTCCAATGTTATCCAACTTGACCGTGCTTAGTTGATCGAGTCGAATCGACATAGGTTTATGCGCGAGTCGAACCGCCGCCTAATTTTTAGTAGTTCTCTTTTCCTGTATAGAAACCAAACATTATTGATCAAAACGGAACCTCACAAATGTCTAACACAACTACAGGGATCCATATTGTCCATACATAACTCAATGTCACTGAACAAGCGAAACGTGACCATATCGTCGTTGTTGGACTCGACCTCAGACGAACAGACGCGAAATTCCAGTCCCAGCGTACCCCCAGTCCACACTGGTATGCCCATTCTGAACCTCGTACAACAGTTCCAGACCAGTATCACCGACAGCTTTTCCCAGCCCGGAGAAGGCATAGGATCCTCGTGGAGCGATAGCGTTGTGGTAGACGATGGCCCGCATTACCAGGGATATCCCAAGGTGCCCATTGCTATCCGCCCGTCTCCAGGGTTGCCGATGTTGGTACCCAAAACACAAGCGATTTCAGTATCGCCCGGCCCAGGGCCAGGTATGGAGAGCAAGAATCCGTCATTCGTGGTGAGCGACCATATCAAACGATTCCAAACGAGTTTCCAATTGACACCCACGCCGCAGCCAGTTCCGTCTGGACGCAGCAAAACATCCATAAATTCCATCATTAACATAGACGACGAGCAGGAAATTATTAATATAGACCCCACGCCGCCGCCACAAACCCAGCCAGCACAATCTGTGCAAATCCTGCCAGCGCAGTCATTACAATCACAACAGATCCAACCAATACAACCACAACAACCACCAAAGAAACGGAAACCACCACAGAAAAAAAAGGCCACCAACGACCCAGCCACCAAGAAGAGAAAAACAGACGAACCCATCCTTGTAAGCGACGAGAAAAAAAGTACAGCCAAACCAAATGCTGGTCAGAAACAGATCAGCAAGACGAAGAAGAAGACTCCAGAAGTCGCCAAACCAGCAGACCCTGTGAAACCCGCTATTTATCCAGGTTTAACTACGGAAAAGTCCTCCAAAGTAGTGGAGGTAAAACTACTGCCCCCAACAATAATTGAAGTCCAACCTATGAAGGAATTAAAGGTGGAGGATGTAGAAGAGAAGGAGAAGGAGAAGGAAAAAGAGAAGGAAAAAGAGAAGGAAAAAGAGAAGGAAAAAGAAAAAGAGAAGGAAAAGGTCGATCCACCCATAATTGCATTGAATATTCCACTAATAGATCCCAACGACCCCAAACCAGGCCAATCTGAAGTGGTTATAAACGTTTTACGACTCTCTGAGGAAAAATATGGCTGGTCAGTTATCCATCCCAAAGCCCGGTCGGCGATTGATATTATGGACGATATGATAGACGACGACGAGGGGATGGACGATGATGAGGACGACGATTTGATCGTGGACGATGAGAAACCGACAGAGAAACCGGCTGAAAAACCGACAGAAAAACCGACAGAAAAACCTTCAGAAAAATTAGACACCACCAAGAAGAAGAAGGATGAAGAAGAATTGACAGAAGAACAGTTGGTCAGAAGACACGAGGTAAAGATGAACAGAAAAGTAGGAAAGTACGACTACGAAGATCCTTTCATCGACGATGTAGAGTTACAGATGGAGGAAGAAATCACCTCCACCAAGGAGGGATTCTTTGTGTACTGGGGACCATTGGTAGACGACCGTACTATGAACGGAGGAGCCAAGAAAGGGTCTTCCAAGACGAAAAAATAATAGTTTCGAATTTATATATACTCTCATAACATATTATTAGTAGATGGCCACCGAAGAGATGGCCACCGAGTCAAGATTTAGAGTTTTAGATGATTCCGAGAATATGAAATGTCATTATGATTTTGTATGAGTTTTTGT
>Ga0065707_10081888_pt1 | contig 31190 bp, 25 predicted proteins | sample SwiRhicommuniRL3_FD_59094 | JGI IMG/M metagenome (GOLD analysis project Ga0065707, IMG submission 59094) | Switchgrass rhizosphere bacterial communities from Rose Lake, Michigan, USA - RL3 v2 (version 2) | ecosystem: Host-associated > Plants > Roots > Rhizosphere > Soil | place: East Lansing...
CCGCTTCGGCAGTCGGCCGCTGCTGCTTGGGAACGTTGGCCGACAGCCAGCCGCGCGCCTTGGCACGAAATGCCTCATCAGCCTGGGTGTAATCTAGATTCAAGAGTTCACCCTTTCGGCCCGCTGGCCGACGCCAGGCTCAACGCATGGATGTGATCGAGCAGCTCGCGATCCTCGCCGAACCAGGGCAGCAGCAGATGCGCCCGCTTCAGGAACAGATGCCCGTCATGTTCCTTGGTGATGCCGATGCCGCCGTGCAGCTGCGTGTTGACGTCGACGTTGCTGCGCGCCGCTTGATTGGCAATGAGTTTGACTGAGCTCACTTGCAGATCTGCATCGTTGCGCAGGTCACGCAAAGACACTGCGGCCGCGAACAGTTGCTGCCGCGCTGCTTCGCATCGCAAGGCCATCTCGGCGCACGGATGTCTGACTGCTTGATAGGATCCGATCGCTTTGCCGAAGGTGATGCGTTGCTTGGCGTAGGCGACAATCATGGCCGTGACTGCTTCGGCAACGCCCAGCAACATCGCAGCAGTGGTCAGCTGAGCGCGCAGGAACAGTCCGGAACCGTGAATGCTTGCTATGGGATCGAACAGTTGCACCGTGACGGCCGCACTCGTGGATTTATCCAGGCAGGGACGCGGCGAAAACGATACGGACCGCAGATCGAACAATGCGGCGCGATCGCGCGTGACATGCACTAGGTAGCTTGCATCGCGCGCGCCGAAGCAACGCAGGCCCGGCTGTTCGGCGGCGGAGTAATCCAAGAAGGCGAGCGCGACCGTATGTTTGCCTGAGATCAGCGCACGAGCGAGATCGCTGCAATCGGCTGCTGCGCTCAAGTGAGCCGCCAGCACGATGGGCAGCACTTCGATCGGCCCCAGATAGCGCCCGAACTCGCGGAACAGCAACGCCTCTTCGACGGCGGTGAATCCCGAACCACCGAGGTCATCGGACAGTCCCAATCCATACCAGCCGAGATCTGCGATGTTCGAGCGTATCGTTGCATTCCATGCGCCAGCGTCCGGGCCGTGCAGCCGGCTCACCGGCAGCGCGCTTTCCAGATACTGAGACACTGCCTCGACGATCGATTCCTCTTCAGCGTTGGGAAGGAGTTCCACGATCATTTGCTCCCAGGGCCGCGGCTGTCGTTCACTGGAACAGCGCCTTTGCCGCTTGCAGGTCGACCTTCATCACGTGATTGCGTGGCAACGCGGCCACCGCGCGAAAATCCACGGGCACCTGATAGGGCAGGAGCCGCTCTTTCAGAAACGAACGCAGCTCCTCGTTCGAGGGAGCGGCATGGCCGGCGTTGAGTTCCAATGCCGCAACGGGCACTTGACCGAGACGCGCATCGGGCATGCCGAACACTGCCGCTGCCCGAATCGCGTCGTGAGATTCGAGCACGCGAGCGACGTCATCGGGCGAGACCTTGAAGCCGCCGCGGATGATCATGTTGTCGGCGCGGCCGACGATCCATAGAAAGCGGTCCGCGTCGACGATGGCCAGGTCCGTGGTCTTCTGCCAGTTCACGCCATCGCCGATCTCGCGGGCGCGCAGTTCCAGAATGCCCTTGGTTCCTGGCGGCAGCACTTCGCCGCTTTCCACGTCGGTGATTCTGCCGTCGACGCCTTTGTTCAACCGACCGACGCTGCCGCGCTTGCTGCGGTGGTATTGCTTGAAGTCGTCGATGGTCCAGCCGGCGACGCCGCCGAACTCCGTGGCGCCATAGTTCTGCAGCACCGGAATGCCATAGCGTTCGTAGAAAGCATCGGCGAGATCCGGATCCAAAGGCGCGGAGCCGCAGCGGAATGCAGTCAATGAAGACAATTCCTCCGCAGGCACATTGGCATCGAGGATCATGCGCACCGCCGCGGGCGCGCCCCAAGCGACCTTGGGCCGATGACGACGCAACGCATCGCGAAATTCCTCGAGCTCGAATTTTTCGAGCAGGCAGGACTTGCGTCCGGCAGTGATGGTGCTGAGCAGCCGTCCGAGTCCTCCGATATGCGAGAAGGGCGCGTTCAGGATCTGTACGCCGCTGCGCAACTGACCTACTGCTCCGCCTTTCTCGAAGGTGAGATAGTTCAGAATGGATTGCTCGAATGCCGCCGTACGCAAGGGAATGCGCTTCGGCGTTCCCGTCGTGCCGCTGGTGAGCATTTCCACCGACACGTCCCTGGCGGCGGTTCGTTGCCATTTCTCAGGCGCGGCGTCGAGGCGTTTTGCGACGATGAATCCCGCATCGCCCGCCGTGACTTCGATGCCCAGCGCGCCCGACGCTTGCGCTGCCGCGACGATCTGCGGGCGTTGCCAATCGCTGCCGCTGCCTACGATCACCGGCACTTGCACCTTCACGATGTCCTCGGCCAGCCGCTCCTCGGGGTACAGCGGATTGAGCGTGACCAGGCAATTCCCCGACGTCAGCACTTCGAGGATGACGGGAACCAGCTCCGGACGATTCCGCTGCAATACGCCGATGCGCGCCGACTCCGGCAATCCCGCAGCCGCCAGCAGCCTCGCCAGATCGGCCATCGCCCGCGAGACCTCGCCCCAGGTGTACCAGTGGCGATGGAATTCGACGCTCGGGGCGTCCGGGTCGAGTAAAACGATTTCGCGAAGCAGCGCGCGCCAGGGTGTCATTTGGATGATCTCGTCAGCCCGATCGGTGAGCGGGTAGTCTAAGGGGTAACTCTATTACGGTTCAATCCGGCAGCAGGTTGCCGCTGTGGCCTCGAAATGGTAAATTGAACCAACTGAATTGATCCAGACTGCGTCGGAGCTGCCGGGTTCGCGTCATAACCCGCAACGACCGAGGGGGAAATCACGTGGCGCAAGAACAGGCGGTGTCGCAGCAGGACCCATTGCTGGTGCAACGGGACGGGCATTTGCTGATCCTAACGCTGAATCGACCGGAGCGGCTGAACGCATTGAACCGCCCGTTGCAGGCCGCATTGAACCGGCAATTCCTCGAAGCGGACCGCGATCCAACCATCCGCTGCATTATCCTGACAGGGACCGGCCGTGCGTTTTGTTCAGGCGCGGATGTCGAACATCTGCGCAATGAGGGCGGCAAGTCGATCGAACAGCAATTGGTGAAGCCGCCGCAGTTCACCGCCAGGCAATGCGGAATTTTCACTCCGACGATCTGCGCGGTGAACGGAGTCTGCGCCGGCGCCGGGCTGCATTTCGTCGCCGACAGCGACATAGTCATCGCCAGTGACAGCGCGAGCTTCGTGGACACGCATCTGAACGTAGGTCAGGTGTCGGCGCTCGAACCCATCGGTCTGATCCGTCGCATGCCTATGTCGCATGTGTTGCGCATGGTATTGCTCGGCAAGGCGGAGCGAGTCTCCGCCCAGCAAGCGCTCGACTATCGACTGATTTCGGAAGTGACCGCGCCCGACAATCTGTTGAATCGCGCTCGCGAGCTCGGGCAGATCGTTGCATCGGTCTCGCCGGCCGCTGCTCGTGCATCGCTGCAGGCCATCTACGATTCGCTGGAGATGCCGCTGGCCGAAGCCTATGAAAAGGGCCACGAAGCGCTGATCCGCTACCGCGAACATCCAGATGCCGCCGAAGGCGTCGCGGCATTTCTGGAGAAGCGTCCGCCGCGTTGGCAGTGACAGACGCTCGAGCCGCTGTCTACTTGGTTGCGGTCAGCGGTGCGGCGACGGGGATGCGATCGCGCAACTGGCTTCGCACGATCTTGCCCATGGCATTGCGCGGCAGCTGGTCGATGAAGAACCAGTCCACCGGAATCTTGTATTTCGCGATGCGCGGCTGACAGCGGAGTTTCAGATCTTCGATCAGCGCCTGCGTGGCATTGCCTGCGGTGGCCTGAATGAACGCCACCGGGCATTCGCCCAGGCGAGAATCGGGCTTGCCGATCACCGCGCAGTCCACGACCCGCGGATCTTCACGTAACACTCGTTCGATTTCAGCGGGATAGATATTCGCGCCGCCGCGCAGAATCAAATCGCTGCGTCGAGAGCGGATGAATACCTGTCCATGCTCGTCCATGCTGCCGAGATCGCCTGTATGCAGCCAGCCGCCACGTAGCACCTCATCGGTGGCTGCGCGTCGCTTCCAGTAGCCGAGCGTCGGCGTGTAGACATCCTTCCAGGGACCGTGCTCGATGGCGCGAACGCAGATTTCACCGATCTCGCCGCGGGCTACTTCCACGCCCGCCTCATCAAGGATGGCAACGTGCAGATGCGGCAGGGGCTTGCCGATAGCGCCCTCGGTACCCTCGGTCTTATCGTCGCTGCGTGTCACCGCCGTCGGATTCTCCGTGAGCCCATAGCCGATGGTCATGCGATGCCCGAAGCGCTCGAGATACAACAGCGGCAGTCTGGCTGGCACCAGAGCAGCGCCGACGACCATCCAGGTGAGCGACCGCAGATCGTTCTGATCGATATTCGGCAGCGTCAGCAGATCGTAGACGAGCGTAGGCACCAGATTCAGCGTGTTGATGCGTTCCTGCTTCACCCATTCGACGATCCCGGCCACGTCGATTCTGTCCATGCACACCTGGCGAACGCCGCGCGACAACGTGGCGATCGGCCCGCCGATCATGATGTTCAGAATGGTCAACGGCGAGCTGGTGCCGCGCGTCACGCCCGGCCGGCGATCTCCGGCCATGTGCTCCGTGAAGGTGGCCGACACCATGATGTTGTGCTGACTGTGCACGGCGCCTTTCGGGAAGCCGGTGGTGCCGCTGGTGTAGGCGATGGCCGCCGGCGCGAATGGATCGATGACGACTTGGAGGCGCGGCGCTGCTGCGTGTGCGAGCAGGGCACGCGACCATTGGCTTTCCTCTCCCGGCTGGACGACGACGACAGTGAGATCACCGAACTCGGTCTTCAGCGGCTCCAGCTGCGCCGCGGCGTCCTTGTCGGCGAGGTAGACGGACACGCCGGCGTCGCGGATGAAATAAGCCTTTTCGCCTTGCGCATAGTTGCGATTGATGCCGACCCAGATGGCGCCGAGCCGTTGACTGGCGAGAAAGGCGATGACAATGTCGGTGCCGTTCGCGATGCTGGCGGCGATGCGATCGCCTGACTTCAAACCCAGCGTCTGCAGGAACGCCGCCGCGGCGTTCACAGCCCGATCCAGCTGGCGAAAGGTGAAGCGGGCATGCCGGCCGACGATGGCTTCCGCATCGGGAGTGTCGCGAAGCGCCGGCTCCAGCACCGTCGCTACGTCTTGAGGAGCATCCGGAATGGCCTGGTGCGTCGACGGCGGTGTGAGGCCCAACTGCCTCAGTTCGTTCTCATCCCAAGCCACGCTCGTCCCCCTGTATTGCAGCGTCTACGACCGGCATTGCCGTCGGCCGAACGCGGATGCGTGAGATGCGACCGCGTAGGCCGACGCCTAGTCTAATTGAGATTACTCTATTCCGACGTGGCGCGGCAGGTCAAGTAACCGCAATGGCGGATCGAGCCTGACGCAGGTGCGATCCGGCATATGTCAGATGCCGCCTGCGTCAGCTGGAGGGACGGCCCTCGACGGCGAGCCCGACCAGCGGGGGAGTCGGCGCCGCGCCGAGCGGTCAACTCTCGACGAAAGCTCGCTCGATGACGTAATCGCCAGGATGGCCGATATTCGGCGAGATCTGGAAACCCAGCCGATCCAGTTGCGCGCGCATATCCGCCAGCATGGCCGGACTGCCGCAGATCATGGCGCGATCGGTCTGCGGCGTGAGAGCCGGCAGGCCGATGTCCTGGCATAGCTTGCCGCTCTCGATCAAAGCCGTGATGCGGCCCTGGTTGACGAAGGCTTCCCGCGTCACCGTCGGATAATAGATGAGCTTGCGCTCCACCTCTTGGCCCAGGAAGTCGTTTTTCGGCAGCTCTTCGCTGATGAACTCGCGATAGGCGAGTTCGCTCTCGATGCGCACGCCATGAACCAGGATCACTTTCTCGAAGCGCTCGTAGGTGTCAGGATCGCGAATGATGCTCATGAACGGCGCAAGGCCAGTGCCGCTGCCGAACAGGAACAGATGCTTGCCCGGCCGCAGGTCGCTGATGACCAGCGTGCCCGTGGGCTTGCGGCTCACCAGCACCGGATCGCCGGGTTGCAGATGCCGCAGTCGCGAAGTGAGGGGACCGTTCTCCACCTTGATGCTGAGGAACTCGAGATGATCCTCGTAGTGCGGACTGGCAATACTGTAGGCGCGCATCAGCGGCTTGCCGTTGACTTCCAAACCCACCATGAGGAAATGGCCGCTCTCGAAACGCAGCGAGGGACCGCGAGTGGTCTTGAATGTGAACAGCGAATCGTTCCAGTGATGCACGCTGGTGACGGTTTCGGTGTCGAAGGCTGGCATGGTCCGAACGCCCCCCTGAAGTCGGATTCCCGATACAATCCGCGACTGCCTGAAGCGGCAGCCTGTCGGCGCGGCAACGCAATCGAATTCGGCATACATATATATGAATAGCCAGCCGCTGGCAACCGGGCGCTCGGAGGTTTGGTCGAACACGTCGACGTCGGTTGAACCGCACGGTTCGAGCCACAGCCGCTTGACGCGGTTCGTGGAGCCATTCAGAATTAGACAAAGATGTAGATCAATACGGTCGCGCGCAGTCGGGACCGGCCAGCTGATTTGGGGGGTATGAGAGTGATCGAGCATTCTGCCGGTGGCGACCGACCGGCGCAAACGGTGAAGATCCGCTTTCAGGAGAGCAGCGGCGCCGAGCACGTGGTCGATGCCCTGTGCGGCAACACACTCATGCAGGAAGCCATAGCGAACGGCGTGCCGGGTCTGAGCGCCGAGTGCGGCGGCAATCTTTCCTGCGCCACCTGTCACTGCTACATCGATCCACCTTTCAGCGATCTCGTGCCCCAGCCCACTGACGACGAACGCGCCATGCTCGACTGCGTCCTGAGTCCGGAAGCCAGCAGTCGCCTGACCTGCCAGGTGCGGATCACTCCGGAGATGGACGGCATGATCGTCCGCTGGCCAGTAACACAGTTCTGACGCTTCGACCGCTTGGGAGTGGCAGGCATGACCGGCATCGTGCGGTGGGCACGGCAGAGCGAGCCAGCAGCGCTCGCGGTGCCGGTGTTGGGAAGAATCGACGGCTGCACTCATCCGGAGAGCGCCGAGCTGCTGGCCGACGGCGAGCACATCGCGTTCGGCAATTGTGCGATGACCCTGGGCATCGAAGCCTATCGACGCGGCGCCGGTCTCGTCTATCTGTCCGGCGATTCGTTCATCTCGACCGCACGGGTCGAGTCCGACGGCGGTCTCGAACTCCTGGAACGACAGTGCATTTCCGGACTCACGGCCACACTCGGCTGCGATGTGTTGCGGCGCGCCACGAAACGATTTCCGGATGGAACTGTGTTCATGGCCGCCGGCGGCAATCCCATCGTGCGCGCTGGTGAGACGACGCTGCTCGTTGATCCAGCGTTGCAACGCTCGCAGCTGCTCGCCTGCGATGCGCTGCGAGGAGAATTGCTCGGCTCGATCCCGCTGTACCCGGGCTCGGCCGTCGCGCGCCGCTTCAATCCTATCGACCAGCCCAACGGCCTCGCGGTGAATCGCGAAGGCGATCTGTTTTTCGGTGACATTCCCAACAGCAATCCCGCGACGGTGCTGCCGCCGCCGGTGCCGTCCGCTGTCTATCGCATTCGCCACGCGGATATCGATGCACTTGCCATGGCTGGGCCGGATGCAGAGTCCGCGGCGGCACGTGTCCAACGCGTGCTCGTTCCGGGATTCGTCAATGGTGTGACGGTCGCTCACAGCGATGGAGCGACCTGGATAGTGAGCTGTTCGAGTCATGACGAGGCTGGCGGCGCGGCGTACCGCCTGAGCGACGAGGATTTCGAACGCGGCGTGCTGCCCCCGCCCGTGGTCGCCGGACTAGGAGTGCTCGACGGCATCGGAATCACGCGTCGTGGCACATTGTTCGTATCCAATCCGCGCACCGGTCAAATCCATGTGTTTCTGCAGGATGGCTCGCATCGGCTGTTGCAACTGCTCGGACCCGAGGCGATCGGCACCCCGGCCGACATCAACGTGTGCTATCCGAAATTCCTGGGCGGTGAGCCCGCTCTATTGGCGCCGGACGTTTCGGTGACTGCGAAGGCGGGAGAGGGGAGCGTGACGCTCCTCGACATCAGCGGCTTGTAGACCATGAAAACGTAGTGCGCACGCGTTACGAATGCGCGCTGCCGTTGACTAGACAAACGCGGACGCGACTGAGTGCCCGCCACACCGATTCATCGCACGGAGATTCGCATGAGCGCCGCATTGCCCTTGACGCGAGACAAGTTCTATATCGACGGCGAGTGGCGCGTGCCGTGCACCTCGCAGGTCATTCGAATCATTTCGCCGCACACCGAGCAGTCGATCGGAACGGTGCCGGATGCGGCGAATGGCGACATCGACGCAGCGGTGGCCGCGGCGCGCCGAGCATTCGATCAGGGCGAGTGGCCGCGAATCTCGGTGGAGGAGCGCTCCGCCGTCATGCATCGCATCGCGGACTATCTGCGTGAACGCGGTCCGCAGCTGGCCAGCCTGATCTCTGCGGAAATGGGCGGCCCAATGGGTCGCCTCGGCCGCGCTCCGCATGCTCCCGCGGACTTGATCGACTATTACGCGGATCTCGGCCCGAAGCTGGGGTTTGCCCATCCACGCACCGGCCTGGTGGGTCCGGCCGTCGTGCGTCACGACCCGATCGGCGTCGTCGCCGCCATCACGCCTTGGAACGGTCCGCTCACGCTGCTGTTGATGAAGTTCGCTCCGGCATTGATCGCGGGTTGCACCGTCGTCGCCAAGCCGTCGCCGGAGGCGCCCCTGGATGCCTATGTTCTGGCGGATGCCTGCGAGCAAGCCGGTCTGCCTGCCGGAGTGTTCAACCTGGTTCCCGGTGGACGCGAGGCGGGCGAATACCTGGTGCGCCACGCGGATGTAGACAAGGTTGCGTTCACGGGCAGCACTGCCGCGGGCAAGCGCATTGCTGAATTGTGTGGGCGCGATCTGCGGCGTGTTTCGCTCGAGCTGGGTGGTAAATCCGCCGCGGTGGCGTTGGCAGACGCATCGGCCGAAGTGGTTGCCGCGAACGCCATTCCGTTCGGGCTCGCATTCAACAACGGCCAGGCGTGTGCCGCCTTGACGCGTATCCTGGTTCCTCGCCGCCGGGAGCAGGAATTCGTCGCTGCCTTGCGGGCCGAGATGGCCAAACTCAGCGTCGGCGATCCGGCGGACACGGCGGTTTCCGTTGGTCCGGTCGTAGCCGAGAGGCAGCGCGCCCGCATCGAAGGATTGATCGCATCGGGACGCGAGGAAGGAGCGACGGTCGTCGTCGGAGGTGGACGGCCGGCTCACATGAGTCGCGGCTGGTATGTCGAGCCAACGCTGTTCACCGATGTAGACAATCGAATGCGCATTGCTCGCGAAGAAATCTTCGGGCCGGTCGGCGTCGTGATCGCTTACGACGGCGGCGACGATGCTGCGATTGCGATCGCCAACGACTCGCCGTACGGACTCGCAGGCGCCGTATTCTCTGCCGACCCGATTCGTGCATACGACGTTGTGAAGCGTTTGCGCGCCGGTACCGTGGGCGTCAATCGCTTCTATATCGATCCGCACCTGCCTTTCGGCGGTTTCAAGCAATCCGGCATTGGTCGCGAGAACGGACCCGAGGGGATCCTGAGCTTCACCGAGATCAAGACGGTGCTCGGCCTTCCCCAGGGCATGTTGTGAGAGAGAGCTTCGACTATGTCATCGTTGGCGCGGGGCCGGCGGGTTGCCTGCTCGCGAACCGGCTGAGTGCGAATGCGAGCATCCGCGTAGCGCTGCTCGAGTCCGGCCCGGTGAACCGTCATTTTCTCATCGACATGCCCAAGGGCTTCGGCCGGCTGTTGGTGAAGTCGCCGTTCGTCATGCACTATCCGACGCAGCCCGATCCGTCGGGTCAGCGCTACGTATGGGCTCGCGGCCGCACGCTCGGCGGTTCGACGTCGATCAACGGCATGGCTTACTCACGCGGTCAGCCGGTCGACTACGATGATTGGGAAGCGCTCGGCGCGACCGGATGGAACTGGCAGAGCATGCTGTCGGCTTTCCGTGCGATCGAGGATCACGAACTCGGGGCCAATCACATGCGTGGCAGCGGCGGCCCGATGCATGTGTCCATCAATCGGATTCGCACGCTTCCCAACGATGCGGCGCTCGCAGCGGCGCAAGCGATCGGTCTGCCGGTGCGCGAAGACGTGAACGGTCATGAGGATCAGAGCGGCATCGGTCCCATGCCGCAGATGATCAGGCACGGGCGCCGCATGAGTGCCGCCGATGCATTTCTCCGTCCCGCTGCGGGACGATCGAATCTCTCGGTATTCACAGGCGCCGTGGCGTATCGCATCCGTTTCGACGGTCGGCGCGCTGTGGGCGTGGAAGGGGTTCGCAACGGGCAGCCGTTCTCGCTGCGAGTGGATCGCGAAGTCCTGTGCTGCGCCGGCGCATTCGAAACGCCGAAATTGCTGCTGCTGTCGGGAATCGGCCCGGCCTCGCATCTCGAACAGCACGGCATTGCCGTCGTGCAGGACTCCCCCGGCGTAGGGGAGAACATGGCGGAGCATCGCGGCATCGCCTTGCAGTATCGGCTCAGGGAGCGGCTCAGCCACAATCCCCAGTTCTCCGGGCTGAGGCTGACGAAAAATACGCTGCAGTATCTGCTGTTCAGGACCGGCATCATGTCATACGGATCGCACGAACTGATGGGGTTCGCCCAGGTGCGCAGCGAGTCAGGTCATGCGGATACGCAGTTCTTCGCCTCGCCGTTCTCACGCGTGATGGGCGCCCCCACACCAAAATTCGAAGCGTTTCCTGGCATGCAGTGCTTGATTTATCCGACGCGCCCGACGAGTCGCGGCAGCGTGCGGCTGCGCTCTGCCGATCCTGCCGATATGCCTGCCATCACGCCGAACCTGCTGTCCACGGAGGAAGATCGAGCGACCTCTACGGCAATGGTTCGCTTCGTGCGCCGCTGGTTTGCAACGCAGCCGCTGCGTTCGATGCTGGCGGAGGAGACGTTCCCTGGAACCCAAGTCGACACGGACGAGCAGATCCTCGACGCAGTCCGCAAGCGCGGCACCTGGGGCTTCCACACGTGCGGCACCGCAAGAATGGGTCGCGATGGCGACCCGATGGCGGTGCTCGACAGCAATCTGCGCGTGCGAGGGGTAGAGCGGCTGCGTGTCATCGATGCCTCGTCGTTCCCGGCCATCGTCTCGGCGAACACGACGGCGCCGGTACTGGCGCTGGCGTGGCGGGCCGCTGACTCGATCGCTGAATCCAACTAGCTCGGCGACCTTTCGCGCTTGCCGGCTGCTGCCTCGCTTCGGTTCGAGCGTCGTCGGTGCGCAGCGTAGCCGGTACTGGGGCAGCCGGCTATCCAGCGGCTTCCGTTGGATATTTTTTGTGTGGAGTAAGCAACGGAGCGCCTTCCGGTGAGCTGCGTCGCGGTCGCGTAAAAATCTAAAGGTATAGATTTATTGTCGAGCGCGGAACGGGGTGGTATGTTCGCGCCCAGACGATCGATCGGATCTACCCCGAGGGGTTTTTCCGATCGGCTAAGGTGGCGTCGCGCGCACGACCCTGCGCGTGGATAGGACAACAACGATGTTCATGGGGGGTACCATGCAGATCAGGAATACGGCGTTGCCGAGTGCGGTGTGTGTCATCTCCTTACTGGCGATGGATGCTCATGCACAGACGACCGAGACGACCAACTCGTCGACCGGGTTGGAAGAGGTGATGGTGACGGCTCGGCGCAAGTCCGAGCGAATCGAGGAAGTGCCGGTCGCCATCACGGCGGTTACCGGCGATATGATCGAGAACAGGAATCTGCGCACGCTGGCCGACATCCAGGCGCTGACGCCGAGCCTCACGCTCACCACGACCAACTCCAAGGGCGCGCAATCCAGTATCGGTTTGCGAGGCCAGCGCCAGTCGGGCTCCGGCATCCAGGTCGATCCCTCGGTGGGCACGTATTTCAACGATGTCTATCTTGCCCGCGCCTCCATCGACACCTCGCTCTACGATCTGGAATCGGTGCAGGTTGTGAAGGGTCCGCAGGGCACTCTGTTCGGTCGCAACACTACCGGCGGTGCGGTGCTGGTCAACTCACGTCGACCCACGCCGGACTTCGGCGGCTATGTGCGTGCGCAGGCGGAGGACCCGGAAGGGCATACCCTCGAAGGCGCGATCAACGTGCCCGTGGGTGCGGAAGGAGGCCTGCGCCTGTCGGGTATCCGGCAGTACGCCAAGGGCTACACCGATGTGCTGGGCGCTTCGTACAAGCTCGACGACCGGGATCGCTTCGGACTGCGCACCTCCTTGGCGCTCAACGCGGACAAGGCCAACACGCTGTTCGTCGTCGACTATTTCAAGTACCAGGAGAACGGCGTCGCCAGCTTCCCCTACATTCGCAATTCGGCATTGCCGGCTGCGGGCGCGTCCACTGCGCCCGTCTACGCTGCTTTCGATCAGCAGCGCGCCCTGCAGGCCCCGCTCGATCGCACGGTCGGCACCACGGCAAAGCCATACAGCCGCGGCAAGATCTGGGGCATATCGAACACGTCGACGTTCGACGTCACCGATAACATCACGCTGAAGAACATTGCCGCCTATCGCCATGGGAGGAGCAGCGACCTGAACGATTTCGACGGCACCACTGCGCCGGTGCTGTGGACCGAGGTCTATACCAAGCAGGACCAGGTGTCGGAAGAGTTCCAAGTGCAGGGTAAATCGTTCGGCGAGGCGTTGGACTGGATCGCCGGCCTGTATTACTTCACCGAGGAAGGCTACGACCACGGCGGCTCGGCGCTGTTTGCGTCGCCAACGGCGACTCTGGCGCGCAGTCAGAATTGGTTCTCCGCGGTGAACGAGAGCCGGTCTGCTTTCGCGCACGCGGCCTACAAGTTGCCTATGTCGCTCACCGCGCATATTTTTGGCGGCGTGCGCGTCACGGAAGACAAGCGCCAGATGTCGTTCGAATCCCATGCTCTCTCCGCCACGGGTAACCGCACCTGCAACGTGGTCGGGGCGCCCGCGACGCTCTTCGGGTATGCGGTCGGTCCGTGTGCGCTGAAGAAGGAGAAGACTTTCAATTCGACGACGTGGGATGTCGGCGCCGACGTGGAGTGGGTGGATGGTTTGCTGAATTACGTCACCGTGTCGCGCGGCTTTCGTACCGGCGGATTCAATGGACGCGCGACGAACCTGACATCGCAGCAGCCGTATGAGCCAGAGAACGTGACGAACTACGAGGTGGGCCTGAAATACAGCGGCTCGCTCGGCAGCATGCGCACGATCGCCAATCTGGCCGTCTATCACTCGGAATACGATGACATCCAGGCCAATCTGATCGTGGCTGCGCCGAACGGCGCGCCGGTGTCCACCATCATCAATGCCGCCAAGGGTAAGATCGACGGCCTGGAACTGGAGCTGACCGTCTACCCCATCGACAAGCTGGGAATCGGCCTGTTCTACAGCTATCTCGACGCGAGCTACAGCGAGTTCGAGCAGCTCGGCCAGGATATTTCCAACAACAAGTTCGCCGGCGTGCCGAAGCACCAGGGGGGCGCCTCGGTTGACTGGTCCATCGTCGACTTGGGAAATTCCGGCCTGCTCAATCTCAACGTGGCGTACCGCTATTCGGGCGAGTTCCAGAACGAGCCGATCAACTTTCCAGGCAACGTCAATCCGGCGTTCAGCGTCGTGGATGCTTCGCTGCAGCTGCGACAGGCGTTCGGCACGGGCATGACGCTGGAGATCTACGGAAAGAACCTCGCCGATGAGGACTACCAGACCGGCGGTTTCAGCGTGGCCAGTAGTCTCGGCTTCGCCAGCAGCACCCGGGGCACTCCACGCATCGTCGGCGTCGGGGTACGCATGCCGTTCGGAAGCGAGCGCTGATGAACCGGACGTCGTCGCCTGCCGTTGTGAAAGCAACGGACGCGACGGCGCCCGTTTCCGAGCGGGCAGCAGCCGCGGAGGCGCAGCGCATCTCGGCGGCGCGGCGCCGCTACACGCTGCTCCTGCTGATCCTGGTCTATATCGTTGCGATGATGGATCGCAGCATCGTTACCGTGCTGCTGCAACCGATCAAGCTCGAGTTCGCGCTGAACGATACGCAACTCGGCTTCGTATCGGGCCTGGCATTCGCTATCGCATTCTCCATTGCCGCCCTGCCTCTCGGACACCTGGTGGATCGGGTGCAGCGGCGCTGGATTCTGGCCGTCGTCGTCGTGATCTGGAGTGGGCTGACCTTCAGCAGCGGCTTTGCGACTGCATTCGTCGTTTTATGTGTTGCGCGCCTTGGCGTCGGGTTTGCCGAGGCTGGCGAGGCGCCGTCGGCAATGTCGCTGGTGGCGGATCTCTATCCCGCGAACAAGCGTGCCTCTGCCGTCGCCTTGCTGTATCTCGGCGTCCCGATCGGCGCCATCCTCGGACTGCTGATCGCGGGTTACGTGGTGCCGCATCTGGGTTGGCGAGCAGCGCTGATGGTTGCAGGAACGCCGGGCATCCTGCTCGCTGTCGTCATTGCGTTGACGATGAAAGAGCCTGTGCGGGGCAGCTTCGATGCGGCCCCCGCGTCGGCGGCTCAGTCGCTGAGCTTGGGGCAGGGCATCCGCGGGCTGATCCACGATCCCGTGCTCGTGCATCTGCTGGTGGGCACCGGATTGCTGTCGATGGTCGCATCGTCCATGTCCGTGTGGATGCCGACGCTGCTCATGCGTCACTTCGACTTGCCCATAGCGCATGTCGGTCGTCTGCTGGCATTGAGTACGGGCATCTGCGGAATCATCGGCTCAGTGGTGTGCGGTCCGCTCGCCGATCGACTGACGGGCGGCAAGGCGTCGCGGCTCGCGTTTGCGACCGCTGTGTTCGGATTGCTGATGGGGCTCGTCTGGGCTGCTTGCATATCGAGCAGCGACCACGTGAGGGCGTTGATCTTCAACGGCATCTTCAATGCACTGGTGCCAGGTTATCTGGCCTGCGTACATGGCGCTGTGCTCACCCATGTGGCGCCACGTACGCGGGGCTTCACCGTTGGCGTCGTGGCGATCATGACCAATCTCGTCGGCTACGGCGTCGGTCCGCAATTGGTAGGCATTGCGAGCGATCTTCTGACGGCGCGCGGCTCCGACGCCCCGCTGGCTGGCGCGATGATGCTCATGCTGGTGCCAGCGGTGTGGGGAAGTTTGCACTACTTCGCTGCCGCGCGGCGCAAGGCTGCCCAGGAACTTCGTTGAGCGAGCAACTCTCCGCGGCGAGTGTGGACAAGATCAATTGATATACATATATTTGGACTCTGCAGCCGGCGCTGGCGATACGAGGCGTCAGATCTCGTAGTTGACATGGCATCTGCGAACTCTCCAGGGGAACAAGCCGGCGGGTTCGTTGGCAGCGCCGCCATCGCGAATTGACGCCAAACCGCTATCTCTATACCGGAGCACCCTAGTGAGCACATCTGTCGATTACACGTGGCTGAAGCGGGAACGGGCTTTCAAGCTCCGCACTCTCGAATCCGGCTATGCGGCCCGGGAGGCCGTGCCCGTCGGAGAACAGCTCTACGATCCGCAGTTCGGCTGGATCGAGCCCGATGGCTCGATCATTTTCTCCGATATCGGCGGTCAGGAGGAGTATGGCTGGGATCCGGCCAAGGGCCACGGCGCCATCCTCAAGCTGCATCGCGACGATTCGATCGAATATCTGGCCCGGCCGTCGAGCATGGGCACTGCCATGCCGCTATGTCCGATTCGCGCGCCGGCGTATTTCGGTCCGTGGGAAGGCCACATGATGCTGGTCGGCCAATCGCTGCCGGGACGTCACGGAGCACGCAATCAGCACTACGTGTTCAAGTACGCGCCAGGCGACGATCGCATGCGGGTGTTCGCTCAGATTCCGCACGCGGGACCGATCAACAATGGCATTCCCGGCGCCGCGGTCACCGGCGGCTTCGGTCCTCCCGGCTCGCCGCAGGAAGGCAAGTTCTTCGTCCAGACCATGATGAATTGCGTGGTCTATGCAGTGGATGCGAAGGGCGAGATCGAGCCGTGGATCCTGCTGTCGCCGCCGCATCTGCAGCGCCCGATGATGGCGCTGGATTTCCAAGTCGCGCCGCCATGGTGGGGCGATCTGGCCGGCGAGTATATTCTGCTGGGCCGCTCCGGCCAGACCTATATGGACGAGGTGAATCACGACCTGCGCTGGCTGCATTATCACGTCGACCGCAACGGCAAGGTGGATCCCACGCCGTTGCCGCCGGAGAAGGTGCCGGCGCCGATCGAAGCAGTGAAGGCGCCGGCGGAGTTCGGCCGCTTTGCCGGAGACCTGTTCTGGGTGGACGAGGGCGGAGTGGACCTGAATCACGTCACCACGTTCGACACGCCGCTGCCGTATTCGGCGAAGGTGATGCGCACCGACAAGAGCGGCAAACACCATGTGTTCGCGGACAATCTGCAAGGCGCGTCCACGCTGATCGTGTTCGACGGCAACCGCATGCTGCTGAGCATCATGGGCAAGAGCTATTCGACGGGTGAGTATCATCACCCAGATGGAGCCATCTACGAGATCAAGTACACGGGCCGTTGATCCGGCAACGGTCGCGCGTATCGAACCTGAAGGAGCGGTCATGAATCAGAGCGTCAGCAGCATTCCTGCGCATGTGCCGCCGCAGCTCGTGCAGCATTTCGCTTTCGATTCCCAACCGGGCATCGATCGCGACCCGCCCGCGGCCATGGATGCTTCTCGTGATTCGCGCGATATCGTGTTCGCTCCGCAAGGCCGCCGAGGACGAGCCACGTGGGTATTCAAGCGCTACGAGCATATCGTCGAGGCATTCCAGATGCCCGAGGTGTTCTCGAGCGATCGCTACTCCGGGTTCTCGCAATTGCTCGGCGAGGACTGGCCGATGTTGCCGCTGGAAGTGGATCCGCCGGTGCATCGGCTCTATCGCACGTTCCTCAACAAGGTATTCTCGCCCCTGCAGATGAGCCGGCTCGAGCAGGGAATCGGCAGCACCGTCGATGACATCGTCACCGCCGTGCTTCCCGCCGGCAGCTGCGAATTCCAACATGCGGTGGCGCGTCGTGTGCCTACGACCGTGTTTCTGCGCCTGATGGGACTGCCGCTCGAGCACTCCGATCGTCTTCTGGAATGGGAAACGGCGCTGCTGCATGGAGCGACGCTGCAACAACGGGTCGCGGGGGCGCGGGCGATCAAAAACTACTTGATCGACACGCTCCAAGAACGGGCGCAAGCGCCACGGGAAGACGTGGTGACCTACATCGCAACCGGCGAAGTCGACGGTCGTCCGCTCACTGCCGACGAGAAACTCGGCATGGCTTTCGTCCTGTACGGCGCCGGGCTGGATACGGTAGCGGCGACGCTCGGGTTCACGTTCAAGTATCTGGCCGAACATCCGCAGCAGCAGCGCGAATTGCGTGAGGATCCGTCGCGCCGGGAAAAGGCGATCGAGGAATTCCTGCGCTACGCGTCGATGGTCGTGAGCGGCCGCACGGTGACTCGCGACATCGAATTTCACGGCGTGCAGCTCAAGCGTGGCGATTATGTATCGTTGCCTACGATGTTCGCCAATCGCGATCCGCAGAAGTTCGATGCAGCCAGAGAGTTGCGGCTCGATCGGGCCGAGCCTGTACGCCACGTGAGCTTCGGAGCGGGCGCTCACACTTGTCTCGGCGCTCACCTTGCGCGCCGGGAGCTGAAGATCGTGCTCAATGCATGGCTCGACCGGGTGCCCCCGTTTCGACTGCAGCCCGGACGGCATGCCGTGACTTATGGCGGCTCCGTCTTCGGTGTCGATAGCCTGCCCCTGGCGTGGTGATGCTGGTCGAAGCGTGGGTAACGAGCGAGCTTGTACGGGTCAAAGATCTATATCAAGATGACGGGTCCGAAGGAGTCCATGCCATGAATACGGTTGCCGCAGCCAAGCCGGAGCACGTCCCCGTCGACCTGGTCGTGCCGTTCGATCAGCATCATGGGCCGGAGGTCATGGCGTTTCCGCCGACGGCGGTGACGGCGATCGCGGCCACCAAACCGATTTTCTGGTCCAGCTTTTATGGCGGTTTCTGGGTGGTGGGGCATTACGAGCACGCCCGCTACATCTATCAGAATCCGCAATTGTTCAAGCAATGGGCCAAGGGAGTTCCCGCCAACCCGTTCAGCAAGCTCTACAAGCCGCTGTACCTGGATCCGCCGGAGCATCGGCCCTGGCGCAAGGTGCTCACGCCGCTCTTTTCGCCGCGGCAGTTGTCGAGACTGGAAGACTTCGTTCGCATGCTGGCCCGCGAACAGTTGCGCGAAATCGCTCCAAAAGGTCGCTGCGAGTTCGTGAGCACGTTTGCCGACGTGGTTCCAGGCCGCATGTTCTGTTACCAGCTCGGCTTGCCCAGCGAACAGTATCCGCGCTTCGCCCGGATGTTCACCGATCTCATTTTCGGGCCCGCCCAGGCGCTCAAGACCAGCGGCCCCGAGGCGGCTCGCGCGATTCGCGTCAAGGCCAACAAGGAGATCGACGACTTCATCGCGGCGTTGATTCCCGAGCGCCGCAAGAATCGCGGCGAGGACATCGTCTCGGTGTTGCTCGACGGCGAGGTGAACGGCCAGCCGCTGAACGATGACGACATCGTGACCATGACGACGCTGCTGTTCTTCGCGGGCACCGATTCCACGCGCGCTGCCATGACCTATGCCTTCATGTACCTGGCCCAGAATCCAGCTCAGCGCGATCGGCTGGTTGCAGATCCCTCGCTGTCACGCAAGGCGTCGGAGGAATTGCTGCGAGCACATGGTTTCCACATGAGCGCGCGGGAAGTGGTCGAAGACACCGAAGTCGGCGGCGTCAAATTCAAGGCTGGAGACGTGGTCCTGCTGTCCACCGGCGCGTCGAATCGCGATCCGCAGAAGTTTCCCGATCCCAGCGTCATCGATTTCGATCGACCCAACGCCTCCAGCCATCTCACGTTCGGCGCCGGCGAGCATCGCTGCATCGGTTCGCATCTCGCCACTCTGCAACTGCGAGTCGCTCTGGAAGAGGTGCACAAGGTCATCAAGGACTATCGGCTGGACACCGAGGGTCCGCCGGTGCGCTACGTCGCCGGGCAGGGTAAGGTGATTCCGGAGAACCTGCCATTGATCTATACGCCGGTCGAGGCCAGCAGCATCCCATGACCTACGTCGTCACCGAATCCTGTATCCGCTGCAAATACAAGGATTGTGTGCTGGTGTGCCCGGTGGACTGCTTCCATGAGGGGCAAAGCATGCTGGTCATAGATCCGCACGAATGCATCGATTGCGCTGTGTGCGAGCCGGCATGTCCGGTGCAGGCGATCGTGCCCGACAGCGAGTCCGGCATCGAGCGTTGGCTGGAGCTGAACGAGCGATATGCGCCGCTGTGGCCCGTCGTCAAAGCGAAAACGGGCGTGCCCGCCGATGCGGACGAACACCGCGGCGAGGCGGGGAAGTTCGAAAAGTATTTCTCGGGCGCGCCCGGCGGCTGACGCGGTCTGCACCGATCTGGCGAGCGACTTGAGTCAACAAAGCCTTGCCCTCGAAGGGCGCCATCACTTAGCCTCGGGTTAGCGGTCACAACGACCTGAAATGAATATAGAGACCGGCAGATGGCGCCGCGGTCCCGGCAGCACAGCCGTTACCGGCGCACCGTTCGGAGGTATTGCACACTCGTATGGCGAAGAACGTTCAGAATGGCACCACCGTGCGCCACGCCGCGGAACTGTTGCGGCAGGAAGTCTTCAGACGCAAGGATGGAGACTTCCTTGGCTCGGAACAGGAACTGTGGACGCGGCTGAACGTCAGCCGCCCGACGTTCCGGCAGGCCGCGGCCCTGGTCGAGCAAGAGCAACTGCTGCTGGTCAGGCGTGGAGTCGGCGGCGGCTATTTTGCTCGCAGGCCGTCGACGTCTGCTGTAGCCCATGTGGCTGCCGTCTATCTCCACGCCCGCAGCGCCACCATCGACCACTCCTTACGCGCGGCGCGTCCGCTGTTCGCCGAAACCGTCCGCGAGGTCGCCAGGGTGATGACGCCGGCAATCCGCGGTCTCTTCGAGGAATTCCTGGCGCGCGAAGCCGAGCTGCCGGAGGACGACAAGAAGGCGTTCCTGCGCTCGGAGCGCGAGTTCCAGAACATTCTGTCGTCCTCCTGCCCTAATCCCATTCTCGAGCTCTACGCCAAGGTGCTGGTGGATTTCACGGCCTCCTTCATCGGTAAGAACGTCATCGTCGGCGACGCCGAGCGCATCGCCATCTATCGCAAGCACCGGGCCAATCTCGTCCGCGCCATCGTCGCTGGCGACATCGTACTGGCGGGCTTGATGTCGGATCGGCGTGAGGATGCGCTCATCCAATGGATGGAAGAGGACAAGGCAAAGTCGGCGAAGGAGAACGCCGGCGCTCCGCAGCGTCGCGCGAGCGCAGAAAGAATCATCGATGCACGTTCCACCGCAGCGGAAAGCAATGAGCTGACGCCGTCGCCTTCCCGAACCCGACGCAGTTCCAAGGTCGCGTCTCGGGCAACTTCCCGTTGATGCCAGCCCTCTGGCCGTTTTCCCGGAGCCGTTCGTGAGCACGCAAGTTCGAAGCGAAGAGGGGCGAGCTGTCATTCGCACCCAGGCCTATGCGGCATCGTCCGCGTCGGAGCCTCTGGCGCCGACGGCAATCGACCGGCGCGAGCCCGGGGACGACGATGTCCTCATCCGCATCCACTTCTGCGGCGTTTGTCACAGCGACGTGTATGCCGCACGCAATTCGTGGGGCCGCTCGAAATATCCCCTGGTGCCTGGACACGAGATCGTCGGGCGAGTGCAGGAGACCGGAGCAAACGCCCGCGGCTTCGCCGTCGGCGACTGGGTGGCCGTCGGCTGCATCGTGGATTCCTGTCGTAAGTGCAGCACCTGCGGAGACGGTCTCGAGCAATTCTGCGAGCGCGGCTTTACCAATACCTATAACGCTCCCGATCGCCATCTGGGCGGCAACACGTATGGCGGTTATTCCAGTCACATCGTAGTGGATCGTCGTTACGTGTTGCGGGTGCCCGCGGGGTTGGATCCTGCCCGCGCCGCGCCGCTTCTCTGCGCGGGAATTACGACGTACTCACCGCTGCGTCACGCCGGCGTGAAAGCCGGCCACCAAGTTGGGGTGGTCGGTCTCGGCGGTCTGGGGCACATGGCGGTAAAGTTGGCCCGGGCCATGGGTGCTGAGGTGACTTTGTTCACGACGTCGCCAGGCAAGCGCGAAGACGCGATACGCCTCGGCGCTCAGCACGTGATCGTCTGCGATCGCGAGGGCGCCTGGCGCAAACAGGCCGGTCGTTACGACGTCATCCTGGACACTGTCTCGGCGTCGCACGATCTGGATGATTATGTCGGCTTGCTGCGGCTGCACGGCAAACTGATCCTCGTGGGCATACCGGATCATCCTCATCCCTCGCCGTCCATCTTCACCCTGGTGTGGAACCGGCGCAGTCTGCTCGGATCGATGATCGGCGGCATCGCGGAAACTCAGGAGATGCTGGATTTCTGTGCGGCGCACGATCTGGCCGCCGACATCGAATTCATCCGCATGGACCAGATCAACGACGCCTTCGCCCGGCTCGACCGCGGCGACGTGCGCTATCGCTTCGTGATCCGCATGGAAGACTCTGCTTTCACCCAACCCTTCGACAGTAACGCAGCGGTGCCACTTTGACTCATAGTCTTGCGGGAAAGACCTTATTCATCACCGGCGCGAGCCGTGGCATCGGTCTGGCGATAGCGCTGCGTGCCGCACGGGACGGCGCCAACATAGCGGTTGCGGCGAAGACCGCCGAACCTCATCCCCATCTGCCGGGTACGATCTATACAGCCGCCGCGGACATCGAAAAGGCCGGCGGCAGGGCATTGCCGCTGCTGGTCGATGTCCGCGACGAAAACAGCGTCAATGAAGCGGTCGAACGCACGGTCGCAGCCTTTGGCGGCATTGATATCTGCGTGAACAACGCCAGTGCGATCAGCCCGACCAAGACGGTGGAGACGGCGATGAAGCGCTACGACCTGATGCAACAGGTGAATGTGCGCGGCACGTTCGTCACGTCGCGTGCCTGCATTCCGCATCTGAAGCGCTCGTCCAACCCGCATATCCTGACGCTGTCGCCACCGCTCAACCTGGATCCTGCCTGGTTGGGCGCACACGTTGCCTATACGCTGTCGAAGTACGGGATGAGTCTGATAGCGCTCGGCCTGGCGGATGAGCTGCGCAACGACGGCATCGCATGCAATGGTCTGTGGCCCATTTCGACCATCGATACGTCGGCTGTCCGCTTCGTGCTGGGCGGAGAAGCGATGTCGCGAGTCAGCCGCTCTCCGGAAATCATGGCGGATGCGGCGTATCTGATCTTCACGCAACCCAGCCGCGAGTTCACTGGACGCCTCGTGCTCGACGAATTGCTGCTGCGTGAGCATGGCATCAAGGATCTGAGCGCCTATGCGGTCGATCCGAGCGAGCAACTCTGTCCCGACATTTTCGTGTCCGCGGCGGATCTCGCCGCCGCCGCGGGCACTCGCTTCAGCGATTTCCCGGCCGACTATCACGCCAACGAGTAATCGCCGCACGCGTCCGATCAGGGCTCGGACTTCTCCCAGGCGCCGTTCGGTCCGATCAGCACTTTGCTGGCGATGGTCTCGGGTCGCTTGTTCTTGCCCGCGGCGCCGCGCCGTTTTTTCGAAGGCGGCGCATGCGAGTCTTGTTCCATCCAGCCGATGATGGCGTTGGAGCGGCGAGCCGCCATCAGTCCCGCCAGCTCCTCGTCGCCAGACAGAATCGCCTGGATCAGGCTGGAGCGGATACCCAGATAGGAGTGCACGCGTCCCGGCTTCGCAGTGATCACGTGACTGCTCACGAAATTCGATGCGAAATCGAGCAGTACGGTGGTGTAGAGCTCCAGAATGGCATTGCCGCTGGAGCGCGAAAAAATGAGCTGGAACTCGCGTTCGGAGCGCAGGAACGTGCGTATATCCGTCAGATCGCTGGTTTTCCGGGCCGCTTCGTACCTGGAGAATGCTGCGTTGGTATCGGCGTCGCACCGGCGAGCGGCGGCTCGAGCGATCTCGCAGTAAAGCGGTTTGGCTGTGACGACGGCGTCCGCGAGTGTCACGCGTCGCGAACTGAGGAAGACCGCTGCGGTATGAGCTACGACCGAAGCCGATGGCAGACGTGCGAAGAAGCCGCCGCCGACACCGCGCTTGATGGTCATCAGCTGTTCCTGCTCCATCATGCGTGCGGCCTGGCGAAAGGTAGGCGCGCTGATCTTGTAACGCGCCAGCAGGTCGGGCAAGGAGCCGATGTAGTCGCCGTCCTCACGGCTGAGAATGTCGTCGCGCAGCTGATCCGCGACGCGTTTGACTATGGATCCGCTGACCTTTTCCGGTCGCGTTTTATCGATCATGGAGTTTTATCGATCATGGAATAGTGCTCTCGATCATCGCAGGCGAAATTCAATCGACATGCTCGTGCTCGGCAATGTCGAGGGAGGAGCGAATCAGTCGCCGCCGCGCCGGACTGCCGCGTTTGGCGTTGGCACCGGCGCTCAGAAGGCCGCCAGGCGGGAATAGATATGCGGGTCGGCTCGCATCGCCGCGTTGCGTGCGATGTCGGCAAAGACCGGGCGGGCAGCGCGGATCACATCTTCGACTGTCGCTCGACGGGCATGCAGATAGACTGCGGCCATGTGTGCGACGCCGGAGGATGCGGGGCGGCGGGCGAAAAAACCTCCACCGATGCCGCGCTTGATCAGCAGCAGCTGCTCTTGTCCGACCAGTTTGGCAGCCTGGCGGAACGTAGGCCGGCTGGTGCCGATCCGCTGCAGCATCTCGCTCTTCGAGCCCAACAGGGCGCCATCTTTGCAGGCGAGAACGAGCTGGCGAATTGCTGCCGCGGCGCGCCTGACCGCCGAGCCGGGCGATTTTCCTTTCGTTCTCGTGCCGGTCATTCCAATTACCTCGATCTTGCTTGCAGCAACGGTCCCGAATGGCCCGCATGATACGCGGCGCTGGCGTGATGGGCCATCCAACCGCATCCGGCCGCACTGCCGCCAGCCGGGTCCTATGGCGCCGGTCACCTAAATCGGCTCACTTAAGGCACCTCTTTCAACGATGCGCGCCGGCTCCACGCGCCCGGGAGCAGTCGGGCATGGATCTGAGGTATAGCGCGGAGTAGCGGTTTTTCAGCAGGAAATTCGCTATTTCCTGGCAGAAAACTGGCAGAAGCGCGCTGCCGCGGACGAAGCTGGCGTCGACGCATTGCGTCGGGCGGCGACTGCCAAAGGGTACCTCTATAGCTGCACGTGTGCTTTGACTTCGCAATCCTATGCCATGCGTCTATGCGGCGTAACCGGTGGCGACGGCGGCAGCTTGGCAAGGCCGCCGCTGCGTGAGGCCACGAGGATGGTCGCCGATGCGACGATGTTCTGCTGATTGCGCTGGTTGGTGCCGACGACTTCCAGTTCGATCAGCGGACCGAGCACTGGATCGACGCGTGCTTCGGTGATCCTGCCGGTGATCCAAGTGGTGTCGCCGACGTAATTGAAATTGCGCAGCTCATAGCGGATGCGGTGGATGAATGCATCGTCGCCAGCGTAGTTCGACAGGTAGTGGCAGAGCATGATGAAGCGCATCGGCCCGATGTCGTAGGTGTGCTGCACACCGAGCTTGTGAGCAAGGCCCGTGTCCCAATGAGCCCGCTGCACCGTGTCCCAGGCATTGAACTCGTTGCGGGAATAGAAACCACGCAGGCGTTTGCGATTCTCGTAAGCCAGACGATAGGGCGGCGCGCCATAAGTCATCCAGCCGGCGCCCATGTGCACGTTGATCATGTCGGTGATGGTCAGCGGCCCCTTCACCATCTTCGGCAATGCATCGCCAAGCTTCACGTCTTCGATGAACAGTGTAGCGGCGCCGCGGATGTACTCCGCGTCATAATCCGCCTCGATCTGCGCCAACTGCTCATCGGTATAGACGGGCAGGGGATCCTTCGGCCGGGAGCTATCCTTTTCTCGCTCTTGCTTGCTCTTGCGTTCGACGTGCACGAACCAGCGCGACGAGGTGATGAACAATTGATCCGAGTCGTCCCACCAGTGCGTGGCGTTGTCGACGATGACGCTGCGCAAGCCGAAGCGGCTCGCCTTTTCGACGACGCTGGCGACGCACTCGGATTTGTAGAGCTTGGAACCTTCCAGCAAAGGCCGGTAGTACTTGTATTCGGCCCCCGAATGAAACAGCTGCACGCCGCGCAGGGCCTTGTGCGTGCGAGCATTGAGTTCGGGAGAGACGATGGGAGCGCGGTCGATACCCGTCGACCATTCGAACCCAGGCTGCGCGATAGACTTGCCCCAGCGGGTATTGCGGGCGTACTCCTCTTCGTTGTACAGCGGATTCAGATCGCCGGTGCTCTCGGCGAAGCGGCGGATTGCGTCCGCCTCCACCCGCGTATTCCACGGTTTGACGATTGCGCCGCGCCGCAGAGTGGGATTGGGATAGCCGATTCGCTCTCGCATCAGCGCGATGTCATCGTCAGTGATCCTGCCGATCACCAGACCCGAAGCATCGGCGGCGGCTTTATATTCCGATTGAGTCATCCGGAAGTTCTCCCCACACAAGGCGGACGATCGAGATCGAGGCAGCCTGCACGGCGTGCAGTTCGTACGAAGTTAGACGGCTTGCATGGCATCATAGGCGCTCGGGAATAGAACTACATCTATTACCTTACAGTTTGGGCCGTTCACAGTTTGGGTCGCTGCAGCCGGATGCCGGCCGTTTCGCGGTCCCACGTATCGGACGTAACGCCTGCTTTTCTAAGATCCGCTTTCTGGACGCGCGCCGTGCCCTGGGTTTTGGGCAGCTCCGCCACCACGCGTACGAAGCGCGGCACCATGAAGTGCGGCAGCCGGTACACCAGGAATTCCGTGAGCGCTAACGGATCGACGCTGCGATCGGGACGGGGCGCGACCACGACCATGATCTCCTCCCCGCCGGCCGTCTCGACGCCGACGGCCGCGGCATCCTGGACGTCCGGATGCTGGCGCACTTCGGCTTCGATCTCGACGGAGGAGATGTTTTCGCTGCGTCGGCGGATCACGTCCTTGGAACGATCCATGTAGTAGAGGTAGCCATCCGCGTCCGCCCGGGCGATGTCGCCGGTATGAAACCAGCCGTTGCGCCAGGCGTCGGTCGTGGCCTCGGGGTTGCGGAAGTATCCCGCGTTCAACGTCCACGGCAGCGAAGAACGGACGATCACCTCGCCGGGGGATCCGACCGGAACTTCCAGATCGTGCGCGTCGACGAGCCGTACTTCGAGTCCGGCGCGCGGCCTGCCGAGACTGCCCTCGCGTTCGCAGTCCATTTCGGCGATGGCGATACACGATGTCTCGGTCATGCTATACGAGGGAATGACCCGGCATTGAAAGCGCCGGGCGAATTCACGCACCGCCGCGTTGCTGGATTGAACGGTGATCGCTCTTAGCGGATTGTCTCCATCGTCCGCCCGCGGCGGCAGCTTGTTCAGCACATCGATCAGAGTTCGCCCGAGGCCGGGAGCGGTGGTGGCGCCGGTACGCCGCAGAACATCGAAGAAATCGGCTGCGCGGAATGCTTCATTGAGTGCGAGACTGCTGCGAGCGGCTAGAGCTCCGAACAGAGCGCCGAGTGCTGCGACATGGAACAGGGGCAGCGCCAGAAGCATGCGATCGTCCGGTTGCATCCATCCATAGAAGGCGCGCCCGAGCGTCCACAGCTGTCCGAATGGTGCCTGGACGCCTTTCGCCAGCCCGGTAGTGCCGGACGAGAAAATGATCGCAGCTATGTCCCACGGCTTGGCGACGCGAGGCGCGCCGATTGCCATGTCATTGGGTGGCTGTTCGATATCTGCCTCGCTCAGCACCGCGAGCGATCCGACTTGACGAATCGTCGAGACCTCTACGCTGACCAGTGTGCTCGTTGCCGACAGCACGGCCGGATCGACATCTGCGAGACGAGGCGCCAGCGCCGGGTGACAGACGATCACGCGAGACTCCACCGTACGCAGCACATGCGCCAGGGGCGACCCCAGTAGCGCAACGTTGAGCGGCACGGGCGTCACGCCGAGAACCCAGCAGCCGAGCAGATAGCGAAGCATGTCGGGACCGTTGGGCATCCACAGTACGACGCGGTCCCGATCCTTGAGCCCCATGCCGGCAAGCAGCCGCGCGGTGCGCTGCATCTCGACGAACGCCGCCAGATTCGTCCTGGGCGACCCGTCCTCGAGCTTGACGAACAGGCCCTGCGGATCACTCTCCGCCCGCTGCCGCAGAACGACGGCGGGAGAGCATTCAGCGTCGCCCGGCAGCCGGGGCTCGAACCACTCGGGCCAGCTCTGCAGTGCAGTGAGATGTGAGGTCGCCATGGCTTATGGATCGAGAATCCTGATGCGCGGCACGGGCGGCGGTTGGTAATTGTGTGATGTCTTTATCTTCGGCGGCCGGCCGCGTAGGATGCGTTCGGCAGAATAGATGTTAACCAATTGACGGCCCGTTTGCTGAGTCACTTGTCGAGACACCGGCCAGTCACTTGCCGAGCAGAGGAGATTCGACGACATGACCGCCACTCATTCGTCCGGCGTGCTGCCCGATCTGCAGCGTTCCGTCCAGACATTGCTCGATCGACTGGTCCGCGAAGGCCGCGAGATCGGCATCCAGGTAGCCGCTTATCACGGTCCGCGTAAAGTAGTAGATGCTTTTGCTGGCCGCGTCGGCGAACAGGCCGACGCAGCGGCGGTCTCGCATGAAACGTTGTTCCCGCTATTTTCCGTGGCGAAGGGCGTCGTCACGCTGGCGGCGCAACGCCAGATGGAACTCGGCGCGCTCGATCCGGACGCGCCTATCGCAAGTTACTGGCCGGAATTCGGCGCCAACGGCAAGGGCCGGGTGACCATGCGGCATGTGCTCACTCATCGCTCGGGCGTGCCGCAGCTGCCTCGCGAAACTTCTCTGGATGACATAAAGGACTGGGATCGCATCGTCGGCATCATCGCCGCGCAGCCGCTGTTGCATGCGGCAGGCGAGAAGAGTTTCTATCAGGCGATGACGTATGGATGGATGATCGGCGAGGCGGTGCGGCGCACCGATCCGCGACATCGTCCGCTAGAGACCTTCGTGCGCGAGGAGATACTCGCGCCGCTCGGCATCGACGCGTTTTTCTTCACTCTGGATGATACTCTGCGCAAGCGCGTCGGCACGCTGTCGGGACTGGGGTATCCGCCGCTGCCGGATACTTCGCCCATGCGCATAGGCATGCCGCCGGCGCTCGATCTCACGCCGGCCATCTTCAACACCGCGACCATGCAGAGCCGTTTGAATCCCGCCGTCGGTGGTTATGCCAACGCAGCGAGCGTGGCGCGTATTTTTGCGATGCTCGCCAATCACGGGACCCTCGACGGCGTTCGTTTGTTCTCGCCCAAGTCGGTGGAACGGATGGCGCAACTTCGTCCCAACCCCGAAGAGGTCGATGCGTATCTAGGTCACGCCACGCCGCTGAGCTACGGCGGCTTCTGGCTGGGCGGCCCGCAGAAACCTTCGGTAGGCAGCCGCGCCAACATCCTGTTTAGTCTTGGCACCGGCGGCTCGCTCGGCTGGGCGGATGCGGACTACGAGCTGGCTGTTGCGATTGTCCACAACAAGATGTACTACGGACAGACGCCGGCGACCGATCCGGCTCTGGCGATCGGCAAGTGCATTCGCGCCGGACTCGGCATACCGGACTGAGACCGGCGGCGCTTCTCATCGATGGGAGATTTCGAGCGTTGACCAGTTCCGATTCCTCCGGCAGGCTACGCCTGAGCCGGCAGCTCGCAGCGTATTCCTATCGAACGTCCCTGCAGGTGCGCTATGGCGACATCGATGCCGTGGGGCATCTCAACAACGCCGTTACCTATGGATTGCACGACGAGGCGCAAAACCGGTTCTGGACCCAGCAGCTGGGTTTGTCCATGGCGGAGCTGCGGGAAGTGCGCCCCATGCATAGACAGACCGACTATCTGCGAATCGGCCGCTGGCCTTCACCCCTCATCGCGGGAGTGGGCATACTCGGATGGGATTCGAGCGCAGTGCGCATCGGTTCGGCGCTGTTTCAGAGCGACCGCTGTATCAATCTGCAGGAGTGCCTGATCGCAGCGACGCTGGAGAATGCAGCTCTGCTGTCGCGAGTATCGCCAACAGTAATCCCGGCAATCGCCGATAGCGAGGCCAGTATCAGCCGCGACGCGCTCGATCCACGACTGCTCGATCCCCAATCCTATTCTTTCCGCAGTGCGCTCACGCCGCGGTTCGCGGATCTGGATGTCGCCGGACGAATCGGCGCCAGCGCCATCGCGCGTCACGCCGAGCAGGCACGATCGGATCTGATGCGTCATATCATCCATCGCGACGAATTGCCTCGAGGTTCGCTGCGAGGCGTCGTTGGAAGCGTCAAGGTCTGGGAGCTGGCGCCGGCGCGATCGCGTAATATGGAGTTGGCATCCAGCGTGCGACGGATCACTCCCCGCTCGGTGCACTTCGGCCTGGGAATTTTCGGCGACGCACGCTGTATTGCCTATTGCGAGTCGGTTCATGTATTCGTCGATCGACAGGACAAACCCACGACGCCTGCGGAAGTCGCCTTGCGTGCGCTGCGTCTGTGGCTGTAGCAGTCGTGTGCCGCGTAGCGGGTGAATCGATGAGCTATCCACCAACGACTGCAGGCGCCGCGCTGGTCATCGGCGGAACCGGCGGGCTGGGGTCGGCTGTCTGCAGAGCGCTTGCCGTGGACTGGTCTCACGTGGTGATTGGCTATCACTCGCAAGCCGGTCGAGCCGAGCAACTTGCCGATGAAGTGCGCGAGGCGGGATCGCAGGCATCCATCGTACAGATCGATCTCCTGGACAACGCAGATTCCAGCGCGATTGCCGCCGTCGAAGCTGCGGAGCGGGCGGCAGGCGCAGTTGGAACCGTCGTCTACATTGCCAGCACGCGCAAGCAGTTCAATTTCGTCAGCAGGCTCACGGCGGAGCAGTGGGCCCGCGCATTCGATGTGGATGTGATGGGACTGTTGGCCGTCGTGCGTGCGGCGTTGCCGGCATTGCGTCGCGGTCGGGGCTCGCTGGTTGCGACCACGACCTATCAGGCCGGGCGGATCGAGATCAAAGGCGCCTTGTCGTCGGTAGCCAAGGCGGCGGTCGATCGCTTGATGGCCGCGGTGGCGAAGGAAGAAGGGCGCTACGGCGTGCGCGCCAATGCAGTTCGCGTGGGTTGGATCGATGCGGGAAGCGGCGGCGCTATCGCTGCGGATGCAGCGCTGCGGACACAGAAAGTGAAAGAGATTCCGCTGGGCCGGTTGGGACAGCCGGAGGAAGTGGCCCAGGCCATCGCCTTCCTGGCATCGCCTCGCGCCAGTTTCATCTCCGGAACCACGCTGACTGTCGACGGCGGCGAGTCGATCTGACGTGACTGAGCCGACGACGCTGGGCCAAGAGGCCGTCGATCACCGCGCGGCCCGCTGGGTCGCCGTCGCAACCGGCAGCGGCGTCATGCTGCAGACCATCGACTCGAGCGCCACGGCAATGGCATTGCCTGCAATCGGCAGGGCCATGGGTGTGGCGCCGTTGAACGCATCGCTTACCATCGTCGCCTACCTGATCGGCGTCGCCAGCATCGTGCCGTTGGGCGGCTGGCTGGGCGATCGCTTCAGTGGCCGGAATGTGTTCCGCGTGGCGATTGCTATGACGATGGTGGCAGCTGTCGCCTGTACATTGGCCCCATCGATGCCCGTCCTCGTCGCCGCCCGCCTCTTCGGTGGAATGTCCGCCGCAGTGCTGTTGCCGGTGGGCAGACTGCTGGTGCTGCGATCGACGACGCGCGAGCAGAGAGTAGATGCGTTGTCTACGTTCTCGACGCTGGCTCTGCTAGGTCCCTTGCTCGGGCCGGCGATCGGCGGCGTGCTCACGGATCTGGTCGGTTGGCGCGCCATTTTCCTGGTGAACATTCCGCTCGGTCTGTTCGCTTTCATCGCAGTCACGCGATTCGTCGAGCGCGGTCAGGAATTGCACAGCCCGCCGGCGATCGACCTCGTCGGCATCGTGCTCGCGGCTGTCGG
>Ga0065707_10000489_pt1 | contig 31026 bp, 25 predicted proteins | sample SwiRhicommuniRL3_FD_59094 | JGI IMG/M metagenome (GOLD analysis project Ga0065707, IMG submission 59094) | Switchgrass rhizosphere bacterial communities from Rose Lake, Michigan, USA - RL3 v2 (version 2) | ecosystem: Host-associated > Plants > Roots > Rhizosphere > Soil | place: East Lansing...
AGCTTTATATACCGCCTGCGCGCTCCAATCGCGTTCCCCGTCCACGCCTGATTGGACAATTGAGTAGTACACGACCACTGACCCTTCTCGTGGCTCCTGCGGGTTTCGGTAAAACCACCCTGTTGAGTGATTGGATTTCCCAAAGTGAATGNCNTGTCACCTGGCTTTCCCTCGAAGAGGGCGATAACGACCCAATACGCTTTTGGGTTTACATAATCGCCGCGCTGCAAAAACTTCAAGCNGATTTGTGCGAAAGTGCATTGGCACTTCTTCAATCACCNCAACCACCGCCGATTACATCCATTCTATCAACGCTCATAAATGAGATCTCATCTTTCCCGGAAANCTTCTCNATCGTTTTAGATGATTATCACCTTATTAAAACCCAACCGATCCATGAGGCGCTGACATTTCTGCTCGACCACTTGCCTCCACAGATGCACATAATTCTCACCGCGCGTGCGGATCCACCCTTGCCGATTGCCCGCCTGCGTGCTCGCAATCAACTCACCGAACTCCGCGCGGATGATTTACGATTTACATTGGATGAGGCGGTTGTCTTTCTAAATGAAGTAATGGGATTAAGACTATCGGCGGATAATGTGACCGTGTTGGAATCGCGTACTGAGGGTTGGATTGCCGGATTGCAACTGGCAGCGCTGTCGATGCAGGGCCGGGAGGATGTAGCTGCTTTTCTCGAATCCTTCTCCGGCAGTCACCGTCATGTGCTAACGTATCTTGCCGAGGAGGTGTTGGAACAGCGCCCCAAAGGGACTTTAGATTTTCTGTTGCAAACCTCCATTCTGGATCAGCTTTATGGACCATTGTGCGATGCAGTGACAGGTGGAAATCATAGCCAGGATCTCCTGCAAAAACTGGAGGAGGCTAATTTGTTCATAGTGCCACTTGACGATCAGGGGAAGTGGTATCGTTATCACCATCTCTTTGTCGATTTGCTTCGTGCCCGTTTACAACAATCCCAACCTGATTTGATACCTGAACTCCATCGCCGTGCAAGCGTGTGGTACGAGCAAAACGAGTTGATGACTGAGGCTATCAATCACGCGTTGATAGCGCAGGCGTTTGATCGGGCCGCCATGCTAGTCGAGCAGNTTGCACCNATGATGATTCAGCGCAGTGAATCAATCAAGCTGCTGACCTGGTTAAACATCNTACCGGAAGAGAATGTACAAACACGGCCGCGGTTAGCGCTTTATTTTTGCTGGGGCTTATTGCTCAGCGGGCAGATTAGAGTGGCAGCGGCTCGCCTGGAAGCTATCGAAGCTACGCTGACAAAGGACGAAGCCAAACGGACCCCTGAACTGCAGGGACATATTGCTGCGATGCGAGCTCGTCTGCTGCGGGAAAGTGGGGATTTAGCGTCGACGATCGCTCTATCCCAACAAGGCTTAGCCCAACTGCCCAAGCAAGATACGCTATTGCGGGCGAGGATTACCCTTGATTTGACAATTGCTCATTATTTACAAGGGGAGTTCGAGCCCGCGTCTCAAATGCTCAGTGAGACCATTGCGGCCAGCCAAACAGTTCACCAGTTGCTTAGCAAATTATCGGCTGTTTACCTCCAGGTGCAGATCCTCCGGGCGCAGGGTGCCCTCAGTCAGGCGCTACAGCTTTGCCTGGAAGAAGTCGAGTTGCTCACCAAATGCGGCTGGCAGAATTTCCCGGCAGCCGGCTTTCTGTATGTAACTTTGGGCGACTTGTTACGCGAGCGAAATGAGCTAATCACGGCAGGGGAATATCTAGACAAGGGGATTACTTTGGGTCAGGAAGGGGGCAATCCTTATGTTTTGATTGCCGGCCTTACCTGGTTGGCTTGGCTACGGCAAAGCCAGGGAGATGCGACTGGGAGCCAGCAGGCTATTAATACTGCTATTCAACTCGTCCAAGAGAAGCAGATAAGTCGTTTTTGGCCGTTGCCTCTCACTGCTTGTTATCAGGCTCGAATAAGGATGGCGCAAGGCGACCTGGCTGCAGCAAGTCAGTGGGCGCAGGTCAGTGGCTTGAACCCGGCGGATCCCCCCGTTTCCTATCTTTATGAAGTCGATTATTTGACACTGTCCCGTTTGTGGATTGCCCAAGGTAACCTGGAAGCTGCCGAATCTCTGCTCCTCGGGTTGCACCATACGGCTATGTCGGCCGGACGCCAGGGCAGCCTGATCGAGATTCGGATCCTGCAAGCCATTAACTCCGCCGGCCAAAAACGCAGTGAAGAAGCGTTGGCGGCACTAGGGGAGGCTCTTGACTTGGCTGAACCGGAAGGTTTTATACGCATTTTTCTAGATGAGGGCGAACCAATGATAGAAATAATTCGTACCTGGACCCTAGAGACCGGGAGCCATAAGGATCTGAATAATAAACAAAAACGTCTGCTGGCTTATGCCGAGAAATTGCTCGGCGCATTTACCAAAAACCTGGCTGAAGGACCAATGACAAAGGGGAGGGCCAATCCTCGCATTCATCAGCCTACTCTCATGGAACCGCTCACCGTCCGCGAACTTGAAGTGTTGCATTTGATTGCCGAGGGTCTTTCCAATGATGCCATTGCCCGGAGACTGTTTCTTTCTACTGGGACCGTCAAGGTGCATCTCAAGCACATCTACGGGAAGCTGGATGTAAACAGCCGCACGCAAGCTATCGCTCGCCTCCGCGAATTGAATCTGCAGTAATCCCGTCCGTCATTCAATAAAATACCCCTCCAGATACTACTTTCGGGAGACGAACTTTTCCCCCCGTGCTGATATAGTGTTCTCAATCGAACACAAAAGAAATCTGGCCAGCATCAACTTTTTCCAGGCCGTTCTTAAAATTGCATTGTCAATTTATTGCCAACAGGAGCGCTGACTATGGAATCTCGAAGCAAAACAAAAAATATAGTCCAGAGTGTTCTTTCCGGGATCGGAGTTGTAATTCTATATCTTCTGCTCGGCACGGTATTGGATTATATATTAACGCAAATCCTGTCCCAATATTTCATCCGTGGCTGTTCGGAGGACTGCTATTTTAGATATTTCAATGCCATATTTATTGGCGTAGCTTTTCTAAGTGTCGTTGGTGCCGTGCGAATGGGCTTGCGGGCCTACAAACGATCATCTGAAACGCAATAACACATTCCCAGCTTTGTCTTGATAGTAAGACAGGGAGCGGTGGGAAACATATTCGTTAGACAGTCACCGAAGGACGTTACAATGAATTCAACAATTTCGCCAGATACGCCGCTTGAACAATATTCACTTGGGCAATCCATCGTGTTGCATCTCCTGCCAGGCGCGATTGCCACTGCTGTCTATATTCTTACAGTGCCATTCTTTACAGGCCAAGGTTATCCTTCCATTACAGCGCTGTATCTGCCCATGATTCTTACAGTGATACTTGTGGAACTTGGTTATTTATTCTATTGGGCGAATAAGAAAAATGCCTCGCTTTCCCTCAATGGGATTGTCAATTATCGCCAGCATGTCCCATGGTGGATGTATATTGCATTCCCACTCCTTATACTGATTTGGGGAGTTTTGGTCACCGCTCTCGTTTCACCTATAGATAATTTTCTCTTGGATCAGGCTTTCAAGTGGCTGCCTGATTGGTATACGTTACGGAACGTGCTCGATATCAAAACCCTATACTCACGTGAAGTCATTCTTCTCGCCGCTGTTTGTGCGCTGATTTTGAACGGATTTGTGGGTCCAATTGTCGAAGAACTTTATTTTCGCGGACATCTCTTACCGCGTATTTCCAGGTTTGGACGTTGGGCGCCTCTGCTCAATGTCGCATTATTCTCCGTCTATCACTTCTGGACACCCTGGATGTTCTTTTCACGCCTGATATTATTGATACCGATGGTCTATGTCGTATACTCAAAACGCAATATCTATATTGGGATGATTGCGCACTGCCTATTGAATCTAATTGGTACCGCTGTACTGTTCGCACAACTATTAGGATAATCTGATGAGTAAATCAATAATTGGCCGCGACCAAAGTTCCCCATCTGATTCCCTAGGGTCTCTCCCATGATGCATCGATGTAAGAATTGTTTCGTCCCAGTAGTACGGTCAAGACGCAGCATAAACATATCCAAGACAATTCGGCTAAAAATGGAGACATGCAGGCTGTTGCATGCCTCCGCGGATTGAATCTCCTCTAATACCCCTCCTTCAACAAAATACCCCTCCCAATACCACTTTCGGGAGACGACATTTCTCCTCCTGGCTGATAAAGTGTTCTCTATCAGCCAGGAGGTTTTCATTTAACCTACTCGCCGAACTCAGAAGGAGAACACGATGACTTCCCACAGACTCTTACTATTTGTTTTAGCAAGTTTTATCCTCATGGCTTCGTCAAAGGCTCTTGCCAGCCCGCTACAGGCCGCTGACCCCGATTTTGCCATAATAGACAAGTTTGTTGAAAGCGAGATGCAGTCGCAGCGCATTCCGGGTTTGGCTCTGGGCATCGTTCAAGGCGATCAGATCGTTTATCTCAAAGGGTTTGGGGTTGCGGATCCATCCGGGCGGGCAGTAACGCCGCAAACACCTTTCATTATCGGCTCGTTGAGCAAGTCCTTCACGGCGCTGGCAATTATGCAGTTGGCCGAAGAAGGAAAAGTCGATCTCGATGCGCCCGTCCAACATTACCTCCCCTGGTTCCGTGTGGCTGATGGAACGGCTTCGGCCGAAATTACCGTGCGTCACTTGTTGTATCAGACCAGCGGCCTGTCAACCAAAACGGGCAGGTCGTTTCAAGGGAACGGGGATATAAGCGACGCCGCGCTCGAGCAAGCCGTCCGCAAGTTGAGCAGAGCCGAACTCACCGAGCCGGTAGGTGCCGTTCATCAATACAGCACGATTAATTATTCCGTGTTGGGCTTGATCGTGCAGACCGTCAGTGGACAATCCTACGAATCCTACATCCAGAAGCATATCTTCGATCCACTTCAGATGAATCATTCCTTCGCCTCGCAGGCGGAGGCACAACCGCAGGGTTTAGCTACGGGCTATCACTACGCGTTCGGCATACCGATAGCTGTTCAGCTGCCTTACAACCGCGGGATTTTACCTGCAGGTTATCTCATTGCCAGCGCAGAAGATATGAGTCACTATCTGATCGCCCAGCTCAACAATGGCCGTTATGCAAACGAAGCGCTCCTGTCGCCGGACGGAATCATGGAAATGCATATGCCGGCAGTGCCAACGGGCGTGGCCGGTACCTCTTATGGCATGGGTTGGTTTGTTGGACCGATCAACGGATTGCTGGCAGTCCACCATCAGGGAGAAACATTCAACTTTCATGCCAACATGATTCTCCTGCCAGAAAGTCAAACAGGGATTGTGGTCTTGATCAATGGTGAAAACTCCATGGATCTGCTCTTCGGTGCGGCTCGCATAGCAGATATCTCCAAAGGCGTAGCCAGCCTTTTGGCTGGACAACAACCGCCATCCCCTGCTGCCAATACGAGTGTATGGGTGGTTTATGGTCTCTTGATTGGGCTGATTATTGTTCAAGTTCTTGGCGTAATTCGGTCAGCACAGAATTTGCAGCGCCAGCGACGCACGAATGGTCAAGTTAAAGTCGGTCGGCACATTGTCCTCCCACTTTTGTTGAACCTGGTTTGGGCTCTGGTAACTTTGGTCATCCTGCCCAAGATGATCTTTGGATTGCCGTTGATGATCTTATCCACTGGGCTTCCAGACCTTGGTTATACCCTTCTGGTAAGCGGCTTGATTGCGCTTGCCTGGGGCGTTCTGAGAACAACACTGGCATACGCTGCAAGCTGGGCGCGTAGCAAAGCGAACGCAACTCTCATAGTAAGTGAAGCCGCTATTCGCGAAAATAATTAATCGAAAGGAAAACTGAAATGAACATTATGAAAATTACCTCCCTCGTAATTCTCGTGGCGTGGCTGGCTTCGTCAACGGCTTTTGCTAGCCCGCCACAAGCGGCCGCCCCCGACTTCGCCGCGATCGATGCCTATGTCGAAGCGCAGATGAAAGATATTGGACTCCCCGGTGTAGCGATCGGAATCGTCCAGGGCGATCAGATCGTTTACGTCAATGGTTATGGCGTTGCCGATCCATCTGGACGAGCCGTGACGCCTCAGACACCCTTCTGGCTCGCCTCACTGGCAAAACCCGTGACTGCTCTCGCCATTATGCAATTGGTCGAAGCGGGCAAAGTCGAATTGGATGCGCCGGTTCAGCGCTACATCCCGTATTTCCGACTCGCCGACGAACAGGCCTCGGCAATTCTCACTGTGCGTCATTTATTGAACCAGACAAGCGGCCTCTCACGCGCGACCGGGGACGAGAAATTTCCCAGCCAAGCCTCGCTTGACTGGACGATGGAACAACGCGTGCGCGAATTGAGCGACAATGCGGTGACTTACCCTGTTGGCACGACCTTCCAATACAGCAATGTTAATTACGCGATCCTGGCTTTGATTGTGGAAACCGTTTCCGGACAACCCTTCGAAAGTTATGTTCAGGAGCAGATCTTCAATCCCCTGGAGATGAACCAATCCACATACTATCAGCCCGAAGCAATACCATCAGATAGCGCTGCCGGTTACCAGCAGTGGTTCGGATTTCCTGTGGCCAGAGACCTGCCTCTCCCTCGTAGTGGCAACGGCGGTGGCGGCCTGATCGCCAGCGCGGAAGACATGACCCACTTCATGATTGCCCAACTCAATGAAGGGCACTATGGGAATGTGACAGTTCTTTCATCGCAAGGGATTGCGGAAATGCACACGGCGGCGGTTCGTGATGGCGACAGTGAGACGTTTTATGCCATGGGGTGGGAGGTCGAGACGGTGAACGGTATGGCTACTATTACTCACAACGGTGACCATGGCAACTTTCACGCTGACATGACTTTAACGAGCGATGGCTGGGGAGTTGTAATGATGATGAATGCGAACAGCCTATGGGCGGCGGGCCGCCCCGGTGGGATAGGAATCGGCGTGATCAGTCTATTAAGAGGGCAGCAGCCGCCCCTTAATGAAGGAGAACCCGCCCTACGCATGATTGTCTTGGGCATCATGGGGATCGTTGCCCTCCAAATCGTTGGCATAGTCTGGTCGCTGGTAACGCTGCGACGCTGGTCCCGTCATTCACAGCCTGACCGACGACCGCGCGGCTGGCTGAGGGTGGGGTGGCACGTTGTTTTGCCGTTTGTAGTGAATCTCTTTCTGGGGTCCGCAATTTCTGTCGGCGTTCCAGCGTTTATGGGAATATCTCTGCCAGCAATCATGTTCGTCTATCCTGACCTCGGATACACGATGGCAATAAGTGGCGTGATCGCGTTCGTGTGGATCATCCGCACGATTCTGGTGTACTTCGTTCTGCGTGGTTCGAGTCCAAGCGAGCCAATTACTGCACAGAGGCAAGTGCTGGTTCAGAAGTAACATCAATCAGAATTGATGCAACTCAGCCCGGAAGCCGAGCAGGACGACCATCGCGGCGTCGGTGGCAACGAAAGCATGATAATACCCTCCCACCGTTCAATAAAATACCCCTCCCCATACCACTTTCGGGAGACGACAGTTCCCCTCCCGGCTGATATATTGATTTCAATCAGCCGGGAGGTTTTCAATCAGTCCGGCAGCTGAAGAAAAGGAGTAAACCATGAACAAATATAAGCCCTTGACCTTATTTCTCATATTAGTTTTCCTTTCTTTGACGGTCACCGCTTGCAAGCCAAAGTTTGTCATCGGCCCTGAACAGACATTTGAAGTCGAAGTGCCGCGTTCTGAAACGGGCAACACAGCGACTCTGACGCTTGATCTCTCGGTCCCCCAGGGTGAGCTTGCACTCGCCGGAGGGACTGAGGGCTTGGTCCAAGGCGCGATCACGTATAACGCGGCGGAATACAAACCTCAGATGATGAATAGCGATGGCGCGCTGCTTATCAGTCAGACGGAACCAGGGCCCAAATCCGTTGTGGTGAGCGTGCAGAAAAACTTGATCAACCAGTGGGACTTGAGTCTGGGTGACGCGACAATGAACGTTGAAATACGGTTGCAGAACGGTGAATACACTGTAGAGTTTGCCCGGTCCCTGCCTGACAATCTCAACGTTACAGTGAATGCCGGTGTGGGCAAAGTGAATCTTATCCTTGATCCCCATCTGGTCGCGCAGATCAAGATTGGCGAACATACGGATCTGCTGGAAGTCAAAACGCGCGGTGACTGGACACAGACCGGCGATGTATATCAAACTGGTACCGGCTCCGCTGCACTAACGATCACGGTCAACATGCGCGGCGGCGAACTAAACCTGGATAGCAGCAAATAGGAGAATACCAATGCAAACTGAGAACAATCCCGTCATTCAAACATACGGTTTGACCAAAACCTATAAAGGTACGAACGCCTTACAAAATCTTGATCTTCAAGTGCCGCAACACTCGATCTGTGGATTTTTGGGACCCAACGGCGCGGGGAAAAGTACCACTATCAAACTCCTGTTGGGACTGACTCGCCCGACAAGCGGCAGTGCCAAAGTCTTTGGTATGGATAGCGTGCGCGACAGCGTCAGCATCCGTCAGCGGGTAGGTTACCTGGCACAAGACCCCCGCTACTACGATCACATGACTGCCCGAGAAACACTGCACTTCACTGCAAAATTTTTCTACTCCGGTCCGCGCAGGATGATCGAAGAACGCATCAACGAGACACTCGAACTGGTGGGCATCGCCGACAAAGCTGATCGCCCGATCAAAGGCTTCTCCGGCGGTGAGCGTCAACGACTTGGCATCGCGCAGGCGCAGATCAACTACCCCGACTTGATCATCCTTGATGAACCCGCTGCGTCCCTCGATCCGATGGGCCGCCGCGACGTTCTTGAAGTAATGGAACGCCTGCGCAAGCACACCACGGTCTTCTATTCCACCCACATTCTCGACGATGTTCAGCGGGTGAGTGACACGGTCGTCATCATCAACCATGGCCAAATGGTGGCTCACGCGCCGATCGAGGACCTCCTGGCTGGCAAGGATGGCATCGTCTATTCCGTGATCGTCAAAGGTGATGGTCAATCGGCGAAGACGAAAATTTCTCAACAACCCTGGGCTACGTCCGTGACAACTACATCCACCAATGGCACAACCGCCCTGCAAGTAAACGTCAGCGACGCGGGCGCCGCTGAGTCGCAATTGCTGCGGCTTCTCCTCGCGGATGGCGGCGCGACTGTAACCGAGTTTGGACGCAAGAAACACAGCCTGGAAGAGATCTTCCTCAATATTGTCGAAGGAGATAAAAATGGCAACCACAAATAACGTTTTACGGCCCGTCCTTGAGCGCGGCTGGCGAAGGGGGTTCGGCAACTTGCTTGGTAATGAAAACAGCCTCCGTTGGGGAAAGAATCGCTGGATCCTGTCGGCCCTGATCTGGCTGGTAATCCTGAATGGCTTCGTCTTCCTGGTTGCTTACGGCGAAGCAGAGAGTGGCGATTCAACCCCCGCAGAAATTGCCGCAGAGGGGATTGCAATCTTTATGACCTTCGGCACCATTGCAACAGCGGTGGGCGTGGTCACGGGCGTACAAAGCGTCATTATCCGTGAGAAACAATTGGGGACCGCGGCCTGGGTGCTTTCGAAGCCTGTCTCACGCAGTGCGTTTGTGCTGGCGAAAATGCTATCGTACTCTCTCGCCTATTTAGCTCTGCCCCTCATTTTGACCAGCCTTGTCTTCTATGGTCAAAGCCAGTTATTGTGGGGTCAGACGCCTGCCCTGTCACTATTTGTCTCAGGCTGGCTCGTGATGGCACTGAATATGCTGTTCTATGTGTCATTCACGTTGATGCTTGGGACACTTTTCAACGGGCGCGCACCTGTCTCTGCCATTGGGTTGGGTTTTCTATTTGGCGGGCAAATTTTCCCGAACTTTTTGCCTCCATTGATGACACTGCTGTTTCCGTGGAAACTTTCCGAACTCGCGCCTGCATTGGTGCTTGGACAGCCATTGCCGGCGGGCTGGCCTATCCCGATCATTGCCACCATTGTCTGGACAATCGTATTTATTGCCGTTGCCTTATGGCGTTTTGGGCGTGAAGAATTTTAGTCGGGAGGCTTATCATGAAAATCCTTACTCAATCACCCGTTGCACCAGTCAGCTCGCAAATAGCAAAGACCGCGAGTCGTGTATCTGTCCGGCTCAAGCGAATCGCGCTCTGGCTGATCATTGGCACTCTCACGCTCGCTACCATTGGCATGGCTTATCAAACCATCGCTACTCAGCTGGATAAACGCACGTATCCGCCTCACGGCCGGATGGTTGATGCAGGTGGCTATCAATTGCACTTGTATTGTACTGGTGCAATTGTGAATGGAAGTCCCACTGTAATTTTGGAAAACGCACTTGGTTCCGTCTCATCTGCCTGGGCACTGGTGCAACCTGAGGTGGCTAAAGCGACACGCGTATGCTCCTACGACCGCGCCGGTATGGGCTGGAGCGACTCCAGTCCCGAGCCGCGTGATGCGCAACATATCGCTATCGAGCTACATACTTTGCTTCAGAATGCCCAAATCCCCGGACCGTACGTTCTGGTCGGCTGGTCGTTTGGCGGTTTGTACGCTCGTGAGTACGCTGGACAGTATGGTGATGAAGTGAGTGGTTTGGTCTTGCTTGATAGCTCGCATCCCGATCAATGGACGAGCACGCCAGAGGGACAGAGACAATTTGAAATGAATGCCAAAATCTACTCCGTTGCACCTACGTTGGTTCGCATGAGTGTAATGCGGATAATGGGCCTTCTGCAACCAGCTTCAGGTTTGCCGGCCCCGTACAATGAGGAGCTTAAGGCTTCTTTTGCAGCCACGAAAGATTGGGACGCCCAAAGCGCCGAGTTCCTGGCTTTGCCTGCCACCACCGCACAAGTACGTGAGTCCGAGTTATTAGATAATATCCCGCTGTTTGTCCTGACTGCAACTGAACACGGCATGCCTCCCAAACTGGAACAACTGTGGCAGGGTTGGCAGACCGATTTGGCATCGCTCTCAACCAATAGCCTCCATCAAATCGTGAAGGGTGCTGACCATGCCTCCTTCTGGCGCGATCCTGAGGTCGTCAAAGTAACCAACGAGGCAATTCTTCAAGTCGTAGATGCTGCCCGCATGGGTATGCCCTTAACCTCGAAATAACCTGTGCAGATCAAATCAAAGAGCGACAATGTTTACAAACCACTTGAATGAAGAAACCCTGGAATTCCGCCTTCCGGATTGGGCGTATGCAGGCATTGTGCTTGCCTTAATGTTTACACTGCTTGCGGCCATCTATATTGTCTTTGGAACAACCCTATCCATTGCATATTTCGTCACGTTTGCCCTATCCATGGCCCTTTGGATCCGGACAACATTCCAAACAAGAAAAATGAGACGGATTATTCCACACGTTGCCCTGACGCTTGTCTTGCTTTTGATTCAAGACGTAGAACTGTGGTCTCTTGATTTCCCAGCCAAATGGTTACAGTCTGGCTTGGGTGCGGATGCCCCAAACTTTGGAATGAAAACCTTCATGGGTTTTTACTTTTTCGGTGTCATCGGGTTTGGGTTGTTGTCCGTTTTCTTTACATTCTTCCATAGTCATTTTGGGAATTTCCTAACTTGGTTCATCTTTATTCACGGGGTGGTATTCTCATTGGTTTGTGTTGGCGGCTTTTTATCAGCACAACCACCGAATTACTTCCCTGGCTTATTGAGTGCAATCCCGTTGTTGCTCGTTTGCATGAACGGAATGCGATTTATTCTCAATACATACCGAGGCTAAAATGAACAAGAAACTGCCTTTTATCCTGCTGGTCGTCGGGTTTATCTTGTTTTTCTCACCCATGCTTTACACATCCGCAGGATTTGTCCCAGCTACCATCATCACTGTCTCTATGATTGGTGGCCTGGTCCTCTGGATTAAATTCCCGTTGGTCCATCCAACTGAGCCAAAAAAGATACTACCAATCTATGCCCTCATGGTTGCCTCGCTATGGTTTCATATTTGGGAAGAGTTTACGTTTGATTTCGGTTCGCGTATCGGGAACATGATCCATAGCGGTTGGACAGACAAGGAATTTCTCTTTTCCTTTGGTTATTTCCTGCCCATCCTCTGGATACTCGGTCTCATTGGCCTGGCTTACCGTCATCCACTTGGCTACTACATGGCATCTTTTGTTGCCTTTGGAATGTTTCTTGGCGAGCCTACTCATCTGCTTGTTTTCCCGATCCTGGAGGGTGGTCGCTATCATTACTTTCCGGGTATGTGGACTGCGCTTGTACCCATGGTCTTTGGAATCTGGGCAATACAGACCATGATCATTGAAGCGCGGAAACAGGTGAAAAATGTATAAAGTTGCTCTGCTCTCCATTCTTCTTCAACGTGGATTCATTCACTATTTTCACATAGGCGAAGGCAACTTCGAGTTGTATCTCGATATCATAAATGGTGTTGGAGGGTTACAAGGCGCTGTTTTGTCCCTGTTATGGGCATTTGGCGGATGGTATTTTACAAAAAGCAAGAAATATTTGATTCCCTATCTTGCCTTTGCGTTTCTAACTCATGCGCTTCTTACCAAAGGCAATATCTCCGTATTCATTACAGATCTTGGATTAACACTTTTTCTTTACGGTATGATAATTTGGACGAAAGCCAAATTCCAAATAAAAACCAGCAGCCCGACTTAACTTTTTCATGCTTATTATCCTCTATATTGATACAGGAATGCCAATGTAAGCGGTCGCGGTGTACACATAGGCTTTCTAGCGAAAGGATAAACTGATGAACATGTTGATTTCACCAAGCAAACAGTATTCACTCCTGATCTTCTGTATATTGACTATAGCGCTCACTTTTGCTGCCACATTGCTACCCATGCCAGCCGACTTGACGCCCGTAGTCGTCGTCTTTATTCCGGCGTGTATGGCAATTTCCCTCACTGCCTTATCTGAGGGCAAAGTCGGGGTGTGGTCTTTGTTGGGTAAACTCTCGAAGTGGCGTATCAATTTCAAGTGGGCAGTGATTGCGGTGGCGCTCGCGTTCGTGATGCGATTGACCATCAGCCTCATTGCCTTAGGATTAGGAATGATCCCCGCCATTCACCTGCGCCCCGGATCCCCCGCACAGTTGATTATTTTGGCATTGATCCTCTTCCTCTTCGCCCTGCCTGAGGAGCTAGGATGGCGAGGCTATGCTCTGCCAAAACTTCTTGAGCAGCGTTCGCCTCTTGCCGCAGGTTTAATCATTGGCGTATTGTGGGGATCATTGCATCTCGCGCTCCATTTGCCCGGCATGATGTACGCTGGTTTGCCACTCCTGCCAACCCTACTTCAACTCATTGGATTGTCGGTCATGATCACCTGGCTTTACATGCATACGAGTGGAAATATCCTGTTGACTAGCTTATTCCATGCCGCGCAGAGTTTTTTCGTCGTTCTTAATGAAGGAATCCCAGAGACACAATTAGTCTGGTTGATGGCGGGAGTCTACATCACACTGGCTCTCATCTTCGTTCTTGCTGACGGGTCGAGTTTTACGCGGAAACCGATGGTCGCAGCTTCACCGTTTGTTGAAACTCCCCGTACCGGCACACCCGTAGTATAGAAATGAGCCAGCCGCTTGTTTACCAAATCCGCATTAATTGTCATCTGGATGAATCATGGTTCGATTGGTTCTTCCCGCTGGCGATTGTTAATGACCCGAAGGGCGAAGCCACGCTAACTGGACCCATTCGCGATCAGGCGGAATTGCATGGCTTGCTTGACAGGATATTCGATCTCAACATGACATTGCTCGCAGTAAATCAAATTGCTGATCCCTCCGAGAGATGCTTTTCTCTTTGATTCTCAATCAATGAAATGCAGAGAGTAGGTATACAGTGAAAAGGTTTAAGAAAATGATCCAGATTTTTCTTATCTTAATGATTATCGTCGGCGCGAGCCTATATTTCTTGGCCCCACATCCGCCAGACACACCAAAACAAGTTAAGGGTGTGACCGAATTGGAAGCCTACTTGAATCAATTAGTAAAATCGGGTGACCCACCAGGTCTATCACTGGTTGTTGTAAAGGATGGGCAAATCGTTTACAACAATGCCTTCGGATATGCCGATAAGCCTCACAATATCAGGGCAACATCCGATACGGTGTATCACTGGTGGTCTATGACCAAGATTCCAACTGCTATCGCGATCATGCAATTGCAGGAACAGGGTAAAGTTGATTTGGATGAGCCTGTCGAAAAATATTTACCATGGTTTGATGTGATCTACCCATCTGCTCAGAGCCCTATCATCACCATTCGCAATTTGCTTCAGCATACATCCGGTCTCCCAGATACCATCCCTGCGATGGTTGGTTGGGTGCATTATGACGATGAAACGCCGAATCAGACCGAGATCGTAAAAAAACAATTGCCCAAATTCAACAAATTGAAGTTTACGCCTGGCTCGAAGGCTGTGTACAGTAATTTGAATTACCTGGTATTAGGCGCAATTATCGAATCTGTTTCGGGACAAACCTACGAGGCATACATCATCCAAAACATTCTGCAACCCCTTGGCATGTCTCACACAGATTTCGTTTTTACGCCTGAGATGGCTAACCAAGAAGCGGCTGGTACGTTACCTGTTGCTCACCTTTACACTGGGCTTTTGCCAACTATCTTGGATCCCAGAGACCTCATCCGCGAGCGACAGGGCAAATTTCTTTGGTTGAATCGAGTCTACATAGATGCGACTCCCTCGACGGGTTTGATTGGTTCGGCGCCTGATGTGGCGCGTTTGATGATGGCATATCTCAATGACGGCTCGCTAAATGGAAAGTTGATCCTCAGTTCCAAATCAGTTTCATTGCTGACAAATACCACACCCATTGACGGACATGGACTTGGCTGGTTCATAAACCAATCCAACAATCTTCGGTACATCGAACACGCAGGTGGTGGTCCGGGCTTCGCGACGATCATGCGTCTTTATCCGGAAGAAAAATTAGGTGCTGCAATCCTTGCCAACGGCACTGACTTGAATCGGGATGGGCTTGAGGATTTGCTGACGAATCTAAAATGGTAGGAACAGTGACGGCTCACACTGAATTTATACATACGAAGTACCCTATGTGGCTGTACAGTAGCAAGATCTCCCACGTGCTATCGAACTAGCATTTTCGGAAAAGAAATAATTAAAATCAAAATAACTTAATATTGAAATAGTTATGAAGATGCGAGTAAGAATCGCAATCATTGGGCAAAGCGCTCCTGGGCATTTGGGACGAGTATCCATTAGTTGATCGATCAAGTATCGCAGAAAAAAGGGATGCGTTTTGTGAGCTATTTTGTATCCAGAATGCTGTGGCGCATAGTGACTGGAATTCCCGACCTCTACTGCGAACCATTGCGTCCTATCCATCGTGATTGCAACACTTTTTGCAACACCATAGAGGTTTAAACAAAAAATGCCTCCCCGATTTCGAGGGAGGCTATTTAGGGTGTCGGCAACATGCTCTGATTTTGAGTATATTGCCTTATTTTCAAGCAAAATTGCCCTTTTTTGTGGTCTTGGCGGGAATCGAACCTGCGACCTCACCGATGTGAACGGTGCGTTCTAACCAACTGAACTACAAGACCGAAATACTGCAAAACAGTAGCGCTCTAACCCACTGTACATCTTGCGCCATCTGCGATCATTAGCTTTATGTGATAATGTATTGACTAGCGGTGACAGAAAATGTTTTTGACTCGGCTCCATTTAAGAATAAAAACAACTTGATGAAAACATCAAGTTATCTATACGGGCGATCCCGACGGGATTGAAAGCCGCGAGTAGTAAGCGGATTCGAACCACTCAATTCCAATTTCACACACTTCTGGACCTATAGAACAGCCAAAGCATTCACTTTTTCCCTGGAATCAAACCTTAATATAAACAAAAACCGCTCAACCTCATCTGTTGGCGGTCTCTGGGAAATTGATGCCCCTTCGCGGATCTGTTCCGAACCACCTTCTCCGTTTCCGCGAGTGGATAAATCTTGCGCAAACGAGCGAAAACAAAGGTCGTGTTCAAACCATGATCTATTATCTCGCCGTCGGTGCCAACTATAATTCGCTAAGCTCAAATCGGGAAGGGGTGAAGTGGTGGCTCGTCGAACTGGTAACCCAAAGGTCGCACGCTCACCGGCCATCCCATTCGCTCCGCTTCGGGGACGCTGCGCAGTGTCGGGCGGCACAGTGCTGGCGCACCGCCTCAGTATGCCAGAGTCGTGCAAGTTCTGCCCTGCTACTAAAAAGGCTCTCTTTGAGGGACTCTTGTCATAAAGTCAGCGGTATTAGGGTTAGGACTCATAACCGAAAGATTACGAACGTGACAAGGTGGAAACTCAAGAGGAACTATTCTTAATTGGCATTACGGCAGGATGGTCAGTGTTCGATACCGGTGTCGATATTGTGTCGTGCATGATGCAGCTCAACTTATCGACTCGTGCTTATCATTGTATGTAAAACGTTCACTGGTGCCATAATTGCAGACCTGGCGGAGAGATTACAGTTTGGCCGGTGGAGCTGGGTGGCAAATGGCGTGCTCTTTGCTTGCTTCCATGTTCATCAGCCCTGGACCATCGCGGAGAATATCGTTAGCGGTGCCATCTTAGCATATCCGAGCTGGCGCTTCCGCAGCACCTGGATGGCCGTCATCGTCCACTCGGCGCAAAATGTGTTCTTTGGGTTCCTGGTCCTTGGACTTGTTCTTGGTCTGGCATGATATCTTGTCAAGCTGCCGAAATGTCGCCTTTTATGAGTCTACATTCGCAAAATAATTATGAGATCAAGATTTACGGTCAACTGAATTTCCTGACCGGGCTGTTTGGGAAAGCGAAAGCTCATGCTGAAGTATGGATCGATGATAACCAGGTGACTACGTTCTCGAATGTCGTTATGGATCAGGTCGGACTGGTCCGTCTGATCCGGCGATTACATGGACGTGAGATCGTGTGGATATCCATTCGGCAAGTTGAGATATTGAAATGCCTAAGTGAGTATCAAATCAAGGAGTAAAGCCTGCGTCCGCAAGCATTTCAATTGGTAAAGAGATTCGAACCGCCAAACACCAATCTTACTTGCTTCTGGGTCTACAGGTTAGCCAAAGCATACGCTTTCCCCTAGAATAAAGCTTTAACATAGACAAAAACCGCTTAACACACAGTGCTGTGCATCATGTGTTGGCGGTTTTCTCAAATTGGTGCCGCTTCGTGGATCTGTTCGGAACCACCGTCCCTGAAATCAGGGGAAATGGGCACAAAAGGATTATCTTTTCGGGAATTTAATTGAAAATGGACGAATCGTCAAGTAACTTTGCTCAGAAGAGAAGCCACTTCGATAAGTTGTCAACTGGTTAACTAGGCTGAACTGACGACAAGGCTTGTCTTGGTGGCAATTTGACCCAGGCGCCCAAAACGAAACAGGGCGCATGAAAATGGACAAACTTTAAGGCTTGCCTGGCTTGGACTTGCATGGAAATCGAAAAGCAATAAGCAGTCCAACCTAAACCTTGAAACAATAAAAGTCGCATTAATTCTGGAGAAATAACGAAAGCCTCGCTGGCATTGAACCGCGAGGCTTCTACCTTTGCTAAGCCAATATTCTCGTATTCTCAGGCCGCTGAACTGCTACTTGGGGACATGGACGTGGAGCGCACCCTGGTAACACACTGTGCCTTGGGCGTTATCAGGTGTATCCATCCAGCAATCAGCCAGCACCGTGTACTCCCCGGTCACGTTTGCGCCTTTCAGCCAGCCTTCCGTAACGCGGCCGGTGATCGTGGCGGTGCCCAGTGACTCGTCCTGTGTGACGTTGAGGTTCGCTGTGAACGCATGTTTGCTGCCATTGAAGTGATAAAGAGCATGGATGCTCGTTGTGTTTCCCACTGTGTTCGCACTAATTACCTCACCTGTATATGCGCCAGCACCCACATCGCCGCCGACAACGCCCACCATGTTCAAAAGCACGCCCGCCGCCGGTGGCGAGGTAGTCACCCATTTTGTAAAGGTGTCATCGAATGTGTGCCCCTTTGCGTTGTCACTGTAAGCCAGGGCCGCTCCGGCAGTCGTCGCAACCAACACGAGCGCTAAGAGGATACTCCACTTTTTGAACGGCTGGATTTTTGTCGCCACGGTCTTCGTGCCTTCCTTCTTTAGGTTTGTCATTTCTTCATCTCCTTTGTGGTTTTTCTATTCCTAAACATCACTATACAGAATCGTTCCCTTCAGGTCACCTGTAAAAAGGAGGGGATTTGGGTGGGGATTTAGGAGGGGCAAAGCATGAAGGGGAAGGCTTGGCAGACTCGCGTAGTTCAGGCGGTATAATAAATTTCCCCTCCCCATTCTCAGGAGAAAAGAAATGAACGCTCGGGTAAGTAAAACAGGTGAAGTGCTAGTCGAACCACTAACCCGCCGCGAACGCGAGATCCTAGTCTTGCTGGCGCAGGGCTACACCGCATCGGAAATCGCCCAGCAGCTGACCCTGGCGCTGAGTTCGGTCAAGTGGTATGTTCAGCAGGTGTATGGCAAGTTGGGGGCCAACAACAAACAGCGGGCCATCCTGCGCGCAGGGGAGTTGGGACTGCTCGAAACGAGCTCACCCCGTGTTCGTGTTCAGCTCAGTTCTAAACATAACCTGCCATCTCAACTGACCAGCTTCATTGGACGGAAAAAAGATGTTGAACGTATTCGACACAGACTCGCCAGACATCGCCTGGTTACATTGATTGGCGTGGGCGGAATTGGCAAAACACGTTTATCTCAGCAGGTTGCAAATCAATTAATTGACAAGTACGCCGATGGCGTATGGCTTGTGGAATTCGCTGCGCTCAACGACTCCATGCTTGTCCCGCAGAGCGTCGCTACAGTATTTGGCATCCAGCAAAGAGGAGACTATAGTGCGCCGATTGAAACGCTCATCCACTTTTTACAGGTCAAAACAATCTTGCTAATCCTTGACAATTGCGAACATTTATTGGATGCCTGTGCGGAACTTGCTGACAAATTACTAAAGAATTGTCCAGACCTGAAAATACTCGCCACCAGCCGCGAAGGATTGGGCATTATAGGCGAAGCGTTGTATCAAATCCCTTCCCTCACGATCCCTGATAATCAACAAATCTCCCCGATTGAAAAATTGAATACCTACGAATCGATCCGACTATTCGAGGAGCGTGCCCAACTCGTTCAAATGGATTTTGCTCTGACAAAAGACAACGCTTTCTCCGTCACCCAAATCTGTTCCCGTCTCGATGGCATTCCCCTGGCGATTGAATTAGCCGCGGTGCGCGTCCAGACGTTTTCTGCGGAACAAATTGCAGAACAACTTGATCAATGCTTCCAGATCCTGACAGGCGGAAGCCGCACCGCATTGCCGAAACATCAAACCTTGCAAGCCTCCATTGATTGGAGCTGGCACTTACTCCATGATGTGGAACAGATTCTTTTGCGAAGACTCGCCGTGTTTGCGGGTGGGTGGACGCTAGATTCGGCGGAAGCGGTGTGCGTGGGCAATGGGGTAGAACCTCAGGATGTCTTGGACTTGCTGACGCAGTTGGTGAACAAATCCCTGGTCATCAGGGAGGGCGAGCAGGGCCAGGAGCCACGCTTCGGCATGCTGGAAACAATCCGCGCCTACGCCCTCGAACGCCTCGTCGAGAGCGGCGAAATGGAGGCGCTGCGAGGAAGACACGCTCAATATTATGGGGATCTCATCCTCAATCAAGCTAGTTACGGAATATTATCTGCAAATGCCCTTCACCTGCAACAGGAGCTCGACAACATTCGAGCCACCTTAAGCTGGTGTGTAGCAACTCCAGAGGACATCGAACTCGGAGCACGGCTTGTCTGGATACTGCAGTGGTTTTGGTACGGCCGTGGTTATTTTAGTGAGGGCCGTCTGTGGACGAAACAGATATTAGCATCCGCCTTCCTTCCGGACGGCTCGAAGTCACGCGCGATGGCCCTTGCAGCCAGCGGATTTTTGGCCGTGTGGCAGGGCGAACATGAAGAGGGCCTGGCCCAAATACAGGATAGTCTGACCATCACGCAACGGCTACAAGACAAACAAATGATGCCCCTTTTGCTCATGATCAACGCCATCGCCTATATCAGTATGGGTCGTGATCGCACCGCCCAGCCTTTGTTGAGGGACGCCCTGGAATTGTTCGAGCAACAGGATCTGCCCTATTTCCATATTATGACGATGGTACTTCTTGGGAATGTGCAATTTGGATTGGGTCATCTTGAAGAGGCGCTGGCTTTGTATGAAGAGGCAGCCATCAGAGCGCGCGCGCTGGGCGAAAACTGGACATTAAGCTTCGCGTTAAGCAACCTCGGCGAGGTGGCGCGCATACAGGGTCAATATGATCTGGCGGGGAAATATTATGAGGAGTGTGAAGCCTTGCTTAGCGAAACAGGTGATACAGGTGATCTGGCCCGATTCGCCCATAACCTGGGATACATTGCGCAGCACCAGGGAGACTTCACCCGCGCCGAAGCCCAATTCAAGAAAAGCCTGGCTATATTCCGGCGTTTGGCCAATCGGCGTGGAATTGCCGAATGCCTGGCGGGGCTGGCTGGTTTGAAGGCTAGGCAAGGAAAAGCTCAATGGGGAGCTACCCTGCTCAACGCGGCAGAATCATTGATCCAATCTACAGGCGGTGCCTGGTGGCCAGCTGACCGCGTAGAGGTAGAGGCAAACCAGGAGATCATAAGCTCTGCGTTGAGCGAGTCGGAACTGACAGCAGCACAGAAAAAAGGCAAAGCGATGACATGGGACCAAGCACTCGAGTTTGAATCGGAAGGACAAACACTACCTTAGCTCTGCCATTGGAATGCATCTCTGATTATTTTTTGGATATGTGACTTAACCCCACTCGAACCACTAAATACCATTTTTGCTTGTTGTTACAGGTGCGTAACACTCCAAACTATTTGCTTTTCCCCTAGAATGAACCCTCAACAGAAACAAAAACTGCTCAACACACAGTGCTGTGCATTATCCGTTGGCAGTTTTTGGGGAATTGATGCCCCTTCGCGGATCTGTTCCGATCCACTTTTCCCGTTTCCGGGAGTGAATAAGCCTTGCAAAACAGTGTGAAGATGGAAAAAGAGCGGGTTCAACGCGAAGTCTATGATGTCGCCGTTGCGGATCCACTATGATCTGCTTCGCCAGCTTGCAGATTTTGGCGAAGCATTATAAAAAAAGCTTTCCGAAACCCTTAATATTGATTCACAACTTCCCCAATATTGGAAGGCCAAATCGGGATTCCCTTGGGCGGTCGCGGTAGTCATAGGGCGATGACAACACCGTTATGAAACCAAGAAATTCTATTAAATGGATGAGGGCAGGCTCTTGAGTCTACTCTGCTCTTCATCTTGTAGATTATGGGTAAGACCGCAGTCAATGCACCTATTCACCAGTTGGCTCGCCTGCTGGTGGAATAAGCCCCAACTGTCGAAAGAGTCCAAGACGATCCCAATCTACCCAGCTCTCCACGACCTTATTGTCCCGAATTTGATCAATCCAGATACCTTTTGTCGCGGCAGATGGCGTCATCTGTGCTGTGTAGCGCGTTACCACTTTGTCGCCTTCGGCGATCAAGTCTTCAATGGTCAACTTACCGTCAGGAAACCAAGCACGATTCGCGGAGACCAATCGCTTGAACCCCTCGGCGCCACTGCCATACTCTAAATCCTCAAAGTAGGCATGGAGCAGATGATTGGAATCCACAAGTTCGTCAATCACGGCCAGGTTACCTGCCTGCCAGACCTCCTCCCAAATGCGACGGACAATTAATTTGTTAAATTCTTCCGACACAGGTTTTCCTCCTCACGAAACAAAGCGAAATTCATTTCGAAATTACACCCAATTGTTGTAGCATGCCCAAAGCATCTACGACGTTCCAAAGCTCCACGAGCTTGCCGTCTGCGAAGCGATGCATTTCAATTCCCGTAACGGTGAACTGTTTTCCCGCAGGCTGGATGTTAGCAAACTCACGCTGCTGTGTGGCGCGCATTACGTAGCGCGTCGCCACTAAATCATTTTCAGCGATCTGATCTTGAATGGTGATGTGTAGATCCGGGAAGATGGCGAGATGGGCCGTCACAAACTGTTTGGTCGCTTCGTGACCACCCCCGAACTCGGGCGAATAGACTTCGTCAACCACATTCAGATTTTTTGTGTTCCACATTTCTTCGACGATACGGCGGGCAAGCGCCTTATTTGCTTCGCTGGACATATAGAGACTCCTGATTAGAAAGACTTCGGCGGTGGCAATGGTCGTTGGGCTATGATATCTCGTTATGAGACTTGGTTGGGTCGCCGGGACTTTGAAAGACATAAAGATCAGTAATGTCAGTTTCTTGCAGCCATTGAAAATGCTCTAAAAGCAGTTTGCGAACGTGAGACGCTCATCTGACACCACTTGGACAAGCTACAACTTTTCACTCATCGTATTATCCTTCTGGATCGTAGTGGTTTAAACCATCTAGCGATGATGCATATTTTCGGATGAACTGAACGAGTGCTGCGCCAACATTATTTTCTTCTGCGGTCTAACTTGTGATTAACTTTCCAATGCAAGGGCAATGGCTTGTTCCGTGGCCATTGCTCGCCCTTGTGTTGAAAGTTTTTCAAATTCAACATCATTCAATGAAGAATGGATGACTGCCAAATCTTTTTCAACAGAAGCCTGCTCGATAGGCGGACGCTGATCACCAATCTCGTCGCGCATGGCATCGGTCCAGGCGAATAGTCGCCCCGCACGTTCTGACTGTCCTTGATTCACGTTCAGGCTGGCTATGCCTTCGACCGCAAAGACCAGGTTCATTTTCCAATCTGCCTTGTATGCGCGTTGAATGCACTCTTCAAATAACTCGCGTGCTTGCCCTATTGCTCCTTGCTGCAAGAGCATGTAAGCCATGTGCACGTGAGCCCATAAACCAGTAAAGTGATTTCCCAGCCTCTCGCTCAACTGAATGACTTCTTTGTAGTAGGCGTGTGACTGACGGTAATTACCCTGCCAATACATAAGAACCCCATAAACCAGGAGAATGAATTGTTCTGTTGCCTGATCACTAACTTGACGCGCCATCGAAAGGGCTTCATCCAGCCATGCGGCAGGTGAAGAAAAATCTCCCCTCCAAATGGATAAGCGTGCTAACGCAGCTAAGCTTTCGGCAATGCCAGACAGATTGCCTAATTCTCGACTGATCTGCAGGCTTTCCCTGGCAAAAGCTGCAGCGCGTTCCCGATTGCTACTATTATTAGCTAACGCACTGAGTACGTTGGCTTGACCAATTTTGTACCCTAATGCCCGGTACAAATCAAGGCCCTGCTCCATAAGCAGAATTCCCTCTTCCACTTTTCCCTGAACGGAAGTCAGTGCTCCCAATAACTGCAGGCTGTGCGCCTCCGTGTGTTTGTCGGACACGATGAGTGCCATCTGCAAACACTGCTCGGCAATCTGGAACGCCTCGGCAAATCTGCCTTGTCTAATCAGGCAACCAGAGTAGCAGAATAAGGCCTGGGCATGGAGTGAGTCATCCACAGAGTAGCGTTCCAAGAACTGTGACAGCCATTCACCTATCTCCCGAAAGTAACTATGCATATCACACCACCGCCACGAGAGGGCGGCGATGCGCAGCCCCGATTCTGCATCGCTGGTGAGCGACCACTCCATTGCCATGCGCAGATTATCGAGTTCATCATCCAGTTTGTTCAACCAGAAGGCCTGATTCGAGAGATAGAGTTCAGGTTCGGCTAGTTCGACCAATTTTGCAAAATAAGCGAGATGCTGATCGCGAATAACTTCACCATCACCTGCTTCCTGCAACTTCTCACGCGTATACTGGCGGATGGTTTCCAACATGCGGTAACGCGTTTCTCCGCTTTGGGAGTATTCGATAACAACGACGAGTGACTTGTTGACGAGTTGAGTGAGCAAATCCAGTACATCGTAAGGCAGGGTATCATCCTGCCCTACGCAAACCTCTTCCGCGGCTTCGAGGGTCCAGCCGCCTGCGAAGACGGAGAGTCGCCGCAATAACAAACGCTCATTTTCAGAGAGAATGTCGTAACTCCAATCAATCAGCGCGCGCAGAGTTTGTTGACGCGGTAAAGCTGTCCGCGCGCCGCCAGTTAGTAAACGAAATCGGTCATCGAGTCGTTTGGAGATTTGCTCAACGGATAACATTTTCACGCGCGCCGCAGCGAGTTCAATTGCCAAGGGAATGCCGTCGAGGCGGTAACAGATTTGGGCGATATGTGGGGCGTTGTCTTTCTCCACCACAAAATGCGGAGCGACGAGCAAGACACGGTCAATGAAAAGTCGTACCGCTTCATATTGCGAAAGTTGTTCGATGACTGGTAAATGTTTTATATCAGGCAAGGAAAGCGAAGGGACTGGATAAGACATCTCGCCCTTAACACTGAGTGCCTCACGACTCGAAGCCAGGATTTTGAGTTTGGGCGCAGCATTCAATAACGTGTTCACCACCTCGGCACTGGCAGAGACTAGGTGTTCGCAGTTGTCAAGCACGATCAATGCTTGCTTTTCATGCAAATATTCTTTCAATACTTCCAACGGAGTTTTGCCTTGTTGCTCTTGAACGCCAATCGTTGAAAGGATTGTTTGTGGGATCAAATCGGAATCTGTAAGTGGCGCAAGTTCCACAAACCAGACACCGTGATCGAATTTTTCGAGCAGATCAGCAGCGACTTGAAGAGATAAACGGGTCTTCCCTGTGCCGCCGGAACCTGTTAGAGTGACGAGACGATGTGCTTCTAATTCCTGTTTCACTTCAGCAATCTCGTTCTCGCGTCCGATAAACGTTGTGAGTTGTGTGGGAAGATTGTTTGGAAACGCGTCAAGCGTCTTTAATGGCGGAAAGGTTGATGAGAGTTCTAGTATATTGAGTTGATACAAATGCTCAGGTCGCAGTAAGTCCTTAAGACGTTTCTTGCCCACATCCAACAGTTCGGTATTCTCTGGCAGCACATCACGTACCAATTCACGCGTTGCGCCAGAGAGCAGGATTTGTCCACCATGCCCTGCAGACATAATGCGTTGGGCGGACGCCAATGTTGCATAGCCTGCATAAGCATTATCATTCGAATCGATTTGCAGCTGCGCCGCACCTGTATGGATCCCCATTCGCACTTTGATGTGCCCAGGAGTCCATGTTTCGCTATACAGCTTTTTTTGCGCATCGACCGCGGCATTTAGCGCGTCACTGGCAGAGTGGAACGCAGCGGCAAACGAATCACCTACCACTTGGAAGACATATCCGTTATATCGTTCAATTGTCTGGTGCAAGATTTGATTATGGCGCGCTAAAAGAACGGGCATCGCGTCCGGATACTGTTGAGCCAGTTTGGTACTTCCTTCGATGTCGGTGAAGAGGAAGGTGACAGTGCCGGAGGGAAGCGCCATTATTTATTTTCCTCCAATGCCAATTCTATGGCCTGTTCTATCGTCAAGGAACGCCCCTTTGCCCAAAGCGCGTTGAACTCCATTTCAGTCAGCATAGAATGCAATTGTGTAACCGCCTGATCATATTCAACCCTTTCATAATCGGCCATCGGCGACTGATTTTTTTCACGCAAGGCTCCTGCCGCGCCGAAGAGTTGTGCGGCGCGCTGGGATATTGCTGCGCCAGTTTTGTACTGCCTTCAATATCTGTGAAAAGAAAAGTCACTGTACCTGTGGGGATTGCTATAGCGCCTCCCGTGTGAATGATTTATTATGACATAAATACTCCCTTTTGCGAGGGTAGGTCACCATGTAAAGAAAACGGTAGGTGTTTGCTATGGAAGCGGGCCTTACCTTTTATGACATCGCAAAAATTGAGTTGCACTAAAGTTCCCCGCATGCTCTACGAAAGCGATATTTTGTGATAGACACTGATTGAGCCGCAAAACCAGAATGCTGTAAGAAATTATCTCTCAGCTCACATTGTATGCCTTGATATTGTTGATTGGCACTATATCCAGCCTTCCCCTATGGTAAAAACGCAAACCAGCCACAAACTCCTCATAATCTCGGAATTCTGACTAGTTTTGTCCAAATTATATACCCCTGCACGGACTCGAACCGTGCTCTTCGGCTCCGGAGGCCGACGCTCTGTCCACTGAGCTACAGGGGCGGGCGATGAGATTTTATCATATAAAGATTCTGTTCGCGCTGAGTGCTCTGCAAACGAAGAGCGCTCAAAGTAAAATCCTTCACCTTAGTGAAGATTGCCGTGTTCGCCGCGCTCACTCGCAATGACGAATGTCTAGGCCCTGGCTTGCGGCCCCAGTTGCGTCAGTTCCGCGCGCAGGGTTTCTATGATCTTTGCATTTCCATTTTCATCCCCCAGCCTGGAAAACTGTTCCTTCTTATGCGCAAGTTCCCCGCAGACCTGATAGAAACGCGCGGTGGAGCGGAACGTGCCTGAACTCAATGCCGAGAGATGGGCATTGGTCTGGAAAAATGAGGTCGCGCTGGTATATTGCTTTTGCGAGATCAAACCATTCGTTACTTCATCACGCAGGTTTCGCTTAAGAATGTTGCGCTCATAGGCGATCATCCAGATAATGAAAACGATCATGGCCGCGTACCCCAGATAGTCCACAAAGGTACCGGCAACAAATCCCTGAATGCCACCAATCAATCCGCTGAATGTGTTGTGAAAGGCGTGAGCCGTCACAGCAATGGCATATCCTGTCGGCACAGCAATGATTTTCACAAGCAGGTTACGGCTCATACGTGCAATGGCAAGCCCGATCCCTGTAAACGCGGTGAAGAACGGGTGCATCCATCCAACCAGAATGACCCGGATGATAACCAAAGTCCATAAGCCTTCCCAGCCACTTTGCAGATATCCGTTCCGATAAATATACAAAACATTTTCAAGTGCGGCGAAGCCCATCGCAGTCACTGCCGCATATACCACCCCGTCCAGGACCGAGTCAAACTCCTTGCGGAACAGCAGGAAGACAACCAGAACCGCAAGCCCTTTCAGGCCCTCTTCAATGATCGGCGCAACGATGGAGGTCGTCCCGAATTCGGCCGCGCCTTCTGAGCCAGTCAATGCATAGATTCCAATGTCAAACACAGTGTTAAGAATAAAGGCTCCGCCTCCTGCAATGACCACGCCCCATAGAAATGCAGCGCCAAGCAACAGCTTGGGTTCCTTCTCGTAGCGGTCCAGCCAGTTGACAAGCACCGCGAACATGAACATGGGTACAAACCCAAAGAATAGTGATACAAGGAAAGCCATCAGTCCTCCTAATTACGATTGAAAAATCAAACGAGTTCTTTCAATTCGGGTTCCTTCAAATGCAATTCCCAGTATATCTAAAACTTCCTCGGGACGTCCCGTTGCGCCCTCACGGGCCGCGAGCCGCATAAAGATTTTTTGGAGTGCTGGATGCCCCGAAAGGGTATGTTCCTGCGCCGATAGCAAGCCGTCGGATTCCAAAATCCTTAGTTCATCAATTAATGGACGCAGATCGTACGTTTTACCGCGCCGTTCTCTGGGAATGGATTTCGATTCGATCACGGAATCAACCTTCCGCTTCAATTCTGACTCGTCAATGGCTTCCGTTAAAGTGACCTCATATTCCGCTGACAGGACCTGAGTCTGCAACGCTGGCGCGCGCTCATCGACTTGTTCCACCTCCACCACCTGAAGCCCCGAAGGAAGTGTATTGTTTAAGCGCGTAGACAAACTCTCCAGGGGGATGTCCTGCTCGAGTTTCATGTCCAGCACTTCACAGCGCGAAGAAAAGCCGAGGGGCAGTGCGGCTGCCATGTTCATCTTCGGCTGAGGGTGAAAGCCCTGTGAATAAGCGAGCGGCAACTCTGCGCGGCGTGCGGCGCGTTCCCATAACTTATGCAGGTCAAGATGACCGGTGTAACGCAAAGCGCCTTGTTTTACAAATTTGATCCGGATGCGCATGACACTCTATTATATGTAGTATTTATTGGATTTAAGCCAGTGTTTTATTTCCAGAATATGTTCGTGGTAGTGCTTATAAGTATTGTTGGCCACGCGTTCGTACAGGCTATGGCGGTTCAGCATGTCTTCAGGCATTTTTTCAAAGGAGGCAATGATGGAAGCAAAAGCCTGAAGTTCCTGGGCGATCACATCTTCCAGAGCGACGTTATGATATTTCTCTGTGACCCACGCATTGGGGCCGTCATCATCCAGCAGGGGAGAGCCGAAATCGGGGTAACCAAATTCGTCCAGAAATGCATCCAGCGCGTTCTGTGTTTTGCAGGGGACGTACGTCTCGTCATGCAAAATTTCATTCATACGGTCTGCAATGTATTGTTCGTAGGCGAGAATGTGGGCAAGGATATCTTTAATAGACCATTTCCCTGAAACGCCTTTGAGCGTCATGCGGCGCGTATAGCCAATGCGGTTTAATAACAGTTCAAATTTGTCGCGCTCGTGCATAAGACGCGCGAGAAAGATCTCTTTCTGTGTTTTTGCCATTGCTTCCTAATCTCCCACTACTGGCAATTTGAGGCTGGACATTGCAGCCGGGTTTGTAGAAAGCGGCGTTTTCACGTCAGGACATTTCCACACCTCGCCGGGATACTCGCGGCGCATATTTGCAAACGTTGGCAGGATGCCACAAGCGAAACAGTTCAAGCGGCAATCCACACGGATCTCACCTTCGAGCGAGGCACGGAAATCCTGGAACAGGAAGTTTTTACGAACTGCGGCCGTAATATGTTCCCACGGAAACACCTCGTCGGTGCGGCGCTGACGGTGCGTGTAAAAGAGCGGGTCGAGTCCATGCTCTTCAAAGGCCGCCATCCAGGCCTCATGCTTCACGCCTTCATCCCAGGCGTCGAATTTCGTGCCTTTTTTCCAGGCCGAATAAACGACTTCGGCGATACGACGATCACCGCGCGACAACCATGATTCAAGGAATGTGTCTTTTGCTTTGGTCCAGCTCAGTTTGATATTTCGGTCACGTAACAGTTCACGTTTCAGCAACGCCTGCTTGGCTTCGATCTGTTCAATCCTGTCACACGAAACCCACTGGAACGGTGTCTGTGATTTGGGCACGAACGTGCTTACGCCCGCGTGGAGTTTGGCCTTCATGCCGATCACTTTGCGTCCCTCAGCCAATACCTTCTTGCACAGATCAGCAATTGCCTGCACATCTTCGAGTGTTTCGCTGGGGTGCCCGATCATGAAATACAACTTGATCGTTGTCCAGCCGCGGCGATAGATCTCACGGGTAGTGTTGATCACCTCTTCATCGGGGACAAATTTGTTGATGATGCGGCGCATGCGTTCGGTGGCAGCTTCGGGTGCGAGCGTGAATCCACCGGAACGATTGTCCTTGAGTTTTTCCATCAGGTCAATCGAAACCGATTCGATCCGCAGGGACGGCAAGCCAATTTTGAGATGCGTGCCGCCAAATTTCTCACCGACTTTTGTCACCAGTTCGAGTACGTTTGAGTAATCAGAGGAGGATAGTGACAGCAGGGCCAGCTCTTCGAAGCCTGTGGATTTGATGGCGTCCTCCGCGGCTTGCAGCACTTCCTCCACACTTCGTTCGCGGACCGGACGCGTGATCATGCCCGCATGACAGAACCGGCAGCCACGCGTGCATCCACGCATGATCTCTACAGAAACGCGGTTGTGGACGATGTCAATGTTTGGGACGATGAACTTTGTCGGTGGGGGAGGCAGGACAGGCACAATTCGCTTCGTGACGATCTTTGGAACATCTGGAACGGTGGGTTCGATGTGTGAGACCGTGCCATCCTCCAGATAATAGGCTTCATAAAAACGCGGGACATAGACGCCCTGTATTTTCGCAAGTTCTCTCAATAGGTCTTCACGTTTCAACCTTGGAACGTTTAGACGTTGAAACGTTTGTATCGTGTTGATAATATCGTGAATGACCTCTTCGCCCTCTCCAATGACAAATGCATCCATAAATGCATGCATTGGCTCGGGGTTCATGGTGGAGTGTCCACCGGCGATAATAATCGGGTGGCTCTCATCTCGATCCGCAGACCGGACGGGGATCCCAGCCAGGTCAAGCACGTTGAGCGCGTTGGTGTAAAGAGTCTCATAGGGGAGGGAAAAGCCAATAAGGTCGAAGCAGGCCAGGGGTCGTTTTGACTCGAGCGCGTATAAGGGAATCCCGTGCTCGCGCATCAGGGCTTCCATATCCAGCCAGGGCGCATAGGCGCGTTCGGCCAGTGCGTCCTCGCGTTGATTGACTTGATCGTAGAGAATCTTCAACCCGACGTTTGAAACGCCGATATCATAAATATCGGGGAAGACAAACGCAACCTTGGTTGAGATCTTGTCCCAATCTTTGACAGTACTGTTGAGTTCCCCACCTACATAGCGCCCAGGTTTTTGTACCTTTAAGAGGATACGGTCCAGCTTGGACTCGATTTGTTCAGGGGTAAGCCTGAAAGGAGTAAGCATAGCAAAAAATTATAACCTAGTTTGTCAGATTAGACACGGAGTCCAAAGTCTCCTGACTTTGGTATAGGCTGACTAGTAAATATGTCCTCTTTTCAGGGATGTAAAGGGAAGAGACAGGATTTCATTATAGAATTTTGACAGAGTGCCGCCCAATCCGCAAATGTTCAGACCAGGTTTGGTTTACAAAACCATTGATCAAGTTTGCTTATTGATGATAAGCAAGGCGGCAAAACTGAAAAGGAGAAAACTATGAAACGCATTGTTATCATTTTTCTTGCTCTTGCCTTCGTCTTAGCGGCGTGTGCTGCCCCAGCACCTACCGCTGAACAGCCAACCGTTACGCAGGCTCTCCCTGAACCAACGCAGACGGCGGCTGTGATTGTGGAAACGGTTGTTGAAAAAGTGGTCGAGACCGTTGTGGTGACCGTAATTCCCACACAGGTTTCAACGGAAGTTCCCTCCGTAACGCCGCTCCCGCCCCCGACCGAAGTGCCTGCGACCCAGGCAGTCCCGGCAGCGACACAGCCGCCCGTGCAAGCCGCGGCTCCTGCC